>Ga0182016_10006191_pt1 | contig 12647 bp, 12 predicted proteins | sample 712S2MmetaG_FD_120491 | JGI IMG/M metagenome (GOLD analysis project Ga0182016, IMG submission 120491) | Permafrost microbial communities from Stordalen Mire, Sweden - 712S2M metaG | ecosystem: Environmental > Terrestrial > Soil > Wetlands > Permafrost | place: Sweden: Stordalen | collected...
GGCGGGCGTCACCCGGGTGAGGCTCAAGCGACCGCGGGCAACGGCGCCGGGGGACGCTCCCTCGCGCAGGGCGGCGCTCAGACCGGCGGCGATCTTCGCTTCATCCGTTCGGATTTCACGCGCGACGATCGCGGCCAGTTCCGGGGAGCGCGCGTCGGCGCCGGAGTTGAAGTGGGGGTCGGCGGTGTACGGAGCGGCTTCCAGTTCCTTGAGGGTCTGCGTCTTCAGGATCGTGCTGGCGAGCTGCGCGCGGCGACTCGAGTCGACTCGCTCGACCAGTGTCGTGATGAGGAGGAACGCGCCGACCGTGAGAAGCAGGACGACGAGCGGCGGCAGGAGCCTTGAGTTCCTCAGATGCAGTCGGATAGGAATGCAATCGACGACTTATCGCGGGGCGGTGAGCGTGGAGCGCCGGCGGGCCCAACGATGCGCAGGGATCGCGCGGGTTGCCCACCCTACGGGGCGGCAGCAGTTCGCTCAATCGAGGTAGGTGACGTAGCTCGCCGGCGCCTCGCGCTCGGGCGGCTGCTTCTCCTGGCGCAGTGGGCCGAGATGGATCAGCCCGAGCACGCGCTCGCCATCTCCGAGCGAGACCGCGGCGCGCCCGGCGGCCGTTCGCAGCACGGCGGGTGTGCGCCAGTAGCCGGCCAGCCCGCGTGCGTGGGCGGCGAGCAGCACGATGTAGGCGGCGACGGCGGTCGCCTGCACATCCTCTTCATCCTGGAGGTCGTCGCCCGTGAGCGCGGCGGAGACGAGGACCATCGTCGGAGCGCGCTCGAGCTTCTCCGCCTGCTCGGGGCCGGCCGCCTCCTTCAGGCGCGACATCGCCGCCGGCCCGAGCACGCGAAATCGCCACGGCCCGGTCAGCTGATGATTGGGCGCCCAGCGCGCGAGCTCGAACAGCTGATCGAGCGTCTCCCGTGCGACGGGCTCCTCGCCGAAGACCTTGTGCGTACGTCGCGTGCGGATCGCCTGCTCGGTGTCCATCGCCCGAGGATTGCAGGATCGGCGGCGACGGTTGGGTCGGGCGCGGGCCTCGGCTATCCTGCGGCTCCTCAGATGGAGTCCTGAGGTGAGGGAGCGCCGCCGGCCGGGGCGCCCCTCCGAACCGCCCGCCTCTCAAATGGGCTGATGACCCCTTTCGCGTAACGCGTCCAACCACCCGCGAAAGGAGCCATCTGAATGCCGAGCCTCGACAGACGCGAGCTTGCGGCGATCTTCGCCGGCGGGGCGACGGGCGCGCTGCTGCGCGTGTGGCTCGGCGAGGAACTCTCCGCAGGCGCAACGGCGTGGCCGTGGACGACCTTCATCGTCAACGTCACCGGCTCTTTCGCGCTGGCGTACTTCGCGACGCGCCTGCAGGAGCGCCTGCCGCAATCGACCTATCGCCATCCCCTGCTCGGCACGGGCTTCTGCGGCGCGTACACGACGTTCTCGACGATGCAGGTGGAGATCCTCAAGATGCTCGACCGCCACGACTACGCGATGGCCGCCGGCTACGCCTCGGCGAGCGTCGCGGCCGGCTACCTCGCCATCTGGCTGGCAACGGCGATCGTGCGCCGCGTCAGGGTGATCGCATGAGCGCGGCAAGCCGCGTCGTGGTGATCGCGGTGAGCGCCGCAAGCCGCGTCAGGGTGATCGCATGAGCGCGGGGGTGTGGATTGGGGTGGCGCTGCTGGGTGGTGTCGGGGCATGCGCGCGCTTCCTGCTTGACTCGCTGATCGCGGCGCGTGCGGGCCGTGACTTCCCGGTGGGCACGCTGACGATCAACGCGAGCGGCTCGCTGCTGCTGGGCCTGCTGACGGGGCTGGCGGTGGAGGGCAACCTGCTCGTGCTGGCCGGCACGGCGACGCTCGGCTCATACACGACGTTCTCGACGTGGATGCTTGAGACGCACCGCCTGGCGGAGGACGGCGAGGGCGGGAGCGCGATCGTCAACGTCGTGCTGAGCCTCGCGATCGGTGTCGGAGCGGCGGCGCTCGGCCGCGCGATCGGAGCGGGCCTGTGAGCGAGGAGTGTCTGGCGCTGACGACGTACTTCGGCGAGCGCGACCGCACGCCGCGGGGACTGCTGGGCGATGAGCTGCTTGAGATCTACGGCGAGCTGGGCCTGCAGGCGAGCGTGTTGCTGCGCGGCGCGGAGGGATTCGGCCGCCTGGCGCACCTGCACAGCGACCGCTTGCTGACGCTCTCGGAGGACCTGCCGGTCGTCTCGATCGCGGTCGACTCGCGCGAGCGCATCGAGGGGGCGCTCGCGCGCGTCCTTCAGATAAAGCAACGCGGGCTGATCACGCTGGAGCGAGCGCGCCTCTTCTCCGGCGAGATCGGCCGCTCGGCGCTCCAGCCGGCGCCGGGCGAGGCGACGAAGCTGACCATCTACATCGGGCGCGAGAACCGCCGGCTGCGGGCCCCGCTGTTCGTGACGATCTGCGAGCTCTTCAAGCGGCGTGGGCTCGCCGGCGCGACGGTCCTGCTGGGCGTCGACGGGACGCGGGGCGGGCGCCGTTCGCGGGCGAGGTTCTTCGGGCAGAACGCGCAGGTGCCGATGATCATCGTCGCCGTCGGGGAGAGCGAGCGGATCGCGGAGATCCTGCCGGAGCTGGGCGCGGTGATCTCAGATCCACTGTTGACGGTGGAGCGCGTGCAGGTCTGTAAGCGCGACGGCGAGCTGCTGGCGACACCGCACGAGCTGCGGGGCAGCGACGAGCACGGCCTTCAGCTGTGGCAGAAGCTCACGATCTTCTCCTCGCACGCGGCGATGCACGGGGGGCGGCCGCTTCACGGGGAGATCGTGCGCCGGCTGCGCGAGGCGGACGCGGCGGGCGCGACGAGCGTTCGCGGCATCTGGGGATTCCACGGCGAGCACGCGCCGCACGGCGACCGGTTCCTGCAGATCCGCCGTCACGTACCGGTGGTGACGATCGCGATCGACACGCCCGAGCGCACCGCTCGCTCGTTTCCGATCATCGATGAGCTGACGCGCGAGCATGGCCTGGTGACGAGCGAGGTGGTCCCTGCGCTGAGCGCGAGGAGCGCGCACGCGAACGAGGGAGGCCTGCGGCTCGCCGGGCCTGCACGCGGGCCGGGGTCCTCCAGCTAGCGAGCCTCCTCCTCGCGATGGCTCCCGTTGCCGTTGCGCGCGTGCTGGACATCCCCGAGGCCGAGCGGGACGGAGAGGGTGCGCAGCCGACGGGCCTGGCGCGCGAGCTTCATGCGGCTGCGACGCGCGAAGAGGGCCTGAGCGGCGTCGAGCATCGTGTAGTCGAGCGCGGCTGCGAGCGCGGGCAGTCCCATCAGCGGCGGCTTGCCGGCGGCGGTCCGCACGAGCTGGATCCTGTGCCAGCCCGACCCGGCGGCCGCGCCGAGCTGCCTCTTCATGAGAGCCGAGCCGCCGAGGCGCGGGGCGGGGCGCTCGAGCACGTCGATCTCGCCGCGTATGAACTGACCGGCGAGCGCGGGGCGCACCGCGAGCGGGCGCGCGACGCCGACCATCTCACAGACGCCGCCGGCGAGCGCGCGGTCGACCTCCGCGCGCGTGCGAAAGCCGCCGGTAAGCATGACCGGCACTGCGGTCACCGCGGAGACGGCCGCGGCGCTGTTCCAGAACGGTGACTCGTGCTCGCTCTCGATCTGAGCGCCGGCTGCGTTGAAGCCGAGCATCGCGGGTGATTCATAGTTGCCGCCGGAGATCTCAAGCAGGTCGGCACCCGCCTGCTCCAACAGCAGCGAGAGCTGGGCGAGCTCGGCATCGCCGCCCTCGCGCGAGTCGAGCTTGACCGCGATTGCGGCCTGCGGGGGGAGCGCGGAGCGCAGGCCGCCGACGATCTCAAGCAGCAGCCGCGCGCGATTCTCAAGCGATCCGCCATAGGCGTCGGTACGGCGGTTGTGAGCCGGGTCGAGGAAGCTGTCCAGGAGATATCCGTGCGCGCCGTGGACCTCAACACCGGCGAAGCCCGCCGTGAGCACACGCTCGCCGGCTTCGATGAAGCTTTCTCTGACCTCCTCGATCTCCGCGAGCGTGAGCGCGCGCGGGCGGGCGAAGAAGCCGGCGAGCGGGACGGCGGGGCCGTCGGAGGGCGCGACGGGATGCGGCTGGACGAACCGGTTGGCCTGGCGCCCGGGGTGGGAGAGCTGAACGAGCGTCGGCGTGTCCGCCGCGCTCTGCGCCCAGCGGCGCATCGCAAGGACATCGGTGGCCGCGTCGATGACGACGTTCCGCGCGCGCTCGAGATGGCGCCGGTCGACCATCGCGTTACCCGTGAGGATGAGCCCGGCGCCCCCGCGTGCGTTCTCGCCATAGAGCCGCATGTGGCTCTCGTTCGGATCGTTCCTGCGCCCGGCGATCGCCTCCGTCATGGCCGCACGGCAGAGGCGGTTCTGAAGGACGAGCCCACAGGGAAGCTCCAGGGGCTCGTCGAGGCGGATCGCGCTCATCGGTTGGCAATCTACCCGCCCGCCGTGCCGGCGCGGGCCGCCGTCGGGACGAAGAGCCCCCCTGCGGCGGTCGCGGGCCGCGGCGGCCGCCAGCTGACATGCTTGGCTTGTGAGAGATCGCGTCCGCGAGCGGTACGCAGCGCAGATGGACGCGGATCGTGACGTGATCGAATCGAGCAGCGGTCGATGAACCTGTGGGGCCGCGTGTTCGCCGCGGGCTATGACCGCGCGATGGCCGGAGCGGAGAGGACGGTCCTGGGCGAGCACCGATCCTCGCTGCTGGCGACGGCGGCGGGCAGCGTGCTCGAGGTCGGCGGCGGGACGGGGGCCAACCTCCCGTTCTACGGAGCGGGCGTGCGGGAGCTGATCGTCACCGAGCCGGAGGAGCCGATGGCGCGCAGGCTGGAGCGCCGGCTCGCCGATCATGAGCTTCCGGGGCGCGTCGTGCGGGCGCCGGCCGAGGAGCTCCCATTCGGAGCGGAGAGCTTTGACTACGTCGTCTCGACGCTCGTGCTGTGCACGGTCGATGATCCGGCCCTCTCACTGGCGGAGATCCATCGCGTGCTTCGCCCCGGCGGGCGGCTGATCTTTCTCGAGCACGTCCGCTCGGAGGATCCCCGGCTCGCCCGCTGGCAGGATCGCCTGCACGGCGGATGGGTGCTGATCGGCCACGGCTGCCACTGCAACCGACCGACGCTCGAGAGCATCGAGCAGGCCGGATTCTCCGTCTCAGCGCTCGAGCACGATCGCTTTCGCGGGGCTCCGGCGATCGTGCGCCCGCTGATCGCGGGCGTGGCTCGAGCGAGCGCCTGACGCAGCCGCCTCCTCTTGGACGCCGCGCTAGGCGGATGCGCCGGAGGGAGCCGGAGCGCCGATCTGGGCGCGCAGGAAGCTGACGAGCGGCTCGCGCACGGCGTCGGGATCGTCGACGAACGGCCAGTGTCCGGCTCCGCGGATGACCACGACCTCCGCCGCGGGGAAGGCCTCGCGCTGGCGCTCTGCATAGGCGACGGGGAGATAGACATCGCCGTCGCCCCAGATCACCAGGGCGGGTCGGTCGAGTGGAAGCAGCGCGGAGGAGAGTGCAGGCGTATCTGCGCCGAGGTCCGAGGAGCGATAGAGCTTCAAGACCGCTCGCTTGGTGCCGGCGTCGATGCTGTCGTACATGCGGTCGGTGAACTCCTTGGGCAGCGGCTTGGGGTTGTCGCGGTTGAGGAACATGCGCGTTCCCGAGCGCGTGCCGATCGCCTGGAAGAGCTCACCGGCGATCGGCGTCCGCCAGATTTTGGCGAACTTATGCCAGCGGTAGCCCGGGAAGATGCCGGTGTCGATGAGCGTCACGCTCGCAAACGCATCCGGGTGCTCGACCGCCCACGAAAGGCCCCACGGGCCGCCGAAGTCGTGGAGCACGAGATGGGCGCGAGTGACGCCCGTCTGATCGAGGATGCCCGCGAGGTGCTCAGCATAGGAGTTGACCGTGTATGGCCACTCGCGCGGGCGATCGGCATCGCCGTAGGCGGGCATGTCGGGCGCGATCACGCGCGCGAACTCGGCTACCGCTCCGAGCGCGAAGTCCCAGTCGTGCGCCGATCCGGGGTTGCCGTGAACGAACACCACCGCCTCCCCCGGCTCACCGGCGCCGCCCTCGGTGACGGGCGAACGAACGCCCCCGACGACAACCTGGCGAGTCTCCATATCGCGGCACCCTATACGACCGCCTGCGCGGCTCAGGCGAGGCCGCGCTCGTAGACGGCTTCGACGAGCCGCTGCTGTATCTCGTGGTCCAGGTGCGTGCGCCCGGCGACCAGCTCGCGGATCGCCCGCTCGATCTCTCCGGTGCTGGCGTTCTTCGTCAGGTAGCCGCGCGCGCCGGCATGCAGGGCGGAGAAGAGCGACTGATCGTCGGTATGAGTGCTCAGCACCAGCACCTGCGTCTCAGGGAGGGCGTTGCGGATCGCGCGCGTCGCCTGCGTACCCTCCATGCGCGGCATCCCGAGGTCCATCAGAACGACATCCGGTCCCTCGGCGGTCGCTCGCTCGAGCGCCTCGACGCCGTCGCCGGCCGTGCCGACCACCTCGACGCCGTCGATACGCCCGACGAGGATCGTCAGCCCGTCACGGATGATGCGCTGGTCATCGACGACAAGCACGCGGATGCGCTCCTCGGCCGGGCGCCCATCCCTCGTCCGGCCGGCCAGCCACCTCCTGGCCCTCGCACGACGGCCGTACCCGTGGCCGTGGACCGGCTCCCAGCGGAGCTCGAACGCGTGGACCGGCTCTGTGATGCCCTTCAGCTCGAGGCGCCCGAGCGCCTGGAAGCGGTGGCCGGCGCAGGAGCCGGCGAGCTGGCGGACGAGCGCATTGACGACGATCTGCCCACCGGCGGCACGCGCGCAGAGACGTGCGGACTCGACCACCGGACCACCAAAATAATCCCCGTCCTCGAGTGTCGCGTCGCCGACGCTCACGCCTATCCGCACACCGAGCCGCTCCTGCGAGCGCCGGTTTCGCGCATCGACCATCCGCTGCATCTCAACCGCACAGGCGAGCGATTGCCCGGCGCTGTCGAACACCGCCATCAGCCCATCGCCGAGATTCTTCACCTCGCGGCCGGCCGTCCGCCCGAGCGCGCCGCGCAGCAGGCCGAAGTGCTCCGTGCGCAGCCGCTCCGCCGCCTCCGGGCCGATGCGCCCGGCCGTCGCGGTCGAGTCCACGAGGTCGGTCATCAGGACCGACACCGTCTCCGTGGCACTCATCCTCACGAGCGCATCATCCGTCCTTCCGGCGGCGAGCGCAATCGATTTCAGAGAGCTTGAGGGAAACTACGTAAGGCCAAAGGGACGGGAGGGGTCACCGCACGCGGAGTAGGGCCCGCTACCGCGGGTCGTCGCGGTCGAGGTTCCAGTGGCGTCCGGTCGCGCAGAGCCAGAGCCAGGGCTCCTCAGCGCCCTCTCCGCGCGGGGTGAGCATGAAGCGAGTGATTGTCCGCTGACCGCCCTCGTGGTCGCCGTAGAGGATGTCCACGCAGAACCTCTCGCGCGCGCCGATCGCATCGAGCAGCGGCCGATAGATCAGATCCTCGCGATCTCGCACGGCGCCCTGCCAGAAGTTGACGTCCCCCGCCGGTACATACAGGTCGCGTTGAAGCACACGAAAGTCCTCCGCAGCGACGTGATCGGCCCGCAGGTCGAAGCCCACGTGCCAGCCATGCAGGACGGCCAGGCCGGATGCGACGTTGCGCAGCGGTATCGCCAGGTAGATCGCCTCCTCCTCCGCCTGCACCGCCGCCAGCCCATCATGCAGGTGCACCCAGTGGCTGTCCACGAAGCCGACCTTCTGCGGCGGATCCTCCGCGCGAGCGTTGAACAGGACCGGGCGCAGACCCGCCTGAAGCGCCTGCTCTGAGACGCGCGCCGCGCGGTTCGCCGAGCGCGTCGAGGAGAACGTCGCCACAGCGAGGATCAGCGTCCCGCCCGCCGTCGCCAGCGAGGCCACCGTGCTCACATCCGCCATGCTCGCGCACGCTACCGCCCGCACGGCTCAAGCGGAGCGCCCCCCACCTGCGCCGGTGGCGTGTTGGCGGCCTGTGCGCGGGCGCGCCCGCCGGAGCTGTCCGGCGCGTGGGCGGGTGCAGGGCGCTATCAGGGACGGACATAAAAGAGAATGGCCCTCCTTTGATGTCCGTCCTTGAGTCCTCGAACCTTCCCCCCGCCGGAACGACGCCCGCGCTCACTCGCGCGCGTGTGCCTCCACGCCTCGCCGCGATCGCGCCGGCGCTTCCCGCGATCTTGCTCGCGACCGTCCTTGACACGTGGGCACTCGGCCAGAACGGCTACGCCAACATCTACTACTCCGCCGGGGTCAAAGCGATGCTCGCCTCCTGGCACAACTTCTTCTTTCTCGCCGCCGACCCCGGTGGGCTGATCTCGATCGACAAGCCGCCGCTCGGGCTTTGGCTGCAGGTACTCAGTGCGAAGCTCTTCGGCTTCGCGCCGCTGCCGCTCCTCCTGCCCGAGGCGCTCGCCGGCGTCGCGACCGTCGCCGCGTTGTTCCTCATCGTGCGCCCGCGCTTCGGCGCGCTCGCCGCCGGCGCCGCCGCGCTGACGCTCGCCGGCTTCCCCGCCTTCGTCGCCGTCTCGCGCGATAACAACGTCGACACGCTGCTCATCCTGCTGATGACGCTCGCCTGCGGCGCCGCGCTGCGCGCGAGTGAAACCGGGCGGCTGCGAGCGCTGCTCGCCTCCGCCGTGCTCGTCGCGCTCGCCTTCAACACCAAGGCGCTCGCCGCCTACCTCGTCGTCCCGCCGATCGCCGCCGCATACCTCTGCTGTGCCCCCGGCCCGCTGCGCCGGCGCGCCCTTCACCTGCTGCTCGCCGGCCTGCTCTGCGGCGCGATCTCCTTCGCGTGGATGGCAGCCGTCGAACTCACCCCCGCCGGAAAGCGGCCGTTCGTCGGCAGCTCCACCGACAACTCAGAGCTCGGGCTCACCTTCGGCTACAACGGCCTCGGCCGCGCGCGCGGGCAGCACGGCGGCCCCGGAGCGGTCGTCGATCGCGAAGTGCTGCCCGAAGTCGAAGCGCATGCGCGCCATTCGAAGGCCGCGGCGACCGCGCTGCCCAAGCCCGCTCCCCACTCCGCGCCCAAGCTCGCCCAGACGATCACCGCCGGCCCGATCGCCTTCGGCGACTCGCCCGGTCCGCTGCGCCTGTTCGGCAGCGGCTTCGGCGACCAGGGCGCCTGGATGCTCGCCTTCGCCCTCGTCGGGATGCTCGCCATCGCGCTCACTCGCCCCGCGCGGCGCGACCCACGGCTGGCCGGCCTGATCGTCTTCGGCGGCTTCCTCCTCTGCGAGGCCATCTTCCTCAGCTTCTCGCGCGGCATCGTCCATCCCTACTACCTCTCCGCGCTCGCCCCCGGCACCGCCGCGATGGCCGGCGGAGGCCTCGCCGCGATGATCAGAGGCGAGCAGCGGCTACGGCGCCTTGCGATCCTCGCCGCACTCACCACCGCCGCCACGCAGGTCGTGCTGCTGCACCGCGCCCACTACATGCTCATCTGGCAGGCGATCCTCATCGCGCTCGTCCTCGCCGGCGTCCTCACCGCCGCCCTGCGCCGGCAATTCTCCCGCGCGGGGGTTCTCGCGATGCTCGCCGTGTTGCTCTTCGCCCCCACCGTCTATGCCGCCAGCACCTGGCGCTCACCTGTCGAGGGCACCTTCCCGGCCGCCGGCCCGCGTGCGGTTCCCGGCAACGGCGGCGCCGGTCTCAGCCGTGAACAGCTCGCCACCGACGATGCGCTGATCGCCTACGTGCTCGCCCACGGCGGCGCCGATCAGCGCTTCCAGCTACTCACGCAGGCGTCGCTGACCGCAGACAGCCCGATCCTGCTCGGCGTGCGTGCCGCCGCGCTCGGAGGCTACGGAGGCGTCGACCCCGCTCTCGACGGGCCCGCGCTCGGGCGTCTCGTCGCCTCCGGGGAGGCCCGCTACGTGGTGCTCGGCGGCGGCTATGCCTACCTCGGCGGCAACCTCGCCAGCCGCGCCGCCGCGCGCGTCTGCCCGCAGGAGCCGCTCAGCGCCTGGCGCGGCGCGGGGGACGTCAGCGGAGAAGGCCTCTACCTGCTCGACTGTGCCGGCGAGTCCGCCGCGCTCCTCCGACAGCCGAGGTAGAGTCGATCGCCACAAGGCAACAGATAGAGGGAGGTCTCGATGAGAGTGATCGGCGTCGGAATGCCCCGCACGGGCACCCTCACTCAGAAAATCGCGCTGGAGATGCTCGGCTTCGGTCCCTGCTACCACATGGTCGACGTGCTCGCCGACCTCGACCAGGCGAGGCTCTGGCAGGCGGCACTCGACGGTCAGGCGCCCTGGCTGGAGATCTTCGACGGCTTCACCTCAACCGTCGACTGGCCCGGCGGCTACTTCTACCGCGAGCTGATCGACGTCTATCCCGAGGCGAAGGTCCTGCTCAGCGTGCGCGACCCCGAGGAGTGGGAGCGCAGCGTGCGCCAGACCGTCTGGGCGGTCCGCCACGGCGAGTCTCTCGTGCGGCTGATGTCAAGCGCCCAAGCCGTCATCAACCCCAGATGGAGGGCCTATCTCGACATGATCGATCGACTGCTCTGGCGCGACACCGGAACGTTCGCCGCCGGCCACTCAGAGCCCGGGCAGCTGATCGAGGTGATGAGACGCCACCACGAGGAGGTCGTCAACGTCGTCCCCGCCGAGCGGCTGCTCGTGTGGAACGTCCGCGAAGGCTGGGATCCGCTGTGTGAGTTCCTCGGCGTACCCGTCCCCTTCCAGCCATTTCCCCGCACCAACGACAGTCGTGAGTTTCTCAACCGCATCATCGACGGGTCGCTCGACGAGCTCAACTCGTGGCGAGCCCGCGAAGCGCTCGTCGAGCCGTCGCTCGCACTCAGAAGCTGAGCCCGCGCCCGGCGGCCTCTGAAGGCCACTTCCCGTCGGGCACTCCGCTTCGCGCCGGGCACTCCGCTTCGCGCCGGGCACTCCGCTTCGCGCCGGGCACTCCGCTTCGCGCCGGGCACTCCGCCTCCCGCCGGGCACTCCGTAGTTAAGTGCGCGCCGAATCGGTGACTATCCGCCTTGTCCGCCGCGGCGCACGGCCTTAGCGTCAGAGGTGCTCTCGCCACATACGCGATCCACCTCGACGTAGGAGGCTGCTCTGATGGCCGAAGACACGAAGCGATCAACCGAGGAGCCCCCCGAGGGCGGAGGAGCAGGTCTGCCGTTCCTGTTCATCATGCTCGCCGCGATGATCACCGTCGTCGCGCTCGTCGTCGGCCTCGTTCAGCTCTCAGAAACGCTGATGCTCGCCGCGGCGCTCCCCATGCTCGTGGTCTGCCTCGTCCTCGTCCTCACGTTCGTCGTCCGCCTCGCCGCGGAAGGCGAGGAGCCCGACGCTCAGCTCGCCGGCGCGCCGGAGACCGACGCGTTGCGCGCGACGCGTTCATCCCGTTTCAGGCCCGCATCGCGGTTTCCCGCCAAGGCGCCGAGCAGCGGCTCGAGATCGGGGCCCGGTACCGGGCGACTGAGGACGTAGCCCTGGATGAGGTCGCAGTCGAGCCCCTTCAGCCGCTCCCAAGTCTCCTCATCCTCGAGCCCCTCGGCGACCACGCGGACTCCGAGCGTGTGGGCCAGCTTGATCGTCCCCTGGACGATCGCCGCATCGGTCGCGTCGGTGCACATCCGCGCGATGAACGAGCGGTCGATCTTCACCTCGGCGACCGGCAGCGACTTCAGGTGGGTGAGGGTTGAGTAGCCGGTTCCGAAGTCGTCCAGCGAGAGCGCGATCCCGAATTCCCTGAGCTGCGCGAGCACGCCGCCGATGCGCCCCGGGTCGGAGAGAATCGAGGTCTCCGTGACCTCGAGCACGAGCGCCTCATGCGGCAGCCCGCGGACGGCCAGCGCGGCGACCACCTCGCGCGGGAAGTCCACATCGAGCAGGTCGGCGACCGTCGTGTTGACCGACACACGCAGGTCATAGCCCGCCGTGCGCCAGCTCGCGAGCTGGTCGAGCGACAGCTCGAGCACCTCCCGCGTGAGCGCGCGCGAGAGCCCCCCCTGCTCGGCCGCCGCAATGAACCGTTCCGGCGGCACGAGACTGCCATCGGCGCGACGAATGCGCACGAGCGCCTCGACGCCGGTGATACGCCGCGTGCGCGCCTCCGCGATCGGCTGGAAGTGGACCTCGAGGCCGTCGTTGTCGATCGCGGCGGCCAGCTCGCCGGCCAGCCCCAGTCGCTCGCGCGAATTGGTGTCGCGCTCGCGCGAGTAAAACGCATAGCCGCTGCGCACCGTCTTCGCCTGGTACATCGCGACGTCCGCGCACTTCAGCAGCCCGTCCAGATCCTCCGTGTTCGCCGGGAACGACGCGATGCCGATGCTCGCCGTCAGGCGCAGCGCGAGGCCCTGGACCTCGAACGGCGGGCGCAGCAGGCCGAGGACCCTCTCCGCGAGCTCGCGCAACTCCGCATCCTCGGGCTGCGGGTCGAGCAGAATCCCGAACTCATCCCCGCCGAGGCGCGCGAGCGTGTCGTTCGGGCGCAGCATGCGCTGCAGGCGCGGGCCGATCAGGCGCAGCAGACTGTCGCCGGCGCTGTGTCCGAGCGTGTCGTTCAGCTCCTTGAAGTTGTCCAGGTCGAGCATCAGCACAGAGATCCCGCCGCCGCCCGGATCGACAGCGGCAATCGCA
>Ga0182016_10006193_pt1 | contig 12643 bp, 8 predicted proteins | sample 712S2MmetaG_FD_120491 | JGI IMG/M metagenome (GOLD analysis project Ga0182016, IMG submission 120491) | Permafrost microbial communities from Stordalen Mire, Sweden - 712S2M metaG | ecosystem: Environmental > Terrestrial > Soil > Wetlands > Permafrost | place: Sweden: Stordalen | collected...
CCGCGATAGCGCGACGTGAAGCGCTCCTGCATGGTCATCGTGGGCGGATCGGGGAACCCCCAATCCTCGCGGATGCGGCGGTGCAGCCGAGCTCCGGCTCCGGGCTGGGATAGATGGACTGCGTTGCCACTCCGTTCAGGGGGCTGCAGGAAAGCCTCGGCACTCTGTTTCGCTAAGAGCGCGTATATACTGGTTAAGAGGAATCCAAGTGCAGATCAGCCTCCGAGAAGAAATTCTGCTGGAAGCCTTCCGGCGCCTCCCGCCAGACGCCGCCAACGAGTTGTCCGCATTAGCCCAGCGGCTGGCCACCCTGACTCCGGGAACGAGAATCGACTGGTCCGATTCCTGGTCCGATGCGGACCTGCGTGAATACACTGCCGCCTCGCTCAGACGGTTCGAGGACGAGGAACAGGAAGAACCGCGTTGAAACCCGGCGATGTCGTCGTTGGCGTGTTGGCCGGTGCCGCAGAAACCAAAGTTCGCCCGGCTGTGGTGATTGCGAGCGGGACATACCTTGTCGAACGGCCAGACGTTTTGATAGGCTTGCTCACCACGAAGCTGGCTCGGGCCGCTACCTCCACAGACTACGTTCTCTTTGACTGGCAGGCTGCTGGGCTGCGTGCCGCCTCGTGCTTTCGGGCATATGTGCTGACCATTCATCGGTCGGAATTGACCGTCATCGGTCATTTGAGCGAGCAGGACTGGGGCCAGGTCCAAGCCCGCGTCCGCGCCGCCTTTGCCATTTGAGAGACTAACGGCACGCCATCGGACTGGCACGTATCGGGCGGGAACCTCGGAACGCTTGCGTCACGTATCGCGCCCGCGCTACGCTACAGTCACGCTCAACGAGGCACTGCGCCCGGCAATCCTGACGCATCCTGCCGGGAACGCAGTCCGTCCTCCAGGCCGGAGATCGAGGCGCGTAAGCAGCCGCCCCTACACCATCACCGCTTCGGTCTCCTCACTCGCCGTGAAGTACGCGCAGTCGGGATGGTGGAACACCAGCGCGCTGACGCTGGCTTCCGGGTCCATCATCATGCCTTCGGTGAGTTGCACGCCGATGTCTTCGGGCCGCAGCAGCTTCCACATGGCCTGCTGGTCGTCCAGGTTGGGGCAGGCGGCGTAGCCGAAGCTGTAACGCTTGCCGCGATACCGCGAGGTGAAGCGCTCCTGCATGGTCATGGTGGGCGGATCGGGGAATCCCCAATCTTCGCGGATGCGGCGGTGCAGCCATTCGGCGCACCCTTCGGCCGTCTCAATCGCCAGCGCCTGCAAACCGTGCGACTTGAAGTACAGTCCCGCCTCCTTCCATTCTTCCGACTTATCCCGAATGCCCGCGCCCGCCGTCACCACGAACATAGCCAGGTGATCGCGCTTGCCGTCTTCCGGGTCCAGGATGTAATCGCTCAGGCACAGCCCCTCGTCGCGATGCTGCCGGCCGAAACGGAACGTGTGCAGCGGGGCCGCCGCTCCGGGCGCGAAAAGATGAATGGCGTTGCCATCGCGCTCGGCTTCGAAGAACTGCCAGACCGCTTTCACCCGCATGAACTGCGCGGCCTCATGCTTCACTTCTTCCAACTTATGGAACAGGTCGAGGGCCTTAGGTTCATGCTCGGCGAGGTTCTTCTCGAAATTACCCTTGTAACCCAGATGCTTGCCGTAGAGCATGTGCGGGTTGATGTAACTCCAGATTTCGGCGAGATGCGGCACGTCGCGCACCTTGCGGTCCAGGTTCGGCGCGGCCGGAATCGGGATGTCGGTGCGTACTTTGCGGCTGCGCGCCTCGGTCACCCGCACCGGTGTCTCCTCGGCGGCCGGGGCCGGTTCCGGCGCCTCGGCGTAAGTGTGAGCGTGCATGGTTGCGTCGCGCGCGGCGGGGTCCATTAGCCGGTTCATCAGGTCCAGGCCGGTCATGGCGTCTCTGGCGTAGCACACGGCTTCGCCATAAGCCGGCGCGATGCGCGTGCGCGTGAAGCGGTCCGAGAGCGCCGCGCCGCCCACCAGCAGCGGCACGCGAATGCCCGCATCCTTCAAATCGCCGGCGGTGACGATCATCTGCTGCGCGCTCTTTACCAACAGTCCCGAAAGCCCGATGGCATCCGGCGTGTGCTCCTGGTAAGCGCGGATCAGAACATCCGGCGGCACTTTGATCCCCAGATTGATCACCTGGTAGCCGTTGTTGCTCAGAATAATCTCGACCAGGTTCTTGCCGATGTCGTGTACGTCGCCCTTCACCGTGGCCAGGACGATCTTGCCGCGGCTGGCCGAGTCAGCCTTCTCCATGAACTGTTCGAGGTGCGTTACGGACGCCTTCATCGCCTCGGCCGATTGCAGCACCTCGGCCACAATCAGTTCATTGTTATTGAACAGCCGCCCCACTTCGGCCATGCCCGTCATCAGCGGGCCGTTGATAATTTCGAGCGGAGTGGCGCCTTCCGCGCGCTTGCGGTCTAGGTCGGCGATGAGGCCGTCTTTAGTGCCTTCGATGATGTAGTTGGCCAGGCGCTGGTCGAGCGGCAGGTCCTCGGCGCGGACTTTGATGCGCGCGCCTGTCTTACGGAAATGCTCGGCGATGGCCGCGATGTGGAACTGGTTGATGGCGGCGCGCTGCTCCAGGCTCTGTTGCCGCCAGTCTTCGGGCGCGAGCTGCAGATCCTCCGGACCGCCTGCCGGCGGCGTATTAAACAGCAGGCTCTCTGCCAGGCGCCGCTCATCCTCCGGAATCGACGCGAAACGTTCCAGCTTCTCGGCGTTGACAATGGCCAAATCCAGCCCGGCCTTAGTGCAGTAATAAAGGAAGACCGAGTTCACCACCTCGCGCGCGGCGGCGGGCAGGCCGAATGAGACGTTGGAGATCCCCAGCACCGTCTTGACATAGGGGATGTGTTCCTTGACCAGCCGCACCGCTTCGATGGTCTCCACCGCGCCGCCGATGTAGTTGGCATCGCCGGTGGCGCACGGAAACACCAGCGGATCGATGATGATATCTTCCGGCGCGATCCCATACTTTCCGGTGAGGAGCCGGACGGACCGTTCGGCCACCGCCAGTTTTCGCTCGCGGGTGAAGGCTTGAGCCTGCTGCTTGTCTTCATCGATGCAGCCGACAATCAGGGCCGCGCCGTAAGCCTTCGCAATCGGACAAGTGCGCTCGAATTTCTCTTCGCCATCCTCCAGGTTGATCGAGTTAACGATCGACTTACCCTGGCAGTAAGTCAGCGCCAGTTCCATGGCGCGAGGGTCGGTGGTGTCTATCATCACCGGCGCTTTGATCTTGCGAATCAGTTTCTCGTAAAACGGCGGGATGTCTTTGATCTCGTCGCGGTCGGTGCTCTGCAGGCATACGTCCACGATATGCGCGCCATTCTTCACCTGGCGCCGGCCGATCTCAGTGGCCTCTTCCCACTTCTCCTCGGCCATCAGATTCTTGAACAGCCGCGAGCCGATCACGTTGGTACGCTCGCCCACGATCAGCGGCCGGTTGCTGTCCTCGGCCTCCACCAGCTCGATGCCGGAATAATAAGCCCGATGCGCGGACGGCCGCAACGCGCGCGGCTTCCTGCCCTCGGCCATCTGCGCCACCATCTTGATATGCGCGGCCGTAGTGCCGCAGCATCCGCCCACCAGGTTGAGCCACCCGTGCTCCACGAAACGGTCCAACTGCTCGGCGAACGACTGCGGCGTTTCGTTGTACTCGCCTTCCACATTCGGCAGGCCCGCATTCGGATAGCAGGACACGCGCGTAGATGCCATCTCGCTCAGCGTGCGCAGATGGTCCGTCATGAATTCCGGACCCGTGCCGCAGTTCAGCCCCGCGGCGAGCAGGTCGGCGTGCTCGATCGACGCGTAGAGCGCATCGGCGGTCTGGCCCGCCAGCATGGTCCCCATGGTTTCGATGGTGCCCGAGACCATCACCGGAATGCGGCGGCCAAGTTCGCGCGCGAGCCGCCTGATAGCCAGCAGACCAGCCTTGATATTGCGCGTGTCCTGGCAGGTTTCGAGTAGCAGGATATCCGCGCCGCCATCGATTAGCGGCTTGGCCAGATCGTAGTAATCCTGCTGCAGATGGTCGAATGAGATGGTGCGGCTGATAGTGATGCTTTTGCGCGTCGGCCCCATGGAGCCGGCCACGAAGCGCGGCTTGCGCGAAGTCGAAAACTCGCCCGCCGCCTGGCGCGCCAGCCGCGCCGCCGTGGCCATCAGCTCGTAGGATTCGCCATCGACCCCGTAATCCACCAGGTCGCTCTTGGTCCCGTTGAACGAGTTGGTTTCGATGATATCGGCGCCGGCTTCCAGATACGCGCGGTGGATGCCAAGCACCACGTCCGGCCGCGTTTTCACCAGGATTTCGTTGCAGCCCTCCAGCGCCGGCCCGCCGAAATCCGCGGCCGTGAGCTGCGCCTGTTGCAGCATGGTGCCCATGGCGCCGTCGATGACCAGAATGCGGCTGTCGAGGGCGTGAACCAGGGCTTCGCGGCGTTCTTCACTGGCGGTCATAGGTGAGAGGGTGTATCTTATGATTCTAACAGTTATGACAAGAAGAACCGTATTCCAACTGGCGGGCGCGGCGGCTGCGGTGCCCTCCTTGAGCGCCCAACCGGCCCCGTTGAAGGGCCGTCTGAAACAATCGGCAGCGCGCTGGTGCTACAGCAAGATCGCCCTCGACGACCTGGCCCGCGAGGCGGCGCGCATCGGACTGAAAGGCATCGACCTGATCGACTACAAGGATTGGCCCACCGTGCAGAAGTACGGGCTGGTGCCGGCCATCACGCCCGGCGCCGGCGGCATAGCCGACGGCTTCAACCGCAAGGAGAATCACGACAAACTGGTGCGCGAAATGGAGGAAAACATCCCGCGCGCCGCCGCCGCCAAGGTGCCCAACGTGATCACGTTCTCGGGCAACCGGCGCGGCCAGGCCGACGCGGAGGGCCTGGACAACTGCACCATCGGCCTGAACCGCGTGAAGAAGCTAGCCGAGGACAACGGCGTGACCGTCTGCGTGGAGCTGCTCAACAGCAAGATCGACCACCACGACTATCAGTGCGATCACACCGCCTGGGGCGTGGAACTCATCAAGCGCGTGGACTCGCCGCGGGTGAAGCTGCTGTATGACATCTATCACATGCAGATTATGGAAGGCGATATCATCCGCACTATCCGGCAGAACATCCAGTACATCGCGCACTTCCACACCGGCGGCGTGCCCGGACGGCATGAGTTAGATGGCACGCAGGAGCTGCAGTGGCGGGCGGTCGCGGAGGCCATCGTGGGCACCGGGTTCACGGGCTACTTCGCGCACGAATTCGTACCCACGCGCGATCCGATTACGTCACTGGAAGAAGCCGCAAAGTTGTGCGACGTGTAATATCGCCTGAACGAACGGCCTTGTATCCGGTAGTGCTGGAGGGCGGGCAATCATGCCCGCAGCCGCCTTTTAGGCGGCCAGAGCCGGCTAAGAGCCGGCTGCGGCCAAGATTGGCCGCCCCACAACTGGGTTTTCACCGCGAGATCATCGCACTGTGGTCACCCTCGATGCGGACCTTCAAGCCGAGTTGGCCGAAGACAGCGGCGAAAGCGTCTGCGTGGAGCTGTCGGGGCCTAATAAGATAAGACATGCGACCGTTATTTGCCCTATCTCTCGTTGTAGCCGTGGCCACCAGCGCCTCCGGCCAGACTTACACGATGCAAACGGTGGCCGGTGGGGCGTTGCCAGTAAATATTCCGGGTGCCAGCGCCAGCCTGGGTACCGTGAACGGGGTGGCAGTCGATACCGCGGGGAACGCTTTTATTGTGGTTGGCAATTACCACGTTGTGCTACGCGTAGATGCCGCCAGCGGAATGATCACATTGGCGGCCGGCAGCGGGATCCCGGGCTACAACGGCGATAACGGCCCCGCCACCAGCGCCCAACTGAACTATCCGCAGGCCGTAGCAGTGGACGCGTCCGGCAATCTGTACATCGCGGATTCGAACAACAATCGCATTCGCAAGGTGTCCGGAGGAGTCATTACGACCGTAGCCGGAGACGGCAACTTTGGCTATAACGGCGACGGCATGCCGGCTACCGACGCCTGGCTGAATGGACCCAACGGCCTGACTGTGGACTCAGCCGGCGATATCTTCATCGCGGACACCGGCAACGGCCGCATCCGCAAAGTGTCGGGCGGATCGATCGCCACGGTAGCCGGAAACGGGGGCTTTGGCTATAACGGCGACAATATCGCGGCCACCAGCGCGGAATTCACCTCGCCATCCGGCGTGGCCGCAGATTCCGCCGGCAACCTGTATATCGCGGATCCGGGAAACCATCGTGTCCGCAAGGTCTCCGCGGGAATGATCACGACCGTGGCCGGCACCGGAACCCCTGGATATAACGGCGACAGCATTCCAGCGGCGAGCGCCGAACTCGATGGTCCTTGGGGCGTCGCCGTGGACGCTTCCGGCAATCTGTACATCGCCGATACCGACAATAATCGCATTCGCAAGGTAGCTGGCGGAGTCATCACCACGGTGGCTGGGAATGCGGGCTTTGGTTATGCCGGCGACAACGTCGCAGCCACCAGCACCTCGTTGTATGCGCCCTTTGGCGTGGCGCTGGATGCTTCGGGCAATCTGTACATTGCCGACACGGTCAACTACCGGCTGCGCAAGGTCTCGGGAGGCATCATCACGACGCTGGCGGGCGGCGGCGCTCCCGTAGGCCAGAACGGCCCTGCCATCAACGCGCAGTTGGAGTCTCCCATGGGCATCGCCGTAGATCCTTCCGGCAACCTGTACATCGCGGATTCTGTCGCCAGCCGCGTCTTCGAGGTCTCCGGCGGCGTTATCGGTGTAGCGGCGGGAAACGGGACCAACGGCTTCGGCGGCGACAATGGCCCGCCCACCAGCGCGAATTTGGGCAGTCCCATGGGGGTCGCTGTAAGTTCCTCAGGACAGCTTTACATAGCGGACTTCATCAATGAGTGCATTTGGGAAGTTTCGGGCGGCGTCATCACCACGGTGGCAGGAAATGGAACCATCTATGACAGTGGCGACAACGGTCCCGCGGTGAACGCCGGGCTGGGGGGCCCGGTTGGCGGCGCGGTGGACTCATCAGGCAATCTCTACATCGTGGACAACTCCAGCAGCACCATCCGCCAGACTTCGAACGGGATCATTACTACCGTGGCTGGGAACGGAACTCGGGGTTACGGCGGAGATGGCGGTCCGGCGACGCACGCCGAGTTGTACACCCCCTGGGGTGTCGCCGTAGACTCCTCCGGAAACATCTATATCGCCGACACTTACAACGACCGGATTCGCAAGGTTTCAAACGGAGTGATCACCACGGTGGCCGGCGCCGGGGTCGAGGGCTACAATGGCGACGGAGGCCCGGCGACAAGCGCTTTGCTGAGTCAGCCGGAGGGCGTTGCGGTTGACTCTTCCGGCAATCTCTACATTGCAGACTCCGGTAACGGCCGCGTGCGCAAGGTCTCAGGTGGAGTGATCGCGACGATCGCCGGCCCTGGGACGAACCAATGCGCGGGGCCCACCAGCGTGGCTCCCTCCGGCATGGCCCTCGACCTCCAGGGCGACGTGTACGTATCCGATGTAAACAGCCATCGTGTCTGCATGATGGTACCCTCCGGTCCTTCATGTGCTTACGCCGTCAACCCGCTGGCATTCACCTCTGATTCGTCCGGTGGCAATTTCACGGCCAACATCCAAACGACATCCGGCTGTCAATGGGCGGTGCAGGGCCTGCCTGATTGGATTACTCTGTCAAGCAACCCGGTCAATTCCGGTCCCGCCACAGTAACGCTGGCCGTGGCCCCGGGCGCCGATGGGGGGCGCGCCGCTGCGGTTTCCATCGCGGGGCTTTCCGTCCGGGTCACGCAAACGGGCACCGGCCCAAGTCCGGCGCTGAACCCCGGCGGAGTAGTGAACGCGGCGAGCTATGCGTATCCCGTAGCTCCAGGGAGCATTGCCGCTGCCTTCGGGGATCTGCTGGTGGCTTCAGCGTCGACCGACGCCAGTTCCCCGTTGCTCACCAGCCTCTCCGGACTGTCTCTCCAGTTTGGAGACGCCACCGAAGCGCCCCTGTTCTTCGCTTCAACCGGGCAGGTGAACTTCCAAGTGCCGTGGGAATTAGCCGGGCAAACCCAGACCACCATTGCCGCCGCGTTCAACGGCCAGATCGGCGCCACGCAGACGTTGAACCTCGCGCCGTTCGCGCCGGGAATCTTCAGCATGAGTGCGCAGGGGAACGGGCAGGGCGCGATCCTGGACGTGTCTTACCATCTGGTCGATTCTTCCAACCCGGCTACCGCGGGCAGCACCGTCCTGATTTTCTGTACGGGCCTCGGCGCGGTGACCAATCAGCCTCCGACCGGCTCGCCCGCGGGCGACACCCCGTTCTCCGAAACGGCGATCATCCCGACCGTGACTATCGGCGGGGCGCCAGCCCAGGTGACGTTCTCGGGCCTTGCGCCTGGTTATGTAGGCCTGTATCAGGTGAACGTGCAGGTGCCCGCCGGGTTGGCGGCGACCAATGCCGTGCCGGTTGTGATTTCCGGGGCCGGCGTCACTTCGAACACCGTGACGATGGCCCTGCAATGAGGTGTTTCGGTGGGGCAGACGATCGGTTTTTGTCGTCTGCCAGCGTCCCCGAAGGCGGCAGACCACAAAAGGCGATGGTCTGCCCCACCAGAGTTCCTCTATTGTGCCCGATCCCCTAGACCGGCCAGCGCCTTCACCGCCGCGCCATGCGCGATTACGACGTCTGGATCGCGCTGCAATGCGTCGAAGTATTGCCCGCGGAATCCCGGGCCCGACTCGGCCGGCGTCAGCAGCGCGCGCGCCTGCGCCAGCAGACGTGCCGCGTCCGCCGCGGTGGCCGGCTCTTCGGCGTCCAGCGTCTCGTCGATCATGACGATCAGCTCCGACAACTCGTGCAGCCAGGCGAAGAAGGGATCGTGCAGCACCAGGTTCAACATCTGGCCGCTGGACTTGATGCGCTCGACGTCGTGGTCGTAGCGCACGCGCTCGGAATCGAGCAGCGCCTTGTGATGTGTCAGCAGCACGTGCCGTAGTTTCTTCAGAAGGTCGCGCGGGGCATCGGCCATGCAGACATGGTACCGCTCCCTCACGGTCGCGGCTCAGTGGCCGAGCGGTTACTCGTGGCGCAGTGCAGCCATGGGGTCCACGCGCGCGGCGCGCCGCGCCGGCATCGCGCAGGCCAGCGCGGATACCGCCAGCAGCCCGCCCGCGACTGCCAGAAACGTCGGCGGATCGGTGGCAGTGACTCCGTAAAGCAGGCTCGCCAGGGCGCGCATGGCCGCCAACGATGCCAGCAATCCCGCGGCCAGCCCGGCCAGCACCGGCCGCAGGCCTTGCCCCACAATCAGCTTGTGTACGCTGCCCGGCTGCGCTCCCAGCGCCATGCGGATGCCGATTTCACGCGTGCGCTGGCTCACCGAATAGGAAATCACGCTGTATACGCCCACCGCCGCAAGGCATAAAGCGAAGCCGGCCAGCGCCGCCAGCAGCAGCATCGAGAAGCGCCGGCGCATCAGCGAGTCGCTCAGGTTTTGCTCCATGGTGGCGATTTTGTAGACCGGCAGGTTGCGGTCCAGATCGTGCACGCGCTGCTCGATCGCGGAGACCAGCGCCAGCGGATCGCCAGCCGTGCGTACCGCCAGGTTCATGAACGGACGCGGCGCCTGCAAGGCAGGATGATAAATGACCGGCCGTGGGTTATTCATCAGGTTACGGTCTTTGACGCCGCCCACGATGCCCACGATCTGGGAGGTGTCGCCGGGCTTCTGGCTGACCCTGGCATCGATTAGGAACTGGCCGATGGCGTCGCCTTGCGGAAAGAAGCTCTTCGCGAATGTCTCATCGACGAGGGCCACCCGCCGTACACCGGCGTTGTCCTGCTCCGTGAAGAGGCGCCCCTGCTTCAATGGAATGCCCATGGTTTGAAAGTATCCTGGCATGGTGATCCGTTTCTGCACATCGGGAACAGCTTCCGATGTGGGCCAGGGGCGTCCGGCGATCTGAAAATCGCCGCCGCCGGCGCCCGCACCAAAGGGCAGCCCGTCGATGGCACTCGCCGCCACCACGCCGGGCAGCGCCCCAACGCCCGCCAGCAGTTCCGAGTAGAAAGCCGTAATACGCGCCGGATCGCGATACTGAAGCGGCGGCAGGCTGATGCGCGCGGTCAGCAAATGCTCCGGCCGAAAGCCCGGATTCGTCTGCCATAGGCGCGCATAACTGCGCAACAGCAGGCCTGCACCCGCCAGCAACATAACCGAAAGCGCCACCTCGGAGACCACCAGCAAGTTGCGCAACCGGTTGCTCGACCGGCTGCGGCGCGCCGGCCGAAGCTGGGACGCACTCAGCGCCGGCGCCAACCCGAAAACAAGGCTGGTCACAAGCGCCGCGGCGATCGCAAACAGCACCGCCAGGCCGTTGATCCGCACCGTCTGCCAGCGCAGCAGTTCTCCGGAGCCGAAACGAATGAATAACTCCAGCACCCAGACACCGATCGCCAGTCCGGCCGCCCCCGAAATCGCGGCCAGCAGCAGGCTCTCGGTCAGCAGTTGCCGCACGATCCGCGCGCGCCCGGCGCCCAGCGCGATGCGCAGGCCAATCTCCTTCTGGCGGGCGGTGGCGCGCGCCAGCAGCAGGTTGGCCACGTTCACGCAGCCGATTAGCAACACCATGCCGACCGCGCCCAGCAGCACCAGCAGCGGCGTGCGCAGTTCGCCCGCAACCGAATCCGAGAGCGGATCGAGTTCGATGTTCCAACCGGCCGGATACCAGACCGGCAGGTTGCGGGTCATGCGGGCGGCCACCAGTTTCATCTCCGCGCGGGCCTGGTCGAAGGTCACTCCGGGCTTCAGCCGCGCCACCACGTCGGTGTTTTGATGGCCGCGCGCGTTGGGGTCCAGTTGCGCCGGAGTGAATGCCAGCGGCACGTAGAGTTGCGCCTGCTCCATAAACTGCAGAACCGGCGCCAGCACGCCGACCACGGTGAACTTCTGTGTATCGATTTCGATCTGTTTGCCCACGATGCGCGGGTCGGCCCCGAAGCGGCTCTTCCACAAGCCTTCGCCCAGCAGGGCGACGCGCTCTTTGCCAAGCTGCTCCTCTTCGGGACGGAACAGGCGGCCCGCCAAGGGCTGGACACCCAGCATCGGGAACAGGCTCGTGGAGACGCGCAGCCCGGCAACACGCACCGGCTCGGCATCGCCGGTCAGGTTGATGCTATTGGTCTCGATTGCCGCCATAGCGGAGAACGAGCGGCTCAGGTCGCGGTAATCGATGAAATCGAGCGCCGAGGCGTCCGATTTGAACAGCTCGAACTGCGGCATGTTCTTGGTAACCAGCACCAGTTGGGCGGAGTTCGGATAGGGCAACGGGTGCAGCAGCAGGGCATCCACCGTGGTAAATATCGCGGTGCTGGCGCCGATGCCTACGGCCAGCGTCAGGATCGCGGTGAGGGCAAAACCGGGGCTTTTGGCGAGGGTGCGCAGCGCATAACGCAGGTTGTGCATACACCTTTGACGTTAGCGGCGCCGCAACCGCTCGTCGATTTCCACCTGATATCCGCTCGCCAGCCGGTTGGTCTCGCTGGCCATACCCACCACCGCCATCAGCTCGGCAAACATGCCATCCGACATGCCGGCCTTGCGGGCGGCTGCCGTGTGCGACGCAATGCAATACGGGCACTGGTTGGAGGTGCTGACGGCCAGGTACACCATCTCCTTGGTCAGTGGATCGAGGGCGCCGGGCGCCATGATCTGCTTGATACTCTCCCAGGTGCGCCGCAGCGTGGCCGGATCGTGCGCCAGCGTTTTCCAGAAATTGGTGATCCAGTCAGTCTGGCGGGTGGCCATGATGTCGTCGTATACGGCCCGCACTTCGGGGATGGCATCGTGGTATTCGATCATGAGGAAATTATACGCTGCCAGACAGCAGTTCGATATCCAGCCTGTCCAGCCTCGGGAAGCTCCGATCGAACGTTACCACGCTCAGGCCCGCGATCTTCGCGAACGCCGAGAGGTAGGCGTCTGCCCATAGCTTGGTCGCAGGCCGGGGCCGCAAGGTGGCCGCCTGGAACACTTGTTCAAAGCTGGCTGCCGCGGGCTCGGGCAGGAAGGCGACGCGCCCGTCCTCGAACCAACGGTGGTACGCCGCCCACGCGCCCCGTTGGGTCATGATTTCTTCTCCCATCACCTGCGCATTCGTCAGCAGGCGCAGAAGACCCAACTGGGTGAAGCGGCAGAAGAACAACGAGGAATCGCCGGAGGAATCGAACCATAGTGCAGCGGCCGTGTGATGGATATGCCTGCTATGGGTGAGCGCGAGCCACACGTTGACATCAGGGAAACGGGATGATCTCATAGATCCGATCGTTGGTCAGGCGGAGCGTGCCGGGCTGCTTGGAGCGGACAATCGGCAGTCGGATACGGTTGCTTCTTTTGCGTGTTTCGAGTTGGTTTTCAACTCCGCGCAGAATCAGTTCTTTGACGGAACATCCTTGCTCGGCGGCGCTGGCCTTCAGCCGGCGATAGACGGCTCCGGAATGTCCACCGTGGTCCGCACAATGGCATCCTACCATATTTATGGCCAGGCATAGACGCCCATCCGTGGCGGACGC
>Ga0182016_10006197_pt1 | contig 12639 bp, 14 predicted proteins | sample 712S2MmetaG_FD_120491 | JGI IMG/M metagenome (GOLD analysis project Ga0182016, IMG submission 120491) | Permafrost microbial communities from Stordalen Mire, Sweden - 712S2M metaG | ecosystem: Environmental > Terrestrial > Soil > Wetlands > Permafrost | place: Sweden: Stordalen | collected...
GTCCGACGGTGGCCTCGCGGCGAACGCCGGTGAGCGCGATTTCCGACGCATCGACCTGCGCCTGGGCGGAAGCCACCTGCGCCTTGCCGGCCACCAGTTGCCCCCATGCGGTGACCGTGTTGGCGCGGGTCTGGTCGCGGGTCTGTTCGAGCACCAGACGCTGTTGCGCCAGGTTTTCCTTCGACTGGCGGATCAGCGAATATTCGGCGCCGCCCTGAAAGACCGGGACCGAAAGCTGTGCGGCCGCGGACGCGCCGAACGAGCGGAAAGTCGTCAGCGTCGATTCATAGGATTGCTGCACCGAAGCCTGCAGGCTGACGGTGGGCAGCAGCGCGCCTTCGTTGACCTTGACCTGGAGATAATTGACGTCGATGCCGAACATCGCGGCGGTAACGTTCGGATTTTCGATCAGGCTGAGATCGACCGCGGCGCGCAGCGATCCCGGCAGGAAACGATCGACCGGCGATCCCGGCGCGAGCGCCTGCGGCTCGCTGCCGATGATGCGGCGGAAATTCGCCTCGGTGGTGGTCAAGGTCGCCTCGGCGGCCAACAGCTGGGTCTGGCCGGCGGCGAGCTGGGCCTCCGACTGCGCGACGTCGGTGCGCGTCACCTGGCCGACGCCGAACCGGTCCCGGGTCTGCTTCAGCGTCTGTTCGAGAACGCGGACGTTGCTGCGTTGAACCTCGACGATGGCGGCGTCGCGCAGATCATCCATGTAGATGGTGGCGCCCGACAGCAGCACGGTCTGCTCGAGCAATCGCAGCGCTTCGCGGGCACCGGAAACCTGGCTCTCCGCGGCGCGGGTCTTGTTGGCGGTCTGCTGGCCGTTGAAAAGCGTCTGCGTCACCGTGAGGCCGGCGCTGCGCGGCGCGTTGATGCCGTGGTATTCTCTTCGCAGGATGCTGGTCGGCTGGCCGGCCGATGTGGTGTTGGTGTCGGTATATTGCTCGCCGCCGCTCGCGGTGACGGCGACCTTCGGACGATAGCCGGAAAGCGCCTGCGACACGTTCTCGTCGGTGGAACGCACCAGGGCCCGCTGCGCGTTGAGCTGCGGATTGTTCTGATACGACCGCACCAGCGCAGCCTCAATGGTGTCAGCGAGGGCAATCGACGGGCCCGCAAGAACCATCAGGAGAATCGTAGCTGCAACTGCGTGAAGGCTCCTCACAAACATCTATACGCGCCGTATTCCTGCACCGACAAGGCGCGGTACACGCCGTTGGCCGATCCTTGCCGGAGCCCGATTGGCAGCACTTCAACGCGAGCGAATATTCGTCGCCCCAGGTCGAAATGTCGGCAGGATTATCCTTGCGGCAACGCTATCTGCGCTTCCTCTCTAAATCAACAGGCGCGTGCGCGGCGACGACGGCAGTTGGTTCACGGAGAAGCGGGAAGGGCTTTGCCCTCAGTCGAACAGACTCGACACCGATTCTTCCGAGGCGGTGCGGGCGATGGCCTCGGCGATCAAGGGGGCGATCGATAGGGTGCGGATGTTGTGCGCCTTGTGCACCGCTTCGGTCGGAAGGATCGAGTCAGTGATGACCAGTTCCTTCAGCTTGGAACCGATGATGCGGGCGGCAGCCCCCCCGGACAGCACGCCGTGGCTGATATAGGCGTAGACGTCCCTGGCGCCGTTGGCGAGCAGCGCATCGGCGGCGTTGACCAGCGTGCCGCCGGAATCGACGATGTCGTCGACCAGGATGCAGGTAAAGCCGGCGCAATCGCCGATCACATTCATCACCTCGGATTCGCCGGCGCGCTCGCGGCGCTTGTCGATGATGGCCAGCGGCGTGTTGATGCGTTTTGCCAATCCGCGCGCGCGCACCACGCCGCCGACGTCAGGCGACACCACCATGACGTTGGCGAGGTCGAAGCGTTCGCGGATATCGCGCACCATCACCGGCGAGGCGAAGAGGTTGTCGGTCGGAATGTCGAAGAAGCCCTGGATCTGGAGGGCGTGCAGGTCGACCGTCATGACGCGGTCGGCACCGGCATGGGTGATCAGGTTGGCCACCAGCTTGGCCGAGATCGGCGTACGCGAGCCGGATTTGCGATCCTGCCTGGCGTAGCCGAAATAGGGAACCACCGCGGTGATGCGGCGCGCCGAGGCCCGGCGCAGCGCGTCGGTGATGATCAGCAATTCCATCAGGTGGTCGTTGGCCGGAAACGACGTCGACTGGATGATGTAGACGTCCGAGCCGCGGACGTTTTCCTGGATCTCGACGAAGATCTCCATGTCGGCGAAACGTCGGACCACGGCCTTGGTGAGCTGCAGGTCGAGCGCCTTGGCGATTTCCTGCGCCAGGGCAGGATTGGAGTTGCCGGCGACGAGCTTGATCGAGCCGTTCTTGGCCGACATCGAGGCTTCTCCCCGCGCCTTGCTGGAGACAATGTTCAGCATATCGCAATACCTACAGAACCGGCGCGTTTCGACGAGCGAGGTGATATCAAGGAGGAGGCGCCGCTGGCAACCCGTGGAATCGGGTTTTCCTGCGCAAAATCAGTGTCCGCGGGAAGACCGGTCCTGGTCGTTAACGGGTGGTATAGCCAAGCGCGCCGACCTCGAATTCGCCGGAGACGGGCGAAGGCGCTTCCATGCTCGCCACTGCGGGGCCGCGTTGGCTCGGCGCCGGTGTCGTGGGCCCGGTTCCGTTGATCATGGCGCTGAGGCCGCTCAAGCCGGATTGCGCGATCTTGCGCAACACCAGGTCGTCGGCCGCGGCCCAGGGGTCGCGCCCGGCCTTGCCGGCCGGCTCCTCGCCGGAAAGCCGCAAGCTCCGCTGCTGGTCGCGGTCGTAGACGTCCCAGACCCAGGCGATCACGGTTCGGCCGTGATTGACCTGGGCGGAGAGATAGCTGCGCACCCGATAGGAGGCGGTGCCCTCGCGGGACACGATCGACAGGCTGCGAAGCTTGGACTCGCTGTCCAGCACGCCCACCATGCGGTCGAACACCTGCGGCGGCGGGCCGTCGATCGATTCGAAGGCGACGGTGGGGCCCGCGCTGGTCGAGGCCATCGCGAAGGAATCGCTCGCCGCGCCGCCGCCGGCGCAGCCGCCGAGCCCGCAGCCGGCCGCCAGCAGCAGCGCGGCGATCGCGGCGCGCGGCGCGGTCCGGATCGCGCGAAATAAAATTGCTGACGTGTCCCTCATCGCGTCAGAGCGATATCGTTAAAATGCATTAAGGTCTAGGGCGGCGTCGCCATGATGACCAAAAGCGGAACGGATGAGGCACATCCCTTTGACCTCACGCTCGTTTTTTCGGCGCTGTCGTAGATCGGGCACACGCGACTAGGATGCTCCCGGCTAGTATCACGAAGGTCCCGATCGGGCGTCTCCGACGCATGCCGATTTTCGATGTTTGCTGGAGATCTTTTTTGAAAAAGCTGTTCACCACGGCTGCGGTCATGGTCGCATTTGGCAACGTGGCCTACGGCGCGGACTTTGCATTCAAGGCGCCGATCGTCGCATCACTTTACGACTGGACCGGATTCTATGCCGGCGGGACGGTGGGCGGTGCCTGGAGCAAGGCCGACGTCAACCTCACGACGGTCAACGGCGGCAACGCACTATACAATCCGGCGCAGATTCCCGCCCTGAACGCCATTGGTTCAACAGGCGTCTCCGGATCAAGCGTGATCTTTGGCGGAAAACTCGGCTACAACCAGCAGTGGGCCTCCTTCGTCCTGGGCGTGGAGGGGGATATTTCCTCTTGGCGATTGAACAAGGCCGTGACGACAACCGGCAATCCCTTCGATATCATCCTGCCGCCAGCGACCGTCAATTTCGCGACTTTCAACACGACCTTGTCCACCAGCTGGCTTGCCACGGTCCGCGGGCGGGTCGGCTTCGCAGCGGACCGGGCGCTGTTCTATGCAACCGGCGGCGCAGCGTTCGCCGACATCCACTTTGCCAATACCTATTTGGGCCATTCCGGTTTCGGTGCCGGCAACGAAGGCGAGGCGAACACCGCGAGCCAGGCCAAAGCCGGCTGGGCTGCGGGCGCGGGCGCGGATTATGCACTCACGCGAAACTGGATCGTGAGCGTCGAATATCTTCACGTCGACCTCGGCTCGACTTCAGCGTCCGGTTTGGTCACGACCGGAAACGCCAACACCGCGACCATGAGCTTTACGACCAGGCTGCGAAGCGACATCGTGCGCGGCGGGATCAGCTACAAGTTCTGATGATTTCCCGGCGCCGCAACGCCGGGCTCGCGATCGCCAACTAGCCGGGTTCCAGCGCGATGGCGTGGACGTGGCGGCCGTAGTCCGGCTCTTTCCGGTGCACCGAGCGGCGGTAGCTGAAGAAGCGCTCGTCGGAATAGGTGTCGACGCCGAGGTCGTCGATCATCAGGACCCCGGCGTTTTCCAGCCGCATCCGGATCAAGCCGGCAAGATCGAACATCGCATGGCCGGCGCGTTCGCCGGGAATGAAGAACAACGCGTTCTCCGCGTCGGCTTCGACGAACCGCTCGACGAATTCGTCGCCGACTTCGTAGGAATGCTGGCGGATCAGGGGGCCGATCGCGGCGACGATGCCGCTGCGTTCGGCGCCGAGTTTTTCCATGGCCTCGACGGTGGATTCCAGGACGCCGGTCAGCGCGCCCTTCCACCCCGCATGCGCCGCACCAATTACGCGCGCGCGTGGATCGGCCAGCAGGATCGGTCCGCAGTCAGCGGCGGTGGCGCCGATCGAAAGCCCCTCGGTCCGTGTGACGATGGCGTCGGCGAGCGGGCGCGAAGGCCCCGGCCAGGGCCCCGACGCCACGATGACATCGGGTGAATGGGTCTGGTGCACGCTGAGAAAATGCTCGGGCGCAACGCCCATCCGTGTCGCCATGCGGCGGCGGTTTTCCGCGACGCGAGCGGGATCGTCGCGCGAGCCGAGGCCGCCATTGAGGCTTTCGTAGATGCCGTCCGAGACGCCGCCGTCGCGGGTGAAGAACGCGTGGCGCAGGCCGGGAATGGCCGACAGCAGCGGGGAGGCGAGGTTCATGGCCGCTCGGCCTCGGCCGCCGGTCTGTCCTCGCTGAAGCCGGCCAGCGAAGTGAGGTGCGGCTCGGAGACCGCGAGCACCTTGAAAAGCGAGCCCATGCCGCCGCGGCCGCCGCCGATCAGGCGCTTCAGCGCGCCGGAAATGTCCTCGGAAACCTCGTGGCTGGCCTTCGCCATCAGGGTCAGCGCGCGGGTCTCGATGCCGAGCCGTTGCAGGAACTCGCCCTGCGTCACCGGGCCATGGACACGCGCGCCGAGGTCGTCGGCGGCGCGCGCCAGCGCCTGAAAATCGACATGGGCCGTGACGTCGGCCTGGCCGGGGCTCTTCAGTGGATCGGTGAAGCTGTGGCGGGCGATGGCCTGGAAGGTATCGCCGGCGTCGCTGCGGACGTGGCCGTAGTCGATGATCAGCGCCGCGCCGTCCTGGTCGCGCACCCGGCTGGCGATTTTCATGATCTCGGCGTCGGGGCGCCACTCGAACACGGCGCCGACAGGAGCTGCGCGCACCAAGGACGGCAGCAGCACTTCGAAGCGCGGCACCGGCTCGGCGGAGGCGCCGAACACCAGTTTGCCGCCGGCGTCGATTTCGACGGTGCGCTCGTGCCAGCCGGTCTCCCGCCTCACCACCTGGTGGATCGGCAATACGTCGAAATATTCGTTGGCGAAGATGATCGCCGGGCCGTCGGGGATATCGTCGATGCTTTCGTGCCAGGCGACATTGCGCACCCCCGACAGCGTCGCCTTCTGCTTGTCGCGCAGCACCGGATTGATCTCGACAAGATGGACGCTGAGCGCCTGATAGAGCGGCGGCAGCACCCGCAGCGCCCGCAGCGCATCCGCCATCATGGTGCCGCGGCCGGGCCCGAGTTCGATCAACCGCAGCAAGGGCGGCGAACCGATCGCCTTCCACACCGAGGCGGCCCACAATCCGAGCAATTCGCCGAACATCTGGCTGACTTCGGGGGCGGTGGTGAAATCGCCCTCGCGCCCCAGCGGATCGCGCGAGACGTAATAGCCGAATTTCGGGTGCGTCAGGCACAGCTCCATGTAGCGCCAGACCGGCATCGGCCCGGACGCCTTGATCAGCTTCTTGATCTCGGACTGCAGCGGCGAAAATTCGGTCACGGCCTGCTTTCGGCGGGGTGCTGGATGGGCGTCGGCGATTTGCGGCGCCAAGCCATCACAATAATGATCGCTCCGGCAATGACCATAGGCACCGACAGCAGCATGCCCATGGTGAGGCCGCCCCACAGAAATCCGAGCTGCGGGTCGGGCTCCCGGAAGAATTCGCCGGTGATGCGGGCGAGGCCGTAAAGTGCGATGAAGCTGCCCAGGATCAGCCCCGGCCGCTTCAGGGCGCCGAAGCGGATCATCACCGCCAGGATGGTGAACAGAAGAATGCCCTCGAGCCCGGCCTCGTACAGCTGGCTGGGATGGCGCGGCAGCGGGCCGCCATTGGGAAACACCATTGCCCAGGGCACACTGGCGTCGGCCGGCCGGCCCCACAATTCGCTGTTGATGAAATTGGCGAGCCGCCCGAGGAACAGCCCGATCGGCCCGACCGCGGTGGTGATGTCGCCGAGCGACAGGATCGGGATGTTTTGCCCGCGGCAGAACAGGATCACGGCGGCGACGCAGCCGAGGAAGCCGCCATGAAACGACATGCCGCCCTTCCAGAGTTCGAAGATCTCGGCCGGATGCGCGACGAAGAACGGCAGATTGTAGAACAGCACATAGCCGGTCCGCCCGCCGAGGATGATCCCGAGCGTGACCCAGAGGATGAAATCGTCCATCTGCGGCAGCGAAATCGGCGCCGGTCCGCCCCATAGCCGATCGTTGCGGATCAGCGAGCGCCCGTAGATCCAGCCCAGCACGATGCCGCCGATATAGGCCAGCGCGTACCAGCGGATCGCAATCGGCCCGATCGCAATCGCGATCGGATCGAACACCGGGAAGGTGATGGTGAGGAGGGGCATTCGGCCAGCGGTCTAGTTGGAGAGGTTGCGACGGTACAGCGCCAGCAGCCGTTCCCAGTGCCGCTCGGCCGCGTCGCGGTGATAGATCGGCCGTTTCGGAAACGCAAAACCGTGATGGGTGCCGGGATAGACCTCGACCTCGGCATGGGCGCCGGTTTCCTTGATGCCCTGTTTCACCTGCTCGATGATTTCCGCCGGCGCGTAGATATCGGTTTCGGCGCAGCCGAAATACAGCTCGGCCTTTGTCTTCTGGCCCGCCAGATGCGGACTGTCCGGCTGGTCGGTGGCCAGATGCGTTCCGTAGATCGATGCGGCGGCCTTGACCCGGTCGGGAAAATGCGTGGCGGCGTTGATCGCGTAGCGCCCGCTCATGCAGTAGCCGACGGTGCCGACGATGTCCGCGCGCGCGGCCGGCTGTTTGTCGGCATAGGCGAGCAAGGCAGCGGTATCTTCCATGATCAGCGGAATGTTGATCGAGTTCATGAATCCGAACATCCGCTTGCGCTCGGGCGCCTCCGGATCCGGCGGTATCGGCCCGAGTTCCATCACGCCGGAGCGATAATACAGGTTCGGCAGCATCACGTAATAGCCTGACGTGCCGAGCCGGCGCGCCATGTCGCGCAGCTCCTCGCGGATCGCGGGCGCGTCCATGTAGAAGATGATCACGGGAAACGGGCCGCCGCGCTCGGGATGGGTGATGAAGGTGGTGGTGTGGCCGTCCTTGGTGGGGATATCGATCTGCTGGTCGATCATGGGCGTTTCTTCTCGCTTCTCGGTTCGGCTTTTCTTGCTCCGGCAACCGGTACGATTGCAAGGAAACCATGACATGACAAGGCGACCGGCCGCGTGACGCGGCCTCGCCGGACTTGAACTGCGCCGTCCGGATCGCCATTGTCTGGGGGATCGATCCATGCGCAGCCGACCGGAGATCCCCAGGATGACCCAGACCAGCAATCGGTTTTTCGACGAGATCGGGCGCCTGATGAATGACGCCGCCGGCGCCGCCCAGGGCGTCAAGCGCGAGGTCGATTCGGTGGTCCGCAACCAGGCTGAAAAAATCCTGCGCGACCTCGACATCGTCAAGCGCGAGGAATTCGAAGCCGTCAAGGACATGGCGCGGCTGGCGCGCGAGGAAAACGAGGCGCTGAAGGCGCGTATCGCCGTGCTCGAGGCCAAGCTCGGCGTTTCCCTCTGACGGTCGGATAGGGCATTCCGTCCGATTGGCGTCACGGCGGGGGAACGCCGTTCGAGCGGCGCCGCTCGGGCCGCCCCATGTAATACCCTGACAAAAACCCCTTCATTTCCTTGTCATTTCCGGGTTTTGGGGCTAGAACGCCGCCACGTCCGCAGCCCCCGCACCCCTGGAGGCTTGCTGTGGAGTGCAACCGGGCCGCGATGCGGCCTTTAACTTTTTAAAAAACAAGGACTTAACCAAGATGGCGACCGTCAAGGAATTGAAGGCGACCGCACGTCCGGCAGGCGGCAAGGGGGCCGCACGGGCAGAGCGTCGCGCCGGGAGAGTGCCCGGAGTGATCTATGGCAACAACCAGCCCCCCGTGACCATTTCGGTCGAAGATGCCGAGTTGCGCCAGCGCATCCTGGCCGGCCGCTTCCTGACCACGATCTACGACATCGATCTGGAGGGCAAGAAGCACCGCGTGATTCCGCGCGACTTCCATCTCGATCCGGTGCGCGATTTTCCGATCCATGTCGACTTCATGCGACTCGGTGAAGGCGCCACCATCCGCGTCAGCGTACCCCTGCACATCCAGAACGCGGAAGCCGCACCGGGCGTCAAGCGCGGCGGTACCATCAACATCGTCACCCATTCGATCGAGCTGGAATGCTCGGTCGACAACATCCCGCAATATATCGAGGCCGATGTCAGCAGCCTGGAGATCAGCCACTCGCTGCATCTGTCCGACGTCAAGCTGCCGAAGGGCGTGCGCTCGCTGTCGCGCGAGGACGCAACCCTCGTGACCATCGTGCCGCCGTCCGGCTACGCCGAAGAAATCAAGGCGGCTGCGGCTGCCGCTGCTGGAGGCGGCGCTGCGGCGGCTGCTCCCGGTGCGGCCCCGGCGGCTGGCGCGGCAGCGCCCGCGGGTGCGGCTCCCGCGGCTGGTGCCAAGGCGCCCGCGGCTGGTGCCAAGGCTCCTGCGGCCGGCGCCAAGGCGCCTGCGGCCGGCGCCAAGCCTGCCGGCGGCGACAAGAAGAAGTAAACCGGCGCGGGATGCCGCGTCATGCGTCTGTTCGTCGGACTCGGCAATCCCGGCGCGAAATACGCGCATAACCGGCACAATATCGGCTTCATGGCCGTTGATGAGATCGCGCGGCGTCATGGTTTCGCACCATGGCGCCGCCGCTTTCAGGGCGAGACTTCGGAAGGCACGCTCGATCGCGAACGCATCGTCCTGCTCAAGCCCACGACCTTCATGAACGATTCCGGCCGCGCGGTTCAGGAGGCTGCGAACTTCTTCAAGCTCGCGGCGGCCGAGATCACGGTGTTCCAGGACGAACTCGAACTACCGGCGGCCAAGGTGCGGGTCAAGGTCGGCGGCGGCATCGCCGGCCACAACGGATTGCGATCGATCTCCTCGCATATCGGCAACGACTATCGCCGCGTGCGGATCGGGATCGGCCACCCCGGCATCAAGGAACTGGTGCACGGCCACGTGCTGTCGGATTTCGCCAAGAGCGACCGCCCCTGGGTCGAGGCGCTGTGCGAGGCGATGGCCGAGAATGCCGGGCTGCTCGCAAGCGACAAGGACTCGACGTTCCAGAACAGGGTGCACCTGGCGCTGCAGGCCAGGGGATTTTTTGAAAAGGACGACGGTGGCGCCGCGTAATGCGCTTCCGTTCATGACGAGCGGGCTTCGGGACACATCATGGGATTCAAATGCGGTATCGTCGGGTTGCCCAATGTCGGCAAATCGACGCTGTTCAACGCGCTGACGGAAACGGCAGCGGCGCAGGCGGCGAATTATCCGTTCTGCACCATCGAGCCCAATGTCGGCGAGGTCGCGGTGCCGGATACCCGGCTCGACAAGCTCGCCGAGATCGCAAAATCCGGCCAGATCATTCCGACCCGGCTGACCTTCGTCGATATCGCAGGCCTGGTTCGCGGCGCCTCCAAGGGTGAGGGCCTCGGCAACCAGTTCCTCGCCACCATCCGCGAGGTCGACGCGGTGGCGCATGTGGTGCGCTGTTTCGAGGATTCCGACATCACCCATGTCGAGGGCAAGATCGCGCCGTTGGCCGATATCGAGACCATCGAGACCGAGCTGATGCTCGCCGATCTCGACAGCCTGGAAAAGCGCGTCGACAATCTCGGCAAGAAGGCCAAGGGCAACGACAAGGACGCCAAGGAACAGCTCGACCTCGTCAACCGCGCGCTGGTGCTGCTGCGCGAGGGCCGGCCGGCGCGGTTCCTCGAGCGCAAGCCCGAGGAAGAACGTGCGTTCGGCATGCTCGGCCTTCTGACCTCCAAGCCCGTGCTGTACGTCTGCAATGTCGAGGAGGCTGCCTCCGCCAAGGGCAACAAGTTCTCCGAAGCCGTCGCCGAGCACGCCAGGAAGGAAGGCGCAGTCGCGGTCACCATCTCCGCCAAGATCGAATCGGAGATCGCGACGCTGTCGCGCGAGGAGCGCGTCGACTTCCTGGAGACGCTGGGGCTGGAGGAAGCCGGGCTCGATCGACTGATCCGCGCCGGCTACCAGTTGCTGGACCTCATCACCTACTTCACCGTCGGGCCCAAGGAGGCCCGGGCCTGGACCATCCACCGCGGTACCAAGGCGCCCGCCGCTGCGGGCGTCATCCATACCGATTTCGAAAAAGGCTTCATCCGCGCCGAGACCATCGCCTACGCCGATTACGTCGCGTTCGGCGGCGAGGCCGGCGCGCGTGATAACGGCAAGCTGCGGCTGGAAGGCAAGGAGTATGTCGTCGCCGACGGCGACGTCATGCACTTCAGGTTCAACAATTAATGCGCCTGGCCCTGGTCGCGGATCGCGCCGAGATGCTCGTTGATGCGAAACACGATCAGGATGAATTCCGCGGCGATGCGCGAGAACACCACGCCGACGATGACGCCGGCGATGGAGGACAGCAGCATGATGAACCCGCCGAACGGACTGATCGCCATCGCGGCCAGCCCGGAAAAGATGCCGGAAATGCCGAACAGCGAAATCAGCGCGATGACCAGCCAGTAAAAGGTCTTGATGATGGTGGGCGTGATGAAACGGTCCCACTGAAACAGATCCCGAAATTCAAACATCGGTCATTCTCCCCCCGGCAAGTCGAATATCAGTCTTGTCAAAGCGAACTGACGGCACTGGGCCTAGCCCCGAAAGCCGTCCCGGGCAAGCGCGGGACGAATCCGGAAAGCCCGGTGCTCGCCCACCGGGCACGAGCCATGCGGGCAGGCCGGTTGAGATTGCCGCAAAGTGCGGCCACAATCAGGCCTCCCTCGCGGCAATCCCCACGATGACGCTGACCTTCGAAGATTTCCCAATCGGCCATTTCGGCACATTCGGCCCGCGCCGCGTCACGCGCGAGGAGATCATCGCCTTTGCCGCCGAGTTCGATCCGCAGCCGATGCACCTGGACGAAGAGGCGGCGTCGAAATCGATGCTGAAGGGCCTTTCGGGCTCGGGCTGGCATCTGTGCTCGATCATGATGCGGATGATGTTCGACTTCTATATCGGCCGCACGGCGTCGCTGGGCTCGCCGGGGGTCAACGAAGTCCGCTGGCTGTCGCCGCTTCGGCCCGGAGACGATCTCACGCTCGACATCGAGGTGATGGAGGCGCGGGTTTCGCGCAGCCGCCCCGAGACCGGTATCGTCACGTTCAAGGCCCGTGTCCGCAATGCGGCGGGACAGGATCTGTGCGAAATGGTGTCGCCGATCCTGGTATCGCGGCGCGAAGCGATCGCTGTGACGGAACAGGCCGGCTGATGCGCTTTTTCGAGGACATCGAGATCGGGCAGCGGCGCGAGGTGGGATCGTTCACGTTCGCCGCCGAGCTGATCAGGAAATTCGCCGCGCAATTCGATCCGCAGCCCTTTCATCTCGACGAGGAAGCCGGCCGCCAATCGCTGTTCGGGGGGCTCGCGGCCTCCGGCTGGCATGTCGCCTCGGTCTGCATGAAGCTGATGGTGGCCGACGGCCAGCGCCAGGCCGCGGAGGCCGCCGCCCGCGGCGAGAAGGCTGCGGTCTGGGGACCGTCGCCGGGCTTTCGCGAACTGCGCTGGATCAAGCCGGTGCTGGCCGGCGACACGGTCAGTTTTTCCAGCGCGGTCGAAACGGTGCGGTCCTCTTCCAGCCGCCCCGAATGGGGCATCGTGCAGGCCCGCAACACCGGCATCAACCAGCGCGGGGAACTGGTGTTTTCGTTTCTGGCGACGGCATTTGCGCCGCGCCGAGGATAGCAATCCGGTAACCATTCCCACGATTTGTGGATCGTTCCGCGTCGTGCTGACCGAAACCGGGGCTTCCCGGCGTTGGAACGATTGTCCCGCTAACGCATTTTGAACCTTGTTCGCCTCATGGTGGAGAGGGGAAAGATGCTGAGGGGACGACCATGGCAGACCGCGCCGGATTGAAATTCGTCGGCTTTATCTTCGCCACCGTGACGCTGGTGGTGATGCTCACGACCGCAATGGTGGTGAA
>Ga0182016_10006205_pt1 | contig 12628 bp, 3 predicted proteins | sample 712S2MmetaG_FD_120491 | JGI IMG/M metagenome (GOLD analysis project Ga0182016, IMG submission 120491) | Permafrost microbial communities from Stordalen Mire, Sweden - 712S2M metaG | ecosystem: Environmental > Terrestrial > Soil > Wetlands > Permafrost | place: Sweden: Stordalen | collected...
AATGGTCAAAACGTATTTGGCGGACGGCTTGGACGACCTGCCTGTTTTGGTGCCTGGGAGCGGCCATCATCATCGCTACCCTAATCTGCCTGGAATTTGCCGCCCGCGACGAACATAAAATGGCGGCCCAAATTGCCGCCATGGCGCGGGTGGTGAAATTCAATCAGGAAGCATTCCGAACTCTGGCGATAGCCCAGGTGCCAGTTCGGGTGGTGCCGGTTCAAGAAGATGACGGCACTCCCTATCCACAAGGCTTTGCCCTGTTGATCGAAGGTGCCAATGCCGCCGAGATGCGCCCGTTGAACGGGCAAAAGACCGGCTGCATTTTCTTCAACAGCAGCGTCCCGGCAAAACAAATCCAGCAATTGCAGCAGGCAACCGAAAATTCGGTGGAAGCAACCAACGTCCCTGCAAAATAATCCCTGCAGTAATGACCACGCGACACCGAAACGTTGTCAAAACCGCCGGTTTCAGGGGGGCAACTCCGCCAGAATAACTGCGCGCAAATCCGGTTTCCATTGTGTGTCGCCGGGCGGCGCGTCAAGGTAAGACTCTCCGCTGCGCTACGAGTTCCACCTTGACACGACGCCCGACTCCGGGACTTTTCCTTCTAGGATTCTGCGCGGGGATTGAAGTGCAGCCAAATACAATCCAACGCGGCTTAACCACTCGCCAGTTCACGGGCATGAGTAATGATTTTTTCCGGCTCCGCTTCCAGAGCCGAAGTCAGTTGAACAGGGTATTCAATATGGGATTTCGCAGGCCCCGCTCAACAAAGACAACCGCCTGTCGGCGCAAACCCGCCTCCGATACGATCCTTTCAATACGGTTAAAAATGTTTTTCAGTGAAAAACTGAAATATTTGGCAAGTCTCACCGTAATAGAATTCGTGATGTGTCGATACCATTTGACTACGCAATGCAACGAACAGGAAACTTTTTCGATTGAGAGCAGAAAACTCTGGACAGCAGAAAATTACCGGCGTATAAACGCAACAGTTTCACACAGTTTTTCGTGGGGCAAGATGTGCGGGCTTTACGGTGTGTGCCAAATGCTCAGAATGATCCGCACTGCGCCAAGGAAGGATTTAGTTCATTTTACCAATCCAGCAGTGTCTTCATTTTCCGCTGTCAACCGGGCGCAATCACTGTGAAAACCAGCGAACAATTCGGTCCTATATTGATACTTGGCAGCACAGAATCCCAATGGGGAGGGAAAGGTTATGCTGGCCAGCAACAGGTCGGCCGAACAGAATGTTATCCGCCGCTGTTCTGTGGCGTGGATGCCCGTTTCATGCCCGTCATTTCAATCATTTAATTCCATGACAACTTTCATATTCAGGCTGGCTCCGCTAATCGTGCTGCTTTCCCTCAACTGTTTTGGCCAAGGCTACCAGTTGACGGACCTGGGCGCGCTGACGGGCACCAATTCTTACGCCCAAGGCATCAACAATCAACAGCAGGTCGTCGGCTATTGGGACACCACCAATGGAACGCACGCCTTTCTCTATAACGCTGGGGCAATAACGGATTTGGGAACGCTCGGCGGTCTGAACAGCTATGCCTTGAATATTAATTCTGCCGGGCAAATTGTTGGTTTTTCCCAAACCCCGGATGGAGTTGGCGCCTTCCTGTATGGCAGCGGCGGCATGACCAACTTGGGAACGCTGGGAGGCTTGGACAGCTATGGGTTTGGCATCAATGACACGGCCGATATTGTGGGGTGCATCGAGACGACCAACGGTTTTCAGGCGATTCTGCTCAGCAATGGCGAGGTAACGCAGTTGGGGACTTTGGGCGGCACCAACAGCTTCGCCTACAGCGTTAATCTAACGCGCCAAGTCGCGGGAACATCCCTGACGGCGGATAATGTGAGCCCAAATGCTTTCCTGTGGCAAGATAACCTGCTGACAAACTTGAATGATTTGTTACCGCTCGGTTCGGGTTGGCAGTTGCAGGAAGCCAGGGCCATCAATAATGCCGGCCAGATTGTCGGGTGGGGTTTGCTGGACAGTGTCAAGCACGCCTTCCTTTTCAGCAGCAACACGATCATTGACTTGGGTATTCTGCCCGGTGGAACCAACAGTTACGCGCTGGGTCTGAACAACTCCAACCAGGTTGTTGGCGCGTCTACGATCAGCAACGGAGTATTGCACGGATTTCTTTGGGACAACGGGACGCTCAAGGATCTGAATAACTCTTTGCCAACCAATTCGGGTTGGGAACTGCGAGAAGCCACTGCCATCAATGATCAAGGGCAAATAGCGGGCTGGGGCACCAATCAGGGAAGCGAATCGGCGTTTTTAATGACGCCCAGTCCGTTGCCATCTTCTTCCTCACTTCAGCTCTGGTTTCGAGCGGACGAGGGGGTGATCACGGACACGAACGGGAACGTAAGCCAATGGCTGGACCAGTCGGGCAACGGCAACCATGCCAGCCAGACGGTTACGGCGGCGGAGCCAGTGCTGGCGACGAACGCGATCAACGGGGAGCCGGTGGTGCGCTTTAATGGCACAAGCGATTTCTTGAGTTTTCCGGCGGTGAACACGACGAATTTCACAATCTTCATCGTATATCGGATGACGGGGCATCAGGCATGGGCCGGGCCGCTGGAAAACCGGGCGGCAGGACTGTATGGATTTGAATTGGGGTCGGGTAGTGCGGACACGAGCGTTTACGAACCGGAACTGGTGGAGTCGTTCGGGAGCCAGGAACTGGTTGACGAGACAACGGGCGTGGGCTTGAGCTTGCCGTTGGGACCGGTCTTGCAGGAATGGACGAGTGACAAGCGATTTTTCCAGGACGGACTGGAACAGGCAGTGCTCAATGGTGCGACCGGCTGGGACGTGTCGGGTGGGCGTCTGGGTTATGCGTGGAGCTACATGGCCGGGGACATTGCGGAAGTGCTGGTTTACAACACGGTGCTCTCCGACACGGATCGCCAAGGTGTGGAAAACTATTTGAACGGCAAGTATGCAGTGTTGAGTGCGCCGCCAGCGCCGGTGATCAGTCCTCCTGGCGGAACCTATCCGGGTTCGGTGACCGTGACCTTGAGCACGCCGGCCTTGGGGACCCAGCTATATTACACGACTGATGGCAGCCAGCCGACGACGAATTCGACCTTGTATGCGGTTCCTTTTAACTTGAGCAGCAATGCGACGGTGACGGCGGTGAGTTATTTGAACGGGATGGCGAGCGCGACCACCAACGCGGATTTTGCGGTGACGGCGGGCAGTGCTCCAACGGCGGCCGCCGGGCTGGCCTTCTGGTTTCGAGCAGACGTGGGCGTGATCACGGACGGGAGTGGGAACGTGAGCCAATGGTTGGATGAGTCGGGCAATGGGAACCATGCCAGCCAGACGGTCATGGCGGCGGAGCCGGTACTGGCGACCAACGCGATCAACGGAGAGCCGGTGGTGCGCTTCAATGGGACCAGCGATTGCCTGAGTTTTCCGGCGGTGAATACGACGAACTTCACAGTCTTCATCGTGTATCGAATGACGGGGCATCAGGCGTGGGCGGGGCCGCTGGAGAACCGGGCGGCAGGACTTTATGGATTTGAAGTGGCCTCGGGTAGTGCGGACACGAGTGTTTATGAACCAGAACTGGTGGAGTCATTGGGAAGCCAGGAACTGGCAGACATAACCACGGGGGTGGCAACGAGCCTGCCGCTGGGACCGGTCTTGCAGGAATGGACGAGTGACGAGCGATTTTTTCAGGATGGATTGGATCAGGCAGTGGTCAACGGGGCAACCGGCTGGGACGTGTCCGGCGGACGTTTGGGTTATGCGTGGAGCTACATGGCCGGAGACATTGCGGAAGTGCTGGTTTACAACACGGTGCTCTCGGACACGGATCGCCAGGGTGTCGAAAACTATCTGAACGGAAAGTATTTTAATCCGGGAAATCCCAACGATTACTACAACGGAAACCTGCCCAACATCACAATCATTGGTGGTAACAATCAAAGTGGACTGACCAATAGCTGGCTTCCGACGCCCCTGACCGTGCAATTGACCGATACCAACGCTTTGATTCTGACCAATGCACCCGTAACTTTTGCCGTCACCCAGGGAAGTGCCTTGATCGCCAATTCGATCAATGGGACAACCACCAACGTTTTGCAAATCGTGACTGACCTCAATGGTCAGGCAGCGGTCTGGCTGCAATTACCACCCACGATTGGCACCAATATTGTAACGGTCAGCGCACAGAGTGGAACCAACGTGGTTCAGGTGACTTTTGCTGAAACCGCCGAGGCTGTCGGCAGCCTACCTGTAATGACTGCGGTTGGCGGCGAGCGCATCATGGAATTAACGGCTAACGGGGACGTGGTTTCGTGGGGAGGAAATCAATTTGGTGAGCTGGGCGATTATACTCACGTGGACAGCATTAATCCCGTTCACGTCGTTGGGCTTACTAACGTGGTCAAGGTCAGCTCTGGTTTAAGTCACTCCTTAGCAATTGATACCAACGGTGCGCTTTGGGCCTGGGGCGACGATACTTATGGCCAGTTGGGTGATGGGAATGAAAACACAAATTCAAACGTGCCACTAATGGTCTCGGGAATGAGCAATTCGGTGGCAATTGCGGCTGGAAGTTATGAAACATCGGCGGCGGTAAAATCTGATGGAACCGTATGGACATGGGGAACGACGCAAATTAATCCCATTGAGAATCCGGTAACGAATGATGTGCCTGCTGAGGTGGCAGGCTTGACCAATGCTATTGCCGTTGCGGCAGGAGAATATCATTTCCTCGTGTTGCTAAACGACGGCACAGTTTGGGCTTGGGGACAAGATGATTCAGGTCAGTTGGGCAATGGAAACATTGGAAATTACAGTGTTACGCCAGTTCAAGTCACGGGATTGAGCAACATCGTGGCGATCTGTTCTGGCAGCCAGCATAACCTTGCACTGGATACCAATGGTTGTGTTTGGGCTTGGGGTGATAATTCATATGGCGAGCTTGGAGATGGTGGGGCGGAATATGCCTCCGCCACGCCGATAGCGGTTCTCACCAACATCACGCAAATTGCTGCCGGATATTTCCACTCTTTGGCGTTGGATGCCCTGGGCAACCTTTGGGCTTGGGGAAATGATAACGCTGGTCAGTTGGGCGATGCTGGTTTCCTCAATGTTGCCAGCGCGAGTATCCGCCCTTCGGTGTTTAATGGCCAGGGCATGTGGAATGATAACGCCGTTCAGATGGACGATTTTGGTTTACTCAGTTGGTCTGGTTCGATGAGCCTGCCAGCGCAGGTTTTGGCTTTTACCAATCTGGTGTCAATTGCGGCGGGTTCGGACGCGACGGTGGTCGTGGACAGTAGTGGTAACGCCTGGCAATGTGGCAGTGGGGACACGGACAATGCCGACTGGTCGTGGGAGGCTCCAAATGGGGTTCCACAACTGAGTCCTGTTTATGTTGACTTTTATGATGGACAATTGCCGAACGAGCAGATTCTTGGAGGCAATAATCAACTCGGACATGGAGGAATGGAATTTGCTCAACCAATGCTTTTTCAACTCACCGACACCAACGGTGTTGCGTTAAGTGACGCGCCGGTTTCGGTGGAAGTCATTTATGGTGACATGGAACTGCGAACCAATAGTGGCGGAAACAATTATAAGGGGTTGCGATTGGTGACGGACACGAATGGCGAGGTGGCTGTGATCGGGTACGCTGATGTTAATCTGGTAAACACCAACTGTCTGGTCCGGGTTTTGGCAGCGAGTCAGGCGCAAATCGCCGAAATAGATTTCAACGAAACACTGATCGCCTCCCCTACACTGAACATCCTCAGTCCAGCCAACGGCAGCACCATCCTGTTGGAGACGAACGAAGCCTTGGGGATTACTGTTGATGCCGAGGCCGCATCCGGTTTGTCGATCCAGCAGGTTGATTACAGTTACGGAACCAATGGCGTCGCCAACATTCCGTTGGGCGTATCAACAGCGAGCCCCTTCGCGTTTGCTTGGACCAATGCCGAGTGGTGGTCGAATGCGTTCGTCGGTCAATATACCCTGTCGGCAGTGGCGGTGGATAATTCGGGGGGGCAATCTCAACCTCAAAACGTCACAGTCACAATCGCTCTGGATACTGACGGCGGCGGCTTGCCGGATTATTGGCAGATGGAATATTTTGGCCAAATCGGATTGGACCCCAATTCGTCCCCGGACGGTAATGGCCAGAGCCTTTTATACGATTATGAAAACGGCATAAATCCTACCAATTACTATAACAGTTCAGTGCCGGTTTTGCAAATCACCGGGGGAAATGACCAGGCCGGCGTTTACAATTCATTTCTTCCCGTACCGGCAACAGTATATGTGACCGACGCATACGGTAACATCCTAACCAACGCCCCAATTGAATTCACTGTCACAAATGGGATCGCTTTGGTCGAAGGTTCGACGAGTGATGTCCCGACCAATTCTGTCGTTTTGCGTACGGGAACGGATGGCCTGGTCTCGGCTTGGATTTATTTCCCCGCGTCAAATGAAAATCCCCCGGATAGCACAATCCTGGCCACTGCAATAAGCGGAAATAATTCTGTCTCCGTTTCGTTCAATGAGTTTGTGCCTATGGGTTATTGGACATTTGACAACACAAACACGTGGGTTGGCGAAGAAGGTCAACTACCTTTGCTGGCAACCAACATTGTTGGCGTTCCGGATTGGAGCAGCAACGGTGTTTCAATCGACAGCACAAACGAGGCGGTGCTGGATTACAATGTTGTGGAGACCAACGGCGAAACCAATATTTGCCTGGACAACGGATCGATTCTATTCTGGTTTCAGCCAGCCTGGAGCAGCGCCAATGCTGCTGGAACCGGGCCGGGACATTGGGCGCGATTACTCGAAGTTGGTAATTACAATCCCGCATTTACAAACGGTTGGTGGGGCCTATCGGTTAGTCCGGATGGCTCTGAGTTGACGTTCGGCACTTCCACCAATGGCGCTGGCGAAATCAATTTGTCCGGCGGCATCTCTTGGACCGCTGGCGAATGGTACCAGATTGCGCTTACTTATTCAGAAACCAACAGTGCTTTATATGTCGACGGTAATTTGATCGGGAGCGGGAGTGGAGTTAGCAACCTTCCGAATGCAAATGAAGAAACAAATGGATTTCGCATTGGCAGTGATGACAACGGGTTCAAGCAGGCTGGCGGAGTTTTTGATAATCTCGAAACCTTTAATTATCCGCTCGCGGCGGCTGACGTCGTAACATTTAGCAGCGGTATTCCGGATTGGTGGCAGTTACACTATTTTGGCAATTTGACCAGATCAGCGTTAAGTTTGGACTACCAGCAAAACACTTTGCTTTTTGATTACAATTATGGCTTTGACCCGGACACACTTGACTTCACGCTCGGGACGACCAATACTTATGTCAGTTCCACAAATTTTTCGGCTCAAGTGTCGGTGCAGACCGGGGTGGCATTTTATGAGGCGGTATTGGTCAATGACACCAACTTTGATGACGCCATTTGGCAACCGTTTAATTCAACCAACGTGACGGCTTCACTCGGACCGACTGATGGGAATTACGACGTGTGGGTGGGCCTGCGCGGACGATTGACCACTTCGGCACCGTCCTGGCATGGAATTACTTTTGTGTTGGATCGGGTGGCACCAACTATTGTGGTGACAAATCCCACGGTTCCCACTGTGTCGAGACCAGTATTGCAGCTTCAAGGTTACGTATCGGAAACCACACAAATCTTTACCTATGACCTGACAAATTCTGCCGGCACCTTGAATGGTCAGCCGGTTTATCTGACTGGTGTGTATCAAGATACGAACATCTGGCAATTCACCACCAACTACTTTCAAGCCTACGATGTGGTTTTAGTTGAAGGCGCCAACACAATAACCCTGCACGCAACCGACCTGGCAGGAAACACCACCACCACAAACTTTACTGTGACACTGGATACTTCGCTGGCCACGAATCCACCGGTCATTTCTGTTGCTTGGCCAGCGAATAACAGTTCTGTAGCCGGCACCAATTTCACCTTGCAGGGTAGCGTGGATGATCCTACGGCTTTGGTAAGTGTCAACGTTGGAACAAACGTGTTCACCGGTGTTGTTCAGCGAAACGGTCTCTTTAGCGTTACCAATCTGCCGCTTTCGATTGGAACCAGCTACTTCGTTATTAGCGCGACAAACTCTGGGGGATATAGCTCCACACAAACAATTGCTGTTGTGCAAGGCTCGGTAAACGTGACGGTTAATCCTGTATCATCAACTTCACTTTCCCAACAATCAATTACTGTGACCGGGACGACAAGCGAGGCCGATCAGGATATTTATGTGAACGGAGTTCAGGCTACGATCAACGCAGATTTAACTTGGGAAGCCGACAGCGTGCCCGTCGTCAATAATAGTGGCAATGGAACACTCGCTGTAAATCTCTATCCTCCGGGAAGCAACCCGAGTTCAACATCGCCAACAGCACAGCAATTCCAACTAATTGACATGCCGCCGTCCGTCATCCCGGTTAGTTTCATTGGCAACGATTCATTTATTGACTCAGCTAGCGGCATAGGCCAGATCGCTTCATTTAACGACGACGAGCTGTGGAACCAAGGTTCCGGTGGAAACGCAAATGAATCACTTGTCTCTCTTATTAACGACTTCGGACCGCTAACTGCCATGTGGAATTATCCTGTCGTTTGGCCACTTGGTAAACCATGGGTACACATGTCGTCCGGATATAACGGAGTCTGTACGGAGTTTATTCCACCAGGGAATCAGCCGGTCTCTCCTTTTTACCAATATACCAGATCTGACCAACGCCACGCAGACACGTCTGTGCAGCTAATAGCGGGCTTGGGGCCTCAGGGCACGACAAAGTTGATTCATTTAAAAGTCAGTGCCTTTGCTTACTCTCCATCGCAAGAATATCAGTTTAACAACATTGATTCTTTTTACTATACCCCTCCTTTCGATGAGTTGGGTAGTGCGCCAGTTCCACCATCTGAGGTGCAAGTCCTTGGGCAGACTTTAACACCGACCGCTACAAACGAGGATGTGGGCGAGACGTTCATTTCGGTGCCGGCAGGGTCATCATTGAATGTTCAGATTAGCTTAATCGGGACTGACAGTCAAAATTACACCTTTAATGTCGAAGCAGACGAGGTTAGCCTGCAAATGGCGGTAGACAATAACAGAGATGGCCAAATTAGCCTGACAGGCCAAGATCAGACTACTGTAAGCAGTCCATATCGGTTCTGGATCAACGATTCTGAGGAAAATGGCAGCATTGTCGACAGTTCATTAAGTCAAGTGCCTGGAGCTAGTGATCCTAATTATGCCATAAAACAAGTAGAAGGTCTTTCAGATGTGGTTAACTATTTTCCGGTTGAATTATGTTTGGGAGATGCGCTCAGCGTGATGCCTCCCGCACAAGGTTATGAATATCGACTTCGGCAGGGTGATGCGGCGGTAAACTTTATTTACACCGATTTGCTACCCAACAATGCCTTCGACTATTTAACAAATTCCACCGCGGTAGATCACTACGGCATCGATCCTGGAAGTTATGGCCCGATGGCTTTTAGCGACCTAGACGCCGCAAGCGTAGAGTCGGTTGACAGTATATTTGGGACCGATCTTAACACCAATTATTTAAGCGTGGTTCAAAATAACGGCGGCAATGGTATTATTTTGGTGGAAGGAACTTATTCGACGACGAAACCTCTTTGGCTGGAAATATGGCGTAATAATAAACTGTTGGGAGGAGTGCCACTTTATCTTGATATCAGTGGCGTAGAGCAAATGTATCGACAAAAGAACTTGAGAGACGGCGGTGATCCCGATCTCCCAACTAATTTAAACGGCGATCTTGCCGTCAGAAACAGCGATCCAGGAATGCCGACCCAGATGGGCGAGCCCTCGAATAGTGATGATACATTATCAAATGGTAAATGGTTTATATTTACCGTTGGTTCAAATGTTGGAGGAGCAAGCGCGCGCGGTTGGGAGTCGGAGGTCTTTAAGCGGCTGTATTGGAGTGGCAACAGATGCAAGTTTGTAGGAGTTTCGTGGTATGGAGATCCATACACGAATTCCGAAAGTGTATATGATTATCATTTGGCAGTGCAAAATGCATTTATAACCGCGCCATCACTCGCTACGTTTGTTAACAGTTTAAGCGGGCAGAAAACTATTGCTGGCCACAGTCTAGGATGCGGTCTAATCAGTTCGGCAATTGCTGATCAAAGCATGCAGGTTTCTAATGCATGCCTTATCGATGCCGCGATTCCAATGGAATGTTTCGACGGTAGTTTGGATGATAACACTTTAGCTATGGCGCCGTCAGCGTGGGATAATTACCCCGAAGATTTGTATGCTTCGACATGGCACAGCCTATTTTCTAATGATTCTCGCACCAATTTAACATGGAGGTTAAGGTTTACTAGCGCCAATAATGCAATATATAATTTTTATTCCTCGACCGAGGATGCTCTTGGCGAATATGATTTTGATGTTCCAAGTTATCTTCTCCAAGCATTAATTATTAGTGGAGGCGACTTCCAGTCCTACGTTTGGGTTTATCAAGAAAAGGCAAAAGGGGCGCGGCAATACTATACGCCAGTTCCTGGAACATCAATCGGAGCATTCCATGTGGGAAGTACTTATGGAGGATGGGGATTCAATTATATGGATGGTTATCTCTCGAGTTATCCAGTGTGGTATGATGTTGTCGGTGGCATTCGCATGATAAAAACTCCAGATGAAATTGGCACGCCTTCTTCGGATGTGTTGAATGGCAGCAGGTGGAACCCTCTTTTTAAGACAGGATGGGGCGCGTATAATCTTAATGAGCCTGGTGAGGTAGTTGTAAATACAGACTCTTCATTATTCACCGGTCCGAGTTGGATATTGCAATTATTTGATCCGATTTTAGGCTCGGCTGTGGCATCCAATATGCTGCAAAGAGATCAATTGTTGGCAGAAGCCATACCGGCCCTAAGTTTGCCGGTTGGGGCGCACCAATGTTTTAATATTCCTTCAAACAAACAATTTGATATGGCGCAAGTGTTTGCAAATCAAAATAATTGGCCAAGAAGTGTTAATGATTCAGGTATTCCAAATTGGCATCACAGCGACATGGACCAAATTGCGTACCCTTATCTGTACCCGTTGTACAACCAACTTGTTTCAATCTCTAATCAATGAAAACTATATTTCTAACTAAAGTATTTATCTTAATCGGCCTCCTTGCAACCTTCGCCGGGGACATTAACAGTGGTTACAAGTTGCCATCAGCAAAGGTAACTATAAAAGTAATTGACGAGAATGGAAAAGCTGTTGGTGGTGCAAAAGTAGAGATGGGTTTCGATGGTCCACTCACTCGTGGCGTGACTGATATAAGTGGCATTTTTACAGCTGAGGGGCCATGCAACGTTTCAGGGATTGGATCTAGGGTCTTAAAAGATGGTTATTATCAAAGTTCCGCCGCGATTCCTAAATTTCACGACTATGATCAAGCATTGAACCGATGGGAGCCGTGGAACAAGACTTACAATGTCATATTACGTCCGATTATTAATCCTATACCGTTATTCTCAAAGACTGTCCAAGTCGACGTTCCAGCACTTGGAAAACTTTGTGGTTATGATCTGGAGGTTGGTGATTGGGTCGCTCCTTATGGCCAGGGACGAACAACGGATTTCGCTTTTAAAATTAACAAGCAGATGAAGAACAGTAGTGATTTTGACATCAAAGGTGATTTGACGTTTTCGGATTCCCTCAATGGTTTGCAGGCAGCAGCAATATCTGAAATTGCCTCAAATTCAATATTTAGGTGGCCACGGCAAGCCCCGGAAAGCGGCTACGAATCTGAATTTCATCTTCAATATACGCTGTCAATTGATTCTAGCACGGTGGTTCGAAGTTTTAAGCCAAGAACTGAATGGGAAGGCTATTTTTTCCGTGTTCGAAGCACAATTCAAGACGGGAAACTTATATCGGCACATTATGGCAAAATTAGAGGCGGCATAGAGATGGAACCTCGTGGCACTTCTACTTGTACCATTTCCTTCACGTATTATTATAACCCAACACCGCTCGACAAAAACTTGGAATGGGATACGCATCGTGACCTATTCACCAAATTGGGGCCAGGTCAGAGGCCTAGGTACCCCTGACAGAGATCTCTGCAAAGTATTGAACGTACTACGGCACGAGTTCATCAGAAAGGGATGTAATGCGAGCGAGAGAATCAAAGCATTTGTTAGAGCTGGCTGCAAAACTTATGCAAGTTCAATTGGCCGCTTTGAAAGTGCCCGGTGACAGTTGGCGGGTATTATAAAGCTGCGATGACGTCGCGGACACCAAAGCGGACACCAAACGGATTAAAAAGGCTATAATCGGATTAGGTCGAATTTGCTTGAATACCCAATAAAATCAGGCATATTTGATGCGTAATCGCGGGGATAAATGGCCGATTCCGACCCTCGCCTCCAAACCTAACCAGTTGGAACTGTAACGGTTTGGAAGACTTCCACAGATGAGTGCCAGCGGAAGTGCCAGCAAAATTTAACTCTGGCCTGCCCTGCGTAACTCCCACCTGCTCCCTACCGGAGTCGAGATCAACCGTCGTAACCTCATCACTGTAAA
>Ga0182016_10006206_pt1 | contig 12628 bp, 8 predicted proteins | sample 712S2MmetaG_FD_120491 | JGI IMG/M metagenome (GOLD analysis project Ga0182016, IMG submission 120491) | Permafrost microbial communities from Stordalen Mire, Sweden - 712S2M metaG | ecosystem: Environmental > Terrestrial > Soil > Wetlands > Permafrost | place: Sweden: Stordalen | collected...
GCCACCTATCGCTCCGTTCAAATCGCCCTGAAGCAGGAACTGCCTTCCAGCGTGGCTCGCCTCAAAGAAGCTCATCTGCTGCTGCGCACGCATGGAAAAACACTATGCAAAGATAATGGGCCTTTATGCCACCGGTGCCCTGTTTCTGCGGGGTGCGATTATGCGCAGAAGACTGCTTCGGCTTTCATGGGCCGGCCCCTCTAGTCCCGAGCTTCCAGGCGCGCAGTTACGCGATCGACCAGGTCGTCGATCTCCGCGGAATACTTGCCTTCCGCATCCTCGGCATCGCCGCCAATCCGCGCCATCCGCGCGTCTGGCAGGCCCATCCGACGCTTGCGACGCAGTATGTCGTCGATCTTTTCTTCGGGAATCACTCCCAGCGGCTCGCCGATCTGTTTGGCGATCAGGTACGTCTTGCAATAAGTATCGATAATTTCGCAAAGCCACTCGGCATGCGTCACGGTATCCGCCCAGCAGACCACGCCGTGGTTCTTCAGCAGAATGGTATTGTGTTCCTGCACGTAAGGGAGAATCGTCTCAGCAAAGGCCTGCGTGCCGGGAGTCTCATACGGCGCTACAACCGTAGGCCCGATAAATACCTCGTACTCCGGAATCAGCCCCGTGGGCGGCGCGGTCCCGGTAATCGCAAAGGCCGTGGCATACGGAGGATGGCAATGCACCACGGCGCGCGCCTTGGGGTTCGCCTTGTAAATCTCGAGGTGTAGCAGCAATTCGCTGGTCAGACCCCGGTCTCCTGCCAAAATGTTGCCTTTCAGATCAGACAGGCAAATGTCCGCCGGTTGCAGGTCAGCCTTGCTGAGAAGAGTAGGCGTGCACAGTATGTGCTTGGCGCCCAGCCGCACGCTGATGTTGCCCCCGTTGCCATCCACATATTGCCGCTCCCAAAGCTTGCGGCCGGTGCGAATGATCTCCGCCCGAAGGTTCTCGGCTTCAAAGGAGTTGGCAGCCACCAGCGGCGATTCCTCTGCAGCCACCGGCACCCGCAGCGCATCAACCACGGCTTCTACAATTTCCCTCACCTGTTCGGTAACAGGATTCGCTGTCTGCTCCAAGGGTTACCTCGCGGGTCTAACGGTCTAGGCGCTCGACGCGCCCGTCCCTCAAATTATATATAGTATCGACTTCAAGGCTGGGCCGTGACTCGGATCACGTTCGAACCGGGCCGCCTAATCCGCTCTTACCAGCTTCCGCTGCAACGCCTCCAGCGTCTGTCCCTTGGTCTCCGGATAAGTAAGCAGCACCACTACAAACTGCACTGCCGTCATTACCGCAAAGAACACAAACGGCGCCCCTCGTCCCATGCGCGTCGCCAGTATTGGAAACTCCATCGCAATCACAGTGTTCATGATCCAATGGCTCGCATTGCCCACGCCTTGGCCCTTCGAGCGCACGGAGTTGGGAAAGACTTCGCCGATGTACACCCAGATCACTGCGCCCTGCGACAGCGCAAAGAACCCGATGTAAATAACAAGCAGCCACACCAGCGCGCCAGGATGCGAGTTGGTCGAGAAGATCCACGCCACGCCCGCCAGGCACGCCGCCGTGCCCGCCGCGCCAATCAGCAGCAGAGTCTTGCGCCCCGCCTTGTCGATCAAGCTCATGCCCACGATGGTGAAAACCAAATTCGTTGCACCAATGGCGATTGCCTGCTGATCGCCGGAAATCTGGCTGAATCCCGCGGCCATGAAAATGCTATTTAGGTAATAGAGGATTGCGTTGATACCCGCCAACTGATTGAAGGCCCCAATAGTAATGGCGAGAAACAGCGGATAGCGGTACTTCCACTGGAACACCGGCTCGTGCTCTGAAGCATGTTCCTCTGACAGCGCGCTGCGGATGTCGGCCAATTCGGCCTCGGGGTTAGGATCACCCATGAGCTTCAGCACTTCCAGCGCTTCGTCAATGCGATTTCGCGAAGCCGACCAGCGCGGACTTCTGGGAATGAAATAGAGCAGCGCCAGGAATCCCATCGCCGGCACCGCAGCCACACCCACCTGCCAGCGCCACTCGGTCGCTCCCAGGTGCAGCGTGCGGATCACGTAATTCGATGTGTAGGCAACCAGAATGCCGAACACCACGTTGAATTGGAATGCGCCCACCAACCGTCCGCGCCACTTGGCCGGAGCCAGTTCCGCAATGTACACCGGGCCCAGCACAGACGATGCGCCGATTCCCAGCCCGCCAATAAACCGGAAGACAAGAAATGCGTCCCAGTTCCAAGCCAGCCCGCATCCGAAGGCCGAAACGATATAGAGCATCGCGGTCAAACGCAGCGCTTCTCGCCCGCCGAGCCTTTGTCCGGCTACCCCTGCCCCCAGCGCCCCGACCACCGTGCCCACCAGCCCAATGGCAACGGTGAATCCCTCGCTCGCCGCGCTCAGCCCGTAAAGCTTCACCAGCGCATCAATAGCGCCGGAGATCACAACCGTATCGAAGCCAAATAGCAATCCGCCCAGAGCACCGGTAAGCGTCGCTTTCATCAGGTTGAAGTTGGGTCGCATCGTCTCGTTCCCCTCAAAATCAGAACCAATCCTACACACCGCGTCCGCTGGCGGTAAACCCAGGCCGCCTTGACCGGGAGAAGTTAGAGCGCTCGCGCCGGCCCTCTTGCCCCCAACCGCCGCGGCGTGTCAATCTGAGTGTTCCATCGAGTTCTTTGCCGCGCCTCCCCGTCCAATCCACCGGCGCAGTAAAATGAAGAGCCGCCAGCCAGAGGGGCGTCAATTCCCCGCATCCAACTTTTCGCGCCGGCAAGGAGATTGATTCCCATGCACTCAATTCGCGGAACCAGATTCCTCCCTCTCGCGCTCGCCACCGCCCTGCTGCTGCTTGCCGCGAACCTCGGCGCGCAAACTCAGACAACGCCATGGAAACCCTTCAGCACATCTGCCGATGGATTTCGCGCCGAGTTCCCCTCCGATCCGGAAGTCGGCAAGACCAGCGTGCCCGTCGGCAAAGACACATACGAGTTGCATTCCTACGAGGCTGAAATAGGCTCAACCGCCCTCTACGTCGGGGTTTGCGACTACGGCGCCAAAGGCCTGGCCGCCGACCCGGACGAGATGCTCGCAAGCGCCAAAACGGGCGCAGTGAGCCACATGAACGCCCACATTCTTTCTCAAGAGAAGCTGCCGCTAAGCGCCGGACATGGCGTACGCTTTGAAGCGGAGAGCGACAAACTTCACTTCTCCGTCCGCATGTATATGTCTGGGAGCATGCTCTACCAGATCATGGTCGCATCTCCCCTCAACGAGAGATACGCCGATGGGGCCCGCTTTCTCGACTCGTTCGAATTGCTCTCTCGCACAAAGGCCTCCGCCCCCGCAGTTCCCGCGTCCGATTGGAAGCCTTACATTTATCGCAACGATGGATTCAGCGCGAGTTTTCCATCTCCGCCCACGATTGAGAAGCAGAACGTCTCTTCCAGCGGAGGCACATTTGAGCTCCGCACCTACGAAACCGACGATTCCGCCACCGCTCTCATCGCCGCGGTTTGCGACTACGGCGCGACCGCCGCGAGCAAAGATCCGGATGTCGTTCTCGACGATGCCCAGAAAGGCGCCATCAACAATATCAAGGGGCAGCTTGTAAGCGGAAAGAAGATCGCTCTCGGCGCCAACCACGGTGTCGAATTTGAAGCCGATAGCGACAGTGCGCACGTCACGGCGCGCATCTACCTGGTTGGCAGCGTCCTTTACCAGATGATCGTCGCTTCGCCATTGAAGGGGAAATACGCTGACACCGGCCGCTTCCTCGATTCATTCCAGTTGGTCGACCGCGCCGGCAAATAGAAGCATCATGCCTCAGGCCGCAAGTTACGCCACTTTGATTGCTCCATAATTGCCGGGTTCCCCATCCATTGTGCGTTCTTTGCACAATGGGTGGGAAGCCTCAACCCTCAACCAGCCTTGTGCATCGGAAGCAGTTCGACTCGCTTTCATCAAGTTACATCAGAAATGAACTCCGAACCGTATCCGACCAAAAAAGGCTCCGTGCCCCGTTCTTGCGATTTTTTCCTATCGCAAGGGCGGGAAACATCAACCCTCAAATAGCTCGTTCATCGAAAGCACGATGCTGCCGCTCGCTACTCAAGAACCACCAACTACCGTTCAGCCCACCACCGCCGTTGCACCTGGTGTCACCGCCAGCACCCGGCAGCGGTGCTTGCCTGCTGCGCTCCACGCGAGCGTCATATCGCTCTCAACATACAAGCAATCCCCCTCCTCCAGCACCTCCTGGAGCCCTCCCGATTCCAACTGCAACTTGCCCTCAAGCACATAGACCAGACCACTCGATTCGTGAAAGCAGTCCGAGATATTCGCCGTTCCACCGGCTGGAAACTCGAATAGCTGCGCCACCAGTTTCGGCCCCTTGCCGACGGCCTCCGGGCTTGCCAAAATCGAACCATCCCCGACAGCATTCAACGGCGTTTTCCGCAGCTGCTCGATGCCCCTGTCCTGGCCCAGCAATTGAGCCTTGCGCGTAATGGAAAGCGTGTGGCGCGAAGGCTCCTTGAAGAAGTAGCTCATCCCCACGCCATAAACCCGGCTGATAGTCGCCAGCGTGGGCAGCGTCGGTATCATCCGGTCGGTTTCAAGCTTTGACAGCAACGCCGTGGAAAGTCCGGTCTCGGCCGCCAGCCTGGCCAGGGTCAACCGCTTCTGCGTCCGCAACGCGCGCAGTTTCGTTCCGATGCAATACGGCTCCAGCGACCACTGTGCATAAGACACAGACTCCCCCAAGACAACCCTCCCGCAGGCATCTAAAAACAGGCCTACAAGCAAGTCTTGCATTGGGATGCAATTCCAATCCTGAAAGATTCCTGAAGCTTTTATCCCCGCAGGGCAAACGCATTTCAAGATTCGGGACGATTTTGTTTTGAAAGGGCATGGCTTTAGCCGTGCCGCAGAAAGCCACCAAGAAAATGTCCGGCTTTTAGGCCCTGCGGGATGGAGTTGAGTGCGCAAAAGCATCCCTCGGCGGCTAAAGCCGCGGCGGTTTTGCCACATCCATCGGCACGGCTAAAGCCATGCCCTTTCAAAGCTGCGATTCAAAATCCAAATGCGTTTGCCCTGTTTCTCCTTGCGCCTTCGCAAATTAGTAAAGGAGTTCGAGTTAACATAGGGTTAGACCCCAAAAACGAGCCCGGAAGCTGTCCGGCCACATTCGAAGAACCCAATAACCTACTTCCTGAAGGAGTTTGTCCAATCCCATGCAACTGCGACTCCCCCTGCGCGCCGCCCTCTCCGTCTTTGCTTCCACCCTTTTTGTTCTCACCAACAGCCCGTCGCTCCGTGCCGATACGGTAGTGCTGAAGAATGGCGATCACCTCACAGGCACAGCAGTTAAACTCGATGGCGGCAAACTCACCTTCAAGACCGCCTACGCCGACGCCATCGTCATTGCCTGGGACCAGGTAACCAGCCTTGCTACCGACAAGCCTCTGGTGTTGCCTACTCCCAAGGGCAATTTGGAAGTGACCGCCATTCAACGCTCCGATGCGGGCCTCGTCGTCTCCACAGCCACAGGCCCATCGACGCTCGAACCAGCCACGGTCACCGTACTGCGAAGCCCCGCCGACCAAAAGGCCTACGAAGACTCACTGCACCCCAGTTGGGGACACGCCTGGGCCGGAGCAGCCAACGTCAGCCTGGCGCTTGCCCACGGAAACTCGAACACCGCGACCTTTGGCGCGGGACTCACCGCCGCTCGCACTACCCGCACCGACAAGACCTCCCTCTACGTCCACACCCTCTATAGCGAGAACGCAAACTCCATACCCTCCACCAGTGCTAACTCAACCGGCGGTGGACTGCGCTACGACCACAACCTCAATCCCAGGACCTTTGTCTTCGGCACCGGCGACTTCCTGCAAGACGCCCTGCAGGATTTGGATCTGCGTTCCACCATCGGCGGCGGATTCGGCTGGCACGCAGCCAAGTCGGCCAAGCAGAACTTCGACATCTTGGGCGGCCTGGTCTGGACCCATGAAAACTACTCCGCTGTCGCAGCCACGGCCACAACCCCCGTTACCCCCGCCTCCGTCAACAGCTTTGCCGCACTCGATCTTGGCGAGCAGTACACCCGCAAGATAGGCGCGGCAAGCCTCTTCACGGAGCAGGCCTACATCTATCCCGACCTGAACAGCCTCAGCCAGTACCAGTTCACCGTCAACTCCACCTTCAGCACCAAGCTCGGCAAGATGTTCAACTGGGTCACCACATTCAGCGACAACTACACTTCGTTCCCGCCGGCTGGAACCCTTGACAACGACATCGTCCTGACCACCGGCCTGGGAGTTACCCTCACGCGCAAATAAGCGGTCTTAGGCTTGGGATCGGAGACGGCGGTACTCCGATCCCGGCAGCCTCTTCAGCATTCAGCTTCCGAATATCGTTTTCGAACGCCGAAGAATCAAATTCGTAAATTTTTGTAAATAAATCTTCGATTGTTGATTCCCGCAATCTGATTACCGTTTTCCGGTCTCTGCGGATTACCCTCCCCAGCGCGATTCGCATTCTGCAATCTCTTTTTTCTCTGGCTTCGCACCAAAAATCCGAAGGGATTTCTCTCTATTTTTCGTTACGGTCAACGGAACAAACTTAAGGTTATCTTAAGCTTAATGGGCCCGGTCCCGTTCCTGGAGCGCTAATGCGCAAAGAGCCTCCGATCTGCTGGAAAAAATAGGTTTGCTGAGTAAACAACGAAAAATACACTGTTTATTAAATAGTAACAAAGTAACCACATTTCATTACTTTTACCGTTGCAACACCAAATGAAACCGCTTCCATCTGCTGCCCGCAACAGCGCATAATTGCCTTGCCGCAAAGAATTACCCGACTCTTACAAGTCATTTTTTGTGGGGAATGCTGAACATTCTCTTCCCTCGGATTGTCCAGCATCGGTATCCCAGGCGACGCAGTCATTTGCATCCGCCTTTTGCCTTGTGCAAGAGGTTTGAGATTGGCACGCAGGTTGGCAAGTACTCCGAGGTTCGGCGTTGGATCGGACGCATCAACCCTTGAAACACACCCCACGTCCCGCGAACCTGGCCCCTGACAGCGGGCGCGGAGAACAGGCAATCCTCTTCGCCGGGTTTCGCCTTGAGCCCGATGGATCCCTTTTCAGCGGAGAGACTCTCATTCACCTCCCTCCCAGGGAGCTGGCGGCGCTTCGTATTCTGCTCGCCAACGCCGGCCAGATTGTAACTGCTTCGCAACTCAAACAGGCTCTTTGGGGAGAGGTGCATGTGACCGCGGACTCTGTGCCCCGGTGCCTTTCTTCGTTGCGCGCCCGCCTGCAGCCTAAAGATTGTATTCAGACGGTCTATAAGCGTGGGTACCGCCTGCTCGCGGATGTGGGCCGAGTCAATCCTCCGCTGCCTCAGGCGGTGACCCGGCTGGCGATCACACCCTTCCTCACGGCAACCGGCGTTCCAGAACATCTGGGTTCGGCCATTGCCGAGGAGACCATTGCCCGGCTCAGCAATTCCCCCCGTCTGCCCGCCTCCATTCTCGCGCGAGATTCTGTGTTCACACTCTCAGGGCGCGGGTTGACGGCACAGCAGATCGGGGAGACTCTTCACGCAGACCTTGTCCTTGCGGGGACATTACGCGCCCTCACTTCCCACTTCCGCCTCCGCGTGGAGATGATTCGCGTAGCCGACGGCATTCAGGTCTGGGTGGAAGACCTTCTCGTAGGACGGGATCGCCTCGCTGAACTTGAATCGATTCTCGCGGCCCGTCTCGAATATCGTATCCAAACCTTGCCCTTGGATTCCGCGCACGCCGGCCTCCAGCTTTCCCCTTCGCCGTCCGCTGCGGCAATCCGTGGCGAAGAGTACCGCGAGGTTGAGCCCGAGGTTGAATCCGTGTCCATCTCCGCCGCCGCTGCGCCTCCGTCCCATGTCGACGAATCACAGCGTCGGGAGGCCTACGATATGTTCCTCCGCGGCCACCATGAGTGGCAGACTATCGAACGCCACCGCATGCAGGACGGTCTGCAGTTCCTCACCCGCGCCACGGAATTGGATCCCACCCTGATCGCTGCGAAAACCGACCTGGCTCGCCTCTGCGTTACTCAGGCAGCCTATGGCTTCATGACTCCGTCGGTCGCGGCGGAACTCGTGCATCGAACTGCGCAATCGATTCCAGAATTCGTTACCCGCGCCAAGGCCATCCTGCCTTGCCTGGGCACCGTCAGTTTCCACATAGATCGTAATTTCACAGCGGCACAATGGGCATTTTCCAACTCCGCGCTACTGCCGCACAATCTCTGGATTACCCGTGCAAGGGTAATGTTTTCGCTTAGCCGCGGACGGTACGATGAAGGGATCAGGCTCCTTGAAGCTGCCATTGTCGAGGATCCCTTTGCGCCCTGGCTCTATGCGCGCATGGCCTGGGCCTACCATCTCGCGGGCCACGCCGGTGAGAGTATGAAGAGAATCCGCAATGCCATGAGCCTCTTTCCGGACCACGAGGGTGTGGCTCTCTATGGCGCAATGATTCTCCCGTTCAACGGCGATGTGGCTGGCGGACTAAGGCTTGCGGAAGCGATTACAGTCCGCCAGCCCTACTTCGACCAGGCTGCTGCGCTGCACGCCTATGCGCTGGCCTGCGCCGATCGCAAGCAGGAGGCTATTGCAATCCTGGAGCGCCTGCAGTGGCTGAGCCGGCAACGGTTTGTCTCCAGCTCATTCAAGCCCGCCGTTTACGTTGCGCTAGGGGATAACGAAGCCGCGTTGGCGGAACTGCGCTACGCCGACCAGTCCCGATGTCCCTGGTTCTTCCAGATGCTTGCCGACCCGCGCCTCGAACCGCTCCACGGCCATCCGGGATTCAAAGAGCTCCAATCCATCCTCACGCGTATGGAAGCCCCCGCTCAAAGCAAACATGCGCTCGATAACTGAGGCCAAGAAAAGGCGCGGCTCAGAGTTGCATCGCAGCAATCCGGGCTCGATCCCATCCGCATATCGATCAACCTCGGCAGACATCGCTCCCACCTTGTACATTTTCTATAGGCTGCCAATCCCGCTTCCAAGACTCTGCCGGCTTCCTGGGAAGAACTGGAATCCTGACAAGAAATTCAGCCTACAAGGCTGCGCAGCCGTTTATGCACCGCCTTCGGAGGAACGATTCGATGTTGTCTCGCCCCATGCTCGCGTTCTTGCTATTGTCCGGATTTCCCGCCCTGAGCACCGTCGCCGCTTCCAGCCAGCAGGCGGTTTATCTTGACACCAAACTCACTCCGGCAGCGCGCGCGCATGACCTCGTGGGCCGCATGACTCTGGATGAAAAAGCGACCCAGCTTGAAGACTGGGGCACTGCCATTCCGCGGCTCGGCATTCCCGATTACCAGACGTGGAATGAGGCCCTGCATGGCGTTGCTCGCGCCGGATATGCAACCGTGTTTCCGCAGGCGATCGGCATGGCCGCAACGTGGGACCCATCGATCGTTCATGCGATGGGCAACGTGATTTCGACAGAAGCTCGCGCCAAGTACAACGAGGCGCAGCGGCAGGGCAACCACCGCATCTTTTATGGGCTGACTTTCTGGTCGCCGAACATCAATATCTTTCGCGATCCGCGTTGGGGCCGCGGCCAGGAGACCTACGGCGAGGACCCCTTCCTGACCGGCAAAATGGGTGTTGCCTTCATTCACGGCTTGCAGGGTGAGGACCTCGACCATCTGCGCGCCGTCGCGACCAGCAAGCACTTCGCCGTTCACTCGGGCCCCGAGAGCCAGCGCCACGGCTTCAACGTCGACCCATCCGCACGCGACCTCGAAGAATCCTACCTGCCCGCCTTCCGCACGACTGTTATTGACGGCCACGTGCAGTCCGTCATGTGCGCCTATAACTCCATCGATGAGTTCCCAGCCTGCACCAACAAGATGCTGCTCAAGGACCATCTCCGCGACGAATGGGGCTTCAAGGGCTTTGTCGTCTCCGACTGCGGCGCCATCGTCGACGTCAACCAGGGCCACAAGAAGACTCCGGACATCCTCCATTCCGCCGCGCTTTCGCTGCAAGCCGGAACCGATCTCTCCTGCAGCATGTGGACGCCCGGCTTCAACAAGCTGGCCGACGCAGTACGCCAGGGCCTGGTAACGGAAAACGAGGTCACCAAGGCCGCTGAACGCCTCTACACAGCGCGCTTCCAACTCGGCCTGTTCGATCCGCAAGGTTCCAACCCGCTGGATCATATTCCGTTCAACAACGCGGCATCGCCTGCGAATCGCCAGACCTCCCTCAAGGCCGCCGAAGAAAGCATAGTGCTGCTGAAGAACTCCGGCGTGCTTCCGCTGAAGTCCTCGCCTGGGCACATTGCAGTGATCGGCCCCACGGCGGACCTGCTGCCTTCGATCCTCGGCAATTACGTCGGGACGCCTCTGTTTCCCGTTACACCGCTGGATGGAATGAATCGCCAGTTCCGCACTTCGCCGATTCTCTATGCGCAAGGCTCGACTCTGGCGACGGGCGTAGGCGTTCCTGTCCCACGCACCGCTTTCGGGCTCAACAAGGGCCTCAAGACAGAGTTCTTCGCGTCCACCGATTGCACCGGACGCCCCGTTGCGACTACCACTGAGCCCGAGGTTCAGACCGACTGGGAAAATGCGCGCCCCGTGCCGCAACTCGAAACCAGCAATTACTCTGTCCGCTGGTCTGGCTCGCTCACCGTTCCCGCACCGGGCCACTACGTATTTACGCTTGAAACCGGCGACAGCTTCCCTTACTCGCCGGCCGAGACATACCGCTTGCTGATCGATGGCAAAGTCGTCTCCGAAGGCAGCCTTCGCCAGATCCTCGACCTTTCGTCGATGGGCAACTTCCACACTGAAGCCGGCGCATCCCCCACCGCGCCGCCGCTGATGCAATTCCCAAAGGTGCCGTCGATTCCGTACGACTTTAAAGACACTAACCCGCATGACTTCCAGTTGGAGTATTCCCACTCCGGCGACCAGTCTGGCGGCGGGCTTACGCTCAAGTGGGAAGCACCTGCGCAGGCGTTGCTCGACGAGGCCGTCAGCCAGGCGAAACAAGCCGATGTTGTGGTCGCGTTCGTTGGCCTTTCTCCGCAATTGGAGGGAGAGGAGATGCCGATCAAGATTGATGGCTTCATGGGCGGAGACCGCACCAGCATCGACCTGCCTGCGCCGCAGCAAAAGCTCCTTGAAGCATTGAGCGCAACGGGAAAACCGCTGATCGTCGTACTGCAAAGCGGTAGCGCAGTCGCGCTCAATTGGGCAAACGAGCATGCCAATGCAATTCTTGAAGCCTGGTATCCCGGCGTCGATGGCGGCAACGCGATCGCACGCACTTTAGCAGGGCTGAACAATCCAGCCGGCCGTTTGCCGGTCACCTTTTATGCATCGCTCGACGGGTTGCCGGAGTTCACCGACTACAACTTCAAGACCGCTTCGGGCGGCCGCACCTATCGCTATTACACGGGCAAGCCGCTGTGGGGATTTGGTTATGGCCTTAGCTATGCAAAATTCGCCTATGGACCTCTGAAGCTTTCGGCGGACACGCTGAAGGCCGGCGATGCGATCACTGCCACCGTCTCCGTCACAAACTCCACCACCGTCTCCGGCGAAGAGATCGTGGAAGCATATGTGAAGACCCCGCAAATGAACGGCCCCATCCACTCCCTCGCAGGTTTTGAGCGTGTAACCATCCCCGCCGGTCAAACCAAGGACGTGAAGATTGTCATCGATCCCCGCTCGCTTTCCAGCGTCGACGATCAGGGCAATCGATCCATTCTGGAAGGCAAATACACCCTAACTCTAGCCGGAGCACAACCTCAGGAGACCGAATCCAAATCCGAAGCCGCCTTCACCGTGACTGGCTCCGTGCCCCTGCCCAAGTAGTTATGCCGGAACCACCACCAAGGCTAGGTGCCCCATCCATTCGCCTCTTTTTCGGCGAATGGGTGGGAGACCTCAAATCTCATTCGGGAATCCCTTCTCCAACCGCTTATTCCTTTGGATAGGAAGCCCTCAGCCGTTCCTCCCGGAGCAGCAACGAGTCCTGCTGTTCCAGCCGCTTCCGCTCGGCGCGCTCGAGCTTTTCCTCTTGCGCCAGCCGCTTCCGCTCCACGCGATCAGGCCGATTGCGATCGTAGCTGAAACCGGTGAATTGACCCACAAGCGCGCAAAGCAGCGCCCACGTCATCACCAGAAGCCCCAGCGCCGTCAACGCCAAACCACCGATTGCCGCTGGCCCCGTCGTGGCGATTGACAGGTTCAGGTTGGCCGCGGCAAACGGGTAAGCGGCGTTGAATCCAGAAGTGCCGGTACCATACGCAAAAATAATCGTCAGTCCTGCTGCCAAAAACAAAACAGCGAGAATCAGTGGGCCATCGGATTTCATAGGTGTCACCTCTCATCACGGTTTGCGGCGCAAATGCTGTGCCGGAATGTTCGAGCCCTCACAGGGCTCATCGACATAATGAGATGCAGTTTCGCGATCGAAAGCCGCCCGGTGCAAAGTCTCGCTCCGGTGACCCGTGTCACAGGACGCCCTATCTAATTCCGAAATAATCGTGAACGATGGCTAGACCCTCCTGCCCTTCAGGTGCTATTCATCCCTCAACATCTATTCGCCCCA
>Ga0182016_10006211_pt1 | contig 12622 bp, 10 predicted proteins | sample 712S2MmetaG_FD_120491 | JGI IMG/M metagenome (GOLD analysis project Ga0182016, IMG submission 120491) | Permafrost microbial communities from Stordalen Mire, Sweden - 712S2M metaG | ecosystem: Environmental > Terrestrial > Soil > Wetlands > Permafrost | place: Sweden: Stordalen | collected...
TCCTGGGTAGCCGGACTGAGCTTCGTCGCGGCGAACCTGGGCACGCTGGAACTGCTGGGCTGGTCGGCCTCCGCTTATCAGTACGGCATGCTGGCCGCACACTGGTATTGGATCGGAGCGGTCCCCGCCATGCTGTTTCTCGGCATGGTGATGATCCCGTTCTATTACGTATCCAAGGCGCATTCCGTGCCCGGATATCTCAAGCTGCGCTATGGCGAGGGAGCGCGGCTGCTTTCCGCTTTATCTTTCGCCGCCATGACCATTCTGATGAGCGGCATCAACATGTACTCCATGGCCGTGGTGATGAAGGTCATTCTGGGTTGGGATATCAATTTCAGCATTCTGGTTTCCACCGTGACCGTGGGGGTCTATGTCGCCCTCGGCGGCCTGCTTTCCGCCATCGTAAACGAAGTCGTGCAATTCGTCTTGATCTGGGTGGGAACCGCTGCCATCCCCATTCTCGGACTGATCGAAACAGGGGGCTGGCACGGCATGCTCGCGCGCATCGCCGCACGCGCGCCCGCCGGCGACTATACGCACATGTGGCGGAACATGGGCGCGGCCGCGCACAACCCCATGGGCGTGCACTGGACCGGCATCGTCTTCGGCCTGGGATTCATCGGTGCCTTCGGCTACTGGACCACCGACTTCCTGGTTGTACAGCGCGTCATGGCTGCGCGGGATTTGAGGTCGGCGAAGATCGCGACCACCATCGGCGCAGCATTCAAAATGTTCTTGCCGGCCATCGTCATCCTGCCCGGTCTGCTAGGCCTGGCCGTGCTGCCGATGAAACTGACTGGAGAGACGGAGGCGCTCGCAACCGGTGGACACAGCTTTAACGAAGTGATGCCGCTCATGATGGCGCGCTATCTCGGCCCGGGTTTCCTGGGCATCGGCGTAACCGCTCTCATCGCCGGCTTTATGTCCGGGATGGCGGGGAACATCAGCGCCTTCGCCACGGTGTGGACCTACGATATTTACCGCCCGGTATTGAACCGCATAGCCGGCGACGCGAAGTGCCTCAGTATCGGGCGCTGGTGCACGGTCATCGGGCTCGCAGCGAGCATCGGCGCGGCGTATCTGGTCATGCAATTCGCCAGCATCATGGATTACGTCCAGGCCGTGTTCGGTTTCGTCATCATCCCCCTGTTCGGCACGGTGATCATCGGGATGCTGTGGAAGCGCGCCACTCCCGCCGGAGGATTCTGGGGATTGTTCTGCGGAACGCTATCGTCCGTCCTGCTCTGGCTGTTGGTGAAGTTCCATCCCCAGGCGCTGGCGATTCTGGCCTTGTCCGCGGACGCCAAGCCGATGGCCGAGAACCTGTACCGGTTCATCTGGTCCTGGCTGGTATGTGTGATCGTCACGATTGCGGTCAGCCTGGTGACCAAGCCCAAGCCGGCTTCGGAACTGCAGGGTCTGGTATACGGATTGTCCGTGCTGCCTTCCGACGAAGCCGCTCCCTTTTATCGCCGGCCCATCTTCGCTGCGGCGGTGGTGGCAGCTATTTTAGTCTGGTTGAATGTGATTTTCTGGTAAGTCGCATGAGCAATTCGAAACCATTGGATGAAGCAACCCTGAACGAAGACGGCAAGGCGGCAATCACGGCGCGCGAGGCGCCTCGTCTAGCCTACGAGAGTGCGTCCGAACTCGTGTTCGGACGCGCCAAGAGGCCGCTCGCGTGCGGATTTGACCTGACCATCGGCGCCGGCCATGTTTTCCCGGAGGTCAACTTCACGCTTCCCACGATCAGCGTGGAAAAGGCCACCTGGACGCAGGTGCTCGCGCAGTACGAGGAAATGGCAACCAGGATTCTGGAGCGCGCCATCTCCCTGCGGGTTCCGGGGATCGTTTTAGAATTCGAACTGCTGCCTGCCATGACTCTGACTCCGGAGTGGGGAGCGGAGGTGACACGCCTGCTCGAGAGCCACCTGCGCCGGGCGCATGAGAAGCACGGCCTGCGCTGTGCGCTGCGTGTCACTCCCACCGACGTTCGCGACCAGGGCAAGCCCCCGTCGCTTCGTAGCGGCGCCCCTTGGGAGTCTGTGAAGCGCTCGCTCGAACTGTGCATCGAGGCTGGCGCTCATCTCGTCTCCATCGAATCCATCGGCGGAAAGGAACTGCATGACCCTGGGCTGATGTACGGCGACATACGAGCCATGGTATTCGCCCTAGCCGTGCTGGCTCCACGCGACACCGGATGGCTGTGGGACCAGATCTCGGTCATGTGCGCGGAGAGCGGCGGCTCGATCCCGGCCGGAGACAGCGCTTGTGGTTTCGCCAATACGGCGATGCAACTGGCGCATCAGCGCATGTTGCCGGAAGTGCTGGCCGCGGTAGTGCGGGCGATGAGCGCCGTGCGCAGCCTTGCCGCCTTCGAACACGGCGCGGTGGGACCGTCGAAGGACTGCGCCTACGAAGGGCCCATTATCAAAGCCATCACCGGCTGCCCCATCTCCATGGAAGGCAAGTCGGCTGCTTGCGCGCACTTCAGCCCGATGGGCAATATCGCGGCTGCCATGTGCGATCTATGGAGCAACGAATCGGTGCAAAACGTGCGGTTGTTGTCCGGCATTGCGCCTGAGGTTTTTACGGAAGTGCTCGCGTACGATTGCCGTCTGATGAACGTCGCGTCGGACAAAGGCGATGCTCTCCGCTTGCGGAACTGGCTGACTGAGTCCGACGAGTGGCTTAGTCCGCAAGCCGCCGTGCTCTCGCCGGAGGCGACCATGACCATCGCGCGCGCGATTGTTTCCGAAAAGGATCACTACAACCAGACCATCGCCGCGGGCCGGGCCGCGGTTGGGATCCTGCGGGTGGGCGTTCAACGCCAGCAACTCACCCTGCGGGTCAAGGAAGCGCAGTGGTTGGATCGTATCGAGAGAGAACTGGATTCATTGCCCGCCGAGGAAGGCAACCTGGTCGAAGAAATGATGGAGCAGCATGGGACCGAATTCCGTGCATCCAGCTATGGTCTCTGAACGCGGCGCCGCGCCAGACAGGTTGTCCAAGAAGGAACGCATGCTGCGCGCGCTCCGTCGTGAGCCGGTCGACCGCCTCCCTACCCAATCCAACTACACGGGGAAAATGGGATGCCTGCTGTCCGCGCATTTCGGAATCGCCGAGGCGGAGCTGCCCCAACGGCTGGGGAATCACTTGTTGCGCGTGGACATCGACCACCTCCGCCGCACCAATGCGGATGGGTCGATCGAATTCGACTGGTGGGGCGCCGGGTGGGACACCCGCACCGAAGGTTACTGGCATGCATTCTCGCCGCTGAAAGATTCGCTCGACCTGGAGCGCTATCCATGGCCCGATCCGAACGATGCGGCGATTCTCGGCGAGGCCGAGCGCGCGATTCGCCGGGATGGCGAAAGCAACTTCATTGCGCCCAATCTCGGAATGTGTCTCTTCGAACGCGCCTGGTCGCTGCGCGGATTCGATGCCCTGCTCATGGATATGGTGGAACGCACCGAGTGGGTGGAAGAACTTCTGGACCGCATCGCGGAGATCCAGGCAAATCTGGCGAGGAGATTCGTCGCCGCGGGAGTCGCCGGCGGCTATTTCGGCGACGATTACGGAGCCCAGCGCGCCATGCTGTTCTCCCCCAAGCTGTGGCGCAGGCTGATCAAGCCGCGCCTGGCGAGGCTGTTTGCGGTGTTTGGGGACGCGAAGCTTCCGGTGATTCTGCATTCCGACGGCGATATCCGGGCGATTCTGCCGGACTTGGTTGAGATCGGCATGACCACCCTGAATCCAGTGCAGCCGGAGGTACTGGACCACGCCTGGCTCCACAAAGAGTATGGCGCGAAGCTGAGTTTCTACGGCGGAATTTCCACGCAAGGAGTTCTGCCAGGCGGCACAGTCGAGGAAGTGCGCGCCGCGGCCCTTGCGTGCGCCCGAACGCTGGCGCCGGACGGGACCGGCCTCGTGCTGGGGGCTTCGCACCGGATGCAATCCGACATTCCCGCGCGAAATGTGGAGGCGATGCTCGATGCTTTCGACCAAAGCGGCCGTTAACCGCGCCGAAACCGTCGCGGCGCGCTTTCGCGAGAAATTCGCGAGCGAACCCGAACTGTGGGCGCGCGCGCCGGGCCGCGTGGATTTGATGGGTAGCCACACGGACTATAACCTGGGCTTCGTGCTGACGCTGCCGATCGACAGAGATACGTGGATCGCCGCGCGCCGCACGGACGACGGGATCGTGCGCGTGCATTCGATGAACCTCGATGCTTCCGACGAATTCCGGCTCGATAGGATCGCATCGATCGCCGAATCCAGGTGGTGCAACTACGTGCGTGGCGTCGCCGCGATCCTGCAAAGTGAAGGGTTCGCGCTCACCGGCTGCGACGCGATCGTCCACAGCACCGTCCCCATGGAGAGCGGGCTAAGTTCGTCGGCGGCGTTGGAGTGCGCGCTGACCACGGTGTTCGCAGGGTTAGGCGGCTGGAGCCTGACACCGGAGCGGAAAGCGCTGTTGTGCCAGAAGGCCGAGAACGAGTTTGTTGGGGTGAAGTGCGGCATTCTGGATCAGTATTCGTCGTGCCTGGGGCGCCGGGGGTGCGCGTTGCTGCTGGATTGCCGGGACCTCTCCACGCACGCCGTGCGGATTGCCGATGGCATTCGCGTCGTGGTGTGCAACACCATGAGCCCACGCAGGCTGTCGGGCGGTGAATACGCGCAGCGTCGGGCCGAATGCGAACAGGGCGCAGCCGCGTTGGGCGTGAGCGCTCTGCGCGATGTGACGCCGGAGATGCTGGCGGCGAGAAGGCCCGAACTTCCGGAGCGGACCGCGCGGCGGTGCGCATTCATTGTCGCCGAAAGCGCGCGCGCTGAGTCACTGGCCGGGGCGCTCCGAGCGGGCGACCGGCCGGCCGTAGCCCGCCTCTGCGCAGAGTCGTTCGCGGGCGCGCGGGATCTTTACGAGATCTGCTCTCCGGCGATGGAGGCTATGATGGAGGCGATGCTCACCGCGCCGGGAGTGATCGGCGCACGGCAGGCGGGTGCGGGATTCGGAGGTTGCATGGTCGCCCTAGTGGATGCCGCATCGGCGCATGCCTTCCGCGCCGCCGTTGGGGACGCCTATCGCGGCGCGACCCAGGTGCGTGCCGAGATCTATCCGGTGGAGGCCGCGTCCGGAGCGGAATTGTTCAACGTAGAGGAGATAACCAAATGAGCGTCGCAACACTGCCGGAGCTTACGGCTGGTTACGCTGTCCCGGTCGAGCAAATAACTGAGTTCCAACGCAAGGGCCACATCCTGCTGCGAGGCGTTGCCTCTTCGGAAGAAGTGGCGGCCTACCGCGGTGTCATCCTCGCGGCCCGCGAGCAGTTCGGAGCGGAACGGACCCCCCTCGAGAATCGCGACACATACGGCAAAGCATTCTTGAAGGGAATGAACCTGTGGTCCAAGGACGAAGACGCACGCCGATTCGTCCTGGCAGGCCGATTTGCCAAAATCGCGGCCGATCTGCTCGGCGTCGATGGCGTCCGCATCTATCACGATCAGGCTCTGCTCAAGGAGCCGGGCGGCGGAATCACCCCGTGGCACCAGGACCAGCACTACTGGCCGCTGGACACCGACAACACCGTCACCATGTGGATGCCGCTGGTAAATGTGACTCCCGAGATGGGCACCATGCGGTTTGCCTCGGGATCGCACCGAGACGGTTACCTCGGTGACCTGCCCATCAGCGACTACTCAGAGCAAAGGTTCGAGGAGTACATTCAGAGTCGCGGCTACAAGATCGCTCCTGGAGTGGCGATGAAGGCAGGCGATGCCACCTTCCACTACGGATGGACTTTGCACGGTGCACCCGCCAATGACACGCTTCGCACGCGGGAAGTGATGACCGTGATCTGGTACGCCGATGGAGCCAGGGTGACTCAGCCCGACAACTTCAACCGGAAGCGCGATCTGGAAAGGTGGATGCCGGGCCTGAAGCCCGGCGATCTCGCGGCAAGCGGACTGAATCCGCTAGCTTTCCGCCGCTAACCAAGGCTTTGGACAGCAGCTACAGCCGACGAGGGCGTCGGCAGCGGTCCAGGCGGACCGCCCCACAATTTAATCGCTCGACAAAGCTGCCCGACCGGATCGCGCCGCCCGTGATGCATAAGTCCGCCCAGTCGCGCCCAATCGCGCAGAACCTGCGCAGGTCAGCTGACACCCAGAACCCTGCACCGGCGCGCGAAGCGAGCCTCTCGGGGCTTTGGCCTCCTCTTGCGGAGATACAATACCTTGAGTGATCCAACCAGTGCATGGCGGGCGGGAACTGCTCGACGAGATCGCGGACGCGCTCTGTCCGACGCCGCGCTTATGGTGGCTGGGACATAGCGGCTTTGCGCTGAAGTATCGCCACGCCATCGTCTACGTCGACCCGCTGCTTTCCCGCGCACGGGCGGACCGTCTGGTGGCGCCACCGTTCGCCGGCGAGGATGTCACCCATGCGGGGCTACTGCTATGCACGCACGCGCACGCGGGCCACATGGACCCGGGCACAGTGCCCGCGATCCTGGCCGCGTCGCGCCGCGCCAAGGTGGTGATGCCCACCAGCGCGGCGGCGCATGCGCACGCGCTGGGCATCGCATATCAGCGCATGGTCACCACTAACTCCGACCTGCGGGTAGAGTTTCTGGACGACCGCATCTACGCCGTGCCGTCCGCGCACGACCAACTCGATTGGACGCCGCTGGGAGGGTATCCGTATCTCGGCTACCTGGTGCGCTTCGGGCCTTACACGATCTATCACGCGGGCGACGGCGTGCCCTACGACCGGCTGGTGGAGCGCCTGCGCCCGTACAACGTGACGGTGGCGCTGTTGCCGATCGGCGGGAAGAAGAACTTCAAAATCCCCGAGGCGGCTCAATTGGCCGAGCAGATCGGCGCGGAGTGGCTTGTGCCCATGCACTACGACATGTTTCCGGGCTGCGCGGTGGAGGCGGACCGCTTCGTCGAGCACCTGCTGGAGCGGCATCCGGCGCAGCGCTTCAAGGTGTTCCAGTGCGGCGAGGGGTGGTCCATTCCCGGCGAATGAACGAAACCTGCGGCACAATAGGTATATGTCCGAGACACCCGCGCCGCACGTAGAACCGCGCTGGCCTGCGATCCTGGCCGTGTTGTCCGTGGGAGGGCTGTATTGGGCTTTGCCGGAGGCTCTGAGTCCCGGACCGGGGTGGCTGGCGCTGGCGCTGGTGGCGCCCCTTTCCATGGTGGGCATGGTCTTACACCGGCAGCGAAAACTTCGGCTCAATCAAATCGTGGGATACACGATGTTGGGCCTGATCACGGCCGCCATGATTGGCGCGCTGGTGCTGCTCATCGCCGCCCTGCTGGATCACACCGAAAAGCCGCGCGACCTGCTCCGCTCGGCGGCCGCACTGTGGATTTCGAATATCCTGGTGTTCGCCTCCTGGTACTGGCGGCTGGATGCCGGTGGTCCCAACCAGCGCGATCTGCGCGGCGAACACACCGAAGGCGCGTTCCTGTTCCCGCAGATGTCGCTGGGCGACCGCGACTGGATGCCGGGCTTTGTGGACTACCTGTTCCTGGCCTTCAATACCAGCACCGCGTTTTCTCCTACGGATGTTCCGGTTCTGTCGCGATGGGCCAAGGGCATGATGATGGTGCAGTCCACCATATCGCTGAGCACACTGGCGTTGGTGGCGGCTCGCGCGGTCAATATTCTCTAGCATCTAGCAGGGATGCTGAAAAAGGCCCTCACAGGCTGAAGCCTGTGCCACCATCTGCCGCTAAGTCATTGATAAGCGGTGGCACAGACTTTAGTCTGTGCTTAGAGCGCGCTTTGGCACACACTACTCGCCGCGGATGGCGGCCAGCGGATCGATCCGCGCGGCGCGGCGGGCCGGCACAAATGTCGCCAGGGCTGCGACCACCGCGAGCGTGAGAAGCGCGCCCGACAGCGTAACCCCGTCCGTGGCGTTCACGCCGAACAACAGCGCGCGCAGCAGGCGGTCGGCCATCCAGGTCAACAGGAGGCCGGCCACTGCGCCAATCGCCAGCAGCCGCCCGACGCCCGCCATCAGTTGTCCCACGATCTGGCGCGGCTCGGCGCCCAGCGTCATGCGCACTCCAATTTCCCGCGTGCGCGCCGTCACCACCAGCGCCACCAGGCTGTAAAGACCGACTGCGGCGAGCAGCATCGCCGCCACGGCGAACACGGTCACCACGCGGCTCTTCAAGCGCGGTTCATCCAGCGATTCGTTCAGAACTTCGGGCACTGTCTTCAACCCGAAAACCGCGCGCGTGGGGTCGATCTGGTGCGCGATCCGACGGATGGCTTGCTCCAGCGGGCCGGGACTGCCTTGCGCCCGCACCACGTATTCCGGATCGGGCCAGCCGCCGGGTGCGATGCAAACGTAGAGATAAGGTCCCGGCGCTACGTTCAATGCATCCTCGCGCAGGTCGCCGGCGACGCCAACGATTTCCATGGCCTGCGCGTCCGGCGTAACCAGGTCCTGCAGGAATCGGATGTGTTGACCAACCAGGTTGCGTCCCTTGGCGAACAACTCCACGAAGCGCCTGTTCACCAGGGCCTTGGGCGGCGGCGCGGAGAGTGTGCGGAGGTCTGGGCAGTCCGTGCCGGCCACCAGGGGCGCGCCCATCGCCTTCAGATAGCCCCGGCTAATACTGCGTTCGCCCGTGTTGATTTTGCCGGTCTCCTCGGTGCGGGCCGTCTCCACCAGCGCGACCTGATAACGCAGCGTAGCGGCGGACGCCGGCAGGAAGTTGGCGAAACCCGTGGCCTCCACGCCGGGAGTGCGCGCGAGTTGGTCGACCAGGGCCTCCTGCATCTGCCCGATGCGCGTGCGGTCTTCGTTCCATGCGGCGCCCATGTGGAATGTGACCGTCCGGCTGGGATCGAAACCCAGATCCACATGCGCGAGATTATAGTAGCTGCGCAGCATGAGTCCCGCGCTGGCCAGCAGGAGCACGGTCAGGGCCACCTGCCCGGCAACCAGCCCACGCTGCCATTGGTGACGGACGCCCGAGCCACCGCGTCCGGCCTGCGCCAGGATGGCGGAGAGATTCGCGCGGGTCGCCTGCCATGCCGGCAGAAGGCCGCACAATGTAGCTGCTCCGACGCCAGCCGCCGCGAAGGCCAGCGCGCGCCATCCCAATTGGAATCCGCCGGGCGCAAGCAGCGTAGGGAACATCTTCCCTGCCGCCTCCACCAGCCAGACGGCCAGCGCGCAGCCCAGCGCAACTCCCGCGGCGGCCATTAGCAGGATCTCGCGCATCACGGCTCCCAGGATCTGCGTACGGGTCGCGCCGATCGAACTGCGGATGGCCATCTCGCGTTCGCGCTGCTGAAGTTGCGTCAGCATCAGGCCGGCGATGTTGGCCACGGCGATGAGCAGCAGCATGGCCACCGCGCCGAAGACAAACAACAGAGTCTTGCGGTAGTCCCCGACGCGGACTTCTTTCAGGCTGCGCACCAGGGCGGACCAGCCCTTGTCCGTCTGGGGAAACTGCTCGCCCAGTTGCCGCTGGACGCGGGCCAGGTCGTCGTGCGCCTGCGCGATGCTCACACCGGGCTTCATGCGCCCTACACCGGAATAGAAGCGGGCTTCGCGGATCCGCATCAGGAAAGGCGGAGTTTGCGCGGGAATCCACACGTCGATGTTGGCGGTCTGGAAATCCTTCGGCATGATCCCGACGATGGTATAACCCGCGCCCTGAACGATCAGCCGCCGGCCGATGGCGGCGGGCGATTGATGGTATCGGCGGGTCCAGAAGGCGTAACCAATCACTGCCGAGGCGGGTCCGCCGGCGACATCTTCGTCGGGCGTGAAGGTGCGGCCGTACAGGGGCCTGGTTCCGAAGACGCGGAAGTAGCCGGGCGAGACGCGCCGCCCCGCGAGTCGCTCGGGCTCGGCGCCGCTGGTGTCGGTGACGTTCTCGGCGTAGCTGGCTGCAATGCCGTCGAAGGTGTGGTTCAGGCGGTTCCAGTCTGCCAGGCGCGCGGGGGCGATCAGGCTTTCCGGCTCACTTTTGGAAGGGCTGGCTTCCAGCACGTTCACCAGCCGGTCGGAATCCGGGAAAGGAAGGGGCTTCAGGAGGACGGCGTCCACCACTGAAAAAACTGCCGTATTGGCGCCGATGCCCAGTGCCAGGATGGCCACCACGACCGCTGTGAATGCCTTGCGGCGCGTGAGCGAGCGCAGGGCCAGCTTCCAGTGCGTCATGTACTTGAGACGTGGTGCTCATACGACGGTTAGTCGCCAGCGTTACGATAGCGATTGCGGCCCTATGACGCACGCATCCGAAACCCTTCCAAACGCCTTCATCGGCAAAGCTGAGATGCCTACAGACGACGATCTGGCGGCGGAGCTGGGCCGTTCGGCCAAAGCGCTCTGGGATCGACTACTCGCCGGCCTGGCTGAGCGGCACAATATCGTCACTCAGGAGTGGAACTCCTATTCGCCCAAGGCCGGATGGTCGCTGCGGCTGAAGCGCGACAAGCGCGCCATTCTGTATCTCTCGCCGTGCCGGGGCTGTTTCCGCGCGTCGTTCGCTCTCGGCGGCAAGGCAGTCGAAGCAGCGCGCGGGAGCGGACTGCCACAACGGGTGATTCAGATTATCGAAAGCGCTAAACGCTATGCCGAGGGAACCGGAGTCCGTATCGAAGTGAATGGGCCCGCGGACATCGCCGTGGCATTGAAACTGGCTGCCATCAAGCTGGCGAACTGAGCGGTGTTGCCGGCCGGCAATCTGTGATACAGTCGGGCCTTGCCATGACACTGAACGGCTATCTGGTCAAGAGCACCATCGTGGCTGCCTTGGGCGGCCTGCTTTTCGGATTCGACACCGCGGTCATCGCGGGCACCACGCGCGCGCTGACGGAAACCTATCGCCTCACGCCCGGCTCTTTGGGCGTAACAGTCGCCGCCGCTCTCTGGGGGACGATTCTGGGCGCCATGTTCGCGGGCATCCCAGGCGACCGCTGGGGCCGCCGCGACAGTCTGCGCGTGATGGCCGTCTTGTACCTGATCTCGGCACTCGGTTGCGCCTTCGCCTGGGACTGGTATTCGCTAATCTTCTTCCGGTTTATCGGCGGGCTGGGCATCGGAGGTTCTTCCGTGCTCGGCCCCATGTACATTGCAGAGATTGCGCCGGCGAAGTGGCGCGGCCGCCTGGTGGGCTTGTTCCAGTTCGACGTGGTCTTCGGCATCCTGTTGGCTTACTTTTCCAACTACGTCATCGGCCTCGCTGGATTTGGCGCTGCGGAATGGCGCTGGAAGCTGGGTGTTTCGGGTGTCCCAGCGGCGTTTTTCATGCTCATGCTTTTCGGCATTCCCCGCAGCCCCCGCTGGCTGGTGAAGCAGCGGCGCGTTCCCGAGGCGCGGGAAGTGCTCCGGCTCACCGGCGAGCCAAACTTCGAAGAGGAACTGCAGGACATCGTCACGTCGATCGATGCGGAACACGGCCACGGCGACGAGCCGCTGTTCCAGCACAAGTATCGCGTGCCGATCTTCCTGGCAGTGGCCATCGGCATGTTCAACCAACTCTCGGGCATCAACGCGATTCTGTATTACCTGAACGACATCTTCGCGCAGGCGGGTTTCAGCAAGGTTTCGAGCGATCTGCAGGCCGTGGCCATCGGCGCGACGAACCTGCTCTTTACCATGATTGCCATGTCGGTCATCGATCGCATTGGGCGCAAGACTCTGCTGCTGGTCGGATCGGTGGGGCTGGCGATCTCGCTCGCGGGGGTGACTGCTATTCTTGCCATGCACACTCATCAGGAGTTGCTGGTCTGGCTGTTGGTGGGCTTCATCGCTTCATTTGCCTTCTCGCAGGGCGCCGTGATTTGGGTCTATCTCAGTGAAGTCTTCCCCAACCGCGTGCGGGCCAAGGGCCAGAGTCTCGGCAGCTTCACGCATTGGCTGATGAATGCGGCGATCGCGGGAACGTTTCCGCTGGTAGCGGCCCGTTCCGGGGCCACTCCGTTTGCATTCTTCGCCGTCATGATGGCGGTACAATTCTTCGTAGTGCTGTTCTGGTTTCCCGAAACCAAGGGAGTCACCCTGGAACAGATGCAGAAAAAGATGGGGATCGCCTGATGAAAAAACTATTGCTCGGCTTCGTGCTCGCACTGGTGGTTGTGGTGTTGGGCGCGCTTGCGTATTTTGGCCTGGGACTGGCGCCGGTGGCGGCGTCCGCTCCTCCCATGCCGTTCGAGCGGCTTGTTGCGGGAATGGCGCTGCATGCGCGCATCTCGAAAGAGGCGCCGTCGCAAGCGCCGATTCCGGCGGACGAACCGAACCTGCTGGCGGGCGCGCGGATCTATCGCGAGCAGTGCTCCGTGTGCCATGGGCTGAGCGGCCAGCCCGAAACCGGCATCGCCAAGGGCATGTTCCCGCATCCGCCGCAGCTTTTCACCGGCCATGGCGTGACCGACGACCCGCCCGGCGAGACCTACTGGAAAGCCGCCAACGGGATTCGCCTGACAGGCATGCCGGGCTATAAGGGATCGCTGAGCGACACGCAACTCTGGCAGGTCAGCCTGATGCTGGCCAATGCGGATAAGTTGCCGGCCGCGGCGAAAGCCGCTGTGGGCGAGCCGCTCAAGTAAGTGAGCTTCTTTATTTGGGATGGCGAA
>Ga0182016_10006214_pt1 | contig 12617 bp, 12 predicted proteins | sample 712S2MmetaG_FD_120491 | JGI IMG/M metagenome (GOLD analysis project Ga0182016, IMG submission 120491) | Permafrost microbial communities from Stordalen Mire, Sweden - 712S2M metaG | ecosystem: Environmental > Terrestrial > Soil > Wetlands > Permafrost | place: Sweden: Stordalen | collected...
AAGGGTCACACGCGAGAGCACCAAGACGGTGCGCGGCGCACCCGTGATAGCGCGCGGAATGCGCACGCGCCGGTAGCGTTCCACCAGTGCAGCGCTTTCGCCCGGCGCGATGGCTTCGGCGAATAGCGCCGCATAGGTATCGCACAGCGCCGGCTCGAAGCGGTCCGCCAGGCCTTCGGCGACGATGCGAAACAGCGCATCGGAACACTCGTCGTCTGCCAGCGCGCGCAGCAATTCAGACGGCCATGCCTCGGCTCTGAGGCAGTAGTCCAGCAGCATCGCGGCGCGTTCGTTACAGAAGGTGAAGTCAGAATTCTGTCTTCTGACTTCTGACTTCTGACTTCTGCTTTTAGAAGTATCTCCCAACAATCAACTCCAGTTTCCGCCTGGTTGCCTCCGGCACCAGTTTGCGATCGGTTATGATGGCGTGCGCCAGCGCCGACCCGCACTTGCAGGTTCGCTCCGCGGGCATGCGCTCGACTGCGGCCGCCACCACTTTGCAGGCGTTTTCGGCGTTCTTCACCAGGTTGGCGATGATGTCCGTCACCGTGACGGCGTCGTGCTGCGGATGCCAGCAATCGTAATCGGTGACCATGGCGACGGTCACATAACAGATCTCCGCCTCACGCGCCAGCTTGGCCTCCTGCAAATTGGTCATGCCGATGATGTCCATGCCCCAGCTTCGGTACAGGTTCGATTCGGCGCGCGTGGAGAACGCCGGGCCCTCCATGCACAAGTAGGACCCGCCCCTGGTGGCATTGATGCCGGCCACCGCGCACGCCTGTTGCACGGTCTCGGCGAGCTGCGGGCAGATGGGATCGGAGAAGCCGATGTGCGCCACCAACCCTTCGCCGAAGAACGTGGAGATGCGTCCGCGGGTGCGGTCCACGAACTGATCGGGAATGACAAAGTCGAGTGGCTTGTGTTCGTCTCTCAGCGAACCGACCGCGCTGAGCGAAATGATGCGCTCCACGCCCAGCGACTTCATGGCGTAAATGTTGGCGCGATAGTTCAACTCCGAAGGCGAAAGCCGATGTCCGCGGCCGTGCCGCGCCAGAAACGCGACGCTGTGTCCGGCCAGCTTGCCCACCACCAGGTTGTCGGAAGGCGCGCCGAATGGCGTCTCCACGACGACTTCTTCCTGCGCTTCGAAGCCGGGCATGGAGTAGAGACCACTCCCGCCTATGATGCCTATTTGTACGTTCAATTTGCGATCTCCTTGGCCGAGACGCGGCGACACAGCGACGCGGTGACGCGGCGAGCTTACCTCTTGTACTAATTCGGGGATGCCGGTTCCATCCGTTGCGACGGTTCGAATGATAGGCGGCTTTTGGCCATCCTGGGAAAGGCTGAGCATGCCTTGTATTTCTCTTTCCGTGCGCTCCGCGCCGGGCTGGTCGGATTTGTTGATCACGAAGACATCCGCGATCTCCATAATGCCCGCCTTGATGGCCTGTACGTCGTCGCCCATCCCCGGAACCAGCACCACTACTGTCACCTGCGCCACACTGGCGATCTCAACTTCGTCCTGACCTACCCCCACTGTTTCGATGATGACGAAGTCCTTTCCCGCCGCATCCATCAGCGTGGCCATATCGGCGGTAGCCCGCGCCAGCCCGCCGGAGGTTCCGCGCGTGGCCATGGAGCGGATGAAGATGCCGGCGTCGGCGTGATGGTCGAGCATGCGGATGCGGTCGCCCAGGATCGCGCCACCCGTGCGCCGGCTGGTGGGGTCCACCGCGATGATGGCGGCGGTGCGGCCCTGGCGGCGCAACTCGCGCGCCATGGCATCCACCAGCGTGCTCTTGCCCGCGCCCGGCGGACCGGTAATGCCGACCACCACCGCGTGTCCGGTGCGCGGCTGCAACTCGCGCAACACCTCCAGCGCCCGCGGATCGCGATTCTCGATCCCCGTGGCGGCGCGGGCCAGCGCGCGCGCATCGCCTTCCGCAATTTTGCGCGCCCAATCCGTCATCAGGTTTTCAAGAGTTGCCGCGCGATCACCAGCCGTTGGATTTCGCTGGTGCCTTCCCCAATAGTGCAGAGCTTCACGTCCCGGTAGAACTTCTCCACCGGGTAGTCTTTGATGAAGCCGTATCCGCCGTGGATCTGCAGCGCCTCGTCCGCCACGCGCACGGCGGTTTCCGACGCGAACAGTTTCGCCATGGCGGACTCCCTGGTCACGCGCCGGCCGCGGTCCATCATCGAGGCGGCGCGGTAGTTGAGCAGGCGCGCGGCGTCGATCGACGTGGCCATATCCGCCAGCTTGAACTGGATGGCTTGAAACTCGGAGATGGGGCGGCTGAACTGGTGCCGCAGCTTGGAATAGCGCAGCGCGGCATCGTAGGCGCCCTGCGCCATGCCGATGGCCAGCGCGGCGATCGAGATGCGCCCGCCGTCCAGCACCTTCAGGCTGTCCACGAAGCCCTCGCCGCGTTTGCCCAGCAACTGCGCCGGCGGAATGCGGCAATTCTCGAATATCACTTCCCCGGTATCGCTGGCGCGCAGGCCCAGCTTGTTCTCTTTCTTGCCGGGACGGAATCCCGCTGTGCCCTGCTCGATAATGAACGCCGAGATGCCGTGTTGCGCGGCGGTGCGGTCCGTCACCGCCATGGCCACGCACACGTTGGCGAAGTGCGCGTTGGTGGTGAAGGTCTTGGCGCCCTCCAGCACCCAGCAGCCGTTTTCGAGGTGGGCCGACGTGCGCGTACCCGCCGCGTCGGAACCGGCCTCCGGCTCGGTCAGCGACCAGCATCCCAGCCACTCGCCCGATGCCAATTGCGGAATGTAGCGGCGGCGCTGCTCGTCGGTGCCCATCTTATATATATGGTTGCTGCACAGGGAGGTGTGCGCCGCCACGATGATCCCCACCGAGCCATCCACGCGCGATAGTTCCTCGATGATGATGCTGTAGTCGATGTAGCCCAGTCCGGCGCCGCCCAGTTCTTCCGGAAAGATAGCACCCATATAGCCGAGTTTCCCCAGCTTGCCGACGACTTCCGCGGGGAACATCTGGTCTTCGTCCCACTCCATGACGTGCGGCGCGATTTCCGCTTCGGCAAATTCACGCACGGATTTGCGGAGGTGGATTTGTTCGGATGTGTATTCAAAGTCCATGCAGCTAAAAACCGCTTGCTAACGCGCGCGGCTCAGATTATCTCCTCTTTGGCGGCGTCCCAGCGTACCGTCCTTTGCTGGCGATAGCTCTCCACCGCCATGCGGCAGGCCATCGAAACGCGGAAGCCCAGTTCAAACGGACAGTTCGGTTCTTGTCCCGAGCGGATGGCATCCAGGAAATTCTGCATGTGCGCGTTGGGCGCCGTGCGCGTCGATCCCAGCATTTCCGCGCCGTCCGGGCGATTCACTTTCTGCGGCAGGTAGCGGATCTGCTGGCTCTTCGAAATGGTGCCGTCGGTGCCCAGCACGTCTTCCGTGCTGCCAAGCTGGTTGTTGCCGAAGCCGGAATCCCACGAAAACAGAATCTCTTCGGATTGTTCCAGCGTGACGTTCATGGTGTCCGGCACTTCGCGGCCGTCTTTCCACAGATACACGCCCCCTGTCATATTCGCCGCGGCCGGGATCTTCAGCCCCATCACCTTGTACCAGAAGGCCAGTTGATGGCACATATTCTCGTACACGTTGCCGCCGGAATAGTCCCAGAAGAAGCGCCAGTTGATATAGCGGTTGGCGTCGAAATCGCGCACCCGCGCCTCGCCAAGGAACGCTGACCACATGATGTTTTCCGGCGTCATATCGGGAAACACCGGACGCGCCCACTGCGGTTTGCCGTGCGGCGTGTTGCGATACATGTGCGCGTGGATGGCCGTGATCTTGCCCACATTGCCCGTCTTCAGAAAGTTGACCGCGTCGCGCACCTGGCCGGATGAGCATCCCTGGTGGCCGATCTGCACCGTACGCCGGCCGGCTCGCTCGAAAGCGGCGCGCATGCGCCTGGCATGCTCCACGCTGAACGCCATGGTCTTTTCCTGGTAGACGTGTTTGCCGGCATCGAGCGCTGCCACGAAGTGTTCACAATGGAGGTGCTGCGGCGTGGCGATGAGCACTGCGTCGATGCTCTTGTCCTCCAGCAGATGGCGGTAATCGAGATAGGTCTTGGCGTCAGGCGCGATGGCGCGCGCGTCTTCCAGGCGTTTGGTGTAGATGTCCGCGACGCCTGCGAATTCCGTGTTGGGACAGGCCAGCGCCTCGCGCATGATCTGCGTGCCGCGATCGCCCGCGCCAACGATGCCCAGGCGAATGCGGTCGCTCGCCGCCAGCACGTTGGGCGCGGCGATGGCCCCGGCCAGACCGCTGGCCACTTTGCCGATGAATATCCGGCGAGACTGCATGGAGACTCCTTCGAGAGCACACGTCACGCGCAGGCAGATGGGCGGATGGGTGCTAAAGATCAGGATAGCACCGCGGTAAGGGGGACTCGCGGAGAGTCGGTCGTTTGCCAAGTATCTCGTTTCTGCTAATGTAGTGCGTCGCGCAGATCGACGATTATGTGTACACCGTGGGGTGGGCTATTCAGCCCGCGGACCCGCTCTCTAGCGGGTCCAGCCGCCTGAAAAGGCGGCTGCGGCCAGCATTGGCCGCCCCACACGGGCGCCTGAATATTCTCCGGGATTTCGGACGCACTACACTAGATCATCCATTAAAGATGAAACATGGGCGAGACGACTCCTACCGCGAGAATTCGATCCGATGGCACGGTTCCCGATGCACCCGGAATGGCCGACGATTGATCTGGGAGATGTTTGCGACATCAAGACCGGAAAACTGAATTCCAATGCCGCAGTAAAGGGCGGAGTCTATCCCTTTTTCACCTGTTCAAAAGACGTTTCCCACATCGACGAGTATGCGTTCGACTGCGAAGCAATTCTTCTCAGTGGAAACAACGCAAGCGGGGATTTTGACGTGAAACACTATCGCGGCAAATTCAACGCCTACCAAAGGACCTACGTCATCACGGTGAAGAACGAGTTCTTAGACAGAATGACATACGGGATCTTGAAGTACATTTTGAACGCCAACCTGCTCGACTTGAAACAGAAGTCCATCGGCGGGCTAACGAGATATCTAACCCTCGGTATGATCACCTCGATAAAGCTGCCCCTTCCACCGCTCGCCACGCAGCAAGCCATCGTCGCCGAGATCGACGCTGAGCAAGCGCTGGTCGCCGCCAACCGCGAACTGATCGCCCGCCTCGAGCAAAAGATCCAAGCCACCCTCGCCCGCGTCTGGGGCGAAGAAGCGCCCGCCGCGCCGGAGGCTTGAGCCATGGAAGAACCCGCCGAACTAGCCAACTACCTGCCGCTCTCCTTCAAGACCCCGAAGGAGCAGGAATACATAGAGTTCCTGTGGGACGCCTTCGAAACGAACTACACGCACGGCAAATACCAGTTCGCCTTTCTCGCCTACCACATGCTCGCGATGAGCTTCGTTTATTTCAATATCTGGCAGATCAAGCAGACGGAGACCGGCGATTTCAAAAAGGGCCTCATCGGCTTTCCAAGAGACGAAAAGACCCTCCTGGAAGCTACGTCGCCTTTCGCGTTCAGCATCGCGCCTGAGCGCACCATGCTGCGCTTCCTCAAACTCATCGCCTGCGATAACATCGAAATCGGCACCTACGCCAAACTCGTCGACGACCGCAACGAGGCCGCCCACCCCAACGGCAACATTTTCTACAGCACCCAGGCGGCGCTCGACGCCAAGATCACCGAGATCCTCCGGGTCGTGGGCGAGATCGAGAGCCACTCCAAACCGGTCATCGAGCACTGCTATCGAGAGTTCCTGCTGCAGAACCACGACCCTGATGAACGCGAGTATCCCGATGCGACCGACCAGATCCGCGAGGTCCTCATCCACGGCAACTACCTCTCGCAGCGGGACATCGAGATCTGCCTCCGCTTCGATCTCCGCACCCTCGCGGCTCATCCCGAACATAAGAACATATGCGAACTGCACGAGGCCCTTGCCGGAGCGTACGGAGCGGACTTCGAAAGCAGCGAGGCGTAAGAACCCGCTGCGGATGGCGCTGGGCGGCACCAGAGGGGTACCGCCGCCCCGACCACTCGCCGCCAGAGCCAGCAATTCGCCCCCAGCCGTCCTGGCCCCAGCCAGCCTTCGGTCACAACCCCGCCCAACAAACTTCACCCAATTCCTCAATCACATACACCAATCAGCCCCGAATCCCCAAAATCCCCCCGTGTAGTATGGAAGCGAAAGGACCGGCGCACCCGCGCCCGCAAACAACACAATGAAAAACACGGCCCACCCCCGCAAAGCGACGGAAGCCCAAATCGACGCTAACCGCCGGAATGCCCAAAAATCTACCGGCCCGCGCAGCCCCCAAGGCAAGGACGCATCCAGCCGCAACGGCCTCATACACGGCCTGTCGGGCGACAAACATATCCTCCCCGGCGAAAATCCCGAAGAGTTTCTCCTCCTCCTCAAGGACCTCTACGACAACTTCCACCCCGTCGGCCTCGGCGAAGAAAAACTGGTACAGCGCATCGCCGCCGGTCAATGGCGCCTCGACCGCACCCTCCCCATGGAAGCCGCCATCTACCGCCAGCGCCTCGAAGGGGTCGCCGCCGAGGACTACGCCCGCAAACGGGAATTGGTCAACCACAAAAGGAACCACCAACTGAACCCGGATCTTGTACCGCCCGCCCCCGCCCCGCCCGACCCAGGCGACCGCCTGACCCGCGCCTTCATCGACGATGGCGATGGACACAACTCCCTCACCCGGCTCGCCCGCTACGAAACCAGCATCGAGCGCTCCATCGATCGCTGCCTCCGCCAGTTGAAAGCCTTCCAGGCCGCGCGCAATGCCCCGCGCCCCAGCCCCCAGCCCAACCCCGAACCCGTCGCCCAAGCCCCCGATCCTCCGGAAACCAGCCCCCCAACCACCCCAGAGCCGCCCGCGCCGCCCGCAAAAAATCAAGATTACGAAGCGAACCCAAAAATGGGGGTAGTGCGCCTCACCCGCATGACGGCGCCCGCACAAACTCCGCGCCCCCGCCCGAAAAACCGTGGCCAAACCGCCCCGCGACATCCCCGCAGGCCGGCGGCCGGGAGAACTTACCCTGAAAAAAACTATCAAATCGCCGAACACGCACCCGGCAAACGCCCCGTAACCGGTCCATTGTTTTATCGGCGTTCATCGGCGTTCATCGGCGGCCAAATATGCTTTTCTTCGGCCCAACGGAACATCAAAACCCGATATTGGCCGCCGATGAACGCCGATGAACGCCGATAAAACGAGCCATACAGAAGTTGGCCATAGTCCGACGATGGTGTACGCTCCACTCTTGTGTATGCAAGCATCCACTACCCAACGCTTTCACATCCGCTTACGCACCCGAGCATGCGCCGGCTGTCACTCATTCGCTGAATCTGGAATTGCCGCACCAGCCGAAGCGACTGCCAACCGTAACCGCCCCGCAACCGCCTACCGAGCCGCGACCGTAAGGGAGCTGTCCGGGCGGTCCCCCCGCAGTTGTCCCGCCACGCGCCGAGGCATTATAGTTGGGAGGAACGATGAATATCCCGAACATGCTCACGATCCTGCGGATTTTCTTCGTTCCGCTGCTGGTCGCCGCCCTGGTCCAGGAGCGCGTGGCGCTCAACTTCCGGGGCGCCACCATCACAAACGTCTGGCTGGCCCTGGCCATCTTCCTCGTCGCCGCCAGCACCGACCTGCTCGACGGTTACCTGGCGCGCCGCTGGCGTCAGATCACCACCATCGGCACCCTGCTCGATCCCATCGCCGACAAGCTGCTGATATCCTCAGCGCTGATTGCTCTGGTCCAGGTGCGCGCCGTCCCCGCCTGGATGGTGATTCTGATTGTGGGCCGCGAATTCGCCGTCTCCGGACTGCGCGCCATCGCCGCCGCCGAAGGCTACACCATCAAAGCCAGCGACCTCGGCAAGACCAAAATGGTTTCGCAGGTCGCCGCAATTTCGTGCCTGATGCTCAGCGTGCGCTACCCGGTGCTGGCCATGCCCGCAACTGTGCTCATGTGGGGCGTGGTGGTGTTCGCCATGCTTTCGGCGTTCAGTTATTTCCGCAAGTTCTGGCGCAAGATCGACAGCCGCATCAAGAAGCGGCGACGCCGCGAATTGCTCCTCACCGAGAAGCGCAAGAAGCAGATGGCCCTGCGTCAGAGCGGTTCCGGGGCGGGAGCCGGCGCGGGCTTGGGGGGCGGCGGCAGGATGTGAACCCCCTCGCGGGTCACCTCCACCACGCGGATCTGCCCCTTCGGACCCAGCGATCCCGCGGGCGTCCCATTCACGGTCACCTGCAAACTTCCCGCGTTGCCCGTACGGATGCGGAGGGTTTCCACCGCCGCGGCCGTCTTCACCACGTTGGGCTTCAACAACCCGCTGATGACGCTCTTGCCATCCGCCCATACCTGCACCCAGGCGTCGTCATCGGCCGTCAGCGAGACGCGCAAAGTCGCCGCTGGATTGTCGCTCTCCACCGCCGCCGGGACCGCTTCAGGCGCAGGCGCGGATGTGTTCACGTCTGTCTTGGGGACCGTTTCCGGGTTATTCGCCACCGCCGGCATAACGGGCGCGGGCGCGGGTGCTTGCTCGGCCGGCTTCGGGACTGTCGCGGCCGGCTTCTGCGCGGCGGCAACCGGCGGCGTCACCGGGGCTGCCCGGCGGCTCCGCTGCCACCAGGCATACACCACCGAACACACCAGCATCACCGCCACCACCAACGCCAGCGCAGGCAAAACCGAAGAATTGGAGCGGCCGGCGCCCTCCCATTCGGTCACTTTCGGAACCTTGAAAACGGGCTCGGGTGGCGCGCCCGTGAAGCTGGGCAGGCCCCCCGCGGGGTTGATCGCCTTCTCCACTTCGCCGGCCAACTCCTCTTCGTCCAGGCCCAGAAAACGGGCATACTGCCGCACAAAGCTCTTCGCGAACACGCCGCCGGGCAACAACTCGAAATGATCGTTTTCGATGGCTTCCAGCAGGCGGGCGGAGATCTTGGTTTCGCGGGAGATCTGCTCCAGGCTCATGGCCTTGCGCAGACGTTCCCGGCGCAGCGTTTCGCCGACGGAACTCATTCTCTCGATGCAGCCCCTGAAGTTATAATACAACAGTACACCCGTGAATCCGTGGTTTCGGAGCCCGCGCCCTACATGAACGCCTGCCTGGTGTGCCGCCACACCGCGTTCCGTGCGCGATTCACGGCTACCGACCGCTTGTACGGAACCACACAACGCGAGTTTCAGATCGTCGAGTGCGAAGCCTGCGGGCTGCTGCGCCTTCACCCGGTGCCCGCGCCCGAAGATCTGCCGCGCTACTACCCCGCGCACTATTGGTACGCCCCCGATGCGAGCCTCGCCGCCCGCCTGGAAGAGCGCTATCGGCGGCTGGTGCTGGGCGATCACGTGCGGTTTGTCAGCCGTGCGCTGGCCGAATGCGGAGAGTCCGGTGCCGTGCTCGACGTGGGCTGCGGAGGCGGCCTGTTTCCGCGCCTGTTGCGCGCGCGCGGCTTCGCGGCCATGGGCCTCGATTCTTCTCCGGAAGCCGCGGCCGTCGCCTGGCACATCAATGGCGTGCCCGTGCTCTGCGGCGATCTGGCGCAAGCCCCGCTGCGCGCCGCGATGTGCGCCGGCATCACCATGTTCCACGTGCTCGAACACCTGTATGATCCGCGCGCCTACCTGGCTTCCGCGCGCGTCCTGCTGAAGCCCAACGGCCGGCTGATCGTGCAAGTGCCCAACGCCGCCTGCTGGCAGTTCCGTCTGCTTGGCTCCCGCTGGAACGGCCTGGACGCGCCCCGCCATCTGACCGACTTCCGCGCCCGGGACCTGGAAGCGCTGCTGGCCGCCGCCGGGTTCCAGGTGCTGCGCCGCAAGTATTTTTCCTTGCGCGACAACCCCGCGGGCCTCGCCACCAGCCTCGCGCCCGCGCTAGATCCCATGGCGCGCCGGGTCCGCGGCATACGCGAAACGCCGGCAGTCCGGCTGCTTAAGAACCTCGCCCATTTCAGCCTCCTGGCCGCCGCCCTGCCGTTCACGCTTCTGGAAGCGGCCTGCCATGCCGGATCGACCATCATGATCGAGGCGCGCAAAACGCCATGAATTATTCCGCGATGTCTGACCGCTTGCCGCGCCCGCTGCGCCGCCACGTGCTGCATTTCGAGGCCGCCATCGAGGATGCCGTGGCCGCCTTCGCCGCCAGCCTGCCGGTGGGCGCGCGCGTTTTGGACGCGGGCGCAGGCGAGGGCCGCCATGCGCGCTACTTCACCCGCCAGCGCTATTGCGGCGTAGACTTGGCCGTGGGCGATCGCACCTGGAATTACAGCCGCCTGGATGCCGTGGCCGATCTGACGCGCCTGCCGTTCGCCTCCGGCTGTTTCGACGCCGCCATCCACATCGTTACGCTGGAACACGTCCGCGAGCCGGAATCCGTGTTGCGCGAGTTGTCGCGTACGCTCGCGCCCACCGCCCCGCTGCTGGCCATCGTGCCGCATGAGTGGGAAGTGCACCAGGCGCCGCACGATTACTTCCGCTACACGTGTCATGGTATGCGCTACCTGCTGGAGCGCGCGGGCATGGTCGAAATCGAGATCCGTCCCGTCGGAGGATATTTCCGCCTGCTGGCCCGCCGCCTGCTGAACGGGCTACAATTCTTTTCAGGGGGCGTCCGCTGGCTCGGTTTCATTCCCGCCGCCCTGTTGCTGGTTCCACCCGCGCTCCTGATCCCGTACCTGGATTTCCTGGACCGCGACCGTAACTTCACGCTCGGATACATATGCACCGCAAAAAAATCGTCCTGATCGTTCTGTTGTTGACCGCCGGATGGATGGCGCTGGCCGCGCAGGCGCACGAATTTAGCGGCGCGCTCGCCATGGACTACGCGCGCAAGGCCGTCGCCTTCGGACCACGCCCGCCGGGATCGGTCGCGCTGCGCAATCTGCGCGCTTACATCGTGGCGCAGTTGAAGCTGCGTGGATGCGAAGTCACGCAGGACAGTTTCACTGGCCGCACGCCGCTCGGTCCGCTCGCCATGGTCAATGTCATCGCGCGCTTTCCGGGTAAGTCCGGCCGCGTCGTAGTCCTCACCGGACATTACGACACCAAGAAGATGGCCGGCGTGCGCTTCGTAGGCGCAGACGATGGCGGTTCTTCCACCGCATTCCTGCTGGAGATGGCCGAAACGCTGCAAGGTATGCCGCACGACGACGACATCGACCTGGTTTGGTTCGATGGCGAGGAGGCCTTCGGCCAATGGTCGGACACCGACAGCCTCTACGGCAGCCGCCACCTGGCCGAACGCTGGGCCTCCGATGGCACGCTGAGCCGGATCAAGGCGCTGATCAACGTGGATATGATCGGCGGCAAGGATTTGCACGTGATGAACGAGGAGAACTCCTCGCTGGCGCTGCGTAAACTGATCTGGTCGACGGCCGAACGCATAGGTTATGGCAAGTATTTCGACAACGCGCCGGGCTCCACAGACGACGATCACATGCCGTTCGTAAAGATGGGAGTAAACGCGGTGGACCTGATCGACTTCGACACTTCGAAGAAGACCTACTGGCACACGCCGCAAGACACCCTCGACAAACTAGCTACCCACAGCTTCGAAGTCTTGGGAGCGGTGCTGACCGAAGTCCTGAAGCAGTTGTAACTGCCCACCAGCCTCACATCCGGCTAATCCCGGTCGTCGGCACATTCATCGCCCCATGCATCTCGTTGGATTTGTCCGCATGGCAATTCCGGCAGAATTGCGCCGCCGCATTCCCATTGCTCGACCCATCGGGAGTGTAAGGTCCCCGAACAAAAAAGGAAGTCTTCCAGGTTGCCTGTACGCCGCCAATCTTGCCGGTCCAGGCTGTCTGACTGTGCTCATCGTGACAAGTCGTGCAGGTAACCGTGGGTGCGCCGCTGCTCGACGCCGCCAGCGAGACAGTAAAGCCATAGTTCCGCGCGAACTGGCTGCTGTATTGCCCGGTCATCGAGACCGCGCCGTTGCTGGATACCGCGCAGTCCCAGTGAAGTCCGCCGCCGCAGGCAAACTTCGCATCCGGCCCCACCGGGTGATCGTTGCCGTAGTTGCCGGGAGTGGAGCCGTCGTTGCCCAGCAACGTGGGAGCGTGGCCCCCTACCACCGGCAGCGTCTCCACGCTCATTCCCCTCATCAAGCCAACCTTCGCCACGTTGCCGTCGTGGCAGCTCAGGCACGCGACAATCGCAAAGGTCGGGTCCGACGAACTGCTGGAGCTGCCGACGGTCGCGGGAATCGAGACCACCGCGCGCTTGCTGACGTCTCCAAAGGCCATAGTCTGGCCGTAAAGCGGGGTCAGACTCTGGCCCCAAAGGGCCTCACTGCCGCCCCCCCGATTGCTCCCGTTTCCGGCGGCGCCGCTGTGCGGCGTGTGGCACGCAACGCACCCGCGCCCGTAGCAGTTGTGTACGCCCAGCACGTCGTTTTGCGCCCAGGCAGCCATGCACAGTAAGGTGGCGATAGCCCACAGCAGAGCCGGTCTCTTCACGCGACAACCCTCCGAACGGCGAGGGCCGTTCAAAGGTTCTTATCGGCCGAAGTCCGGCTATCTTGCTTCAATCACTTGTCAATCAAGG
>Ga0182016_10006220_pt1 | contig 12614 bp, 14 predicted proteins | sample 712S2MmetaG_FD_120491 | JGI IMG/M metagenome (GOLD analysis project Ga0182016, IMG submission 120491) | Permafrost microbial communities from Stordalen Mire, Sweden - 712S2M metaG | ecosystem: Environmental > Terrestrial > Soil > Wetlands > Permafrost | place: Sweden: Stordalen | collected...
ATCATGAACAGCGTGTGGCCGTCCGGCGCGCCGTTGGTCAACTCGCGATAGGCCGGCTCGAACGCGCCGCCCGGTTTGTTCTCGACATAGACGTTGGTGTTCAGGCTCGCGGAAAGGCGCTGGGCGATCAGCCGCGCCGTGACATCGGTGGCGCCGCCGGCCGCGACGCCGACAATCATGCGGATCGGACTGCCGGAAAAATCCTGGGCGGAGGCCATTGGCGCGACAAATTGGGCGGCCATGAGCGCCGCCCCGGCCAACGCGGCGGCACCAATCATCGAGCGGTAGTGCATCGCTTCCTCCCCGGCGCGGCCTGTTATCGGGCAGCGCCAGGCGCAAACCCGTTCGGCCGTCGCTCGTCTTTTAGCGTGCTATTTTTTGATCTGCGCGCCGACCCACTCGACCATGCGCGCAAACATCGGGCCGCATTGCGACAGATCCGGCGTATGGCCGTGGTGGCGCTCCATCTCGATATATTCGAGCGTGATGTCGCCGCCGGCCTTTCGATAATTGGCGACGAAGCGCTGCGGCTCGTTGCCGGGGAAAGTCCCCTCGGGATCCTTGTAGTCGTGCACGGTGTCGCCGCGAGCCTGGAACCAGATCGCCGGCGGCAGTTCGACCTTCTCGCCGCGCTCGAGCGCCAGCATCGGATTGCCCTCCGCCATATTGGCCTCGTTGCGCCAATAAGCGTCGTGGCGGGCGATGATGCCCTTCGGCCATTCCGGAGGGTTGGCTTGGGCGGCCGTCCGTTTGGCGTGGCGATAGCGCGACAAAGGATTGATTACCGGCCAGGACAAGACCGCAAACGGCACGCTGGCGTCGACTTGCGGCGAGCCCGCCGGCAGCGCGATCGCCGCATAGCGCGGATCGTGCGGCCGCATGGCGGCGAGCATCGCGAGCTGTCCGCCGCTCGACTGCCCGGAAATGGCGACCAGCTGTGCCTGAGTCTTCAACTCGCGGGCATGGGCCTTGGTCCAGCGTACCGCGTAATTGATGTCCTGCAGCGACGCCGGATAGGGCGCCTCGTTGCCGGAGCGGAAATCAAGCGCGATCGAGACGATGCCGTGCGAGGCCATGAATTCATGGCGCAGATGCTCGGTAAAACGATCGCTCAGGCACCAGGCGCCGCCGTGGACCTCGACCAGCGCCGGGAACGGCCCCTCGCCGCGCGGTTTGAACACACGCGCCAACAAAGGCTTGTCGCCGTGACGCAGATATTCGACGTCCTCGACGTCGTAATCCGTGCTCTTCGAGTCGAGAACCGGGGCGGTCATGGTGTCCGACATGGGCGCGTTTCCCTTTATGTGTGGGCCAATCATAGCCCGTATCGAGCGCCGGTGAAATCCGAGGCTGGCGCGGTCAGGTTTCTATCTTGGCGAGAATGGCCTGCATTTTCTCCAGCACCTCGCGCGTCTTCTCGGCGTAAAACGCGTTCACGATTTCGCAGATCGTCTGCACTTTCGAATCGAGCGGATTTACGCCCGCCGCTTTCAGGCGTCCGTGCAGCTCTTGCAGAACTTCATCGCGTTCGAACATGGGGCCTCCAGGACGGCGATTATAGTTTAAAGCCGCATCATCGGCCGTTTGCCTTTCGCGGCCTTTTCGCTCGGCACCTTTACCAAAGCTTCGCCGTCGAGCACGACGGCGTCGCCGACCGCGCAAACGCAGGACAACAGCGCACGGGATTTTTCCGGAATGAGTTCCTTCACCGTGACCTTGACCACGACGGTGTCGCCGATCTTCACCGGTGCACGGAAATTCAACGTCTGCGAAATATAGATCGCGCCCGGCCCCGGCAGCCGCGTGCCGAGCACCGCGGAAATCAGGCTCGCGGTGTAAAGGCCGTGCGCGATGCGCTTGCCGAACGGGGTGCGCGCGGCGAAATGCTCGGACAGATGGATCGGATTGCGGTCGCCGGTGAGTTGCGCGAAACCGACCACGTCGGACGAGGAAACCGTCTTCTCGAGCGTCTCGGTCATGCCGACCGAGAGATCCTCGAAGAACAATGTGCGCAGCGGCGGCAGGTCCATGCTTGCAAGCTCGCGCGCGGCACCGTCACGGCAAATGGCGGCGCCTGTTGTCAACGGCTTCCGGTTCAGCCTGCCCTACTGCTTCGGCGGCGGCACGGCCGCCGCGCCGCCCGGCCCGCGGGGATCGTCGCGGTTCGCCATGCATTTCTTCATGAAGGCGGCGCGCGCCGCGCCCTGCAGCTTCTGATCGTCGGCGCCGAACTTGCACGTCGCCATTTTGTCCGCGGCGCTCACCGCATAGGATGGCGCGCTCGGCAGCATGGCAATCAGCGCGGCAGCCAAGAAAGCTATACGAGGCATGAAGGTCCCCTCCAACTGTCAGGCCGGCATTCTAGCGGCAATGCCGGCCGAGCGCCAAATCGGCAAACCGCGGGATCGGCAGTCGAATTTCCGGAAAACGGCGCTATAAGACCGCATGAGCAGCCCCGTCAGCACCGTGCTTTCCCGCGTCACGCCCGGCTTGACCGGCAGCGCCGAAATCGTGGTCGGGCCCGAGCATACCGCGGCTTTCGTCGGCTCCGGCCGGATCGCGGTCCTGGCGACGCCGGTCATGATCAACCTCATCGAGGCGGCTGCGCTCGCCGCCATCGAACACCTCCTGCCTGCCGGCCACCAAAGCCTCGGCATCCACCTCGATGTCGGCCACACCGCCGCGACCCCGATCGGTTTGCGCGTCACGGCGACGGCCGAAGTCATGCACGTCGAAGGCCGCAGCGTGACGTTCCGTGTCGAGGCCCGCGACGAGTTCGAGCCGATCGGCGGCGGCACGCATAAGCGCGTGGTAGTCAGCGTTAAGCGCTTCGACGAGCGGGTCGCGCATAAAGTGCGCGCCGAAAAATGACGGAGCACCGCTAGATCTTTCCTCGCCGGAACACGAGATCGTCGACGATGTGATCGGCCCACTGCCAGCCGAGCTTCGCCATCGCCGCAACGAGGGTTTTGGCGCGCGCTTCGTCGAAACATTCAATCTGCGCATAGCCGTAATTCCGCGCGAAGATCGCCGTCGCGCCGGCCAGGACTTCCAGCTCGTAGCCTTCGACGTCGATCTTGAACACGAGCGGCTCGCCGGTAAACGACAAGGTCTCGTCAAGCGTAACGACGTCGATCGCTTCGCCGGATTTCTCAGCCTGGGCAGTAGCCGCGACGACGCTGGTCAAGGCGTCGAAACCCGGCGCCCCGAGCAACAACGCGGCTTTGTGAGGTGTGGCACCGACCGCCGTTTCGTGGATTTCGACCCCGCGCACGCCGTTTCGCTCGATATGCTCCTGCAACCGTCCGATCACCGCCCGATTCGGTTCGAAGGCGATCAACCGCTGCGCGAGCCTTTGCCGCCCGATGATGCAGGTGTAGAGCCCGAAATTGGCGCCGATGTCGATGAAGGCCTTCGGCTGCAATTCGTGGCAGGCTTGCAGCATGGCCGGTATTTGCAGCCACTCGAACCGCCGCAGGATCAGTTCGTTGCCGATCACGTCATCGGGCGCGACGCGGAATTCCGCGCCGAAATATTCGACGTCCTCGAGCGGACGATCCGCCCGCCACAACCGCCGCAGCCGGTGCCAACGCTTGCGGATGGAGACCGCGGTTTTCCAGTGCAGCGGCGGCCGGCGGCGGCGCGTTATCAACGAGCGATCTCAACGCCGACCGGCGAACCAGCCAATACCGAACAGCACGACGGCGGCAACCGCCGCTGCGAGACCATGGGTGTGATGAATATGCGTGGAGCCTTCGGCATAGCCCGGCATGAAGGTCGGCAGGGAGCCTGCCTGCATGGTGAAATACATGACGGCTGCGATCGCGCAAATAATGCCGAGAACATAAGCAAGCATTTTCATCGGATGTCGTCCCTTGACGTTATGGCGGCGCATAAAAGCGCGCCGCCGAGGGGTTAGCAAGAGCGTTTGGAATTGACCAGACGGGAATTTCGCTGACGCGCACGCGCGGCGTGCCGCGGGCTATCAGCCGATCTTCTCCTACAAGGTTGCCAACGACTATCGCGCCTTCCTGACCAACCTGACGCAGGTCGCCGAATTGCGCACACGCTTCGAGAAATACACTGGCCCCGTGGTCAATGCCGGCGGCGTTCGCTAGGGCGCAGCACTGTCACTCCGCCGCGATGGCGACCCCTGGCGCAGGAGCGGCGTGGGCCGCCTCACCGCTCGCAAGTGCCGCCTGAATCCGCTCGATCAACGCACGGGCCGAGTCGGCGCTCAATTCGACGGCGACGCGGTCGCGGCCGCCCTCGCCTTCATTGGTGAAATCGATGGCGAGCACATGATCGAGCGTCGAATGATACGGGTGATCGAAATAGACATTGGCGGTGTCGATCCGCATCCAGCCTTTGCGGCCTTTTGCGCTGCCGATCAAAGCTGCCTTTTCGACGATGTAGGAGCACATCCAAGCCTCCCTTATTCAGCAGCAATCGCGGCCCTAGACGCCGCAAGATGACGGTTGAAAAACTCGAATACTTTCTTCCAGCCGTCGACCGCCTGCTCGGGCCGATAGGCGTCGCGCATAGTGTTGAAGAAGGCGTGACCAGCACCGTCGTAGCGGTAAAATTCGTAATTCTTGCCGAGCCGCTTGAGCACCGCCTCGGTGCGGTTGACCTGGTCGGCGGTCGGATTAGCGTCGTCGTTGCCGAAAATGCCGAGCAGCGGAGAGTTCAACTTCTCGGTGAGATCGATCGGCGCCACGGGACGCTTCGCATTGAGGTCCTTGGGATTGTCGACGATGACATTGCCGCCCCAGCAGTCGACCACGGCATCGACTCCCGACAGCGTGCAGGCGGTCAGATACGCGTGCCGTCCACCTGAACAAAAGCCGATCAGGCCGATTTTGCCGTTCGAATTGGGCTGGTCGCGCAAAAACGCCATGGCGCCGGCCGTGTCACCCACGACCTGGGCATCGGCGACGCCGCCTGCGGCGCGCACCCGCGCGCCGATATCGTCGGGGGCGTCCGAGCCTTCGCGGAAATAAAGATGGTGCGAGATCGCCGCATAGCCGTGGTGGGCGAATTTGCGCACCACCTCCATGATCCATTCGTCCCAGCCGGGCAGATGGTGGATGACGACGACCCCCGGAAACTTTCCGGCCCGCGTCGGCCGCGCGTAATAGGCCTCGCCGGTATCGCCATTGTGGCCGCGAAACGTGACTGTTTCGGCCTCAAGACCTCGATAATAGCTCATACTTTACCTCCCCTGATGTCTGACCGGGAAAGCGACCTGGCGCTTATTTCGGACAAGGATAGAGCAGCGCTTTGTAGGTGCTGTCGCGATCGAGGAACTCGATGGTGTTGTCGGGTTTAGGCGTAAAGGTGATGTCGCCCATCAGCGGCCCGCTGGCGAATTTGCATTCGACATGGGCCAAATAGCTGTCGCCGTTCTTTTTCGTGTCGAGGATCGTACAGACCCCGACATTGGAGACGATCTCCTGCGGCGAAATCGAGACCTTGGCGGTCGCGGCGTCAGTACCGTCGCCCTTGCAGGCAACGTTCTGGGTGTAATTGCCCGCGAGCGGAAAATCGTCTGCGGCGACAGCGCCGCCGGTCACCGAGGCCGCAACAACCGCAATGGCAACGCATCCGGACAGCGGATGAATGAGTTTGAACACGCGTCTTCCTGCCATCTTAGCCCGGCGCCGTATGGCGCCTTATCCGCGACCCCGCCGGAACTGTAGCGAAAGTCGTGCCGCGGGCCAATATCGCCGCGGCAGACCCGTTTAATTATGTCGGGATTTAGTAGTGGTCGCGGAAGCCGGTGCTGATGACGCGGACGCGCGCCGCCGACCAATGCTTAGCCTCTTCATTCGTGCTGCGATAGGCGGCGCGGGTGCAATCGACGTAGCCGTTGTCGGCAAATTGCCCGTTTTGATTGTCGAACAAGAGCTGCCGGCAGAGTTCGCCGCGGTCCGGCATATAAAGGATCGAGCCGGTATAGATCTCCTCGTCGCTTGCCGCCAAGGCGGCAGCCGCGGCTTTTGCCGCCGCCTTTTTGGCGGTCACATAATCGTCGATGCCAAACGCCGCGAAGCCGAGAACAGCCCCGACGGCGAGTACGAGACCAACTTGGCTTGGCCGGTTACGGCCGCGCCTGGTCTTTTTTTGGGGGCGGGCAAAGCGTTGCATCGGATCGAAGCTCCCAGCCAGCACAGCCACGATACACCGCAGCAGCATCCGGCGCGCGGGCCCGCTGCCGACATGGCTAAGGGATTGCTAATCGAGGCCCGAAAGCGCTCAGGGCAAAAGAAAACGGCGGCGCTCAACTGAACGCCGCCGCCTCATATCGAAATGCCGTCAGTGCGCGGTCAGGCCGGAGGAGTCTTCTTCCACCACCGGCTCGGGAACATCGACAGGCTTTGCCGTCGCCTCTTCCCACACGATGGCTTCGGGCTTGCTCACCAGAGCGCGCGCCAGCACCTCGTCCATGCGGGAGACCGGAATGATGTCGAGCCCGCTCTTGATGCTGTCGTTGATTTCGACCAGATCCTTGGCGTTCTCTTCCGGGATCAGCACGGTTTTGATGCCGCCGCGATGCGCCGCAAGCAGCTTCTCCTTGAGCCCGCCGATCGGCAGCACGCGGCCGCGCAGCGTGATCTCGCCGGTCATCGCCACGTCGCGGTGCACCGCGATGCCGGTCATCACCGAAACAATCGCTGTGACCATGGCGACGCCCGCGGACGGGCCATCCTTCGGCGTCGCACCTTCCGGCACGTGCACGTGGATGTCGCGTTTGTCGAAGGCCGGCGGCTCGATGCCGAAGGCGACCGCACGCATGCGCACATAGGACGCAGCCGCCGAGATCGATTCCTTCATCACATCGCGCAGATTGCCGGTCACGGTCATCTTGCCTTTGCCGGGCATCATGGCCGCTTCGATGGTGAGCAATTCGCCGCCGACATCGGTCCAAGCAAGACCGGTGACCACGCCGATCTGATCCACATCCTCGACTTCGCCATAGCGGTACTTCGGCACACCGAGGTAATCGGGCAGCGTCTTATCGGTGACCTGCACCGATTCCTTCTTCGAGATCGTGAGCTCCTTCACCGCCTTGCGGATCAGCGTCGAAAGCTCGCGCTCGAGATTACGCACGCCCGCCTCGCGGGTATAGCGGCGAATGATCGTGAGCAGGGCTTCGTCGTCGACCGACCATTCCTTCGCTTCGAGACCGTGTTTGACGACGGCGTGCGGGATCAGGTGCTTGCGCGCGATTTCGACCTTCTCATCTTCGGTGTAGCCCGCGATCCGGATGATCTCCATGCGGTCCATCAGCGGCGGCGGAATATTGAGCGTATTCGCCGTGGTGATGAACATCACGTGAGAGAGATCGTAATCGACTTCCAGGTAGTGGTCGTTAAACGCGTGGTTCTGCTCGGGATCGAGGACTTCGAGCAACGCCGACGATGGATCGCCGCGGAAATCGGCTCCCATCTTGTCGACCTCGTCGAGCAGGAACAGCGGATTCGAAGTCTTCGCCTTTCGCATCGACTGGATGATCTTGCCCGGCATCGAGCCGATATAGGTCCGGCGATGGCCCCGAATTTCCGCCTCGTCGCGCACGCCGCCAAGCGACACGCGCACGAATTCGCGTCCGGTCGCTTTCGCGATCGATTTGCCGAGCGAGGTCTTGCCCACGCCCGGGGGACCGACCAGACACAGGATAGGCCCGGTCAGCTTGTTGGCGCGCTGCTGCACCGCGAGGTATTCGACGATGCGTTCCTTGACCTTTTCCAGGCCGAAGTGGTCGGCATCGAGAATCTGCTCGGCGAGCGCAAGATCCTTCTTGATCTTGGACTTCTTGTTCCATGGAATCGACAACAGCCAGTCGAGGTAATTGCGCACGACGGTCGCTTCCGCCGACATCGGCGACATCTGCCGCAGCTTCTTGATCTCGTGCTGGGCCTTTTCGCGCGCTTCCTTCGACAGCTTGGTGCGCTTGATCTTCTCTTCGAGCTCGGCGAGTTCGTCCTTGCCGTCCTCGTCGCCCAGTTCTTTCTGGATCGCCTTCATCTGCTCGTTGAGGTAGTACTCGCGCTGCGTCTTCTCCATCTGGCGCTTGACGCGGGTGCGGATGCGCTTCTCGACCTGCAGCACGGAGATTTCGCTCTCCATCAGGCCGAGCACCTTCTCCAGCCGCTCGGTGACGCTCGGCGTCTCCAGGATCAACTGCTTGTCGGGAATCTTGACGGCGAGATGCGAAGCAACCGTGTCGGCGAGCTTGGCGTAGTCCTCGATCTGCTGGACCACGTTGACAACTTCCGGCGACACTTTCTTGTTGAGCTTCACATAGCCTTCGAACTCATTGACGACGGAACGCGCCAGCGCTTCGGCCTCGACCTGATCGCCGGACGAATCGCCAATCACCGTCGCTTCGGCTTCGAAATATTCTTCGCGGTCGGTGTATTGCTTGACCTGCGCGCGCGCCGCGCCCTCGACCAGCACCTTGACGGTGCCGTCGGGCAGCTTGAGCAGTTGCAGCACGCTCGCCAGCGTGCCGACGCTGAAAATCGCATCCGTCGCCGGATCGTCGTCGGAAGCGTTCTTCTGCGTTGCGAGCAGAATGAACGTATCCGAGCGCATCACTTCTTCGAGCGCCTTGATGGACTTTTCGCGACCGACGAAAAGCGGAACGATCATATGTGGAAATACCACGATATCCCGCAGCGGCAGGACCGGATAGGCCCGGCTTTCACCGGTCGTCAGGGTCGGTTTCGGCTTGGCGGCGCTTGTCATGGCCCCACTTCCTTATTGTTGCGCACTTCCGTCGTGGCCCGCAGGATGCGCTGTCGCGATGGACTGCACACTATAGGTGGCGTTGCGGTGCGATCGTGTCAAGAAAGCCGCATTTTTCGCAGAAAACGACGCGCTGCCGGAGCGCGGTAACCGGGCGCTCACCGAATCGTGGGTGCGGGGTCCCGCCACTCGTCAGGCACTCGCTCCGCCGGTCTCGCCAGCACGATCGGAGCGATCCGCGTAGATGTAAAGCGGCCGCGCGGCGCCTTCGACGACCTCTCTCGAGATCACGACTTCTTCGACGCCTTCGAGGCTCGGCAGGTCGAACATGGTGTCGAGCAAGATCTGCTCCATGATCGAACGCAGGCCGCGCGCGCCGGTCTTGCGATCGATGGCCTTGCGCGCGATCGCCGAAAGCGCCTCGTCGGCAAGCGTCAGATCGACGGTCTCCATCTCGAACATGCGCTGGTATTGCTTCACCAGCGCGTTCTTCGGCTCGGTGAGGATGCGCTTGAGCGAAGGCTCGTCGAGATCTTCGAGCGTCGCGACGACCGGCAAGCGGCCGACGAATTCCGGGATCAGGCCGTATTTCAGCAAATCCTCAGGCTCGACCTCGCGGAATATCTCGCCTTGCTTGCGATCCTCCGGCGCCGCTACCCTCGCCGCGAAGCCGATCGAGGTGGAGCGGCCGCGGGCCGATATGATCTTTTCCAGGCCCGCGAACGCACCGCCGCACACGAACAGGATATTGGTGGTGTCGACCTGCAGGAACTCCTGCTGCGGGTGCTTGCGACCGCCCTGCGGGGGCACGCTGGCGATAGTGCCTTCCATGATCTTGAGCAGCGCCTGCTGCACGCCCTCGCCCGACACGTCGCGGGTAATCGAGGGATTGTCGGATTTTCGGGAAATCTTGTCGATTTCGTCGATATAAACGATGCCGCGCTGCGCGCGCTCGACATTGTAGTCGGCCGATTGCAACAGCTTCAGAATGATGTTTTCGACGTCCTCGCCGACATAGCCGGCTTCCGTCAGCGTGGTCGCATCCGCCATCGTGAACGGCACGTCGAGAATGCGCGCCAGCGTCTGCGCCAACAATGTCTTGCCGGAGCCGGTCGGGCCGATCAGCAGAATGTTCGATTTCGCAAGCTCAACGTCGTTGTGCTTGCTCTGATGATTGAGCCGCTTGTAGTGATTGTGGACCGCGACCGAGAGCACCTTCTTGGCGTGATCTTGGCCGATGACGTAATCGTCGAGAACCTTGCGGATTTCCCGCGGCGTCGGGATGCCGTCGCGCGACTTCACCAGCGAGGACTTGTTCTCCTCGCGAATGATGTCCATGCACAGTTCGACACACTCGTCGCAGATGAAAACGGTCGGTCCGGCGATAAGCTTGCGCACCTCGTGCTGGCTTTTGCCGCAGAACGAGCAGTAGAGCGTATTCTTGGAGTCGCCGCCACCAACCTTGCTCATTCCATTCTCCGTGTTCGCCAGCGCAGCACTTCAACGGACCAGGTTACCCGGCACCGCGCTAAAATTTCGTAGCACCACCCACCCCAAGCCTAGACACAACTGGACATGCTAGCGGCGTGCCAACCAAGAATCCATTAACGATAACGCGACTTTGTACCACTGTGTTTTCCCGACCACACCGGCGACCAAACGCTTGACCGGGGCCCGTAACCCCCGCTTTGCGCCGACGAATCGGCCCATTTCATGGCGGGAAAGGCCCTTGGCTAGCTCACCCCCTTGAGGATGGGCTCGGATTTCAGGCTCGGTTCGTCTGGCCGCTTTTGGATCACCTTGTCGATCAGGCCAAAATCCTTGGCCGTATCGGCCGTCAGGTAGGTGTCCCGTTCCAGGGCATCCTCGATCTTCTTCAGCGGCTGACCTGTGTGCTTAACGTAGATGTCGTTCAAACGCCGCTTCATGCTCAAGATCTCCTCGGCATGAAGAATGATGTCGGTCGCCTGGCCTTGGAACCCGCCGGACGGCTGGTGCACCATGATGCGGGCATTGGGGAGCGCGAAGCGCGCGTCCTTGGCGCCGCCGGCGAGCAGCAGCGCGGCCATCGAGGACGCTTGTCCTGTGCAAAGGGTCGACACTGCGGGCCGGATGAACTGCATGGTGTCGTAAATCGCCAGACCCGAGGTTGCTATCCCGCCCGGCGAATTGATGTACATCGAGACTTCCTTTTTGGGATTTTCAGCCTCGAGAAACAGCAATTGGGCGACCACCACCGAGGCCATCCCGTCTTCGATCGGGCCGGTGATGAAGATGATCCGCTCCTTAAGCAGCCGGGAATAGATGTCATAGGACCGCTCGCCGCGGTTGGTCTGCTCGACCACCATGGGAACGAGATAGTTCATGTAAGTCTCGGTCGGATCGCGCATCACTCACCCAATCTGGCTCACTTGTTCTCAGGGAAGGTGGCCGCCCCCACTGTGGCTTGAGTCGGTCGGCTTGTCGAAGCCGACATGTGGATGTCGGCGCTCCTAGATCGCCCTTGCCTGAACCGCCTCGCCCGATCGACTGGATCGGTCAATTCGTCGATCGAGCTTGGCCGCTCGTCGATGCAGCGCAGGGAGATATGTGCGCAAATACGCGCCACAAGAGGCCAGAACCTGCGGCCCTCTCGCCCGCGGCCTCAACTCTCGTCGTCTTCCTTGAACAATTCTTCCCGCGAGACCTGCTTTTCCGTCACGTCGGCAAGCTCGAGCAGGAAATCGACGACCTTGTCTTCGAATATCGGCGCGCGCAGCGAGGCGAGCGCATTGGGATTATTGCGGTAATAGTCCCACACCCGCTGTTCCTGGCCGGGCATCATCCGGGTTTGGGCGGCGATCGCCTGGGTCAATTGATCGTCGGTCACCTTGATATTGTTCTTCTCGCCGATCTCGGCAATCACGAGTCCGAGCCGTACCCGCCGCTCGGAAATGCCTCGATAATCGGCGCGGGCCTTTTCCTCAGTCGTCCCCTCATCGGCGAACGTGCGGCCCTGCTGCTTGAGGTCGTTTTCGACCGAGGTCCAAACGTTATTGAATTCCTCTTCGACCAGCGTCGGCGGCGGTTCGAACTTGTGCAACTCGTCGAGCTGGTCGAGCAAAGCGCGCTTGATCTTTTGTCGCGACGCGGAGGTGTGCTCGCGCTCGATGCGATCGCGCAGCGCATCGCGCAGCTTGGCAAGCGATTCCATCCCGAGCGTCTTGGCGAACTCGTCATCGGGCGTGATTTGGCCCGGCGCCTCCACCGTATTCGCCGTCACCGCGAAGGTGGCGTCTTTGCCCGCAACGGCGGGCGCGGGATAGCTTTCCGGGAACTTGACGTCGAAAGTCCGGCTTTCGCCGGCCTTGATGCCGATCAGCTGATCCTCGAAGCCGGGAATGAATTGGCCCGAGCCAAGCACCATCGGCACGTCTTCGCCGGAGCCGCCCTGAAACGCTTCGCCGTTGATGGTGCCCTGAAACGCCATGGTGACGCGATCGCCCTTTTCCGCCCCCCCCGCCTTGGCGCTGAACGGCCGGTTCTGATCCGCAAGGGTTTGCAGCGACTGGTCGACCTCCGCGTCTTCGACCGGAGCCGTCTGCCGCTCGAGCTTTAGGGTCTTGAAATCAGCCAGCGTGATCGCCGGCACGATTTCCATTTCGACCGTATAGGCGAGGTCGGATTTGCCCTCGATGACGCCTTGGACGGCGCCCTCCTCGGTCGGCAGCACGACCTTCGGCGGCGTGGCGAGCTTGAGGCCGTGATCGCTGACGATCTGATTATTGGCTTCCTGGACGGCGGCTTCGATCACTTCCGCCATGGCGGATTTGCCGTAGAGCCGCTTGAGATGCGCGACCGGCACCTTGCCGGGCCTAAAG
>Ga0182016_10006221_pt1 | contig 12611 bp, 8 predicted proteins | sample 712S2MmetaG_FD_120491 | JGI IMG/M metagenome (GOLD analysis project Ga0182016, IMG submission 120491) | Permafrost microbial communities from Stordalen Mire, Sweden - 712S2M metaG | ecosystem: Environmental > Terrestrial > Soil > Wetlands > Permafrost | place: Sweden: Stordalen | collected...
AATGTTTAAGGGCTGGTCAACCTCAGGCATGGACTGAATTCCTCAGGAGTGGAAACTCCAGGTGAAACGTTGTGCCGGCGCCCACTTCGCTTTCCACGCGAATCTTGCCGGCGTGCTCTTGAATAATTCCGTAAGAAACCGAGAGTCCAAGTCCAGTCCCGCGCTTGTCGCCGGGCTTGGGTTGCGTTTTGGTCGTGAAAAATGGATCGTAGATGCGCTTCAGATGCTCCGGCGCAATGCCTGAGCCGGAGTCGGTGATCAGCGCCTCCACATGCCCGTTGGCCAGAGTAACTACGCGCAAACTGCCTCCCTCGGGCATCGCTTCTTTTGCGTTCAAAAGCAGGTTTAGAAACACCTGCTGCAGCTTGCCGGGGTTGCCGTTGATATTCGGCAGACCGTCTGCCAGGCTCAGCGCAACTTCAACCCGCGCTGTCTTGAACTGGTGTTCCAGCAGCGAAAGCGTATCGCGTATGACTTGATTGAGATTTGTCTGCCGGAACTCTGTTGTCGATGTCCGCGAGAAATTGAGCAGGCCGTTTGCAATCTCGGCCGCACGGAAGCTCTGTTGCGTAATCTTCTCCAGCACTGGGCCCAGCCGCGCGTCGCCCTTCAATTGTTTGGCCAGCATCTGCGCATATGAACTGATCACCGCCAGCGGCGTGTTGATTTCGTGCGCCACTCCCGCTGCAAGCAGTCCGATCGAGCTCAGCTTGTCCGCCTGGGCCAACTGATTTTCCAGCGAGACTCTCTCCGTGATGTCGTCCACCAGGATGATGCGCCCAACCGTGACAAAATCCCTCGACAGCAGCGGCGCAATCGCAATGTTCGCGTTGCGCAACTCGCCAGCGCGCGTCGTCAGCCGGAACTTGTACAGGTGATGAACCCCTTGCTCGTTGCGGAAGCTGTCAATCGCATCAACAAACTCCGCCGGAAACACAGTGCGCAGCGGCTCGCCAATCGCTTCTGCGCGGCTCAGCGCATACATCGCTTCCATCTGCGCGTTCCAGCTCTCCACACGGTCATCCAGGTCGATCGCCAGAATTCCCACGTTGATTGACTCGACGATGTTTTCGTTGAACTCCTTCAGCCGTTCAAACTCGCCAATCTTCTCCTGGAGCCGTGCATACAGCAGCGCATTCTGCAGCGCAATGCCTATGTAACTGGCCAGCGATTCCAACAATTCCACATCCTCGCTGGATAGAAAATCCCCGCCGAGCGTCCGGCCCAGACCAATCACAGCAATCGTTCGTGGCGCTGCCCCGTCCTGGCCCTTGCCGGCTGCCACGCGACAGGGGAGGTAGTAGTTCAGATCCAGAAGGGCAGAGGTTCGGCGCTCGTCTTCCTTCAGGTGCAGTGCCTGCTGTGCGTTCTCCAGAAAGATGTGCGAGTGGCTCTGATCAAAGTCAAGAAATCCCAGCGCAAGCCGATCCCGTGAGGCACTCACTTCGGCAGGCAGTCCGTGCGACGCAGCCAGCCGCACCTGCCCCGCTTCGTCGGCCAGAAACACTGCAACACGCGCCACCAGCAGTGTCTTCGGAAGCCGCTCCACAATCGATGCCAGCAGCGCTTCAAGATCGGTCTCCGAGTTCAGCCCGCGCCCGAAGTCCACCAGCGCCTGGCGATAGTCATAGCGGTGACGATCGAATGCTTTGTCCACCCAGGTCTGAATTCGCCGTTTCAGCGGATCGAAGATCGCCGCCGTTATCAGAATCGTTAACACCAGCGCCCATTCGCGCAACTTCTGCGGCAATCCGTTGTGCACCACCAGAGCGCTCAGCGCGATAATCCCGAAGTACGCGCCGAGGATCAGCGAGGAGGCCAGTCCGTACGCCACGATCCGCTTCGAGATCAGGTCCGTGTCCATCAGCCGGTAGCGAACGATCGCCCAGCCAAAGGTCAGCGGCAGAATTACCAGCGAGAAACCCGCCAGGTTGGTCAGCATTCGAGGCGGATTCAGATCCAGCAGATACGGCAGCGCATAAAACAGCGTGAAGGGAAGCACCGCAACCACTGTTCCGCGCGTCACCCACTTCAGTTGCTGCCGCAGCAGCGGGCTATCGGCTCTTCCGTAGCTGCGCAGGAACAACAGTGCAGCCAGGATGTAAAACGCGGCATCGTACGCCGTTGCAACCTGGTTCATCCGGTTCAGCAGCAGACCGGTCGCCTCGCGTGTCGTAATCGTCCAGATCCACAAGCCCAGCAGCGCCGCCCCCGGCGCATAGACCAGCGGCAACAAGAACCGTCTCTTGAACTGCTTCAGCCGCTCCTCTGGGAAGCTCAGCGCAAAATGCAGGAACAGCGCCGGCTGCAGCGACTCGGCAATTACATTCAGCCAGAAGACCGTCCAGTCCAGCCCATCCAGCTCGCCTGTGTACTTGAGCGTGAACAGCGAGAACGAGACCAGGCAGAAGAGATAAAAATGCGTGGCTCGCGGTGCAGTCCATCGGCGGAAAAGAACATAGATGCCGATCGCAAGATAGATCAGCCCAATCACGCGCTGCGCCCGTGCCAGGCTGCGGTCCGCAGGTTCCAGAATCACAACTACCGGTGTGTCCAGTTGAACGCCGCTGCGTGTAATCCGGTAGCTTGCCTTCCCGTACACCTCTGTCCGGATCTTCACTCGCTCCAGGTCAGACACCCGCGCAATCGGCGCATAGTCCGACTTCGGCATCGGTGTCTTGCTCTGGAGCTCCGTGCTTTGGTCCGTTACTTCGGGCAGCAAATCCTGTTCAGTGGAAAGCGTGTTGCGTTTGGCTGGCCGGTCGGGAAGCACGGCTGCCCCAGTCAGCAGGTCGCCCGCACGTATGCCGGCGTTGAACCCCGGGCTGTTCAGAAGCACGCGGTCAGCCTGAAGGCCGCCTGCTACCTCGCGCCACCAAACCCCGTCGTCTGGCTGCTGGAACTGCTCTTCCTGCCGCAGATTCAAGACTGCAAGCACAACCAGCCCGGCCGTAGCCAAGGCAAGGAGCGTCGCCTGCAAGCGGTTGAAGAGGTTGGTCGCCATTTTTGATGGACCTACAGCATTTGTTAACCCTGCACGTAGCTTGCCATGTGATCAAAATCCGCCGGCGCACGGTGGGCCATGTGCAATCGATTGACAATGCTCAAGATAGAGACCACCCTTGCTCAGCAAACGTCAACCGCAGGATTGTCCCACTTCAATAATAAATGCAGAAAATCGTAGCATCATTCCCAAAAACAGGATGCTGTTATGGGAAAAGGTAGGTAATTGGCAGCACGAGGCTTATTGTCTTCTTTGCTAATAAACCCCAGCTTTGTTGGCAAAGAATCTTTCCGCTCAGTCAACTAGATTCGGCTAATGTTTCTCTTGTCCGTAGGTTGCCTTGGGGCCATGCTTCCGCTGGTAGTGGTATTCGGAAACGTGCACTGGAATCCCATGTTCGGACACTCCCAGAAGAACGCTCCGATAGGCCAGCCGCGCAATGTACTCCAAAACATCCGCGTGTTCCACCGCTTCCGAAGCATTCCTGCCCCAGGCAAACGGTGCGTGCCCCTTCACCAGCACCCCCGGTACGGCAATCGGGTCCAGACCCTGCTCTTTGAAGCGGCGAACGATCACCGCGCCCGTATTCCGCACATAGCCGCCGGCCACATCCTCCGCGGTCAACTCTTCCGTTACCGGCACCGGCCCGTGAAAATAGTCCGCGTGCGTCGTCCCCAGGCAGGGAATTTCACGCCCAGCCTGCGCCCACGAGGTTGCGAATTCAGAGTGCGTGTGCACGATTCCGCCAATTTGCGGAAACTCCCGGTAAAGCAGCGTATGCGTGTCCAGGTCGCTCGAAGGCCGCAGCGTTCCTTCCACAACTTTCCCGTCCAGATCCGTCACCACCAGGTCACCTGACTTAAGCGACGCATAATCGACGCCGCTCGGCTTGATCACCACCAGCGGTTGGTCCCCAGAGCGGTCGACCCCGCTGGCATTGCCAAACGTATGCGGCGCCAGGCCCCTGCGGGCAATCTCCTGGTTGGCGCGAAGAACCTCCTCGCGGAGCGCAGCTAAGAGCATCCTTCTCCTCTGACTTCTGCAAAGCAGAAAGCGTTTACGCGATAAAGATTATCACTCCAGCCACAACCGTTCTTTGCACCCAGACATCGCTCCTGCCACACAGGAAGATTGTGCATCCGGTGAAGGCCGCCGCAAAAGAAACCCATCCCCTCGCCGTCTCGGATGCGCCAAAGGGATGGGTGGAGCGCTCGCACACTCCGTAGACCAGCTCGATTTGGTCCTACTTAGATCGGCTTCGCCGACGTATTCCGCGCGTTAGCTTCGTTGTCGGGGTCTGCGGTAAACGACTTCCCCATCGAGTAAGCGAACTTCCTGTAAATCGTGCCCACTTTGCGGATGCAGTCCTTGTTGCCGTCGTTCCAGGTCACGCGCGCTTCGCCATCCACATACACCCAGGTCCCGCGCACGTCGCCCAGCGACCGGTAAGCGCTGCCATCCTCATTCAGTCTGATTTCAAAGTTGTTTCCTGCCCCGTCGCCCACTTCCCAACTGCCAAGGAAGCGATTCCGCGACGGCCCTGGCGAGCCGGAGGGCATTGCCGATCCCTCTCCACCAGTCGGAAACTCCACTCTCTCAATGTCCGCCAGGCTAAATGTCTGTCGGTGTCCGTCTTTGAACACGATCACGATCGATCCCGATCCTGGCGCGGGCTTCTGCGGCGCGGCCCATCCGATTGCCGCCGCCAGCGCGAGGGCTGCGGCCACACTCCCAACACGAAAAACCCTGCTTCGAAGAATTGCCCCCATGCAATGGCCTCTTTCCTGCCGGGCGCAGCCTTCTGCGCTTGATCGCCCCGCTGCTCATCACTACGCGGTCCGCTCAATAAAGGTTCCCGCATTCTTGATGGAGTGTATTGCGGGACAGGAGTGGGATGCTGGACAACTGCCACATTCGGTGGTCTTGGCTGTCGGTGAGATGTGGCTATGAGCGACACCCCAGCGGGCTGCGCCTTAGCCGGCTGGCGAGGGGGCTAGTGTCCAAAAAGACTGAAACCCTTCTTTTTTGCGACTTCCGGCATTTTTCCGCATACGGCCAGGGCCATCTCTCGAATGCTGGCTCCGATCGCCGTGTCCTCAGACACCAGAGGGGTCGCAGTGTTCTGCATCCGCTTGACTGCGGCAAAGTTGTTTGGGACTCTCCACTTCGGCGGTCGCGTCAACGCCTTGTTGATATTGTCGTCGGAAATCTCCAGTTTCTTTTCGTAGCGATTGATCACGATCTCGAGCTTGGGTCCGCCATCATGTGCAAACTGAGAGATGAACCGATTGGCATTGCGCAGTTCGGGAATGCCTACCTGCGTGACAAGGAAGATGGTGCTGCAATCGCCAAACGACATGGTCCGGTGCACGTCCTGCCGCAACCCGGCGTCAACTACGACAAAGTCAAATGCCTTCCGAGCTACGGCCAGCAGCTTATCGTATGCATCGTTCGATACCTGATCCGGCTTGATATCTGTCGGCGCCGCAAGCACTGCCAGCCCGCAACTATGGCGCACAACCAAGGTTTCGAGCATCTTGGAATCAAGCCGGCTCGAGTTCTGCAATGCGTCCATGGTCGAGTAGGTTGAGCGGATGCCCAGGTTGATGGCGGCATCTCCCAGAGGCAGGTTGAGGTCAATCAAGAGAGTGTTCTTGCCGGATTCCTGAGCAAGCGAAACCGCGAAATTGCAGGCCAGCGTGGTAACCCCAGAACCGCCCTTGGCGCCCAGGAACACAAAAAGCCCGCCGTCCGGTTTCCCCATCTCCCCCGCTGACAGCGCCGACGCAGCACCGCGAGATGCCGCACGGATGAGAACCCCATCGATTTCGTCAAGAGTGCATGGAAGCTGAAGAAACTCCCGCACTCCGGCCCGCATACATTGCACCATCATCTCCGCGTTGCCCTGCGCGGAGTAGACGACCACCGCGCTCGAGGAATGCTCCACAGCGCTCTGAATGAGATTGAGCGCGAGGGCAGAGTCGCTGTCCATCTCGATCAGCACAATGTCGTATCCGTTTACCAGCAAGGCCGTGGTTTCGTCGAAGGTTTCGGGGTAGGCGCTGAACTCGGAAATATGACCTTGCTGGAATTCGGAGATAGCCCGGCTCAAACCCGAGCGAAGAAGGAAATTCGGGCCTATGATGGCCATCGAAACAGCCGCCGGCGCGGAAACGTTTGGCAACATGGCTCGGGTAGGAATAGCGGCTCCCTCTAAGGACTAAGATCGGCTCGAAATCCAGCCACTTTAGCCTCAATGAACTTGAGCGGACAGGGCACGATCGCAAACGGTTATTCGAATCTAACGGTGGAATACGCTGGACGAGCGCTCAGTTGGTAGCTGGATTCGCTGTGTCTCCTCAAAATCGTCCATCCTCAAACTCGTCGATTCCGGGATCGACGGCAACCAGCCTTGGAGTCTTCAGGATTTGCCCCATCCCTCAATGCTTCCGCCCTTCAATCAGTCCACGCCCCGACAGGCAACGGATTCGGCGGACGATATCCCAATTCGGTATTGCTCAGTCGTCAGGCGTCGGATGCGGGAAATTCCACCCGGGTTGTAAACTTGCCCCCATGGTGAGCGTCTACCAGTGTGATGGCAGCCGGAAGCATAGTGGAGCCGATGAATAGCGCGACAGCAGCGGAAATCGCTGCGGACGAGTTCTCTCGTGTCGTGACCGAACATCGTCCCCAGATCTTCCGCTTCCTGCTCGCTTCCACCCGCGATGTGGATCTGGCTGAGACCTTGACCCAGGAGTGTTTTCTCAAGGCTCACCGCAATTGGTCCAGCTTCCGCGGCGATTCGAGCGCCATGACTTGGTTGATGCGTATTGCCATCAATCTTCAAAAGGACCACTGGCGCAACCGCCGCATGCGTTTCTGGCGGACGACGCGCACCAACTCGGTCGACCTCGATGAGGCCAGTGAGTGGCTCCCCAGCGGCGAAAGTTCCGCGGAGCAAAAGATGCTGGCAAAGGAGCAGGTCCGGCACGTTTGGACAGCAGTAGAAGGGCTAAGCGACCGGCAGCGAACCGTCTTCCTTTTGCGTTATGTCGAGGAGCGCGAGTTGAGCGAGATCGCGGCGATTACGGGTTTGAGTGAAGGAACGGTTAAAGCGCATCTTTCGCGAGCTGTTGGCCGTGTCCGCATGGAATTAGGGAGAGGCAAATGAGTCTTTGGGAAAAGTCAAACGAACTTCCAAACGATGCTGATGCTCGGCTGCAAACCGAGGGGCAGGATCCGGTTCTGGATCCGAATTTGGATCAAGCACTTCGGAACTTCAAGCTCAGTGTCGATGCCTGGAGCGAAGCCGCGTTCAGCAATCGCTCCTTTGTTCAATCTGCACCGCGCCGCAACTGGCGGCCGGCCGCGGCATGGGCGCTTGGTTGCGCTCTCGTGGCGTCAAGTGTTTCCGGCGTGGTCTATCAGCGCCATGATCAGCAAGTGCACGATCAGCAATTGAAGGCTCAGCAGGCCGCGGCGAAGCTCGCCGAGCAGCAAAAGCAGGCAGCAGACCTGCAGGCTGCCAACGAAGAAGACCTGCTCGCCAGTGTCGATAGCGACGTCTCTCGACAGGTTCCGAGCGCCATGGAGCCCCTGGCTCAGATGGCCGAGGACGAAAGCAAATAACCGGGCCCCCAGGCCCGCCCAACAACCAATACCGTCCCTTACCAAAATGAGGGAGAGGAGAAAGCAATGAGAACTGGTTTGACTGCACGTTTTGGATTTGTGATTGTTTCTGCTTTGCTGGCGTCTTCCGCGCTGGCTCAGGGCCCCGGCGGGGGCGTGAGCGGTGGTGGACGCGGCCCCGGCTTTGGTGAGCACCGGCCTCCCTTCGAAAAGGCCATGGGCCCCGAGGGCGATCACGGCCGCTGGTGGAACAATCCCAAGGTTGTTGACGCGCTCAAGCTCACCGACGCGCAACGCAAGGAGTTCGACGCCACGCTGCTCGCGCATCGTGAAAAGCTGGTTGACCTCCACGCCAACCTCCAAAAGGCTGAGCTCGAGATGGAGCCCTTGATGGGCGACGACCAGCCCAACGAAGGCAAGATTCTGGCGGAGATCGACAAGGTCGCTTCCGCTCGCGCCGAGTTGGAGAAAGCCAATGCGCGTTTCCTTCTCGCCATCCGCGCCAAGCTCTCCCCGGACCAATGGAAGGCGCTCAAGCAGCTTCAGGCCGATCGCCAGAAGCACGAGCAGGAGCGTGGCCAGTGGCAAGGGCGCGAAGGTCGTCCGGGCGCTGGCTGGCAAGGCCACGACGGGCAGGAACCAGGCGGACAAGGCCACGATGGCCAAGGTCCCCAGGGCCAGCATCACAGAATGCCTCCTCCGCCTCCGGGCGCAGCTCCGGCTCCCGGACCGCAGAGCATGCTTGATCCGGTCTGGGACGGCCCCGCTGCACCGCCGGCTGCGGTGCCAGCGGCAGGCATCCAGCAGTAGACCAGCTTCAATCACGGTTTCGCACGAGAGCATTGCGGTTGCAGTTCAAAGAACCGATGGCGGCAGGAGATCTTCTCTTGCCGCCCATTTTTTTGCTTACTCTCTGTCGCAATTCAAAGCTCCAGCCCGATCCAATCTCCGCATCCGCTTCCCGTGCTGATCCGAAACAGCACAAACCTATGGCTCGTCCCGGCACAAGCCCTGCCGCGTAAGCAGGCAGCAAAAGAAGCACTTTAGAACACACAATGATCTGAACCGCGACACTCTGTTTCCAAGCTGGACAGTCTGTTCTTTTATTGCTCCCAACGATTATGACTAAAGTTATTTCGGCGGGCTCCGATGAAGTGGGTGGATGCGAGAACGCCTGACAACGATTCGCAGACAGTCCACTGGAATGATTTAGACCGGACTGGGCTGAGGCGATCTCCAGGGCATCCAAAAAGGAGCTAATTCCATGGCCCTCGGTGTATTGAACAACCTTTCGGCGATCTACGCAGAGAACAACCTGAACAACACGAACAACAGCCTGCAGACAGTTCTGCAGCAGTTGTCGTCCGGTTCAAAGATCAACTCGGGGGCCGATGATGCAGCCGGGCTTTCTCTCGTCAACGGCCTCGAGGCCAACTCCATGGCCCTCATGCAGTCTGAGACCAACGCCACTGAAGGCGTTGGACTGCTGGACGTGGCCGATGGAGCACTCTCCCAGGTCACCAGCCTGCTCGATCGCGCCATCACCCTGGCCACTGAAGCCTCGAACGGCACCCTCAACTCAACCCAGGAAGGCGCGGCCAACCAGGAGTATCAGTCCATCCTGGCCGAAGTCAGCAACATCGGTTCCACAACCACCTACAACCAGCAGCAGGTGTTCACCGGCAAGATCACCGCCGTCTACACTGGCGACTCATCCACGGCCGGCTCTTCGGTGGATGATTTGAATATTCACACCCTCAGCGAGTCCAGCGTCGGAGACAGCGACGGCGTCATGTCTTACGGCAATGGCAATGGCGCTACAGGAACCAATGTCTTCATGGACTTTTCGAATAACGGAGTCAATGCGGCGTTGGCCGATACTTTGAACGCCTCCGGCAGCACCTCCATCCAGGTCACTTACCTGAAGACAGGCGCAAACGGAGTGGTAACGCCTACCACGGCGACTGTGGGCGTAGGCACCGGCACCAGCTACGCCAACACTGTTCAGGGATTGATGAGCGCCATCGACAACTCCGGCCTTGGACTCACTGCCACATTCGGCACCGCCGCACAGGCTGGAAGCGGGGCCGTGTCTACTGCGGCCGCGGCACTCTATGGTGGCGGCAGCGGAACGGACACCGGCATCATCATCTCCGGCGCAGGCGTCGGTACCGGAACCGCCGCTGGAGAAGTGGGAGCGCTGACTGTGGGCGGCACCGCTCTGGACCCGCTTGCCGGCAGCCTGACCATCGTTGGATCAAACGGCGTGAGCCACAGCATTACCCTCGGACAGGCCGACTCCACTGACAACATTGACAACCTCGCTGCCACCATCAACGCCGACGGCTATGGTATTACCGCTTCGGTCGCCGGCAGCACTTTGACCTTCACCTCAGCCAGCTCCACCGCCAGCGTCAGCGGCGCCAACCTCGATGACACAGTTACCGCGGTCGATGGAACCGCGCCCGTCGTTGCCCAAACCGGAATCAAAGGCAACGTCGCCGGCAATATCGGCACCTACACGCTGGGCAACGCCTCGGACATCATCACCGCCGGAACCCTCGCCATCACCGGCCAGTCCGGCACCCTCACCAACTTCACGCTCGGAACCTCGGGCACCACGGACAACCTGACCGATCTGGCCAAGACCATCAACAACTGGGCAGCGACTACGGCAGCCGGCGCTGGAATTACCGCAACCGTGGTTGGAGCGGTCTTGACCCTGCACAGCGCGGGCGGCGGCGGCGGCGGAGTCACGACAGCTCTCGGCCTTGCCTTGGGAACGTCGGACACTGTGGCCGGCGCTTCCACCAGCGTTAACCTCACCGGAACTCCCACCACGGACGCCGCAAGCTCCAGCACGATCGGCACGCTGACTTTGGGTGGCGTAGGCGAGTCCGTCACTGACGTGCTCAACGGCACTTTGACCATCGGAACCAACACCATCACCCTTGGCGGAACCGGCACCACCGACACGCTGCAGGACTTGGCCAAGACCATTGACGAAGGGGACTACGGCGTAACAGCAACCTATAGTCAGACCAACAAGAACATCGTCTTCACGTCGTCCAACTCCGCACTCGGCGCGGCCGGAGCCCTGGCCTTCACCGCTGCCGCCGGATCAGGCGATCAGACCACAGCCCTCGGCACGGTTACATACGCCCACGCCGCCCCTGTGACAACCGCCGAGGACTATTACAGCATCGGCATCGCCAGCGCTGGCGGCATCCAGGACCAGAGCACGGCCGTCGTAGGCATTGGAACCACCTATGGCGGCACACTGAACACCGGCTTCACCGGGGACACAAGTTCTACGGGTGGAATTGCTACCATCAGCTACACCGATGCGAACGGCCAGGTGCTCACCGGCACTGACCTGCTCAATCAGGCCGATGCGCAGAGCACGCTTAACGTTCTCAACCTGGCCATCAGCGACATCGCCGCGCAGGACGGCTACATCGGCGCACAGATCAATACGCTCAATTCCGTCAGTCAGGTCATGACTACCCAGCAGGAAAACGTCACCTCCGCGCAAAACGCCATCCAGGCCACCGACTACGCCTCCGCTACTTCCAACATGTCGAAGTACGAGATCCTTTCGCAAACCGGCATCGCGGCTCTCGCTCAGGCCAACAGCGTTCAGCAGGAAGTTACCAAGCTCTTGCAGTAGTCAGATCAGATTTCGGGCAGCTCCACATTGATGTACCTCGGTCTTGAAAGGGCACGACTTTAGTCGTGCCGAAAGACCCGACCATCAGAAGATTGGGCTTCAGCCCCTGAGGGATGCACTCCTCACCCTCGCAAATGGATTTGCTCGAAGAAGGGTTTGTTTTACGCACGTTTGCTTCAATTCCAAAAACCCAGGGACAGGGCGGCGGCAGGCCAAAAGCCTGCCGCCATTTTTTTGCTCTTTACTTCGTCGCTCACGCGGTCTCCGTGTAGAATCCCTCATCAAAGGTTGCTGGGAGGAATTTCGGCGATGAAATCGGACCGCCTGCTGGTTGTTTCTATTCTCTGTCTCGCTTCAGGTCTCGGATTAATCTTCGGATACTGCAACGGCACAGTGGGAGCCAATGCTGTATTCCCGCTTGAGGGCTGTTCACTCCACATCTGCACCACAACCACCGGCCCAGGCGCGCTTGGCGGATTAGTGCTTACCGTGTTGGGGGTGGCACTGCTCTTGTGCGCCACGCTGGTGGCCATCATGAACCAGATTCAACTGATCGCCAGTCGTAAACAAGCGCCCTGATCGTCACCAGCCTCCGCAGCCCGCGCTTTCGCTTTCCTCTGTTGGCGCGCTCAACTGAATTACTTCAGCAGCCCCAGTTCGCCCGTAATGCTGAAGCTCGTCTCCGACTTCGCCGCCGTCTCCTGCGGCTGTGCACCGCCCAACGTCAGCTTGTACTTGCCTTCGAGAATTCTGCGATGACCCTCGTTGTCCACCGCCGACAACGTCCGTGGCTCAATCTGTATCGACACCTCACGCGTCGCGCCCGCTGGAATCGAAACGCGCTGGAATCCCGCCAGCGTCTGAATCGGCCCATCCGCCTGCGGAGTCTTCAGGTAAGCCTCCACCACCTCATCGCCGTCCACCGCACCTGTATTGGTAACAGAAACCGTCGCCGTTATCGGATCGCCAGCCTTGATCGTTTCCGCCGAAAGTTTCACTGCTCCATACTTGAACGCTGTATAGCTCAGCCCGTAGCCAAAGCCCCACAGCGGCCTGCCCGGATAGTAGCGATAGGTGCGGCCTGTTGTTGCCGTCTTGAAGCTGTAGTCGGTAAACGCAGGCAGCCCATCCAGAGTCGCATAGAACGTGACCGGCAGCCGTCCCGCCGGATTGTTCACGCCGGCCAGTGTCCGCGCAATCGCATCTCCGCCCGCCACGCCCGGATACCACGCCGCCAGAATCGCGTCCGCGTGCTGGTTAGCCCAATTCAGAGCCACGGCACTGCCGCTTTGCAGCACCACAATCAAC
>Ga0182016_10006224_pt1 | contig 12607 bp, 10 predicted proteins | sample 712S2MmetaG_FD_120491 | JGI IMG/M metagenome (GOLD analysis project Ga0182016, IMG submission 120491) | Permafrost microbial communities from Stordalen Mire, Sweden - 712S2M metaG | ecosystem: Environmental > Terrestrial > Soil > Wetlands > Permafrost | place: Sweden: Stordalen | collected...
CTTCGGGCTGGTGGTCGTCGGGGCCGGGCTCGCGCTCGTCCTGGGCCATAACGTCTGGTCGGGCGGCGCACTTCCCGTCGTCGTCACGCTGGTCGGCTGGCTGACCCTGCTCAAAGGCCTGGCCTTTCTGTTCTTCCCGCCTCCGGCCGCCGTCGGCATCGTGATCTGGGGAGACGCGTACCGGCAGTACTACTATGTCGACGTAGCCCTTGCGTTCGTCCTCGGCGCGTACCTGACGTACGCCGGTTTCAGGGCCGCGTCGCGGGAGAGTAAATAGAGAACCTCCCCTCATCGGATGTTTCGACCTCTGGGCACCGAACGTTCTAGGCGTCGTGCGCAGGAGGCAGGCACGACGAAGCCCGGAACGACCAGCAGGCAATGATTCACACGAAAGTAGACGGGCGGTCGGTAAGTATTGTCGTAGCCGCCATGCTTTTTGCGACGGCCATCTGCGGGCAGCGCGCCGACGCAAGTGTTCTCTCTACGAAGAACCGGCCGCTTGGCCAGGCGGGCGGCCCCCTCGTGTATGCGGCGCCGACCTCGCGTGGCGTCGTCAACGTCTATCCCGGCGGACAGACCAAGCCGACCTCGCCGCTCTATTCGTTCAGCTTCAACCCCGGTGTGGCGAATTCGCTGGTGGTTGATCGCCGGGGGAATCTGTTTCTCGCCGACTCCTACTCGACATGGGTGTTCGAGTACGCGCCCGGCACCTCGACGCCGTCGAAGAGCTTCTCGACGAGTGAGACTCCGTTCAACATAGCTTTGCACGGCTCGACGCTCTTCGTATACGAGGCGATGGAATCGGGCGGGCTTGCAGATGTAGCCGTTTACGAGCACGGAAGCACGAAGGTTACTCGCACGTTGAGCGATTCTGCGATCGTTTATCCCCAAGGCATGGCAGTGGACGGCGCGGGGGACGTCTTCGTAGGGTACTCGGGCTCGGCGGTCAGCCAATTCGGCATCGGCGAATTCGTGGGCGGACGGATGCCGATGGTGCCTCTCAACCTCGGAGGACTTTATCCACTGTCGTTGGGCGTCGATCCGGCCGGCAATCTCCTCGTCGATGCCCCTGAGGTGAGTGGGCTGACGTCTTCCATCTCGATTTTTCCGCCAGGTCGGACGACGGCAAGCGCGACGATCGACAACCTGCCGTGGCTCTATGAGTTCTCGCTCACCGCCGACGGACGCAACTTCTACGCGGGCGACATGGGTCGCGACAGAGTGTTCCAGATGTACCACTACCCGTCGGGACGGCTGATTTATCGATTCAAGGATCCCGAGGCATACGAAGGCTTTGCCGGGATCTGCGCGTCACCGGCGGCAGAAGTGGGCACCTGGTAGAGCCGTTGCCGCTGTTAGGGCGGACGCCGGAGGCTGGCGCGGCGGCGCCGTTGAAGAACGGCCCGATGAAACCAGTGAGCTCCGGCCGGAGCCGGCGATGAGCGAATCCCAACTGAGCGCGTTGACGCGCTTGCACGAGAAGTTGGACGCGCTCGCGGTGCGTCTTTGACCGGGACGGTAAACGTAGGCAAGTAGCCGAGCTCGAGCAGCGCTCGCGGGCTGCCAACTTTTGGGACGACGCCGAGAGCGCGCAGCGCGTGATGAAACAACTCGCCGACGTGTCGACCGAGGTCGACGAGTTCGACGGCATCGAGCGCCTGATCAAAGAGGCGCGCGAGACGCTCGAAGTCCTCGGCGACGAGGAGGGCGCGGGCGCCGAGGTGGACCGTATCGTCGAAGAGGTGACGGCGCGCGTCGATACGCTGGAACTCGCGGCCAACTTCGACCAGGAGTACGACGACCACAGCGCCATCGTGACGATCCACGCCGGCGCCGGCGGCATCGACGCGGCCGACTGGACGCAGATGCTTGCGCGCATGTACCTGCGCTGGGCCGAAGCGAAAGGCTTCTCGACGCAGATCGCCGACGAGTCGCCGGCAGAAGAGGCCGGCCTGAAGTCGATCACCTTCTTCGTGCGCGGCCGCAACGCGTGCGGCATGCTCGCCAGCGAGCGCGGCGTACACCGGCTTGTGCGGATGTCGCCGTTCGACCAGCAGCATCGCCGCCACACGTCGTTCGCCTCGGTCGACGTGGTTCCGGAGATCGAGAGCGGCGAGGCCGGCGACGTCGAGATCAAGCCCGACGACCTGCGCATCGAGACGTTCAAGTCCGGCGGCGCCGGCGGCCAGTACGTCAACAAGACGGAGTCGGCCATCCGCATCATCCACGAGCCGAGCGGCATCATCGTCGCCTCGCAGCAGGAGCGCTCGCAGACGCAGAACCGCGAGGTTGCGATGAGCATCCTGCGGGCCAAACTCGTGCAGAAGGCGCACGAGGAGCGCGAGAACAAGCTCGCGGAGCTGCGCGGCGAGCGGCAGGCCAACGAGTGGGGCTCGCAGATCCGCTCGTACGTGCTGCAGCCGTACACGATGGTGAAGGACCACCGCACGAGCGCGGAGACCGGCAACGCGGCGGCGGTGCTCGAGGGCGAGATCGACACGTTCATCTGGCCGTACTTGCAGGCTCGCAAGCGCCTGGCCGGGGTCGGGGCGGGCTCGGGCTAGTGGCCCGCATCGACGTCGTCGTCGTCTGCTGGAACGACAAGGAGAAGATCGCCACCGCGCTCGACTCCGTTTTCCGGCTGAGTGAGGTGCGCGCGGACCCCGGCTTCGCGCAGGTCGTCGTCTCCGACAACGGCTCCGAGGACGGTAGCAGGGAGTACATCGCCGGGCGCTACGACGGGCGGGTACAGATCGTCGAGAACGGCGCCAACCTCGGCTTCGCCGCGGCCTGCAACCGCGCGTTCGCGGCGACGACGTCGGAATACGTCTACCTGCTCAATCCCGACGCGGAACTCAAGGACGGCGCGCTCGCGAAGATCGTCGCGTTCATGGACGCGCATCCGCGCTGCGGCATCGCCGGCTCGCGCATCTACAACTACGACGGCACTATCCAGGAGTCGTGCGGCGAGTTCGACACGTGGACGGGCGCGTTCTTGCGGTCTAGCGCGTGGGGCGAGTGGCCGATGCTGCGCCGCTACGCCAACGGCTACGAACTGCGCGGCTGGCGCTACGACACCGAACGCCGGGTGGACATCGCAATCGGCGCGGCGCTGGCGATCAGACGTTCGCTGTTCGCGGCGATCGGCGTCTTCGACGAACGTTTCTTCCTCTACCACGAAGAGGTCGACTTCGCCAAGCGCGCGGCCGACGCGGGCTGGGAGACGTGGTTCGTGCCGTCGAGCGAGGCCGTCCACGAGGGTCAGGGCAGCGCGCGCGGCCAGTACAACGTCGAAACGCGCAAGCAGCGCTCGCGCCGCGCGTACTGGATCAAGCACCACGGCCGCGGCTGGTACGGGCTCCTCGTCGCCGCTTTGACGGGACGCTACCTGTTGTATGCCGGCGCCGCTGCCGCGATCGCGCTGCTCGTGCGGAGGTCGTTGCGGCCGTGATCGCGCGCGAGGCGGTCGTCACGTTCGACCGGCCCGACGGTTTTCGCGTGGTCCGCTCGCTGGGAAGGGCGGTCGCCGAAGCGAGCCGGCCGCCGAGCCTGCTGCGCGTGCTGCGGCAAACGATCGCCGTGCTGATGGGTTCGGTCGCCTCCGAAGTGCGCGGCGAGGCCGAACGCGCGCGCGACGAGTGCATCGCTGCGCTGCTCGAACGCGCCGACGCCCTCGGCGCCAACGGCGTCGTCGGCCTGCGGTTCGAATCGGTCGAACCGGGCGACGGCTCGATCGTGGTGCGCGCGTCGGGAGAAGCGGTCGTGCTCGAGCCGGAGCGCGCGGAACCGGCGCGTTGAGCATCGCCGAGCGCACCGCGCGCGAGCGTCAACTCGATGCTTGCGCGGCGGTCGTCGAGGGGTGCCGCAAGTGCGCGATCGGCGGAACGCGCAAGCACAGCGTCTACGGCGAGGGCGACCCGATGGCGGCGCTGATGGTCGTCGGCGAGGGCCCGGGCGAGACGGAGGACCAGTTGGGCCGGCCGTTTGTCGGGCGCGCCGGCGAACTGCTCGACCGCATGTTGCTCGCGATCGACCTCCCGCGTGAGGACGTCTACATCTGTAACACCGTCAAGTGCAGGCCGACGCTCTTCGACGGCGCGCGCCTGCGCAATCGCGCGCCCGAGCCCGACGAGATGGCCAACTGTCGCGCCTACCTCGACGAGCAGATCGCGATCATCCGCCCGCGCGTGATCCTCGCGCTCGGCGCCCCGGCCGCCAAGTCGTTCCTCGGGCCGAAGTTCGCGATCACGCGCCAGCGCGGGCAGTGGTACGTCGGCCCGCACGACATCCCGCTGATGGTATCGTTCCACCCAGCCTACGTGCTGCGGCAGACCGGCGGCGAACTCAACGCCGTCAAGCGCCTCGTCTGGGACGACCTGCGCGCCGTGCGCACCCGGCTCGATGAGCCTACCGCGGTCCCGGAGGCCGCCGCAGCGGAGCCGGAAGCCCTCCAGCCCGACCTGTTCGGCGCCTGACTGCGGCGTGGTACAATAAGCGCTCCGCCATGACTACGACCCCCCTCGACCTCTGGATCGACGAACGCGCCAAGCGCGCCGGCCACCCCGACCGGCAGGCCTTCCTCGACGCGTACGGCCTCAAGCCGTATCGCCTCGCGCAGTTGTACCGCGCCGCGACCAAGGAACTGGCCGCGGACGTGGCGTCCGTTTCCGTGCTGCCGAAAGAGCTGCGCGAGCGGCTCGCCGCCGACGGCTTCGCGTTCGAACTCGTGCAGACGTCGGTGCTGCAGCGTTCTGCCGACGGGCAGACGACGAAGGGGCTGTTTCGCTTGGCCGACGGCTCCGAGGTCGAGGCCGTGCTGATGGAACACTACGGTGGGCGGTCGACCGTGTGCATCTCGAGCCAGGCCGGCTGCGCGTATAAGTGTTCTTTCTGCTCGACCGGGCAGGCGGGCTTTACCCGCCACCTCGCGGCGCCGGAGATCTTCGACCAAGCGCGCTTCTTCGCGCGCGAACTCGCCGGGCGCGGCAAGAAGCTGACCAACATCGTCTTCATGGGCATGGGCGAGCCGTTCCACAACTATGACGCGGTGATGGGCGCGGTCGCGCTACTCAACGACCCGCACGGCTTCGGGCTCGGCCACCGGCACATCACGATCTCGACCGTCGGGCTCGTGCCGGAGATCAACCGCTTCTCGGGCGAGGGCATCCAGGTCAACCTCGCGATCTCGCTGCACGCGCCCACCGACGCACAGCGCTCGACGATCATGCCGGTCAACAAGCGCTACCCGGTCGCCGAACTGATGGCCGCCTGCGCGCGCTACGTCGAGCGGACGAACCGCAAGGTGTTCTTCGAATACATCATGCTCGACGGGTTCAACGACGACGACGCCTCCGCGCGCGCGCTCGCCGACCTGATGCGCGGGCGGCTGTACCACGTCAACCTGATCCCCTACAACGCGACCCCCGACGCCGAGTTCGGCGGCACCGCCGAGCCGCGCATCCGCCACTTCCAGAAAATCCTCGAAGCTGCCGGCGTGCCGACGACCGTGCGCGTGCCGATGGGCCGCGACATCGCCGCCGCCTGCGGCCAATTGCGGGCGCAGACCCAGCCGCGCGCGCGCGCCGCGGTTTAGCGCACCGCTAAGCGGGACCTCCGACGCCGACCGCTAACAACGTCGACCGTATGGCAACGAACGCACCGGCAGTTATGGAGGAGATCACTGCGCTCGCGAAGCGGCGCGGCTTCATTTTCCCGTCCAGCGAAATCTACGGCGGCATCGGCGGATTCTACGACTACGGCCCGCTCGGCGCCATTCTCAAGCGCAACGTGCGCGACGCATGGTGGCGTGAGAACGTCCTGAATCGCGACGACGTCGTGCCGTTCGAGTCGTCCATCATCATGCACCCGCTGGTTTGGAAGGCGTCGGGCCACGTCGACGTGTTCTCCGACCGCATGGTGGACTGCCGCCATTGCAAGCACCGCTTCCGCGCCGACCACCTGAAGTCGCCCGACCAGTGCCCGAACTGCGGCATGAAGGGGACCCTGACGGAGCCGCGCGACTTCAACCTCATGCTGAAGACGAACATCGGGCCGATGGAAGACAGCGCCTCGGTCGCGTACCTGCGGCCCGAGACGGCTCAGGGCATCTTCGTCAACTTCAAGAACATCTACCAGAGCGCGCGCCGCAAGCCGCCGTTCGGTATCGCGCAGATCGGCAAGTCGTTCCGCAACGAGATCACGCCGGGCAACTTCACCTACCGGATGCGCGAGTTCGATCAGATGGAGATGGAGTATTTCGTGCCGCACGACGGCACGGACATGGACACCTACCGGCAGTGGGTCGACGCCCGCAAGGCCTGGTACTCCGCCTACGGCATCCGCGCGGACAAGTTGCGCTTCTACGAACTCTCCGAAGACGAGCGCCCGCACTACGCCAAGGCGTGCACCGACGTGGAATACGAGTTCCCGTGGGGCTGGGGCGAGCTCGAATCGATCGCGCATCGCGGCACCTACGACCTCGACGCGCACATGAAACTGTCGGGCAAGGACCTCACCTACTTCGATGAAGCGTCGAAGAGCAAGTACGTGCCGATCCTGATCGAGAGTTCGGCCGGCTTGGACCGGACGACCCTCGTGATGCTGGTGGACGCGTTCGAGCGCGAGAAGACGGTCGACGCGAACGGCAAGGAAATCGAGCGCGTCGTGCTACGGTTCCACCCGCGCATCGCGCCGGTCGGCGCCGCAGTGTTCTCGCTGGCCCGCAACAAGCCTGATCTCGTCGAGCGCGCCCGCGCCATCGAGGGGGACCTGCACGCCGACTTCCGCACGCAATACGACGAGGGCAACATCGGCCAGCTCTACCGGCGCCAGGACGAGATCGGCACGCCGTACTGCATCACGGTCGACTACGAGACGCTGGACGACGGCGCCGTGACGGTGCGCGAGCGCGACTCGATGCGCCAGGAACGCATCGCGGCGGCGGCGCTGCGCGATTACCTGGCCGAGCGCTTCCGCTAACCTAGCGCTTCCGCCTCCCTAGCGCAGGACGTACGCCGCGATGCTCCAAGGTGGGAGCGTCGCGGTGAAGGTCGAGCCGACCGAGCCTAACTGCTTCGTCGCCGGCGGATCCCACTTGTTGTTCTTCGAAGCGTCGTAGATCTGCTTGTCGTAGGTCTTCGACGTGCCGGTGAACGTGTTCTTGGCGGCGTGCGCGATGTCGACGGTCACGGTGGCCGAGTTGGTCTGATCGAGGTTGAACAACAGCACTGCGTAGCCGCCGTTGTAGGTCGTGCCGTAGGCGCGCACGAGCGGGAGCGACTGCGGCACCGTCGCGGGCAGCATGTGCTCGCCGTTGCGGGCGAATGCCGCTAGCACCTGATAGGCCCGCGCCGTCGGAAGCAAGACGCCGCGCGCGAGTTGCGGAGCGTTCGGGCAGCCGTACTCGGGGAGGCCGTCGGAGAAGACCATGTAGCCGCCGAACGCCTGCCAGCCGTACAGCGAGTTCGAGAAGTTGCCGCTCGATGCGTCGCTGCAGCCGCCGTTACCCAGCCACCATGTCGCGCGCGCCACGCCGAGTTGCATCATGTCGGCCACGACCTGCCCCGCGTAGAGGGCCTGCGTGATCGACGTCGTCTGCTTGCCTGGGTTCGAGTAGACCGAACCCATCTCGCCGACGAAGACCGGCACGTTGACGCCCGCCGCGGCGAGTTCCGACTGGGCCGACGCGACGAAGCTCGCGAACGCCTGCGGCGCCTGCTGGGTGAGATACGTGTCGCTCTCCTGGCCCGGCGTCTGCGCGTAGTAGTGCAGCTCGACGAAATCGAACTTCGCTTTGCTGATGACCGTCGGGTCCCAGGCCGGGCTCCAGCCGGGCTCGAGCACGACGCCGACTTGCGCCGTCTTGTCGACGGCCTTGATCGCCGGGTAGAAGCCGGTCGCGACCGCGTTGGCGTAGGTGGTAGCGTCGTGCGCCGGGCTGTGCAGGTCGTACTCCCACGAGCCGTAGACCTCGTTGCCGACGGTCCAGTGCTTGACGCCGTAGTGTTGCGTCGTGTTCGCGTACTTCACCCAGGCCGCGGCCTCGTTGGGATCGCCGCCGGCGTTACAGGCCGAGTTGGAGCCATAATTCAGCGTGATGGAGACGTCGAGTTTGGCCGGCTTCACGACGTCCTGCATGAAGTTGTCGAACGACGAGTTCGAGTTGCCGTAGCCGCCGTTGCAGAACGCTTGCGTCTGCCAGTGGTACTCGTCCGATGCGGAGCCGCCCGGCCAGCGCACCTCGCGCATGCCGGCCTGCGTGAATTCCTTGGACAGGCCCGACTGCGTGATGTCGTACCACACCGCCATGTTCGCGCCGAGCACGTCCGTCGAGACCGCCGCGCCGGGCGACGACGCGTCGATCGTGATCGTCGCACTGCCGCTGCCGTTGCCACCGCCGCTGCGGTGCGTCGCGCTGGCGGCGGCGTCGCCTTGTCCCAGGGGCACGACCGGCGAGGCGGCGTGCGCGCCGCCGCAAGCGGCCAGCGCGACCGCGGCGACGGCGGCGCCGGCCAGGGTGGCAAAGAGCGGGAAGGCGGGCCGTTCGTTCATGCGCGTCCTCGTCTCTGGGCGTGGCTTGCGGCCCGATGCAACGCCCCAGCCGCAGGCCCCTCCGTGAGCAAGCTCACGACTGCTCGGCGCGGCGCGGGATGACGGCCGGTCTAGGGGGCGAATAAGGGCTGCATGGCCGACGTCACGAGCACCACCGGGAAAGCCACCAACGGAGCCGCAGGGAGCCCCAAGCGCGTCTGGCGCTTCGGCGAGGGCGACGGCACGATGAAAGAACTGCTCGGAGGAAAGGGCGCCGGCCTCGCGGAGATGACGCGGGCCGGCTTGCCGGTGCCGCCCGGCTTCACGATCACGACGGAGACGTGCCTCGAGTTCTATAAACTCGGCCGCCGCTATCCCGACGGTCTCGACGCCGACGTCGCGCGGGAGATCGCCGAACTCGAACGACTGACCGGCAAGACCTTCGGCGGCGGCGACAACCCGCTGCTCGTCTCCGTGCGCAGCGGCGCCCGCGCGTCGATGCCGGGCATGATGGACACGATCCTAAACCTCGGCCTCAACGACGTGACCGTCGACGGGCTCGCGGCGCTGACCGGCAACGAGCGGTTTGCGTGGGACGCGTACCGCCGCTTCATCGCGATGTACTCGAGCGTCGTGCTCGATCTGCCGAAGTCCGGCTTCGAGCACGTGATCGCCGACAAGAAACGCGAGCGCGGGGTCGCGACAGATCCGGAACTGGGCGCCGCCGACTGGCGCGCGGTCGTCGCGACCTTCAAGACGATCGTCGCCGACGCGACCGGCAAGCCGTTCCCGCAGGAGGTGCACGAGCAATTGCGCGGCGCGATCGAGGCGGTGTTCGACTCGTGGCACTCGCGGCGTGCCGTCGACTACCGCCGCTTCAACAAGATTCCCGACGATTGGGGAACGGCCGTCAACGTCGTCGTGATGGTGTTCGGCAACATGGGCGACGACTCGGGCACCGGCGTCGCGTTCACGCGCAACCCGAACACCGGCGAGAAGGCGCTATTCGGCGAGTACCTGCGCAACGCGCAGGGTGAGGACGTCGTGGCCGGCATCCGCACGCCGGAGAAGATCGCCGACCTCGCCGGCGAGCAGCCCGCCGTCTACCAACAGTTCGTGGAGTTCGCCGGCAAGCTCGAGCGCCACTATCGCGACATGCAAGACCTCGAGTTCACCGTCGAACGCGGCACGCTCTACATGCTGCAGACGCGCAATGGCAAGCGCAGCGCCGAGGCCGCGGTGAGGATCGCGCTCGACCTCGTGCGCGAGGGCCTCATAGACCGCGGCGAGGCGGTGAAGCGCGTCGATGCGGCGTCCCTCGATCAACTCTTCCACGCGCGCATCGATCCCGACCAGCAGTACGAGGTGACGGCGCGCGGCCTCAACGCCTCACCGGGCGCGGCCGCCGGCGTCGTCGTGTTCGACGCCGACACGGCCGTCGAGTGGGCCGAGAAGGGCCGCGACGTCCTGCTCGTACGCACCGAGACGACGCCCGACGACGTGCACGGCATGATCGCGGCGCGCGGCGTGCTGACGTCGCGTGGCGGCGCCACCTCGCACGCGGCCGTCGTCGCGCGTGGCATGGGCCGGCCGTGCGTTGCCGGCTGCGACGCGCTGGTCATCGACGAGCGCACGAAGACCGCCACGATCGCGGGCGCCACGCTGCGCGAGGGCGACCCGCTGACGATCGACGGCACCAACGGCACCGTCGTCGCCGGCAGCCTGCGCTTGATCCCGCCGCCGTCCGAACTGCCGGCCTGGCTGGCGGAATTTCTCTCGTGGGCCGACGACCATAAGCGGCTCGGCGTGTGGGCCAACGCCGATACGCCCGAGGACGCGCGCAAGGCCCGCGAACTCGGCGCGACCGGCATCGGCCTGTGCCGCACCGAGCACATGTTCATGCAGACCGACCGGCTGCCGGTCGTGCAACGCATGATCATGTCCGACACGCCGGAGGCGCGGGCGGAAGCACTGGCGGTGCTGCTGCCGTTCCAGCGCGACGACTTCAAAGGCATCCTCACGGCGATGGCCGGCTACACGGTGACGATCCGCCTGCTCGACCCGCCGCTGCACGAGTTCCTCCCGTCGCTCGAGGACCTGCTTGTGGAGACGACCGAATTGCGCTGCACGAAAGGCGAATCGTCGCCCGACTACGCGGAGAAGATGGCCGTGCTGGCGCGCGTGCGGCAGCTGCACGAGCAGAACCCGATGCTCGGCCTGCGCGTCTGCCGCCTGGGCATCGTCTATCCCGAGATCTACGCGATGCAGGTGCGCGCGATCTTCGAGGCGGCCTGCGAATTGCGCAAGGCCGGCGTGGACGCCAAGCCGGACGTCATGATCCCGGGCGTCGGCACGCAGGAGGAGATGCGCACGACGTACGACGCGGCCAAGGCCGTCGCCGACGAGGTGATCGCGAAGGCCGGCGTCGACGTGCCGTACCGGATCGGCACGATGGTGGAATTGCCGCGCGCGTGCGTCGTCGCCGACGAACTCGCGCAGACGGCCCAGTTCTTTTCGTTCGGCACGAACGACCTCACGCAAACGACGTATGGCTACTCGCGCGACGACGCCGAGGCATCGTTCATACCGGCCTACCTGGAGAAGAAGATTCTCAAGGACGATCCGTTCCAGGTGCTCGATCGGGTCGGCGTCGGCGGCTTGATGAAGATGGCCGTCGCCAAGGGTCGCGGCGTGAGCGCCGAGCTGAAGATCGGCATCTGCGGCGAGCACGGCGGCGAGCCGTCGAGCGTCGAATTCTGCCACCAAATCGGGCTCGACTACGTGTCGTGCTCGCCCTATCGCGTGCCGATCGCGCGGCTGGCCGCCGCCCAGGCCGCGCTCTAAGGAGAACGCCGCGATGGCAACCGCGCTGCTGGTCGTCGACGTGCAGGAGGGTATGTTCATGCCCGGCTACGAGCCGTACGACGGCCACGCCGTCGTCGAGCGCATCGCCGGGCTGATGCGGGCCGCGCGGGCGGCCGGAACGCCGGTCTTCTTCGTGCAGCACGACGGTGGGGAAGGCGATCCGCTGCAGGCGGGTTCGCCCGGCTTCCCGATCGTCGCGGCGCTCGCGCCCGCGCCCGGCGAGGACGTGACCGTAAAGACCGAGCGCGACGTCTTCGAGTCGACCAACATCGAGGAGAAGCTGCGCGCGGCCGGCATCGACCGGCTCGTCGTCTGCGGCATGCAGACCGACTTCTGCGTCGGTGCGGCCGTACGCAGCGCCGGCGAGCGCGGCTTTGCGACCACGGTCGTCGCCGACGGACACACGACCTACGCCGACGGCAAGACCGAGGCGGCGATCATCGCCGCCCACAACGGCGAGTTCGGGACGTTCGCAAGCGTCGTCCCCGCGTCGGAGATCACCTTCGGCTAGGATGGCCCGATCGTAAACGGCACGATGTACGGCTTGTAGTTGCCGTGCTGGTAGAAGATGAGGCCGGTGCCGCTCGTCGTCGAGCTATCTTGCTGGTCCGGCGAGACGGGTGACGGACGCGGGCTGAACTGGTTGCCCCAGTCCTTTAGTAACACCGGCGTCGACCAGTTCTGCGACGACAGCGTCGCGCACGCGCAGGTGGAGTAGTACCACAGCGCCGTCGCTCCGCCCATGTTGTGGCAGGTAAAGACCATCACGTATTCGCCGAGCGCCGTGTTCCACGAGACGGCCGGCTGTGAGACGTCGCCGTTGCACTTGCCGTCTGCGGGCGCGGCGAAGAGTGCAGAACCCGCGCCGTTATACGCGGCGTCGAATGCCCCGTCGGCCGCGTCGTACTTCTTGAAGCCGCCCGGCATGCCGCTTTCGAGATCGGAGAATGCGTCGCGCGCCACCTCGATCTGCGCGAACGGCTTCTGCGGCCGTGGATACGGGTGGTACGAATAGTAGAGATAGAGGTAGGTCGGATCGTTCGGATCGACGATGCCGCTCGGCAGACCGTCACCGAAGTAGCCGGGCTGCGCCGGCACCGACGTCGGCCGGTTCGGTTGATCGGGCGTGAGCACGGCAGCCGTTCTGCCCCACGGATTCGGGCTCGGTCCGGCCCAGCCGGTCGGGAACGGGCCGCCGGTCGCGACCGCGATA
>Ga0182016_10006227_pt1 | contig 12606 bp, 17 predicted proteins | sample 712S2MmetaG_FD_120491 | JGI IMG/M metagenome (GOLD analysis project Ga0182016, IMG submission 120491) | Permafrost microbial communities from Stordalen Mire, Sweden - 712S2M metaG | ecosystem: Environmental > Terrestrial > Soil > Wetlands > Permafrost | place: Sweden: Stordalen | collected...
CCTTGAAGAGCCCGCACAGGTGAGAGACTTCATACTCGAGTGGCTGCAAACAGGCACCCGCGCCTGCTCATCCAGGGAGGAAGCCCGGTTCTTTGCAAAATTCGTGCGCTGCGCCCAAATCGTGCTCGAATTAACCGATTCGACGCTCGCCTCGGAGTTAGAAGTATCGCCACGCACCATCAAGGAGTGGGCCCGAGGCAAGTGCGAGCTCTCACGGCAGAGACAGGAGGAGATCCTACGCCGCCTCGCGAGCAGGCTCTGTGACCTCACCTCGTGAGGCGGCTCCTCCGGCGTGAGCCCAACATCACCGGCTCGATGCGCGCTTGGCTACACCAGGGGAGGACAAACTACCCCCCATTGGAGGACTTATGCGCATCATCAACCGGACTTCCCTTATTCTGGCAACGGCACTCGCTTTCGCAACAGCGCCCGCGCTCGGTGCGGATCAGGAAGTGGGCTATTTGGCGGCGAACTACTCCGAGTTGGCAGCGCCCGAAATGCTCGAGCAGCTTGTGAGCGTTCAGACCACGCGCGACCAAGTGGCTCTATCGTTCATGGCATCACGACGGCAAGAATCGGCGGCTTGCATGGAGACGTACAAGGCGGACTTTTTGATGGAGAGCGCCATTCAGTATTACCACGACCAAGGCTCGCCGGCCTGGCTCAAGAAGGCCAACATACAGACACTCGTGACCATGCGGTTACTCTCACTGTGTGCGACCACCGATACTTGATCATTTACCAAATTGTTTGAGTTCGATAAAGAGCAGTGCGCTAACCCGCCTGCTCTTTTTTGGCTCTGTCACCTCATCGTGTTGGCAGGGGGGCAACTAGCAATATGCTATGCGTTGATACCCAAACTGCCCCCAACGGAAGCACTCGCCGCACAGGGGCCGGCGAGTGATTAATGGTTGAATGAAACTTTAGAATACGGTGACCTGGTGCTTCAGCAACTACTAGCCGGCAAGCGAAGTGGGTCCGGAACGTCGCCGATTTCTCGGTGCGAAAGTCCGGTCCACTTGCAGGTTCCGTAGAAGTTCAGGCAACCTTGACCAACAGCTGCTCCATTTGAGCTAGCGTGTCGAGCGCGGCCTTCTCACCCAACAAGACCAAGCGTGCAGCGAGGAGCCGATACACGTGAGCTCGCCGTTGATAGGCTTGCACACAGGTCGCGTTCTGCTCCGCCGACCTCGATGCCATCGGGCAGTTCAAGACGCTGCGCGCTTGCGAGTCCAAGTGGATGCTCAAGCGCCGCAGCTCCGAGACCTGCATCGCAATCGACTGATTGCGCCACAGATTCGGTACCGTCACCGTCTCGCCACTATCATCGTAGCGATACGTGAGGGTCGCCCCACTCCTGGGTGAGCCCCTCAAAGGGGTGACCGCGCGATTGCGGTCCAGAGCTGGCTGATACCCCGGCATCTGCCGAATCGTCTCCGCGATTGCAGTTTTCATAATAATGTCCTTTTGAGCTTTCCTTTACACAGAACGTGTAGCGAATTGCCCTAAAAGGCCGCACCGCGAGCGCGCCTCACCTCCACAGGCGAGGGAGCGGGTCACCGGAGGCGAGCCACGATATGATTTCTTTTGGCGCCCATCGCGTATTAAGTGAGCGTCAAGGGTTAGGTGAAGCGGCCCCTCCCCTGCCGCCTGGCACGTGTGGTACTCAAGCTCGTGCATCGTTCCGTTGGCGACGTCTCGCTCGCGCTTGAACCGCAGCCGGCTGCCCTTCCCTGGGAGGCACACGTCCCTTAAGTGTCGCTACACCGTGGAAGGCCCGAATAGTTTTAAAACCCAAAGGAACCAACGTATGGCGCAGAAACAAAAAGGCGTACCCGCCGGCTTTGAGATGCTCGAGGGAGAGGCATTCGATGTGCGCATGGCGCGCTGGCGTGAGGCGTATGAGGCACTTCATCGGGTATCTGTTGCACTCGAAGGGGATGCAATCATGGGAGGCCTCGTGCGCTTTGAGGTGGCCGACAACTACGCCTACTACGTGGTCACCTCTGATGAGCCCCTAAAGCTTCAATGGGTACCGTATGGCTACGAGGTCGCGGATGCTCACATACGAGGTCTTCGAGCCGCGGAGGTGCGCGAGCTCGTGAAATTCTGGAGACGGTACAAGTAAGCGTCACTTCGCACATTCACTTTTAAGCCCGACGCTCCATGCGTCGGGTTTTCTTTTGGCGGGCACCCCTCCGGATGCTTGGTGCGTAGGCCGTAACGGCGCCCCGATTCGCACCTCTGCGAAAGGGCGATTTCAGCGGGTATTCCCTACACCAGCTTTACAGGCCAATAACTAGGAGCACCCATGGGTTCAGCCCTAATCATTCGAGTGATGAAAGACATGCCGGAAGCCGAACTTCGTCTCGCAGTGGCAGAAAGGCGCAGCCAAGATGCTTATGAGGATGGCCACAGCTACTCGGGCTCTTGGGGCTCAACGCATGGTCTACGAGTCTCGAGCCGCACCTTCCCCTCGGTGGAAGAGGCGGAGCAGTACGTGGAACAGAGCACTGCTAAGCACGAGCCGCTGCTCGCGGTGAAGGCGCGAAGGGCCCCCAAGGCTAACAAGCCCTCGGCGCGCATTACTGCGCTTGAGGAGAAGAGTCGCGAAGCCCAGAATGCTGTTTTCTCCTTTCCGCAAACCGTCATTAATCGGGTTCGAGCGGGAAAGAGCAAGACTCGGGGCTGCTCGAAGTGTGGCTCCTCGATCGCGGTCACACACATTCGCTCCACCCATTGCCCGGTCTGCACCGCGCCGTTTCTTTACGGCACGACGGATGAGAGTCGGCTCAAAGGACTGACGCAGAAGAAGGACGCGCTCGAAGCGCAGCTCAAAGAGGCACGAAGCCAGGAGATCGAGAAGTTGGAACGCCGCGGCGTTTGCACTTTAGTTTGGGTCGTCGGCGGCTGGTGTCCGGAGTAATTGATATCATTCTTTAAAGGCGGTGCTCTTCTCTGAGCATCCGCCTTTTTCTTTGTCGGCTAGTCCAGGTGCCACGGTGAACTCCTGAGGATACTCAAAAGCGCCGCCAGAGAGCTCGAGCGCCGCTCGAGCCACGCATGCAAAGGGTGTCCCGGGCGTCGTGTCGTCGCGTTGCACTTGCTGCAGCCCGTCTATCAAGGCCGCTACATTGACTTGGTATCCGTCCTCAAATAACACACCCTCCTCGGCGCGCAGCGCGCTCTCGAACGTATGACTCGCTTGGTAAAGATATTCAAGCGTCCCCGCGGCTTCTTCGAGTCGGGCGCCGACCGTTGCGTCTGTCGTGGCGGCGTGTAATCGACGCAAGTCGGCGATGAGCGCCCGGATGCCCGCATCGCTCACTGGGTGCGTAATTCTTGGCATGAGTCAAATCCTTTTATTCCTGGCGAAATTTCATTTAAGGGAGGTATAGCACTGGCCTCGGCGAACCCGCATCCAGCCTCTTTGGCAGGTTCTAAAAAAGAAGCGAACCCTGGCAGCTCAGGGCTGTAGGGTTCGGAATTTAAAATGTTTTTTGAAAATGCTGACGTTGTCAGTTCGCGCGTGCGATAACGTTGAGCCACATCGGAATCGAGGCGCGTTTGAGCGTATCGCCGCTCTCCCAACTCTCCTCGATATTAAAGCCGCTGGACTGCAAGAACTCACAAAACTCCCCCGTCTGATAATAGGAGTACGCCCGTCCGTCCGGAATCACCCGCTCGCCCGTACCAATTTGCAGGGAGGCATACAGAAACCCGTGCGGGATTAAAGCTCCGTGCAGGCGGCGAAGTGCCTTCGGCAACAAAGCTCGAGGCAGGTGCAACAGCGAGGCGCAAGCCCAGATGCCGTCAAATTCCGCCTGATAGTCGAGATCCTCGATGCGCGAGACCTGACAAGGCACCCCGGCGAAGTTGCTCGCCGAGACACAAAGAGCGCTACTCGCATCGATCCCCGTGCAACGAAAGCCCTGCCGAGCGAACGCCTTCAAATCGCGGCCCGCGCCGCAGCCCACATCGAGAATTCGCCCACCCGCGGGTAATCGCGGCAGAAAGTGAGCGTAGCTCGCGGAGAGGTCTGCCGCGCAGGTGAGCGAGGCGTAGTCGGCAGCGTGGTTTTCATAAAATCGGTCTGTCGAAGTGGAATCAAAACTCACCGCGCCCATCGGCGAGGCGATGTTGACATGCGGCACTGTAAGCTCCTTCAAAGTTATGACCTGTTGGAAGTGATCTGTACCGTGTAGGAAGCGCGGGAGCTGGCTGACGGGAGGGCCGCTGCCGGGGCACTTAAGCGGCTTTTTGACCAGGCGGCGCGCTACTTGGCCTGCAGGAGGAGCTAGAGCAAAGCCAAAGGGAAAAAGAGGAGCAGATCTCATCCGGAACGGGAAATGGCCGGCCAACGCAGGGTCCCGGCGCCTCGAATATGGCTCTTTTCTACACTGGCTGTATCTATTTGGCGACTTTTTGTATTGGTTACTTCGATATTCAACGATATCTTCTGGTTGTGTGACGCCGTACTCTCCCAGTGCGGCCGCAAACTTGTAGAATATTCGTCGTTATCGACCGAACCCTGCGTTTTCTATACCAAGAGCTCTAGGTCATTCAAGGAAGTCTCCATGCGGTTTAACCTCTCGATGTCGTTGCTCGGGGCACTCGTGCTCTGTGCGGCCTCTGCGCATGCTGAGGATCGTTGGGTCACTGAAACGCGTTGTTCTGGGAAGATTTCGGTCGGGAGTTTGTTTTTCATCTCGTTGGCGAACCCCGCGCGCGTTCATTCCGTGAACCACAGTGAGGCTTGTACGCGGTTGAGTGATTCGACTCTGGACTCCCCTCTGGCGGGCTCAACCCCCGTTGCGCGCAACGATCAGCCGCGCTTCGGAATCAGTGCATCCCACAAGGGTTTCGCCCTTGTTCTGAACCTGCGGTTCTAAAGGCACATCGGCTTTTTCTTCATTTCGCTCCCGAATCCTCTCCAAAGGATCGGGAGCTTTTTTATGCCCGCGCCATGTTGGCCTGAAAAGGCTCGGGCGCTCTATTTGCCGGGGGCCTCTTCGGCCGAAAGGTCGAGTAGGTGACGTAGCCAAGCCCGCACGTGGGGCCCAAGGTAGCGCCCGTCGGATTCAAAGCTATCAACCATGACCGTCTCATCGGCAACCAAGGCCGAGGCGAGATCCCTCCCCAGGCGCTCGGCACCGCTTGCGCGTGCAAGTTCCCGCGGCATATCTTCAGGGTCATGGCTGAGGAAGGGTCCGCCTGCTCGAACTTCGGCATCAAGGGCGACACGCAGCTGCGAGATAATCCTTTCTTTGCCATCGGGAGAGACCGCAAGGAGACCTCGCTCAAGGGCCGCTTCGATGAGCAGGCGCGCCCGATCGCAGCGGGTACGGGCTTCGGCGGGTGCATTCTCGGGCAAGGCCTTCTGCGCCTCGTGCTCCGCTTGATGGCGGGCGTAGCGAAGCCCCTCCTCCGAGGGGCCCACCGCCGCGGTGGCAAGGTCGTACATGGCATCGCGTTCGGCCGCGGGGAAGTTACGCACTTGCCCCGGGCGCTCTGGGTCCACGTCATCAATTCCACAATCGCGGGTCCACTGTACATGGCCCAGGGCGTCTTTCAACGCTTCGACATACTCAACGACCCGGGACAGAAGCTGCCGCTCCACGAGGAGTTCTGGGCCCGCGGCGGCATCGACGGCGAGGAGTCTTAGCGCGGCGAAGTGCTCGGGCAAGCCTGATAGGTAAAGCGGAAGCTTCTCGGCCGAGCATGACCGCCCGATGAAGGCTGCTCGTGTCTGCGGAGGGGTGGTGAGGGAGCTAATCAGGGCGAGGAGGGTCCGCCGGTCGCGCGCTTGCGGGTCTCGGCTATTTTCGATGAGGGCATAGTGCTCGGCATCCCGCGCTTTGATCTGCTCGAGTACCTGACGTTGTTCGGGAGTCATAAGGGTCCTTGCATCGTGAGCGTAACCGCGGGCTGCGCGACGTCCGCTAGAGAGTGATAGATACAGTATATCAATTCGCATGCATTTTCTGCCAGTAGTGTTACACACACCCGCTGTATTGCCCCATCATACGAACGCCTCGAACCCCGCCGGTTTGGAGAAAAGACTCTCACTTATTGGCGCCGAGCGCGCAAGTGTGTGGCCACACGTGCTCACGCGTGCTCAACGACGCCTTCGTTACTCAAGTGGGCGGAGTAAGACAAAAACCTCGCAAAGCGAGGTTTTCTGATAAATGGGCCGCCCTTGAAGAGGCGACTTTCATCGGGCGGAAGAATCGCGAGGAAAACCTCGCAACCCTCCCGCCGTCCGTATCGATTGATTAACGGGTCTCGGGCTCCATACGCTGGGCCATAAGATCCGCATCTTCACGATCGCGCTCTTCGAACGCTTCAAAACCAACATCTGACTGCTGCGAGGCGTGGACACCGTTGGCCCATGCTTCGGCCTGGAACCTGCGGTTCGAGAACGAAGGCGACCAGCCGGAAACCGCGACGGAGGCAGAGATTTGCTTGTTCATGACAGATACTCCTGATACGAATGGGATGACCTTGGATTCAACGAGACTTATAGAAACTTGGGTGTTGAAAATCCCTCAACCGGTCCGGCGCGCTGGAAACGAAGGGATTGAGCTCTAAAACTCGGATCAGCTTCCCGATTAAAGGGAAGCGCGGGGACGCGCGTGAAATCTTGCAGGCACGGCCGCCTGCGCGGCGGCTTCAAGCCAAGCTTTGCGCTATCCGGTTCGCATAATGCCGAGCGGATAACCGAGCTGATGCAGGCACTTAAAGCTTTCCGCCGCTCTCCAAGGTCAGGAGATGCCGAGTCGCTTCATCACGTCGGTTCGTGCGCGCTCGGCCGGTGAGACGAAAATACCGGTTCGCATGTGCCGATGGTCCTCGGCTTGGTGTGTCTTTACGCAGTTTCGTCCGGACTGTTTGGCCGCATACAATGCCTCATCCGCGAGTTGTAGCAGACCGCTCGCAGCGCGCTCTGCGCTCGGCAGCAGCCAAGCTACCCCAATGCTCACCGTGAGATCGGGCTCATCTTGAGTCTTTTGCGCCGGCGCGACTCGTAGTTTTTGCACGCCTTCGAGTAACCGGGCGGCGACGGCTTGGACATGCTGTGCGGACAGATCGTACAGAATCAAGGCGAACTCCTCGCCTCCGTAGCGCACTGCTACATCGAGAGGCCGCCGTGCAAATTTTTGCACCATCTGCGCGACTTTTTGCAGCGCAAGGTCCCCCGCCTGGTGACCCCGCGTGTCGTTGTACCGTTTGAAGTGGTCAATATCAATCATCATCACCGCTAGGTGCTTATGCTCTCGCTCTCCCAGCGCCCACAGAGTCCGCAGCCGTTCATCGAAATGCCGCCGATTCATCAGTCCGGAGAGAGGATCGCGGTCCACGAGGTCCGCAGTACGCGCCTCCTCGACGTGACTCTTGCGATAGCCGCGCTCGATATCTCGATACACCCACAAGGCAAGCCCCTGCGTTGCGAGAAGCACGCACAGACTCTCGAGCGAAAGCCCAAGCGGCATTCTGCACCCGAGCGCCCCCGCTGCAAAAGCTATCGAGAGGCCCAAGGATGCGCGCACCGACGCTTTGAAAAATAGTCCCGCAAAGCAAAAGCAGGCTATTCCATTGACGGCCAATAATGCGAGCAGTTCGGGGTGCCCCGCACCCATCTCGAAGGCCACCTCAAAACCGAGCGCCGCGCTAAATAGCGCCCAGAGACTCGGGGCAAATCTCAAAAAAAGGCGAGAGCGATAGGGGCTCCATACGAGCGCGACCAGCGAGAGAGCAGTCGGCATCAGCACGATAAGCAGCAATAGCCATTCAAACCGGCTCACGGGACCTCTGGAGCGCAACGGTATTGCGAGGCACGCCGTCATAACTGCGTTGGCGGTAAACCAAGCGCGCGTGCGTCCCGCGACGCGCCTCAAATGCTGCACGCGATAAAGGGCTTCGAGCGGCGGGTCAAAGCGCAGCTGATGCGCTTGGAATTCCAGCGCCTCGCGCGGCGAGAGGGGCGCGGAGGCGCTAGCGGGCAATACGATGCGCGACGTGCAATAACTCATCGAAGTGATGCGCCTTGGAAGAAGTTTCTGTGAAAGATCCTCGCACCTTCAGGGCGCACCATTCGGTGGGATGCGTCAATCTGTGATCGACTTGGGGGTCCTCAACAATCCTCAAAGAAGCTCAAGAATTGGGAGTGCCCGCACGGTTCCAGGCACTTTGCAAGGCCAAACACGGAGTGGCGGTCTTTTCTGGCCGGCGTCCGATGCAGAGCAAGCACTTCGCGCCAGTGAATTTAGGGCTGCGGAGACTTGCGGCAGAAAGCAATGCCGGTCAATGCCTTAAAATCTAACCGAACTCCGTTGAAAGTGACGAGCGCAGGGTCCTTTGCGTCAAAGCCTTTGCGTCTCGCGGCATCGAGTGCCTCGCGAATCTCCTGGACCATGGCAAGGGCTTGGGGAGATTGTGCCCGCATGGCAGAGGGTTTCCTTTCAATGAGGGAGTTCGAGAGCTCTAGGGGGGAGCCGGCCTTTTGTCGCAGCGCAGCTTACAGAAAGGTAGGCAGGCCAAGTGTGCACCAGGTCTCGACCTCACAACACCGTCCACCGCTCAAAGCAAGCTTCAAACCCTACGCTTGTCCCTGCAATAGCTTCACCGCCAAGGAGGTCTTCAGGTACACCGTGTCTTCGAGAAGATCGCTCTCGTTCTTGAGTCGAGCCTTTAAAAAGCGGCGAATACTGTGCAAATGCTCAATGGCTTCGCTTAGCGCTTGAGCCGATGGGGGAACTATCTTCCCGCTCCCGACGGCGAAGCGGCCATTCATCGCCTTACGAGCTTCTTTCCTTTTCACCGCAAGGCGCCACGAATAGAGGGCGCTCGGGGCTATCTTTAGGGCCGCGGCGACTTTCTTCGCATCCTTCTCCTTTTCGAGGCGCGCTAGGGCCGCTCGCTTGAAGGACAACGGATAAGGGGCATGGCGCTTTTTCGGCATGATGGAGCCCTCAAGAATACGTGGGTGGAGGGGTATTCTATCGAGGAGCAGTCCAATCGGCGATACCAATTCTTGGTCAGTCTCGCACCGCACCGTTACCCCTCGCCGCGCTTAAGCCGGCATGATGCAGCGCAACCACGTCCCGCCGCGGCGTATCGGCAAAGGCCCAAGCGTCGGGCATTTTGGATTAACGAAAGAAAGGATGTCGCTGTCTCCACCCGCGGCTCGAAGGCGAGATGGCGCTACTCGCTATATTTAAGAAGGATTGTTTCATATCCAAAAATCTCTCATATTGGTGACCTCGTCTCGTTGTTTCTAGGTTCGCAGCTTTGTACGCCCTTACGGCAGTCGGCATGACGATTTTCTCTGAAATCGCTTTTAACGCGTGGGCCCGCGCCTACGCAACCAAAAGGCCGATCGCAAAGCTCTTCAGGGTTCACCCGTGCATTTGCGTAAGTGAGACGGCGAAGCGCCGCCCGACCAATCGCGACCGATTACGGGCTTTGATCATTGCGTGTCTGCCGGCCGCAGGAGCGCTCATACTGGTGGCGCTCCCAATATGGATGGTCTGCGCGGTATCGAAGCTTGTCGCCGTTCGAGCGCTCTTCGGCACGGAAGACAAGTACCAGCGCTGGCTCAATAATTGAAAGAATTCTAGATTCAACACCAATCTCCCTCACCGGAGATTGGTGCCCTTGCGTCAGTGCCTTACGCTTTCTCTAACTGCACTTCCCGGAGCCTCGGGCAGGGCCTTGTCGGCGGGTTGAGTGAGGAGGGGCTGCGCGCTCGCGGAGGCCGAAGGTAAGCGCGCTTCGAGTGCGGGCAGAAGGAGCGGCTTCGGTTGCATGTCGATGGTCCCTTGGTAGCGCGCCCCTTCGGATAATTGAAGGCTCGGGGTATGTAGGTCGCCTTCAACTTGCGCTGAGGCATTGAGGTGAATCGATTCGCTCGCACGAAGATCGCCCTTGACCCGCCCCTCAATAACGATTGTTCGCGCTGTAATATTCCCAATCACCGTTCCATCGCGACCCACCAGCAGCCGTTGTGATTGCACGATGGTGCCTCGTACGGTCCCATCGATGGTGAGGTTCTCTTGCGCCTCAAGCTCACCCCTAAAGTGCACGCCCCGGCCGAGCACACTCGGACGAGGTAACGCCCCTGAACTTCGCACTTGCATGGTTTTCGGCTCGATGCTGCGTGGATCGAGTGCTCGCTGCGAGGATTTAACGGGAACAGCCGCATCGTGACTGGATGAGGGGGCCGCCGGCTTTGAGGCATCGGGCCGTTTAGGGTCTTCGCTAAACCAGCCCATTATTCCCCGTCCTTAAGGCGCACCGAGCGCTCGCTTGAAGCGGGCGCGCACTTCTGGGTCAAACTCCGCTTGCTTCGCCTCGGTGCTGGTATCGATATTCCCTCGAAACGCGGTCCCCTCGAAGATTTCGAGTCTGGGCGTTTGCACGTCTCCTCGCACTTCGGCAGTCGAGCGTAAGGTGACGAGGCGCTCCGCGCGCAAATCCCCCTGAACTTTGCCATCGACGATAATCGACTGTGCGGTGACGTTGCAAGTGAGCACGGCGGTTGAGCCAATCGTCACGCACCCCGCGCAGTTGAGGGTTCCTTCGAGTTGCCCTTGGATGAGCAAATCCTCATCCGACACCAAATCTCCCTTCAGGCGCAGCAAGGGGCCTAGTGCCGATGCACGTTCCTCTTGAATGCTCACGCTAGCGGCGGGGAGATGCCGGCAGTCCCTGCGGGCGTTTGCTCGTGCAAACAAGGCTGGGAGCGAGGCGCCTCGTTGAAGAGTTTGAGCGCGTAATGCACCAATTGTGAGGAGGAGCGGAGATTAAGCTTTCGTTGGATGCGGCGCCGATGCGATTCGACGGTCTTTAAGCTGATGTGCAAGGAGAGCGCGATCGCACGCGTATTCCAGCCTTGCCCGAGGGTCTGCACAACCTGAATTTCGCGATTGCTCAACTGATTTCCGAAACTTAAACGCCCCGAAGAGCCCTTTCGAGTCATGCGCGCGACGAGTGCGGAGCTGACCGCGGGGGAGACAAAAATCCCCCCTTCAAGCACACGGCGCAACGCATCGAGCAATTGCGCCCCGCTGGTCTCCTTCGTGGCATAGCCCTGGGCACCGGCGGTCAACACCCGCGAGGCGAAAAGAGTTTCATCGTACCGGGAGAACACCAGAATGGGGACTGTTCGGACGTGGCGCCGAATGTGTCGAATCAATTCAATTCCATCGCCTTGCGAGAAACATAGCTCGCTCAAAATCACATCGGGCGCAGGGGCTTGTTGGTGCAACAGTGATTGAGCGGCTCGAGGGGTCCCCGCCTCACCGCACACGCATAAGTCCGCCGCGGTATCGATCACTTGGCGCAAACCGAGGCGCACGATGGGGTGCTCTTCAACAATCAGTACGCGCCGAACCACGGGGCATGAGGCGCGGTTGGGTAGGTTACCTTTTCCCCGGCAGGATGTTGAACCCATGCATTCCTTGGGCAATCCGCTTGCCATTTAATCCAACTATGTGCCGCGCTTGGCGACGGCGACCGATTAAGGCGACATCGTCGATGGGCTACTGCTACTTTCGCATGCAAAGGTTCCACGCTCTGTTCGTTGGCCCACATAAAAACGCGATTGATTGCGCTCTGTTAGCGCAAGTCACTGAAGCCCTAGCGCAGCGATTCCCCGCCGTGAGACCTTCGTCTCGGGGATAGAATTGGGACAATGTCATGCTTTTTAAGGGTCGAGACTTAAGAGCGGTCGGGGCCTCTTACAAAGAACAGGAAGCGCGAGATTAGAAGAGGCAGACTCGAGCGATGCTTCGGGAGTCATCCCATGCGGCGAGGAAATCCGATTCCACGGCCGCTCGGGTCTTCGCGCTGACGAACAAGGCTTTCAGTTCCTTCGCCAAGTCCTGCTTTACTACCCATTGCTGTTCGGCAAGGCGCCGCGCCTTGCGATGCATGAACCAGCGCACCGCTCCGCGCGTGGCAGCAAACAATTCAACCGGCATACAGGGAGATTCGCCAACAAAGGTGAGGACTTCGCCTTGCAGGTCTTCCGAGCTGGAGAAGTCGCGGGTGAATATTTCGGTGGCGGCATCGTCAGGTTGAGAGCCGCGGCGTTTGAAGGCGTATCGGCCGAGGCCCGCATGTCCGGCATCGAGGTAGTCCTCTGCCTTGAGTCCTCGCCGCAAAAAGGTTTGCGGCCAGTTTACGCAGCGGTCTTTGCGCCACTGCACAAAGGCGGCCCGCTGCACCTGTACTTCTTTGATACCGGAGTGCGGGTCTTGGGCGAGATCAAGGATATCAGGAGTCGGATTCGCGCCCGGGAGAATTGCTTTGAAATGCAACAGCTCGAGCGCCGCCATGACTCACCCTCGGCGCGCGGTTGTCGCTCTCGCGGCGGGAGCCGCCGCATAATAGCCCAGAAGCAACGACTCGCAGAGCGCCTGCTCGGTGCTATCCCGGCACACGCAGGCATCGCCCGCGGTTGCGAGTTGGCGGGCAAGCCTTACGACTGCGAGCGACTCTCTCTCGAGCAATGCGTGACGAAACTGCGCGAAGAGGGGCAACACCGCGTTCTGGCGTCCAATCAAAAAGCCATTCTTATCCAAGGCAAGCTCGCGGTGTAGC
>Ga0182016_10006230_pt1 | contig 12603 bp, 10 predicted proteins | sample 712S2MmetaG_FD_120491 | JGI IMG/M metagenome (GOLD analysis project Ga0182016, IMG submission 120491) | Permafrost microbial communities from Stordalen Mire, Sweden - 712S2M metaG | ecosystem: Environmental > Terrestrial > Soil > Wetlands > Permafrost | place: Sweden: Stordalen | collected...
CATGCGTACGTGATGGCCATCGAGCGGCTGCTGGGCATCACCCCACCGGTGCGCGCACAGTACATCCGCGTGATGTTCGATGAGATCACGCGGGTGCTCAATCACCTGATGTGGCTTGGCGCGCACGGGCTCGACATCGGCGCCATGACGATCTTCCTGTTCTGCTTTCGCGAGCGCGAAGACCTGATGGACTGCTACGAGGCGGTCTCGGGCACGCGCATGCACGCCACTTACTATCGTCCGGGCGGGGTGTACCGCGACCTGCCGGAGGCGATGCCGAAGTATTTCCCTTCGCGCTGGCGCACGCAGAAGCAAGTCGACCGCCTCAATCAGGCGCGCGCGGGCTCGCTGCTGGATTTCATCGAAGCCTTCACCCGGAAATTTCCGGCCTGCGTCGATGAATACGAAACGCTGCTGACCGACAATCGCATCTGGAAGCAGCGCACGGTCAACATCGGCGTGGTCAGCCCTGAGCGTGCCATGCAGCTTGGTTTTTCAGGTCCCATGTTGCGTGGCTCAGGCATCGAATGGGATCTGCGCAAGAAGCAGCCCTATGAGGCCTACGGGAAAATGGATTTCGATATCCCGGTCGGCGTCAACGGCGACTGCTACGACCGTTACCTGGTGCGCGTCGAGGAGATGCGCCAGTCCAACCGCATCATCAAGCAGTGCGTGGACTGGCTGCGCGCCAATCCCGGGCCGGTCATGGTCGATGACCGCAAGGTACGCGCGCCGAGCCGCGAGCACATGAAGGAAGACATGGAGTCGCTGATCCATCACTTCAAATTCATGACCGAGGGCTACTGCGTGCCCGAAGGGGAGACCTACGCGGCCGTCGAGGCGCCCAAGGGGGAGTTCGGCATATTCCTGGTGTCCGATGGCGCCAACAAGCCCTATCGGCTCAAGTGCCGCGCGCCGGGCTTCCCGCACCTGGCCTCGCTGGGCGAAATGGTGCAGGGGCACATGCTGGCCGACGTGGTGGCGGTCATCGGCACACAGGACATCGTCTTCGGGGAGATCGATCGCTGATGAGCACCGAGCCGGGCAAGAGGGGTCTGCTGTCGGCGCATACGCGCGAGCAGATCGATCACTGGGTGGCTAAGTTTCCGCCCGGCCGTCAGCGTTCGGCCGTCATTTCGGCGCTGCGCGCCGCGCAGGAACAGAACCACGGCTTTCTGACGCCCGATCTGATGGATGCGATCGCCGAGTACCTGCAGATGCCGCCCATCCAGGTGTACGAAGTGGCCAGCTTCTATTCGATGTTCGAGACGCATCCCTGCGGCCGGCATCACCTCAGCGTCTGCACCAATATCTCCTGCATGCTGCGCGGGGGCGAGGACATCGCCGCCTACGTGGAGCAGAAGCTCGGCATCCGCACCGGCGAGAGCACGCCCGATGGGCGCATCTTCCTCAAGCGCGAGGAGGAGTGCCTGGCCGCCTGCACGGGCGCGCCGATGATGATGGTCGATCATGTCTATCACGAGTATCTGACCCACGAGAAGGTCGACCGGATTCTGGCTGATCTGAAGTGAGCACACGCCAAAGCCTATGAGCAACTGGGACGACAAACGCAATCTCACCTGCTTCGAGCCGCTGAAGTACGAGCGTCCGTGGGAACTGGCAACCTATCAGCGCATCGGCGGGTACGAGGCGTGGAAGAAGATCCTGGCCGAGAAGACCCCGCGCGAGCAGATCATCGAGCAGGTGAAGGCCTCCGGCCTGCGGGGTCGCGGCGGTGCCGCCTTCCCGGTGGGCGTCAAGTGGAGCTTCATGCCGCGCAATGCGTCCATGCAGAAGTACGCGGTCTGCAATTCGGATGAGAGCGAGCCCGGCACCTGCCACGACCGCGACATCCTGCGCTACAACCCGCACTCGCTGATCGAAGGATTGGCGATCGGCGGTTACTGCATGAATGCGACCGTGGGCTACAACTATATTCGCGGCGAATTCCTGGCCGAGCCCGTGCCGCGATTCGAGGCCGCGCTCAAGGAAGCGTATGAGGCGGGCCTGCTCGGCAAGAATATCCAGGGCTCTGGCATCGACTTTGATCTCCATACCTATGTCGGCGCGGGTGCCTACATCTGCGGCGAGGAGACGGCACTGCTCGATTCGCTCGAGGGCAAGACCGGCAAGCCGCGTTTCAAGCCGCCGTTTCCCGCAGCCTTCGGGCTGTATGGGATGCCGACCACCATCAACAACACGCAGAGCTATGCCTCGGTGCCGACCATCCTGCGCCGGGGAGCGCAGTGGTTTGCAGAGCTGGGGCCGAAGAATTCCGGCGGCACGGCGATCTTCTCGGTGTCGGGTCATGTCGAGAAGCCCGGCAATTTCGAGCTGCCGCTGGGGATTCCGTTCGTGGATCTGCTGGAACTTTGCGGCGGCGTGCTCGGCGGCCGGCAGCTCAAGGCCGTAATACCGGGCGGCTCGTCGGTGCCCGTGGTGCCGGCCGCCACCATGCTCAAGCTCAACATGGATTACGACTCGCTCAGGGCCGGCGGCTCGAGCATCGGGTCGGCCGCGGTCATCGTCATGGACGAGACCACCTGCATGGTGCGCGTGCTCGAGCGGCTGTCGCGCTTCTATATGTCCGAGTCCTGCGGCCAGTGCACGCCCTGCCGCGAGGGCACAGGCTGGCTGAATCGCACGCTCAAGCGGATCCTGGCCGGGCAGGGGAGGCAGGAGGATCTGAACCTGCTGCTGGATGTCGCCAACCGCATCGAGGGTCACACCATCTGCGGCCTGGGCGATGCGGCGGCGTGGCCCGTGCAGAGTTTCCTCAAACACTTCCGGCACGAGTTCGAGTACATGGTAGAGCACGGTGGAAGCAGCATCGTCTTAGCTGCGCGCGTGGCGGCATGAGCGAGGAGCTGGTCAACATCGAGGTCAATGGGGTGCCGATGAAGGCACGCAAGAACGAACTGATCATGCGCGTGACCGATCGCGAGGGGGTTTATATCCCGCGATTCTGCTATCACGAGAAGCTCCCGATCGCGGCCAACTGCCGCATGTGCCTGGTCGAAGTGGAGAAGGCGCCCAAGCCGTTGCCGGCCTGCGCCACGCCCGTGGCCGAGGGCATGAAGATCTTCACGCATTCGGTGAAGGCCATCGGCGCGCAGCGCGCCACCATGGAATTCCTGCTGATCAACCACCCGCTGGACTGCCCGATCTGCGATCAGGGCGGGGAATGCGAGCTGCAGGACCTGGCGCTGGGTTTCGGCCGCGACATCTCGCGCTTCGTCGAGCGCAAGCGCGTCGTCAAGGACAAGAACATAGGTCCGCTGGTGTCGACCGACATGACGCGCTGCATCCACTGCACGCGCTGCGTGCGTTTTGGCCAGGACATCGCGGGCATCCAGGAGATGGGTGCCACGGGTCGCGGCGAGCACATGGAGATCGGCACCTACATCGAGCACAGCGTCGATCATGAGCTCTCCGGCAACATCATCGATCTGTGTCCGGTCGGCGCGCTCAACAGCAAGCCCTTCCGCTATCGCGGCCGCGGCTGGGAGATGACGCAGTACCCGATGGTCTCGCCGCACGATGGGATTGGCACGCAGCTCTACGGTCATGTACTGCGTGGCCGGCTCATGCGCGTGGTGCCGCGCGACTGCGAGGAGATCAACGAGACCTGGATCGCCGATCGCGATCGTTTCAGCTACGAGGGCATCTACAGCGACGACCGGCTGCTGCAGCCCCAGGTGCGCGCGGCCGATGGCAGCTGGCGCGAGGCGCCCTGGGACGAGGCGCTCGAGAAGGCGGCCGGCCTGCTGAAAGTTGCGGCAGGCGGCGCCGAGGGACTCGGCCTGCTGGCGCATCCCTCGAGCACGCTCGAGGAACTCTATCTGCTGTCGCGCCTGGCCGATGGGCTCGGCAGCGCGCACATCGATCATCGTCTGCGTCAGCGGGATTTTCGGCATCAGGCCGCCGATGCGCCCGTGCCTGCGCTGGGACTGCCGATCGCGGCCGTCGATGAACTCGATGGCCTGCTCATCGTCGGCTCGAACCTGCGCCACGAGTTGCCAATCCTGGCGCACCGCGTGCGCAAGGCGGGACTGCGCGGCGCCAAGATCAGCTTTATCAACCCCGCGCTCTCCAAATATCTGTTCCCGGTGGCCCGATACATCGTCGCACGAGCCGATGGCGACGTGGCCGCGCTCGCGGCGGTTTTGCGGGCGGCGCTCGGCGATGCAGCAGCGCCGGCCAGCGTCGGATCGCTGCTCGAGGGCATCACACCCGAAGATGGCCATCGCGCCATCGCCGATTCGCTCAAGGCCGGCACGCGGCGCGCGATCTGGCTCGGGGCCCTGAGCCTGCGCAGCGCGCGCTACAGCGAGCTGCGCGCGCTGGCGCGTGCGCTAAGCGTTGCCACCGGTGCTGTCTTCGGCGAACTCGCGGAGGGCGGAAATGCCGTCGGCGCTCACCTGGCCGGTGTGCTGCCGCATCGCACTGCTGCCGGTGGGGCGCGCGCCACTGCGGGCAAGGATGCACGCGCCATGCTCGAGGGTGCGATGTCTGGCTACCTGCTGCTCAACTGCGAGCCCTGGGCCGACGCCTCGCAGGCCGCTGCGCTCGAGACGCTGGCCAAATCACGCGCCATCGTGGCCGTGACCCCCTATGCGAATGCCGCCATGAAGCGCGTCGCGCAGGTGTTGCTGCCGGCCGGCAGCTTTGCCGAAACCTCCGGCACCTATGTGAATCTGGAGGGCCGCTGGCAGAGCTACTCCGGCGTCGCCAGGGCCTTAGGGGGAGCGCGCCCGGCGTGGAAGATCCTGCGCGTGCTCGGCAATCTGCTGCACCTTGCCGACTTCGACTACGACTCCTCCGAGCAGGTGCGCGATGCGCTCAAGGCGCGCGTCGATGCCACCGGTAGCGCTGCCGCGGCGATTGCCATCACCGCGAACGCTGCCGCCTCCTGGGCGCGGCAGAGCCTTTCCTCCGATCCCACCTTTGATGTCGGCATGTACGAGATCGATCCGGTGCTGCGCCGCGCGGGCGCGCTACATCGCACGGTGGATGGCCGCGCTGCGGCGGCCGTCTACGCGGGGGCCAACCCCGTGAAGGCCGCCGGGTGAAGGACGCGATTGCCGCCTGGCTGGCCCTGCCGCCGTACGTGCACTCGACGGTGTTCACGGTGATTCTCACCGTGGTGCTGATTCTCTCGGTGGCGTATCTGACGCTGTGGGAGCGCAAGCTCATCGGCTGGATGCAGATGCGCATCGGGCCCAATCGCGTGAAGATCTTTGGCTTTGCGGGGGGCATGGGCCAGCCCTTTGCCGATGTCATCAAGCTGCTCATCAAAGAAGTGGTGGTGCCCACGCGCGCGAACAAGCTGCTGTTCACGCTGGCGCCCGCCATTACGCTGATTCCCGCCTTTGCCACCTGGGCGGTGGTGCCGATTGCGCCCAACTATGCAATCGCGAATGTCGATGCCGGGCTGCTGTACTACCTGTCGCTGACCTCCATGGGGGTCTACGGCGTGATCCTGGCCGGCTGGGCGTCAAACTCGAAGTACGCCTTCCTCGGCGCCATGCGATCGGCGGCGCAGATGGTGGCCTATGAGATCGCCATGGGCTTCGCGCTGGTCGGCGTGCTGATGGCTTCCGGCAGCCTCAACCTGGGCACCATCGTCGCCCGCCAGCATGGCGGCCTGGGGGCATGGAACTGGTTCTGGCTGTTTCCGCTTCTCATGGTGTATTTCATTTCCGGCATCGCCGAGACCAATCGCGCGCCCTTCGATGTGGCCGAGGGCGAATCCGAGATCGTCGCGGGTTTCCACGTAGAGTATTCCGGCATCGCCTTCGCGCTGTTCTTCCTGGCCGAATACGCCAACATGATCCTGATCTCGGCACTGACCACGGTGTTCTTCTTCGGCGGCTGGATCAGCCCGGTCGAGGGGCTGCCCTGGCTGGGCGGGGATACGCTGCTGGGATTGCCGGGCACGCATTGGCTGGTACTCAAGATTTTCGCGCTGCTGTGTGTGTTCCTCTGGCTGCGCGCAACCTTTCCGCGCTATCGCTACGATCAGATCATGCGCCTCGGGTGGAAGATCCTGATTCCCATTACGCTGGTCTGGATCGTCGTTGAGGCGGCCATGCTCAGCTATCACCTCGGCCCTTGGAGAACCCCATGGCCATGAACAACCCCATCAAGACGTTCCTGCTCACCGAGTTGCTGCAGGGACTGTCGGTGACGGCCCGCTCGCTGTTCCGGCGCAAGGTGACCGTGCAGTACCCGGAAGAGAAGACGCCCCAGTCGGTGCGCTTCCGCGGATTGCATGCGCTGCGCCGCTATCCGAACGGCGAGGAGCGCTGCATTGCCTGCAAGCTGTGCGAGGCGGTGTGCCCGGCACTGGCGATCACGATCGACTCGGACGTGGCCGCCGACGGCACGCGCCGCACGACGCGCTACGATATCGACCTCTTCAAGTGCATTTACTGCGGTTTCTGCGAGGAGGCCTGCCCGGTGGATGCCATCGTCGAGACGCGCATTCACGAATACCACATGGAGAGCCGCGGCCAGAACATCATGAACAAGGACAAGCTGCTCGCGGTGGGCGAGCGCTACGAGGCCATGATCAGCGCGGACAAGAGCGCGGATGCGCGTTATCGCTAACAGGGGTTCATCGTGCTGCCGTTGATTCTGTTCTACGTGTTCGCGACCGTGCTGGTTGCCGCCGCGCTCGGCGTCATCATCACACGCAATCCCGTGTTCGCGGCGCTGAGCCTGGTGCTGTGCTTTGTCACCAGCGCGGTGCTGTGGCTGCTGATCGAGGCGGAGTTCCTGGCCATCGTGCTGGTACTGGTCTACGTCGGGGCGGTCATGGTGCTGTTCCTGTTCGTCATCATGATGCTCGACATCAATCTCGAGGAGCTGCGCAGCGGCTTCGTGCGCTATGCCTGGTTTGGCTGGATCATGGCGGCGGTGGTGGTGGTCGAGGTCGCGGGCGTGGTGGTGACGCGCAGACTCGGCATCGATGTGACGCGCGGCGCAGCCCCGCTGCCGCCCAATTACAGCAATACCTTCGCACTCGGCGAGGCTCTCTACACCCGCTATGTCTATGCCCTCGAGATCGCAGCCATGGTGCTGCTCGTGGCCATGGTGGCCGCCATCACGCTGACCCTGCGGCACCGCGTGGGGCTCAAGGCGCAGGACATCGGTAAGCAGGTCGCCGCGCGCGCCAGCGAGCGCGTGCGCATCGTCAAGATGGATTCGGAGACGCGCCTATGATCACGCTGGGTCACATGCTGACGCTGTCGGCGGTCCTGTTCGCGCTGTCGGTGGCGGGAATCTTCATCAATCGCAAGAACGTGTTGCTGCTGCTGATGTGCATCGAGCTGCTGCTGCTGGCGGCCAATTTCAACTTCGTGGCTTTTTCGCGCTACCTCGGCCAGCTCGACGGGCAGATCTTCGTGTTCTTCGTGCTGACGGTGGCTGCAGCCGAATCGGCCATCGGGCTGGCGATCCTGGTGGTGCTGTTCCGCGAACGCCGCAGCATCAACGTCGAAGAGCTCGACAGTCTCAAGGGCTGACATGAATCCGACGCTGCTGCTCACCATTCCGATGCTGCCGCTGATTGCGGCGTTGCTGGCAGGCCTTGCCGGCAAGCAGATCGGCCGGGCAGGGGCCGCGGCCGTGACGATTACGGCCGTGGGCGCCTCCTGCCTGCTGTCGCTCATCGTGCTCAAGCAGTTGCTGGTCGATCAGGTGCCGGATTACCAGGGCACCGTCTACACCTGGCTGGTCAGCGACGGCGTGCGCATGCAGGTGGGCTTCCTGGTCGATCACCTGACGGCGCTCATGATGGTGGTCGTGACCTTCGTGTCCTTCTGTGTGCATGTCTACACCGTCGGCTACATGAGCGATGATCCGGGCTACCAGCGCTTTTTCGCCTACATCAGCCTGTTCACCTTTTCGATGCTCATGCTGGTGATGTCGAACAACTTCATGCAGCTGTTCTTCGGCTGGGAAGCGGTGGGTGTGGTCTCCTACCTGCTGATCGGCTTCTGGTACACGCGCCCGACCGCGATCTTCGCCAACCTCAAAGCCTTTCTCGTTAACCGCGTCGGCGACTTCGGCTTCGTGCTCGGCATCGCCGGGGTGCTGCACTACACCGGCTCGCTGGATTACAGCGAGGCCTTTAAATTGGCGCCCTTCGTCGGCGCCAAGACGCTTATGGTCTTCCCGGGGCATCCCTGGTCGGCAATGACGCTGATCTGCATCTGTCTGTTCATCGGCGCCATGGGTAAGTCCGCACAGATGCCGCTGCACGTGTGGTTGCCCGATTCGATGGAAGGCCCCACGCCCATCTCGGCGCTGATTCACGCCGCCACCATGGTGACGGCCGGCATCTTCATGGTGGCGCGCATGTCGCCATTGTTCGAGTATTCCGATACCGCACTGTCATTCGTGCTCGTGATCGGTGCCTCCACCGCACTGTTCATGGGCTTCCTCGGCATCGTCAACAACGACATCAAGCGCGTCATCGCCTATTCGACGCTCTCCCAGCTCGGCTACATGACCGTGGCGCTCGGTGTCTCGGCCTACAGCGTCGCGATGTTCCATCTCATGACGCATGCCTTCTTCAAGGCACTGCTGTTCCTGTCGGCCGGCGCGGTGATCATCGCCATGCACCACGAGCAGGACATGCGCAAGATGGGCGGTCTGCGCAAGCGCATGCCGGTCACCTACTGGACCTCGCTGATCGGCGCGCTGGCGCTCATCGGCACGCCATTCTTCTCCGGGTTCTATTCCAAGGACACGCTCATCGATGCGGTGGCCGATTCTCATCGCTTCGGCGCCGGATATGCCTATGGGTGCGTGCTGGTGGGTGTGTTCGTCACGGCGCTCTACACCTTCCGCATGATCTTCCTGACCTTTCACGGACCGGAGCGGCTCGATCATCACGCCCAGGAGCACTTCCACGACGTGGGGTGGAACATGAAGGGGCCGTTGGTGGCGCTGGCGATCCCATCACTCTTCATCGGCTTCCTGACCGAACAGACCGTGCTGTTCCGCGGCTACTTCAGCGACTCGATCCGCGTGCTCGAGAAAGATGACGTGGTGGCCGAGGTCGCCAGGGAATGGCATGGCCCGGTGGAGTTTGCGCTTCACAGCTTTCTGGGATTCGCACCGTGGCTCGCGGCGCTGGGCGTACTGACGGCCTGGTACTTTGTGCTGCACAGGCCTGCGGCCGGTGATGCGGTGCGAGTGCGCTTTGCAGGCATCAATCGCGTGCTCGACAACAAGTACTACTTCGACTGGTTCAACGAGAACGTCATCGCGCGGCTTACGCGCGGCATCGGCCTGGTGCTGTGGCGGGGCGGCGACCAGGCCATCATCGATGGCGGCATGGTCAACGGCTCGGCGGGGCTGGTCGGCTGGCTCGCGGGTGTGACGCGGCAGCTGCAGAGCGGCTTTCTCTATACGTACGCGTTCTGGATGATCATCGGCCTGGCGGCATTGCTCGGCTGGTTCCTGTGGCGGACTTAGGCGTGAGCGTGGGGCATATCGGTTTGCTGTCGGTCGTCATCTTGCTGCCCATCGCGGGCGGCGTCGTGGCCTTGACCCTGGGCGATGCGCGCGCCCGGGCTGCGCGCTGGGTCTCGCTGCTGGCCTCGCTGCTGACACTGGCGGTGTGCGTGCCGCTCTACACGCAATTCGTCAACGGCACGCCGAACTTCCAGTTCACCGAGCGCACGCCCTGGATCCCCGCATTGCACGCGCAGTACTTCCTGGGGGTCGATGGCATCTCGCTGCCGCTGATCCTGTTGACGGCGTTCATGACCGTGCCGGTCATCATCGCGGGCTGGTCGGTGGTCGAGAAGCGTCCGGCGCAGTACTACGCGGCCTTCCTGATCATGGAAGGGCTGATGATCGGCGTGTTCTCGGCGCTCGATTCGCTGCTGTTCTACTTTTTCTGGGAAGCCATGCTGATCCCGATGTTCGTCATCATCGGTGTCTGGGGCGGCCCGCGGCGCGTGTACGCGACGCTGAAGTTTTTCCTGTATACGTTTCTCGGTTCCGTGCTGATGCTCGTGGCGCTGATCTACCTGTACCTGAAGGGCGGCAGCTACACCATCGCCAGCATGCAGGCGCTGCCGCTGTCCCTGGCCGAGCAGCGCTGGATCTTCATCGCCTTCCTGCTGGCCTTTGCCGTCAAGGTGCCGATGTGGCCCGTGCACACCTGGCTGCCCGACGCGCACGTGGAAGCCCCAACCGGCGGCTCGGTGATCCTGGCGGCCATCATGCTGAAGATGGGCGGGTACGGGCTGTTGCGGTTCAGTCTGCCGATCACACCGGATGCCAGCCATCAATTCGACGGGCTCATGGTGGCACTGTCGCTGATCGCGATCGTCTACATCGCGTACGTGGCCATCGTGCAGCAGGACATGAAGAAGCTCGTCGCCTACTCCTCGATCGCGCACATGGGCTTCGTGACGCTGGGCGCGTTCCTGGTGTTCTTCATAGTGGCCGCCACCGGCTCGACGCGCGGCGCCATCAACGGGCTCGACGGTGCCATGGTGCAGATGGTCTCGCATGGCCTGATCTCGGGCGCCCTGTTCCTGTGCATCGGCGTGCTCTATGACCGCATGCACACGCGCGAGATCAGCGCCTACGGCGGCGTGGTCAACGTCATGCCCAAATTTGCGGCGTTGATGGTGCTGTTCGCACTGGCCAATTCCGGCCTGCCGGGCACCTCGGGCTTCATCGGCGAGTTCCTGGTGATCCTGGCAAGTTTCAAGGCGAGCTTCTGGTTTGCGCTCACCGCGGCCACCATCCTCGTGCTCGGCGCCACCTACAATCTCTGGCTCATCAAGCGCGTGATCTTCGGCCCGGTGGCCAATGACAAGGTGGCCGCGCTGCAGGATCTCAATCCGCGCGAATTTCTAGTGCTTGGCGTGCTGGCGGTCTCGGTCATCCTGCTGGGCATCTGGCCGGCGCCGCTGCTCAACATGATGGAAGCCTCGACGCAGCACCTGCTGCAGCAACTGCTGACCAGCAAGATCGGGGTGGCACCATGAGCCTGCTGGAACCCACCGATATCAGCTGGCCGGCAATTCCAGAGATCTGGCTCGGCGCATCGGCCTGCCTGATCCTGCTGGTGGATGCCTATGGCGGCCACCGCCGCCGCGGCGTGACCGCTACGATCACGATGATGAGCCTGCTGGTCGGCGCGGTGCTCATCAGTCTTTTTGGCATGGTGCTCACGCGCACCGTGCTGTTCCACGGACTCTTCGTGGCCGATGGGCTCGGTACCTTCCTCAAGCTGGCCGGCTTCGTGACCATGGCCACCGCCATTTATTATTCGCAGGAGTACCTCGAGCAACGCGCCATGGTGGGCGGGGAGTACTACGTCCTGTGCCTCACGGGCCTGCTGGGCGTGTTCGTGTTGATTTCGGCAAACAGCATGCTCACCGTGTACTTAGGCATCGAGCTGCTGTCGCTGTCGCTCTACGCGCTGGTCGCCTTCGATCGCGATTCGGGCATCGCGGCCGAGGCGGCCATCAAGTACTTCGTGCTTGGGGCTATTGCCTCCGGGGCGCTGCTGTACGGAATGTCCATCCTTTACGGTCTCACCGGCACGCTCGATCTCGACCGCTTAAGCGAGGTGGTGCGGCAGGGCGCCAGCGAGGGCGTAATCGTCGCCATCGCCTTCATCGTTGCTGCCATCGCCTTCAAGTTCGGCGCGGTCCCGTTCCACATGTGGGTGCCCGATGTCTACCAGGGGGCGCCGACCAGCGTGACGATGTTCATCGCCACGGTTTCGAACCTGGGCTCCTTCGCGCTGATCGCGCGGCTGCTCTCGCATGGCCTGGCCGGCATGCCCGCCATCTGGACGCAGATGGTCATGGCCGTGGCTGTGCTGTCGCTGCTGTTCGGCAACCTGATTGCCATAGCGCAGACCAATCTCAAACGCATGCTGGCGTACTCGGCCATCGCCAATGCCGGATTCGTGCTGCTGGGTTTCTCGACCGGGGAGGCGGTCGGCTACCAGGCCTCGCTTAATTTCACGATTGCCTATGTGCTGACGACGCTGGCCGCATTCGGTCTCATCCTGGCGCTCAGCCGCAGCGGCTTCGAGCACGATGAGATCGCGGACTTCAAGGGGCTGTCCGCTCGCGACCCGATGCTGGCCGCGCTGATGCTCGTCATCATGTTCTCGACCGCCGGCGTGCCGCCTTTCGTCGGTTTCTGGGCCAAGCTGTGGATCATCCAGGCGCTGCTGACCAGTCATCACGTCTGGCTGGCTACCTTTGCCGTGCTGATCTCCGTCATCGGCGCGTTCTACTACCTGCGCGTAGTCTGGTACATGTACTTTGAGGCGCCCGTGGATCAAGCTCCAGACCTAAGAAAGCCGCGCATGCGATTGATTCTACTCATCAATACGCTGGCGGTCGTGGCCTTAGGACTGCTGCCGAACTCGCTGCTCGAGATCTGCCAGCGGCTGTTTCCCTGAAACGCCTGCACGGGGCTATACGGGCTCCGGCGCTGGTGTAGAATGCGCGACCCAACCGGTGCGGGGTGGAGCAGTCTGGCAGCTCGTCGGGCTCATAACCCGAAGGTCGCAGGTTCAAATCCTGCCCCCGCTACCAATCAAATCAA
>Ga0182016_10006231_pt1 | contig 12602 bp, 9 predicted proteins | sample 712S2MmetaG_FD_120491 | JGI IMG/M metagenome (GOLD analysis project Ga0182016, IMG submission 120491) | Permafrost microbial communities from Stordalen Mire, Sweden - 712S2M metaG | ecosystem: Environmental > Terrestrial > Soil > Wetlands > Permafrost | place: Sweden: Stordalen | collected...
AAGGCCGCCGGCGATGAGCGCGGCAATCATTAATGTCTGGTTTGGTTTCATAATGGTTAAATCAGTTTAGTCCTGTCAGCCGCCGGTTCATACGAAGGAGGCCACTGGCAGGTCAGACGGAAAGTTTATGCGAAGGTTACAGCGTCCGCAATACTTTGGCGGCGGAACGAATGGTCTGCTCGATATCGCCCGGGGAGTGCGCGGTGGAAATGAACCCCGCCTCAAATTGTGACGGCGCCAGATAGACGCCTTCGTTGAGCATGCCGTGAAAATATTTTTTAAACCGTTCGCGGTCGCTCTTGAGGGCGTCGGTGACGTTATGAACGGGTTCGCTGCTGAAATAAGCGCAGAACATGGAGCCGCAGCGATGGAATTGCACTGGCAGGCCGGCGAATGCGGCGGCATCTTTCAGGCCGGTCTCAAGTTGTGCGCCCAGTTCCTCGAGCCGGGCATGAGCGGTACCGTCGAGCAATTCCTGAAGGGTGGCGATGCCCGCCGCCATCGCCAGCGGATTGCCGCTGAGGGTGCCGGCCTGGTAGACCGGGCCGAGCGGTGCGAGGCAGTCCATGATCTCCGCCCGACCGCCAAAGGCCCCCACGGGGAGGCCGCCCCCGATGACCTTGCCGAACGTGGAGAGGTCGGGGGTGACATGAAACCGTTCCTGCGCGCCGCCCCGGGCGACCCGGAACCCGGTCATGACTTCATCAAAAATGAGCAAAGCGCCGTGCGCCCGGGTAATGTCGCCGAGGAATTCCAGGTAGCCTGGACGCGGCAGATATAAGCCGGCGTTGCCCGGGACCGGTTCGATGATGATACCGGCGATTTGGTCCGGGTTGGCCGCGAAGGCCGCCTCGACAGCGTCAACGTCATTGTAGGGGAGCACGACGGTGTGCTGGGTGAAGGCGGCCGGCACGCCTGCGCTGTCGGGTTGGCCGAAGGTCAGCGCGCCGCTGCCGGCGCGCACGAGCAGGGAATCGGCATGGCCGTGATAACAGCCGTCGAACTTGATGATTTTATCGCGCCGCGTGAAACCGCGCGCCAGGCGGATGGCGCTCATGCAGGCCTCCGTGCCGCTATTGGTCAGGCGCACTTTTTTCACGCCGGGCACGAGCTGGCAGATCAGCTTCGCCATCGTGACCTCGAGCGGGTTGGGGATGCCGAAGCTGGTGCCGAGCTCGGCGGCGGCTTTCACTGCGGCGATGATTTTGGGGTGCGCGTGGCCGAGGATCGCCGGTCCCCAGGAAAGGACGTAATCAATCAACTCATTGCCGTCCACATCCCAGAGATGCGCTCCGAACGCCTTGTTTACGAAGAACGGCTGGCCGCCCACAGCGCGAAAGGCGCGCACTGGTGAATTGACGCCGCCCGGGATGTATTTCAGCGCCTCGGCGAACAAGGTTTCCGACTGGGTGCGATGCATGTGGATAAAATAAACCGGCCGCCGGAAAAAACAAAGCGGAAGCACGGTAAAATCCGAAAGCCGAATCAGCTGGCCGCAGAATCGGAAGCCGGTGGGGGGCGTTTCGAGCAAGGCTCAATTTGAATCCACGTCTGAGTCTGGTTTGGCTGCCCGGGCGCGGGCATGACCGGTTCCGTTGGGCGTGATGGTGGGCGAACTCGACAGACCAAAGGCCATTTGCAAGACTATGTGGCAGTGCAATCATCCATCGTCATCCTGGACCTGGACGCCCCAACGGTGACGGAAATGACGGCCAAAGTTGCGGCCAGCGCAAAGCATCCAGGTTGGTCATGGCGGGCAGGTGGAATCATCCGCCTTCCGCCGGCTGGCCTCCGCGAATAATAGGCCATGCGATTCCATTCCCGCCATCATCTTACCTGTCTGTGCCTCGCGCTGGCGGTGATTACCCTGGCGCTGTATTGGCCTATGGTCGGCCATGATTTCATCAACGTGGATGATCCGCGATTCATTTCCCAAAACCCGCACGTGAAGGCGGGGCTGACCCGGGCAGGGGTTGGCTGGGCGTTTCAAAGTTTGGAAACCGAAAACTGGCAGCCACTGACCTGGATATCCCACATGATCGACTGCGACTTGTACGGCCTGAACGCGGGCGGACATCATTTTACGAGCCTGCTGCTGCACGTGGCCAATTCGGTTTTACTGTTGGTCTGGCTGAATGGACTCACACAGTCGCCCTGGCGCAGCGCCTGCGTGGCGGCGCTGTTTGCGTGGCATCCGCTCCACGTTGAATCGGTGGCGTGGGCCTGTGAACGCAAGGACGTGCTGAGCACCTGGTTCTGGCTGTTGGCTTTGCTGTCCTATACGCGTTATGCGCAGGGGATGCGCCCGGAGGCGCCCCGACCTGGCGCTCACCCGGCGTTTTATTACGGGTTGACCCTGTTGTTTTTCGCGTGCGGCCTGATGAGCAAGCCGATGGTGGTGACGCTGCCGTGCGTCCTGATGCTGCTGGATTTCTGGCCCTTGAACCGGTTTACCGACGGTCGGGCGACCGACCAAGCCGGCGAACCGGGCCAATCCCTGGCGAGGGCCGCCAGCCGGTTGGTCGTGGAAAAAATTCCCTTCTTTCTGCTAACCCTGGGCATGAGCATGGCCACGCTCTTTGCCCAGAAAGCCGGGGGTGCCCTGGCAACGCTGGCCGGCCTGCCGTTCTCCGAGCGCCTGGCAAATACGGTGGTGAATTACGGCACCTACCTGGCCAATACTTTCTGGCCTTCCGGGCTGGCGTATTTTTATCCGTATCACTTCGCGTGGCCGGCCAGCCGGGTGGTGGAAGACGGGTTGCTGCTGGCAGCGGTGACCGGCTGGAGTCTCTGGCGGCTGCGGCAAGAACCCTATTGGCTGACCGGCTGGCTCTGGTTTTTAGGCACGCTGTTGCCCACGATTGGCCTGGTGCAAGTGGGCATCCAATCACTGGCCGACCGCTATATGTACATTCCGAGCATCGGATTATTCCTTGCCTTAGTGTGGGGGATGGGCGGGCTGTTTGACCGCTGGCATACCGGGAGGAAAATTATGTCGGCGCTCGGCGGCCTGGCACTGGTGGGCTGCCTGACGCTCACATCGGTGCAACTGAGTTACTGGCAAAACAGCATCACCCTGGCCAGCCACACCATTGAAGTGACGCGCCAGAACTATGTGGCCTATGAGAGCCTGGGCCGGGCGCTCTATGAAGCGGGCCGGAAAAAAGAGGCCATGATTTGTTACGAGGAATCAGTGCGCATAAGGCCGGATTTTCCCCAATCGCAATTCAATCTGGCGACGGCCCTGCGGGATGCGGGCCGGCTGCCGGAGGCCGTGGAACATTTTGCCGCCGCGGCAAAACTGGTGCCGGACCGTCCGGAAGCCAGGATTGCCCTGGGGACAACGCTCCTGCAAGCCAACCGCCTCAATGAAGCGGCGGTGCAATTCGCCGAGGGGTTGCGGCTGGAACCGGATTCCGCCGAGGCCCACCACAGTTTGGGCATCGCGCTCGCCCGGCAGGGAGACATCACGAATGCCATTCCCCATTTTAGGGCCGCGGTCCGGCTGGATCCGGCCAAGGCGGACTTTCGGTTTAGCCTGGGCCTCGCGCTGATGGACACGCATCTACCGGCGGCGGCGGCCGCGCAGTTTGAGGCGGAACTCAAGCTCGCCCCGAACGAAACCAGGGCCCACTTTCGGCTGGCCCAGGCGTTGCAACAACTGAATGAGCCGGCGGCGGCGGCGGAGCACTACCAGGCGGCGCTGCGGCTCACGCCCGACTTTCCGGAAGCAGCAGCGGCGCTGGCTCAAATTCTCGCGGCGCATCCCGGGTTGAAGGCCCGCGAACCGCTCGACAACGCCCATTGATTCTGGAAAACTGCGCGCGCGTGAAACAATCAATCGTCACTTTGGACATGGAAGGTGTACTGACGCCGGAAATCTGGATTGCCGTGGCCGAAAAAACCGGGATTCCAGGGCTGCGCCGCACCACGCGTGACGAACCGGATTACGACAAACTCATGCGCGGCCGCCTGGCCATCCTCGCGGAACACGGCATCACGCTGCCGGACATTCAGGACGTCATTGGCTCGCTGCAGCCGCTGGCCGGGGCGCGGGAATTTCTGGATGAACTGCGCACGCTGGTACAGGTGGTTATTTTGTCGGACACCTTCGAGCAGTTCGCGGCCCCCCTGATCCGCCAGTTGAATTTCCCCACCCTGCTGTGCCACCGGCTGGTCGTGGAAAGCGATCGAATTGTGGATTACCAACTTCGCATCCGCGAACAGAAACGCGAAGCGGTAGCGGCCTTCCGACGGATGAACTACCACGTGATCTCGGCGGGCGATTCGTATAATGACACCGCGATGCTGAAGGAGGCGAACGCGGGTTTTCTCATCCACGCGCCGGAAAATGTAAAGCAGGAGTTTCCGCAGTTCCCGGCGGTCGAGTCACATGCGGAATTGCTGCGATTGATCAAGGGGGCGATGTAAATGCGAACCAAGCAAGGGGCCATCAAGCTATTTTCGCTGGCGGGAATCGGCGTTTATGTGCATTGGATGTGGTTTCTGGCCGCGGTTTATTCGCTTCAAACCCGGGGCCAGGTCTATTCGTCCTTCATTTGGAACGTCGTGGAATACCTTGCGCTGTTTGCCATCGTGCTCATGCATGAGTTCGGGCATCAACTGGCGTGCCGATCGGTCGGGGGGCAGACCCACGACATCGTCCTGTGGTTGCTGGGCGGCGTGGCATTCGTCTCGCCGCCGCAACGGCCGGGCGCTCAGCTCTGGAGCATTGCGGCCGGCCCGCTGGTCAATATCGCCCTCATTCCCGTGTTTTCCGCCTTAATTGCCGTCAGTGCGCATCTGGGCTGGGACGACACGCATCCCGATGCCTATGAATTTTTACACAATTGGTGGAAGGTAAACATAATCGTGTTGATTTTCAATATGATGCCGATTTATCCGCTCGACGGCGGACAAATACTACGCTCCCTGTTATGGTTCCCATTTGGCCGGGCCAACAGCCTGCTCATCGCCAGCATCATCGGTTTCATTGGCGTGGCTGCGCTGGTTTTGCTGGCGATTTGGTGGCAGTCTCTCTGGCTGGGCGTCATGTCGGTGTTTATCGTGACCAGTTGCTGGCAAGGTTTGAAGCAGGCGCTGGCGTTATCCCGCGTGGCCAAACTCCCGCGCCGCGACGGCTTTGCCTGTCCGGCCTGCAAAAGCGCTCCGCCGCAGGGTGCGTTCTGGCGCTGCGGGAAATGCGGGCAATCCTTTGACCCCTTCCAAACCCTGGCGGTCTGTCCGCACTGTGCGACGCAATTTTCCTCCACCCAATGCCTCGATTGCGGCGCCAGCCGCCCCATCGGCGAATGGAGCGCAGCACCGCTGACGAATCCCGGGTGAAGCCGGCGTGGCTGCAACCGCGTGGCGATTGAAAATATTTGGGGCCGGCTTACCGTTTTTGCCGTTGCAGCATGATGAGGTTGCTGATCCAGGTTGAAGCCACCACACACACGACGAAACCTTCGAGCAGATTCCTGGCGATTTCGGATTCCGGGGCGGTCAAAAACCGGGCCAACGTGACGAAGCCGAGCAAAGCCATGAAAATGGTGAGCGCGCCCATGGTCCGGCGCGGCCAGCCGGCCGGACATTTGAAGACCACGGACACGGGCAGCAACAGCAGCCCGAACACGAGCGCCATGATGAGCCATGGGCTGTCCAGACCGCGCAGGGCGCAGCCGACCAGGCCGGCCAGGGCGAACAGCAGACAGAGGCCAAAGCAGTTGGAGGCCATGGTTTGTTCGGGCGAAAGCACGAGCCGGCCAAATTTGTTCAGGCGGAGCAACAGGTTGAACAGTGGATACGCCAGCCAGGTCATCAGGGCAAAGGCAACATAGAGAATGCGCAACGGCAAAATCCAGGGCGCCAGATTGGGGTTGGCGTGCGCCACCCCGGCCAGGATGCGGTTGCCAAAATAGGCGGCAAGGAGGATGCCCATCTGGCCGCTGCGGCTGAATCTGGCCATCCACAGAAAATATTTCAACATCAGCGCGTAGATAAAATGCCGCGTCTTGAGTGCCTCGATAATCCCACGGCGCGCCCAGTCATTTTGGGGATCCAGGCGCAGCGCCTCGCGAAAATGCTCGGCGGCCATTTTGGGCTGGCCCTTTTCGAGCAGGGTCCAGCCTTGATTGGCATGGGTCAGGGCATTATCGGGATGCCTGGCCAGCGCGGTGTCAATGGTCCGGCCCGCCTCGTCTTTGCGTCCGAGTTTGACCAAGGCGACGGCGCGCAGGTTGGTGCAGCCGACGTGTTCGGGATCAAATTGCAGCCCCTGTTCGGCGGTGGTTAGCGCCTCGCGCCAGCGCGATTCCTGGAGATGAATGCTGGCCAGCAGCGCGTATTGATCGCTGTCCTCAGGGGCGAGCCGGATCGCTTCGCTGATGACCGGCAGCGCATCGGAGAAACGATTGCGATCAAAGAGCACCCGGGCGTGGGCAAAATGCGCAAACGGAAACTCTGGTGCCAGGTGAATGGCCTGACGGGTCTCGCTGGAGGCCTCCTCGAATTTTTCCCGGCAGGCGAGACAAATGCCGAGCAAGGCATGGGCGAAGGCATTATCCGGCTCGGCCGCCAGCGCCTGGCGCAATTCGGGCTCGGCCAGTTCGTAACGGGATTGCTGATAAAGCAATTGGGCGCGTTCCAAGTTGACGTTCATGGAATCAGAGCTTCAAATGCTTCAAAATATCGTCGTAGATCCCGCCCTGGTTGGAATACAGCGCATAGTTGCGCGCGGTGGCAAACCATTCCTTGGTGGTGGCCTTAAGGGTACCGGCGGCGGCCGCCAGATCCCTGGTAGTGAGAGGCTTGGGAACCCCGGTTTTCAAGGCTTCCTGCAATTTGCCTTCGATGGCCACGTCCACCACGGCCTTCAAATCCGCGCCGGAAAAACCGTCCGTCTTTTTGCCGAGGTAATCAAAATCGATCTCCTCCGCGGGCTTGCCTTGGCATTGCAGGCGCAGAACGGAAGCGCGGGCGGCGGCATCCGGGGGCGGCACAAAGAGCACCCGGTCAAAACGGCCCGGCCGGCGGAACGCGGAATCCAAATGCCACGGCGCGTTGGTGGCGGCAAGAATCAGCACGCCGTCATTGGATGATTTCACTCCGTCCATTTCGGCCAGAAACTGGTTGATGAGCTGCCGCCCGGCATGATGGCGCATGTCGTTGCGACTGGCGCCCAAGGCGTCCACTTCGTCGAAGAACAGCACGCAGGGTTTATTCCGCCGGGCCTGCTCAAACAGCGTATGCAGGTTCCGCTCGCTGTTACCGATCCACATGTCCAGCACGTCGTTGATGCCCACCGAGATGAAGGCGGCCTTGATTTCGCCGGCCGTGGCGCGCGCGAGATACGTCTTGCCACAACCGGGCGGGCCATACATCAGGATGCCGCCGCCCACCGCCTTGCCATAGGCCTGGTACAAATCGGCGTGGGTCAGGGGATAGATAATTTTCAGGCGGATTTCCTCCTTCACCTTGTCCATGCCGCCCACGTCACTGAAATTGATTTTGGGCCGCTCAATTTCCTGCCTCGGCGCGGCGTCTTCCGCCTCGCCCCAGGCGGCGCGCACCTTGCCTTCCACCACTTCGCTTTCGACTTCCGTGGCGCCAATGCCCAGGCGCGCGGCAAACTCGGCGTCGGCCAGGGAATGATCCAGGGCCAACGCGCGTTTATATTCGGTGACGGCCTGCTGGATTTCGCCGGTGCCGGCCAGAATTTTTGCGTGGAGCAAAAAGGCGCGCGGCGGCGCCTTGGGATTCTTCACCAGATCCTCGAGCAACACGAGCGCGTGGCTGTGTTTGCCCTGGTGAAAAAAGGCGCGGGCCAGGCCGAGCTTCATCGGCACGCTGTCGGGCGAAAGGGCCAGGCCCTCGCGAAATTCCTTTTCCGCCTCCTCTCCCCGACCGTGGTTCAGCAACGCGTCGGCAAGCAACTGACGCAGCGCGACATTGTTGGGGGACGCGCGCAAAGCCTCGCGCAAGGCTTGAATGGCTTCGTCTCCGGGCAGGTTGGGGCAGGGATTACTCATAGATCAGTCTTCCGCCTTGAACGCCCGCGTGATCAGGTCGCGCACGGCTTGCCTGGGGCTTTTCCCCTCGTAAAGCATGGCATGAACTTCGTCAATGACCGGGGTCCCGACATGCTTCTCCCGGGCCAGCCGGAAGGCGGACCGCGCGGTGGGATAACCCTCCGCCAGTTTGGGATGCGACGCCTGGATGGCGGCCATCGTCTCGCCGCGGCCAAGCCGTTCGCCCAAATCCCGGTTGCGGCTTTGCTTCGAGAAACAGGTCAGCATCAAATCCCCCAAGCCGCTCAAACCCGCAAAGGTGTCAGGTTGTGCCCCACATGCCACGCCCAGCCGGCGAATTTCGGAAAGCGCGCGCGTGACCAGGCCGGCTTTCGTATTGTCACCATAGCCAAGTCCGTCGCCCACGCCCGCGCCGATGGCGATAACATTTTTCAACGCGCCACCGTATTCCACCCCGACCACATCAGCGCTGCGATAAATGCGAAACTCGGGCCGGTGGAACAGGCCCTGCACCGTTTTGGCCGTGCCTTCGCTGGCGCAAGCGCAGACCACCGAGGTGGGAATTCCCAGCGCCACCTCGCGCGCAAAACTGGGGCCGGACAGCGCCGCCACCCGGTCCGCCGGCGCCAGTTCGCGCAAAATCCGGCTCATGGTGGCGCCCGTCTCAAACTCGATGCCCTTGGTGACGCTGACAAAAACCGCCGGATGGCCCTTCAGCTTCGCCACTACCTCACGGAAGAATTGCGAGGGAATCGCCAGAACCAGCACCTCGCGTCCGCCAATGGCGGTAGCGAAATCCGGCTCGGTTTTCCAATCCGCGGGCAGCGCCACCCCGGGCAGCAATTTTTCGCTTCGGCCCTGCTGCAGTTCGGCCAGCAACGGCGCGTTCCGGTCCCACAGCGTGACGGCGTTGCCGTTTTCGTGCAACACTTTGGCCAGCGCTGCTCCCCACGCCCCCGCGCCCAGCACACCGATTCTCACTGGGCCGCCTCCTTCTTGCCGCCAAAGCGGTTTTCCGTTCCCGCCATTAGCCGTTGCAGATTGGATTTATGTTTGTAAATGACCAGCGCGCCGAGCGCGGTGGTGACCAGGCCGAGCAGCCAGCTGTGCGGCGAGAGCATCCAAACGCCGGCCGGCAACGTCACCGCCGCCGACATGGAAGCCACTGACACATACCGCGAGAGCAGCAGCAGGAGGATGAAAACAATCAGCGCCACCAGCACCGCCACCGGGGCCAACGCCGCATAGACGCCGGCGGTCGTGGCAACGCCTTTGCCGCCCTTGAACTTGAGCCAGCAGGTGTAATTGTGACCCAGCACGGCGAAAATCCCGGCGACCACATAAAACCGGGTTTGCAGGTCCAGCGGCTCCTTTTGAAAAGACGCGACCAAGCCGGAAAAATGCGGGGCCAAACCGTTGAAAATCAGGGGGGGGAGGAAATGGCAGGCGGCATAACCTTTGAACGCATCCATCAACAGCACGAAAATCCCCGCCGGCTTGCCCAGCACGCGCATGGCATTCGTCGCCCCGATGTTTCCGCTGCCAACGCCGCGAATATCGATGCCCCGGGTCTTCGCCAACAGAAAACCAAACGGTATCGAGCCCAGCAAATAGGCGGCCAGCGCGATCAGGCTGTAAGAAAAAACAAGCACGCGAACAGTTTATGAAGCCACGGGCAAAAGTTCAAAGGCCAAAGTTGACGAGTCACTGCCGCGAGAAGGTGGGGTAACACCCCATGGCATCGGCAGACCTACCCTCACTATCTTCGCCGGATGAAAGCAACGGCGATTGCTGCTGCCACGGTGCCAGAAAATCTATGGAGACATTTGAAATGAAACGAAACCGAATGAACAAACAAATAGCCAGTCTCTGCAAACTGACCGCTTTGGGAGCCACGCTCGCCCTCGCCGCCGGTTGCAAATAACGAGTATATTGGTGCCCGGCTGGAGGTCGCCGACCTCAAAAATCCTTGAAGTCGCCTTCCATTGGAATGGCTTCCCGGACTTTTGCCCGGCTGGCAAGCGCGGGCGCGGCATGTCCACTGCCATTGCCATTGCCATTGCCATTGGAGTAACGGTTGTCCGGGCGGGCATTGGCCGGAACGAGCCGTTTCGATGAGGGCGACGGCTTGCCCGGACGCGCTGGCTGGGCGTGAGTTATCTCCCGGGTTTCGCGGGCCGAGGTTTCGCGGGCACCCACTATCTGGAGCAATTCCGCCACGGAACGTTTCATAACCTCCGCCTGGGCATTCAATTCCTCCGCGGCGGCGGCGCTTTCCTCGGCGGTGGCCGCGTTGCTTTGCGTCACTTTGTCCATCTGGCCGACGGCGACGTTGATCTGCGCGATGCCGTTGGTCTGTTCGCCGGAAGCGCCAGCGACTTCCGTCACCAAGTCATCCACCTGCCGGACTTTGGCGACGATTTCATTCAAGGCCAGCGCCACCTTGCTGGTGATGTCCACGCCCTGGCCGGTCTTGACGATGGCCCCCTCAATTTTCCCGGCGGTTTCCTTCGCGGCTTGGGCGCAGCGTTGCGCCAGATTGCGCACTTCATCCGCCACCACGGCAAAGCCCATGCCGGCTTCGCCGGCGCGCGCGGCTTCCACGGCGGCGTTAAGCGCGAGAATGTTGGTCTGAAACGCGATTTCATCAATGGTCTTGATGATTTTGGCAATGTCGTCGCTACTGCTCTTGATGGCGTCCATCGAGGCCGCCATGGTTTGCATGTCCTGCACACCCTTGTCGGCCGAGGTTCGGGCTTCCTTGGCCAGTTCGTTGGCGCGGCGGGCGTTGTCCGAATTGCGCTTGGTCATGGAAGACATTTCCTCGAGGGACGCGCCGGTTTCCTCGAGCGAGGACGCCTGTTCGCTGGATCCTTCGGCCAGCGTCTGGCTGGCGGAGGAAACCTGGCTGGCCGCAGCCACGACCTGGTTGGAGCCATCGTCCAGGGTCCGGGCGACGGCGGTCAACACGCGGTTGGAGTTGCGGATGATGAAATAAGCCACTGTGACCGCCACCCCAAACGCGACCGCCAGTCCGATGATCATGGTCCAGGAAGCGGAGGAAAGGCTCTGGTTAGAGTCGTTCGCCGCAGCAATGGTCCGTTTCATTCCGGTTTCCTGGGTTTCCTGAATCAGGGTGTCCACCACTCCCAGGGCGGCGACCCGCTGCTGGCCGATGTCGGCCAGCGCCACATCATCGTCCATGGTTGCCTTCATGGCGTCGCGATAAGTGTGAGCGTCGGTTTTGACCTGATTCAAGTCATCGATGTCCTGCTGCACCGTGAGCATGGCCAGCAATTCTTCAAATTTCTTGTCCATGAGATCGAAACCGGCCAGTCCTTCCTCGATCAATTTGGGATCGCGCACGGCCTGGGATTTGAAAACGGCAATGCGCGCGGCATTGCCCTCGCCCCGGATGGTGTTGGCCAGCGTGAGTTTGTCGGCGCGTTGCTGGAGTTTGACCGCGTCGTTGAGGGACTTGATTTCGCTCTCCTGCTTCGCCTTCTGGCCGGCGATCAGCTTGTCGATATTGGCAATAAAGCCGGCGGCGGCCTGATTTAATTTGTCGCGTCCGACCAGGATGTCCTTGTTTTTGGCCTCAGTCTGATCAACGAGGTTCTCGTATGTCTGGAGGGCCGGGGTGAGGGCGACGAGGTTTTCACGCATTTTGTTCAGTTCGGGATGTGCGTCCACAAGTTTTTGGGCGGCTTGCATTTGCGCATGCACTTCGGCCAAGTGATTCCGGGCCTCGACCAGATAGGCATTATCGGCGGACAGCCCGTAGCCGCGGATGGCCAAGGCGGACTTGGCGAAGGCAAACTGCAATTGGTCGGCGATTTCCGACTCCGGCACATACCCCTCGGCAAGGGTTTGGGACTGGGTCTGCACCACTTTCATGTTGTAGATCGCCATGCCCCCCAACAAGATGGCGATCAGGATCAAGGTCCCGAACCCAAGCGCGATTTTTTTGCCGATAGTCATATTGTTCATAAAGCCGAGAATGGATGTTGCCATTGCTTTATCGTCAAATCCCAGCTTAGGTGAACTAAAAACAAATTATTTTTTGTTGGCGGACGATAATACTACAGCGACTTTGGGAGACATCCGATAAGAATAGGTTGGTATCTGGCTGAATAACGACCATCTGAAATGAACTTGAACCGGGGCGATTTAAGGTGGCGCCGCGCGTTGTTGGCGTGCGCGTCGGGGTTGCAATTTCTGCTGGCCGGCCAGAGTTGGGCCTTGGATCCGTCAAGAACCATTCTCCAATACAACTGCCACAACTGGGCGCCGGAGGATGGGTTGACAGAGGGCGGAATCAACTCGATCACCCAGACCCGGGACGGTTATCTCTGGCTGGGGACGCCGATTGGCTTGGTCCGCTTCAGCGGTCTCGAATTCAAAGCCGTCCCCATTGACCTCCCCCAGGCCCAGGGGCAGGAAGTCCGGCAACTCGTCACGTCCGGCGACGGCCAAATCCTGTTTGCCATCATGCACGGCGGTTTTGGCCGGTATGACGGTAAAAAGTTTTCCCCGCTGGGCGACGAACGCTGGGCGCAACCGGGCATGGAA
>Ga0182016_10006234_pt1 | contig 12600 bp, 12 predicted proteins | sample 712S2MmetaG_FD_120491 | JGI IMG/M metagenome (GOLD analysis project Ga0182016, IMG submission 120491) | Permafrost microbial communities from Stordalen Mire, Sweden - 712S2M metaG | ecosystem: Environmental > Terrestrial > Soil > Wetlands > Permafrost | place: Sweden: Stordalen | collected...
GACCAAAGCTACTGGCGCGACCTCGGCCGTCCCCGAAGCTTCATCGATGCCGAACAAGACATCGAAGCCGGCAAGTTAGCCAAAGACAGTAAGCTGTAAACTATCCTCTGTAACCCGAATCGGGGCCGCCCATGTTCGTCATAGTCTGGCAGTTCGAAATCGCCGAAGACAAAGTCCCCGCCTTCGAGGCCGCCTACAGCTCAGATGGCGCCTGGGCCCAGCTCTTCCGAAGCTCCTCTAACTATCTGGGAACAGAGCTCTTGCGCGACGCATACATCCCTGGTTCCTATCTCACGATCGACCGCTGGGCCAGCGAAGACGACTTCCGCGCCTTCCGCAAGGACCACGACTCCGAATACGAATCTCTCGACCGCTCCTGCGACTCGCTAACCAGCAGCGAAACCCGGATTGGCGCGTTTACTCTTTAGTCCAGCTACTCCCGTAACCAGAACTAACTCACGAAAATCCAAGCTCTTAGCGCGTAGCGTTGCATCTTCTCCATTTATTCGCCATTTTCTCCTGTCATTGTCTGTCTGGCCCTGCTACAATCCCATCGAAATGCATTCCACGCTCTAGCCTTATCTCACCCTCGATCTTGGGAAGAAGGTTCGGACTGCCTCATAGGAGATACTCTCAATGGCCATCGCCGACGACCGCGCCAAAGCTGTAGAACTCGCCCTCTCACAAATCGAAAAACAGTTTGGCAAAGGCTCCATCGTTCGCCTCGGCTCCAAGGAAGCCCTGCTGCCCATTGCGGTTATCTCCACCGGCTCCATCAGCTTTGACGCCGCCCTCGGCGTAGGTGGCATCCCCCGCGGTCGCGTAACTGAAATCTTCGGCCCTGAGTCGTCCGGCAAAACCACCATCACCCTCCAGGTCATTGCCGAAGCCCAACGTCTCGGCGGACTGGCCGCCTTCGTCGATGCCGAACACGCCCTCGACCCCGGCTACGCCAAAAAGCTCGGCGTTGACGTGGACAACCTCCTGGTTTCTCAGCCAGATAGCGGCGAACAAGCCCTGGAGATCACAGAAGCGCTCATCCGTTCCGGCGCCATCGACGTGCTGGTCGTCGACTCCGTGGCCGCTCTCGTCCCCAAGGCCGAACTCGATGGCGAAATGGGCGACTCCCACATGGGCCTCCAGGCCCGGCTCATGTCCCAAGCCCTGCGCAAGCTCACGGGCACCATCTCCAAGTCGCGCACCGCCCTTATCTTCATCAACCAGATCCGCGAGAAAATCGGCGTCATGTTCGGCAACCCCGAGACCACCACCGGCGGCCGTGCCCTCAAGTTCTACTCTTCGGTCCGCGTAGATATCCGCCGCGTCGCAGCAATCAAAGACGGGGACGTCGTTACCGGCAATCGCACCAAGGTCAAGATCGTCAAGAACAAGGTTGCCGCTCCCTTCCGCGAGGCCGAGTTCGACATACTTTACGGCGAAGGCATTAGCCGCGAAGGGGACGTGCTCGATCTTGCTGTCGCCAACAACATTGTTGAGAAGTCCGGCGCGTGGTACAGCTACGCCGGCGAGCGCATTGGCCAGGGTCGCGAGAATACCCGCACCTTCCTCAAGGACAATAAGGACATATTCGCAAAGATGGACGCGGAGTTGCGCAAGAAGCTGGGCATCGGCGCCAATAACAAGCCGGAAGTGCCCGAAGTCCCCGCCAGCGGTCCCACGGACGCCAAGGAGGCCATTCGGCCACGCAAAGCGTAGCGATTCCACTTCGCCTGGGAAAAACGGCTGCGCACAAGCAGCCGTTTTCTTGATAAACTAAAGGTAATGTATGTATGGTCATGAATGTCACTGAGGGGGATTCAATGAAACCCACCGAACAGACCAAGCGCCACGTGATTTCAAACTACGTGGAGCCGGCGCGCCGGAATGGCGAGGGGACCATTCGAATTCGAGTTGGAAACATCCAGAAGGAACTTGGCTGGACGAATAGGACGCCTTCTGTCTTTTCGACCTTGTCGTCCAAGGAATTTCAGCAGGAGGCCGGAGTTGAGTTGATTGAGAAAATCGACGGTCCGGCTTCAGGCGGCCCGAGTACCACTTGGAAGTTTGTGTACAAGGTGCTAGGCGAATCTGAAGTTTCTTCTTCCAAGCCAAAGCCAACTTCAACTGGTTCTGATCTTCGTGCCCTCTATGGACTCTGCGCAGACACTTTCAAGTCTCTCGGTGGCGGCGAGGAATTCCTGCGTCGCGAACGGAAGTGGAGCCCCGATGCATGGGAAAGATATGAGGCGGAGAGACAGAATCAGCAAAATGGAAAGACATCTAAGTGAACAGAGTCTATTGGGATTCGATGTTGTTCATTTATCTCCTGGAAGCGAACCCTGTTTTCGGCCCGAGAGTTCAGCATATGCATGACTCAATGCTTCGCCGAGGCGACCAGTTATGCACCAGCATTTTTACTGTGGCGGAGGTTCTTACGGGCCCTCGAAAGCGGAACGATTCGGCGGGGGTAAGCGGCCTGAAAAGATTCTTTGGCGGTAAGGAGATTGAGATTTTGCCGTTCACGATGGATGCCGCCGACCAGTACAGCATAATCCGCGCCGAACAGCGCGTAAGCCTGGCAGACGGAATTCATTTGGCAACTGCTGCGTCAGCTGGCGTGGACTTGTTCGTAACCAACGACGAGGAACTGCACAAGCTTGTTATTAGAGGAATCAGATTCTTCGCAGATGTAGACGGCAAAGTGTTCTGACCGATCAGCGCGCCATATTTCCAATCCCCGACTGCCCGGCTTAGCCTCCGCTGCTAGAATCGCTGTGGAGCAAGGCTGATGAGCGTGAAAGCCCTCTATCCCGGCACTTTCGACCCGCCGACCAACGGGCACGTCGACCTGATTCAACGCGGGTCTAAGCTCTTCGAACATCTGACTGTCGGCATCCTCAGCAACCCGGTCAAAAACCCCCTCTTCACGGTTGAAGAGCGCGTGGAAATGCTGAAGGAAGCCACCAGCGCCCTCGGGAATGTCTCGATCGCTACTTTCGATGGCTTAATGGTCGATTTTGCCCGCCAGCGCGGCTCAACAGCAGTTTTGCGCGGCATTCGCGCCATCTCCGACTACGAGCATGAGTTTCAGATGGCGCTCATGAACCGCCGACTCGCGCCCGAAATCGAGACTGTCTTCCTGCAACCAGCAGGCCGCTACTCGTTCGTGAGCTCGCGCATGGTGAAGGAAGTCTTCAGTTTCGGCGGCGATATCTCCGGCCTCGTTCCGCCCAACGTCCTCAAGCGTCTGCGCGCCCGCATCAGCAAAAGCTAGTCGGTTTCGTCCGGCCACTTCGGCGCAGGCCGACCCTAAAAAATGCTGTTTTTCCGTTGGGACTTTTGCGCCAAACTCTTAGGCCGAAACAGGCCAAAATTGCGGATTAGTCCAAAGTATGGCTTTTCAGGAATTCTGATTCGCGACCAGGGCCATGCCCTACGATAGAGACATGCTTCGCGTAAAACTGCTCGACCCAGCTGCGCGCGCCCCGGTCGTCGCCCATCCCGGCGAAGATCTCGGCTACGATCTCTTTTCCATGGAAGCCACCACCCTCGATCCCCGCTGTACCGTCCGCGTGCGCACCGGAATCGCCGTTCAGGCCAGCCATCCAGCCACTGGCGTGCCGCTCGGTCTCCTGGTTCGCGACCGGTCCTCCATGGCCTCCAAGGGAATAGCGACCACAGCCGGCGTGATCGATGCAGGCTATCGTGGAGAGATCCTCATCCTGATGACCAACCTCGGTGAGGCGGCCCTTGAGATCAAGGCTGGGGAAAAAATCGCCCAGATGATCCCCGTACCCGTCTTGACCGGGACTGTTGAAGTGGTGGAATCGCTAGAAGTGTCTGCACGTGCGGAAAAGGGATTCGGCAGCTCTGGAAGCTGATTTATACCCAAAACCGGCGCATTCGGAACTGTTTTGGGCATGCATGCGTATCAAATGAAGGGAAAAACAGCCCCGGCTGAGCGAACTTCGCAATCGTTCACGCGGCCTGAACAGCTTCTGTTCCGTCAGTAGGAATACCGGAGCAGGGCTAAATTTCATCGGACCTTCCGAACCGGCGAGGTGGCCAGTGGCATTCCCTGGCGGCTGCTGCTCCCAGGTGCCGGGGGTGCCGGCTTTTTCCAGTTGGACTGAACGCCTCCGGAGAGTTCTGGGCAGAGCGCCCCGCCCTCGGGTTTTCAAAGGAAATCAGAACCGTGCATTACACTGAGGCATTCAAGCTCGCGCTGCAATCGTTGTGGGGCAATAAGCTCCGATCTATTCTCACGCTCATAGGTGTGGTGATTGGTGTTGCGTCCGTCATCACCGTGGTTACGCTGACCAACGGAGCCAAGCAATTTGTAACCAACAATCTCAATCGCTACGGCGCCAGTGTGGTCACCGTCACCAAGATGCCGCAGACCTTCATCACGATTGATGAGTATCTTTCATACCAAAAACGTAAAGACATCTCCTACGACGACTACCGTGCGATTCTCTCCGAATGCCGGTCTTGCGCGCTGGTTGGAGCCGATCGCGCCTCGAGCGGCGCAGTCGTCTACCAGACCAAGTCCACCACGGACACCACCATCCGCGGAGTTACCTGGACCATGTTTGCGATTTCGAATCTCAACATCGCCGAGGGTCGCTCCTTCACCGAGTCCGAAGACGAACACAGTGCTCATGTAGCAATCGTCGGCACCGACATCGTCGATAACGTTCTCGGGGCGGGCGACCCGCTCGGAAAAGAGATTCGAGTCAACGGATCTCCGTATACCGTGATCGGTGTTGCGGAGAGCCAGGGCAAAACGATGGGAATCAGCAGGGATAACTGGGTGGGCATCCCTCTCACCGCGTTCCTCCACCAATTCGGCGCCCACTCCACCCTCACGGTCTATGCGGACGCCGGGGGCAGCGGCGAAGTGATGGACAATGTGATGGACCAGATGCGCGTCATTATGCGCGCGCGCCGCCACCTGCATCCGGGCGAACCCGATGCCTTCTCCGTCGACACCAGCGCAACCTTCGGGAACATGCTCGGCAACATCCTCAACAACTTCGGAGCGATTGTTGTAGCCATTGCCGGCATCTCCCTGGTGATTGGCGGCATCGTCATCATGAACATTATGCTGGTCTCGGTAACCGAGCGGACGCGCGAGATCGGCGTCCGAAAGGCTCTTGGCGCGCGCCGCCGAGACATTCTTATTCAGTTCCTCATCGAGTCGGCAACCATGTCATTGGCGGGCGGCGTCATCGGAGTGATCGCAGGCATCACCGTGGCCAAGGTTATTACTCTTATCATTGCGTTCCCCTCGGAAGTTGAGGTTTGGTCCATCCTGGTGAGTCTGTTCGTGGCTACCGCGGTTGGACTATTCTTCGGAGTTTACCCGGCAAACAAGGCATCGCAACTCGATCCCATCACCGCCTTGCGATCGGAGCTATAAGCATGAGGCTGAGCGACTCACAAGAGTCTGTACGGATGGCGCTCGATACGCTGCGCAAGAACAAGCTGCGCTCCGGCCTCACCATTCTCGGAATCTCAATCGGTATTGCTACCGTGATCCTGATCTCTTCCGCCATCAATGGTCTCAATGGCAACATCGACAGGTTCGTCAAGTCTCTGGGCACCAACGACCTTTGGGTCTTTCGCTTTGAACCGTTCGGCAAGCGCCCCACAACCGAGGAATTGAATCGCAAGCAGCTTACCTATGACGACGGCGTTGCCATGCGCAGCCTTCCTTATGTGGCTGCCGTCGATCCGGGACTTACCTACCAGAACTTCCAAACGGGCCTGGGCAGCGTATCGGTCAGGGCGGGTACGCACAAGATTTCCAACACCATTTTGAACGGAAGCTCTTCCGATGTGAAGGTGACCCAGGATATCGAGCTGACTCAGGGCAGGATGTGGACCGATGCCGAAGAAGAGCGCCACGCCAATGTGGCCGTGCTGGGCCACGATGCCGCCGAAGACCTCTTCCCCGGCGAATCCCCGATCGGCAAGGATATCGATTGCGAAGGCGAGATTTTCAAAGTGATAGGAGTGCTCGATGTCCAGCCCCAACCGTTTGGAAGCGGAAGGAACACGCAGGACAACTCAGTATATTTTCCAGTTGAGACGTTTCAGAAGATCCACCCCGAACAAAAGGATTTCTGGATCACCGTGAAGTACGACGATCCCAGCCACAAGGGGATGGTCATCGACGAGATTCGCGAACTGCTTCGCCGCCGCCGCAATGTTCGCCTGGAACAGGAAGACAACTTCGCAATCTTTGGCCCCGACTCGCTCACACGTCTTTGGAACACCCTTACAGGAGGCCTGTTTCTGTTCATGGTCGCCGTCTCGTCCGTTGGCCTGATGGTTGGCGGCGTTGGCGTGATGAACATCATGCTCGTCTCAGTCACCGAGCGCACCAGGGAAATTGGGATCCGCAAGGCCATTGGAGCAACCAAGAAGAACATCCTTCTGCAATTCACGCTTGAGGCGGTAACTCTTTGCGTGGTCGGTGGCCTGATCGGCATCCTGGCCGGAGCGGTCTTCACGCTTATTCTGCATTATGCCGTTTCCTTCCTCCATGCCGCGCTTTCCGCCACGTGGGTTCTGATCGCGTTTGCGGTCTCCTTCGCTATCGGCCTTATCTTCGGAATCTATCCGGCATGGAAGGCGGCCTCCATGGACCCCATCGAAGCGCTGAGATACGAGTGATAGTTGTCAGTGGTTAGTGGTTAGTTCGCGCCGCTCACGGAGTGGGTTTAGTAACTTGGAATAGGGGAAGGGTACGGGATTTACATGCTGCGGAAAGAATCAATAGGAGCCACCGTTTTGAAAGGGCACGACTTCAGTCGTGCCAATAAGGGCAATTGAATGAGTTTGGCTTTAGCCCCTGAGGGAAGTGACTCGAGGGTTGGCATTCCCTCTGCGCCTAAAGCCGAAGTTCAAACTTGCCGGCAACGTACACTAAAGAGGTGAGGTGGGCGGATCGAAGCCCACCTTCAACGAGACATTGAGCCTGCCACCGGGGCCTGAATCGCCCTCGAAACGGCTCTCCCAACGAAAGCGGGACCATGCACTACACAGAGGCCTTTAAACTCGCACTGCAATCTTTGTGGGGCAACAAGCTCCGGTCGATCCTCACCCTAATCGGTGTGGTCATGGGTGTGGCCAGCGTCATCATGGTGATCACGCTGGTCAACGGCGCCAACACCTACGTCTCGACCAAGCTCTCAGGTTACGGTGCAGACGTTTTTACGGTGAGCCGCATGTCAGCCGTCATTTTTTCCGCGGAAGACTACTTCCGGTTTCAGAAGCGCAAGATCATCCGTATCGAGGACTATCAAGCCGTCCGCGACGAGTGCCAATCGTGCAGCGATGTCGGGACCTTGCTCTCGAAATCCACAAACGTTGTCTATAACGGTCACTCGAGCAACAACACCGAGGTGCGCGGCTATACCTGGAACATGCTCGGTCTGAATAACATCGATATCGCGCTGGGCCGCGGCTTCACGCCCGCCGACGAGGAAAAGGGCACCCACGACGCCATCGTCGGCTACGACATCATCGATAACCTCATGCCGGACGGCGACCCCATCGGCAAGGAGCTGCGCGTAGACGGCATCCCCTACACCATCGTCGGCGTCGGCGAACGGCAGGGAAAAACCCTCGGCCAGTCCCAGGACAACTGGGTCGTGGTCCCCATCTCCACCTACCAGCAGACCTATGGCTACAACGACTCCCTCACCATCTACGCCCGCGCCAACGGAAATGCGGAGGTGATGGAGCGGGCTGAGGACGAGGTTCGCGTGCTGATGCGCTCCCGCCGGCATGACGCCGTGGGCACGCCGGACGACTTCGAGATTTCCACCAACGACACCTTCCTCGACATTTGGAAACAAATCAGCTCGCTGTTTACCTGGGTCGTGCTCGGCATCGCTTCCATCTCTCTTGTCGTGGGCGGCATCGTCATCATGAACATCATGCTTGTCTCGGTCACCGAGCGCACCCGCGAAATCGGCGTTCGCAAGGCTCTAGGCGCAAGGCAGCGTGACGTGCTCCTCCAATTCCTGATCGAAAGCGCGACAATGGCGCTCACCGGAGGCGCGATTGGCGTTCTCTGCGGAGTCATCGTCGCCAAGCTCATCACCCTGATCGTCGGGTTTCCCACCAATGTTTCAGCGTGGAGCGTCTTCCTCGGCCTCTTTGTAGCCACCGCCACCGGCATCTTCTTCGGTGTATACCCCGCCAGCAAAGCCGCCAAGCTAGACCCCGTCGTCGCGCTGAGAGCAGAAATGTAGAGGAGCAGTGATTAGGGGTTAGTGATTAGGGGTTAGTGATTAGTAATCGGCCGTAGAGATTTGGAGCTGTGCGATGGTTCAGTCGTTCCGAGATTTGCAGGTATGGCAGAGGTCTATTCAGCTGTCGGTTTCCATCTATCGCATGACCAAGGGTTTCCCACGCGAAGAGATCTATGGCATGACCAGCCAGATGAGGCGGTCTGCTGTTTCGGTGGCAAGCAACATCGCTGAGGGAAATGGACGGCTGAGTACCGGCGAATATCGACAGTTTTTGGGTATTGCTCGTGGTTCCAACTTTGAGTTGCAAACTCAGCTTGAGATCGCCCGCGCACTCGGATTCTGCGATTCCAAAATGCTGGAGGAAGCAGAAGGGTTATCGTTCGAAGTTGGAAAGATGATTTCAGGGGTTCTCAATTCAATCAAAGTTAAGGAGCCAATCGCGCGTCCCTAATCACTAACCCCTAATCACTAATCACTGCTCTCCGGAGATCCTATGTCTCAAGGTCAAACACGCGAATCTGTAAAAATGGCGCTCGATACATTACGCGCCAACAAGCTGCGCTCCGGACTCACCATCCTGGGCATCGTCATCGGCGTCACCACCGTTATCACCATCTCCTCGGTCATCAACGGGGTCAATAACCGCGTTACCGACTTTGTCAGCTCGCTTGGTTCCAACGTCTTCTGGGTGTTCCATCTGCCCGTCATCGGCGTCCGCCCGACCATGGAGCAGCTGGCACGCAAGAAGCTCACCATCGACGACGTAATGGCTCTGCGAACCATGCCACACGTAGTGGCGGCGGATGGCGGCCACCAACACGTCAAGGCCCAATTCCGCGTGGGCGATGTTGCGGTGAAATACAACGGAAAGAAGGTTGCAGGCACCATTCTTCAGGGCTCGACTGCCGAGGTTTCAGAGGTGTCTGACTTCACCCTGCTCGAGGGCCGCATGTTTACCGACGAAGAAGATCAGCGCGCCGCGCATGTCGTCGTGCTTGGGCATGACACCTGGGATGAGCTATTCGGCGGAGAACCCGCGGTAGGCAAGGAAGTCACTGTCGAGAGCAGCAACTACACCGTGATCGGCGTGCTCGACAAGCGCAAGCAGCCCTTCGGCGGCGGCAAGAATCCGAATGACAACGCCGCTTTTTTCCCGATCGGCACGTTTCACAATCTGCATCCCGAAGATCTGGATCTCTGGGTCAGCGTCAAGTACGACGACCCGAAGAACAAGGCCCTGGTTGAAGAAGAGATTCGCGAGATGCTCCGCATTCGTCGCAAAGTCAAGGTGCAGGCGGACGACGATTTCGAGATCTTCGGCCCCGATTCGATCACCAAGCTCTGGGGACAACTCACCGGCGGCCTGGTCGCGTTCATGATCGCCGTCTCATCTGTCGGATTGATGGTGGGCGGTGTCGGCGTGATGAACATCATGCTTGTTTCCGTCACCGAGCGAACGCGTGAGATCGGCGTCCGCAAAGCGATCGGGGCGACCAAGCGCACCATTCTGACCCAGTTCACCATGGAGGCGGTAACCCTTTGCGCCGTAGGAGGCGTAATCGGTGTCGCGGTCGGCGCCGTGCTCACCTGGATCGTGTACTTCCTCCCCATTAGCTTACCCGCGACGCTCTCAACCGTGTGGGTCTGCATCGGATTTGGCGTCTCCTGCGCCATCGGCCTGATTTTCGGCATCTACCCCGCCTGGAAAGCCGCAAATCTCGACCCCATCGAAGCATTGCGCTACGAGTAAAGCTAGTTGTCAGTGGTCAGTGATCAGCTATCAGTTGTTAGTGATCAGTAGTCGTCTGCGGGCGAGAAGCACAAATCGCCGGCAGCCGCGAAGGATATCAGCTAGAATCGCGTACAACGAATCTGAGCCCGGAAAACTGGTTACCGGTGGCTATACGCTGGCATCGGACCACTGACAACTGAGCACTGATAACTGAGCACTGATAACTGTACTCATAACTGAACCAGGAAAGCTGGGCCCTTTGACGCAGTCCTTTCGGGATTTGCAGGTTTGGCGGAAATCAACTCAGCTATCCGTCGCCATCTATCGCTTGTCCAGAGACTTTCCGCGCGAAGAAATCTATGGCCTGACCAGCCAGATCAGGCGCTCCGCAGTCTTTGTGCCCAGCAACATTGCAGAGGGCCAAGGCAGGTTGGCTACCGGCGAAGTCAGGCAATTCCTAGGCATGGCGAGAGGTTCAAATCTCGAGTTGCAAACCCAACTGGAAATAGCTCGATCCCTCGAATTTGGAGACTCCCAACGAATCGACCAAGCAGTGAGCCACTCCAACGAAGTAGGTTAAATGATCTACGGTCTCTTACAATTCCTGAAACGCAAACAAGCCTCAATAAACGTCATCGATCCTCCGGCAACTGACCACTGATCACCGAAAACTGACAACTGACATGGCCCAAGGACAAACCCGCGAGTCCGTCATCATGGCCCTCGACACATTGAGAGCCAACAAACTTCGATCGGGGTTGACCGTCCTCGGTATTGTCATCGGAGTTACTACGGTGATTACTATCTCTTCGATTATTAACGGGGTGAATAACCGCGTTGCCGATTGGGTCAGCTCACTGGGTTCAAACGTCCTCTGGGTGTCACGCATGCCCTTCATCAACGTCAATCCCACGTCGGAGATGCTCACACGCAAATACTTTACCGTCGACGATGTCCTGGCTCTTCGCCAGCTTCCTCACGTGGTAGCCACCGACGGCGAACTCGACTATGTCAAGGCCTTTGAAATCGGCCAAGTCAGCGCCAAATACAACGGCAAAAAAGTCTCCGGCACGTTCCTCGAAGGCAACACATCCGAGATGGAAGACGTCGTCGACAACCCCCTCCTCGAAGGCCGGGTCTTTAATGAGGATGAAGACGATCGCGCCGCCCATGTCTGCATCCTGGGACACGACACCTGGGACGCGTTGTTCGATGGACAGCCGGCCGTCGGCAAGGAGATCACCGTGGAGAGCGGTCTCTATACCGTCATCGGCGTCGCCAACAAGGAGAAGCAGCCCTTCGGCAGCGGCAAGAATCCCGATGACAACGCCATCCACTTCCCCATGAAAACGTTCCACCATCTGCATCCTGAGGTCAGAGATCTGCAGATCAGCGTCCGCTACGACGACCCCAAAAACAAGAACCTCGTCGATGAAGAAATACGCGAGCTCATGCGCATCCGCCGCCGAGTTAAAGTCCAGGCCGAAGACAACTTCGATATCGCCAGCCCCGATTCGATCTCCAAGCTGTGGGGACAGCTCACAGGCGGCCTGGTCGCTTTCATGATCGCCGTCTCCTCGGTTGGATTAATGGTTGGCGGCGTCGGTGTGATGAACATCATGCTGGTCTGCGTCACCGAGCGCACCCGCGAAATCGGCGTCCGCAAAGCCATGGGTGCGACAAAGCGAATGGTCCTCACCCAGTTCACCATGGAAGCTGTCACCCTTTGCGCTGTCGGGGGCATCATCGGTGTCGCGGTCGGCGCAGTGATTACGTGGATCGTCTACTTCCTTCCCATCGGCCTGCCCGCATCGCTCTCTGCCCTATGGGTCTGCATAGGCTTCGGCGTCTCTTGCGCCATCGGACTGCTGTTCGGCATCTATCCCGCGTGGAAGGCTTCCAACCTGGACCCGATCGAAGCGCTGCGGTACGAGTAAAGCTAGCTATTACGGATTCGTTGTAAGCGAACAGTTCACGGCGTCCAAGCGTCCATAGTATTCTCACCGGGAATCTTGCAATTCCTTTCGATCCGGGTAGCCAACAGTTTGCCAGGAAAGGCGGGCAGCCATTGGTTTTCCGTCCAAGAAACGCTCTGGATTCAGCGAATGAAGGAGAGCTTTCTCAACTTTGGGATGAGGGGTATCCACTGAGTCATTACAGAGGTAATCAGATTTCTGGGGTACCGGACTTGCAAATCCCCGGTGTCTTCTTATATACGAGTAAAGAACCACCCAGCTTCAAACTCATTCCCCGATTCGATTCAGCAGTATAGTGTCCAGGCGGAAATCCGCGGCGACACTGGATTTGCGGCAGTTTTCAAGCCCACGACAGAGGCTTCTGCCGACAGCGCGTACCTGTTTGCACTGAGCTGTTTCGCGTGAAAAGGGGAGGTGTGTGTTTGAAGCGAAAGAATCAGGAGACGAGCAATGGGTCAGCGTGTGCGGACGAATCGATTGGCGGCGGCATTACTCGTGGTTTTGTCAGCGGTCGTGGCGCATGCCAGCGATGGCACCGTGGTGGGCGACGCGTATGTGAACAGCGCCCATCCTTCGACCAACTACGGTGGCTTGTCGAACCTCTACGTCAATAGCAACGGCACGA
>Ga0182016_10006237_pt1 | contig 12596 bp, 4 predicted proteins | sample 712S2MmetaG_FD_120491 | JGI IMG/M metagenome (GOLD analysis project Ga0182016, IMG submission 120491) | Permafrost microbial communities from Stordalen Mire, Sweden - 712S2M metaG | ecosystem: Environmental > Terrestrial > Soil > Wetlands > Permafrost | place: Sweden: Stordalen | collected...
CGGCCCTTAGTGCGGTCCTTTTTTGGGGCGAAAAGTGTAGCCTATGCTGCTGCCTGATCAGTAACTGCAAGGAACCTCCAAAGTCGCTGGTATCGCTCGGCAGGCTGACCGTCAGCACGGTTCCCGGAGGCGCGGTGGCTGCCGCGATCAATTTGGCAACGGGAAGCTCCCCCGACTGTCCTGCAGTAACTTCCATCTCGAAATTGGCCGCGAGGAAAACGAGGATACTTGACGAGTCGGACAATCGCAGAATCGCCCCGCCCGCGGTGGCGACATTCGGGATAACCGGGCTGTACCCGCGCGCCACATCATCGGCGATCGTGAAGCCGTCGCCGGTTGGGTCTGAGTCGGCGGTTTCACTTGTGTCGCCGAACCAAAACCATTGATACCAATCCTGCAACCCGCTGCCGGTGCTGTCCCCGGGCGAAAAAAATACGGCCACCGCGGTTTCATCATTGGTCATGGGCAGCGTCACCCCGGTGAGCGCGGCACCGGTGACGCCCGCCTGGCGAATGCCATTGATTGTCCAGTACCCGAAATAATAACCGCTGGTGGGACCGTAGGAAACGTCCGGCGTTTGCACGGGAGTCCCAGACGTAACATAGCCGCTCGAAGTTGAAATAATGGCCTGCGGCTGGGATTGAATTTCATAGTAATACTCATTGACGCCCGGAACGAAGGTTGTCGCATCCGATAGGCGCAAGATAGCGCCTCCGCTGGCAGTGATGTCCGGAATGGTCGGATTATAACCTCGGGCCAGTTCTTGCTGAAAAGTAAATCCGTCCCCGTCGGTGTCGCTTGTGGGCGAGTTGGCGGTGGACCCATAGTAGTACAACTCCAGGTAGTCGGGAATGCCGTTGTGGTTGGTATCCTGTGAAAGCGACAAATACAACGCCACCGCGGTTGTATCACTGCCAATGAGGAACGATGCCTCATTGAGCGCTTGCCCGGTTAAGCCGACGGCTGGCTGCCCGTTAATTGTCCAAGACGCAAAACCATAGCCCGAAGCGGTTGGGGGGGCGTCCACCGTTTGAACAAGAGCGCCGGAAACATACGAACCAGATTGAGTGGCAATGATACCGGGTGGTTGCGAAGACTCCTGAAGGGTGAATTGCTGGCCGCAGGCGTTCCTGGCCGGGCTGAGGATGGCGCCAACCAGGCCCGCAAGGGCGGCGATTCGATATTTGACTGAAACTTGTTTCATAGTGCCCATAAGTCCTCGCCTATTGCAGGGGCACAATCCACCAGGCATTGGCACCCCAATTGCCCGTGTCAAAGCCATACTCGTTGACGGACGCCGGTCGTCCATCAACCGCAATGGTGGGCGTCCATTGATTGGTCAGGCTCGAGTTGGGCCCCTTCGCGGCCCAGGCCACCTCGGCGGCGGTGGCTTGCCGAACGTTCATTTTGGCGTAAATGTAGGCCTGTCCGTTGGCAGTGGTGTTGTTGTCGCCGTTGCAGAGCGTCAAGCCGTCGTAGGCGCCACCGACGCCGTAAATCACACCATTGTTCAGGCGTATGCCGGTGTCATTGGTCGAAAGCAACCACCACCAAGCTTGCGCAAAATCACTTTGAATCAAGGGACTGGCGCTAATGGTCAAAGCAGGCAGGCCGTGATCCGCCGGCAACTTCAGATAGTGGACGTCCAACAAGGCTTGACGGCTGTCTTTGGCCATGATTCCCACCCTGTAATTGCTGGTTTCCGCATGGGGCCAGTCGGCGCCCGCGTTCCAGACCACATGCAAAGTCTGGCCGACGGACACGCTGGCGTGGATGTTCGCGGCCGTGCCTTCGGTAAAGGAGACGGGTTGCAGGCAATCAGAAAGTGATTGCGTGCCATTGGTGAAGATCAGCATCCCGGCAAACGTCGTAGGATCATCCAGGTCGGTGACCTGATAATAAATGTCCACCACAGTTGCATTGGGCCTTTGCGCCACCTGCAGAACCTCCGGCATGGAAGGCGCATCATAGGGCTGAGGATCCAGTTCCCGCTTGGCGTAACGGAAAACTTGAAGCTTGCCAGCGAGATGGTCGCAAAAAATCATGGTGCCATCAGGACCAACGGCGAGCGAAGGCCACAAATCGCCGCTCTGAATCAGACCTGTTGTCACAGGCATGGTGATGCTCTGATTGAAAGAACTGTCATGGTTAAAAATATGCCATTGCGTCGTGGGAGCGGAATTACCCCACGGACCATTGCACTGATACCAACTGCTGAAAAGACCCAGAACGCTGTGGAGCAGACCGGAGCGGTCGAATCTGAGGCTGGACGAGGCGAAGTACGTCCATATAGTATTACCGCAACCGTCACCCGCCCCTCCTTCTCCAAAAAGCGAGTAACCGATGTCTTGTATTTCGGTAAGGTAGTTGCCGTTCGTGTCGAAAAACTTCGTGTAAATGAAGTTGCCTCCTGGAAAACTCGGATGGTTTGGCACAAAAATATCGCCCTGATAGGTCGTGTAGTTTTGCGCCACCGCAATGGTTCCTCCGTCAGAAATCGTCACTCCGACCGGATGGCTCAACTGGCTGCTGAGCGAGCCGGGGCTGACCAAAATCCGGTTGAACGAGCCGTCCGGGTTGAAAACAGAAAGTCGATTATTATTGTATTCCACGACATAGACCAAGCCGGCCGTGGAGACGGCCACATCCATCGCACCGTTCAATTGCCCGTTGCCCGCGCCGGTGCCGGAACCGAATTTGCGGATGTACGTTCCGTTGGCGGTGAACTCATACACAAAATTGTTGCCCTGGTCCGCCACATACACGTTACCCGTCGTGTCCGCGACCATGCCGCGGGGTTGGCTAAAGCTCAGACCGCCGCCAAAGGGGCTGGTGATGGAAAAGCTGTAAGCGCCACCTGTCAGATAAACCTGAATCAACTCATAACCCTGATCCCCAACGTACACCCGTCCATCCGGGCCAATCGCCACGCCATAGGGCGAGGAGAGGCCGCCCGTGGTGGCGGAGTTCTGGCCCGCCAAGGGCCAGTTTTGCCAGAAATACCAGTTATCCTGGGCTTTTTGCGCCCGCAGGTTGCCCGCCTCAAACTGAAGCAACGCAATCGCTGTCATCGTCCATGCAATCGTCTTTGGTTTCATAAGCCGTAAATAATTCTTAGGATCTGTTTGTCGCCACGTCCGGGGTTTGCGCCACAATCTGCTGACTTGAAAACGATGGCCGGCAAAAACCAGGCCACGGAACCAAAACAAACACATATGTGGCTGAAGCTGTTCTGAGCCGATTTAATTTCCCAACCGCTTTCATAAGGGCCCTTTTGAGGTCATGAGGCTTTTTAGAATTCCATCATTGACCGTGGCAATAACTTTTGCTTGAAAAGCGCATTTTTCCCCGAACTGACGCGACATCAGCGGGATAGATTGAGCCGGACCGCGGCCGCGCAGTGGGTGAAAATCGCGATTTGGAAGACTTAAAGGGTCATTGTCACTTATAGTCGGCTTTGCGTCGTCGAGGATTTGCGTCACGGAAGCAAAACCGCGGCGGTAGACCGGTCGCTCGCGGAAAAGCGGCGGAGGCGCCCCCAAGCTGAAGTTTGACAGCCATTGGCATTATTGTTGACACCACTCAAACCTATGGAATGCCAGCGGGGTTTTGTTGACTCCAGCAAACGGCGGGCCGCATTCCGCTTCCCGCTCGCGCTTACGACCCCGGCTTTGCTCCGAACGATGATGAAGTTGGGATACGCCATTGAAACGCCCGGTCCAGACGCTTCTGCCACCGGAGCTGAATTGCGCCGACGCGAGCAGACGGGATTGGGGGGGCCCTTGTGACCGCCCGGGGATGATCTGAAGAGCGCCGAATTTCCGTCGCTGGCGTGTGTGGACGCCTCGCGTCTTATCGACTCCTTTCTTGTATTGCAGTTTTCAGTTCTTCGCAGTAACCTGCTTCCCGTGAATTTCAGGGCTGTCAACCTAGTCGGCCTTTTGGAGTTTTGGTTCATGGCGTGTCCCACCGTTTTGGCGGCACAAAGTAAACAAAAACGGGATTCACAAGTGTAAGTTGTTGATAATCAACGATGCCCGCGTGGCGGAATTGGCAGACGCGCTAGATTCAGGTTCTAGTGAGTAACATCGTACAGGTTCAAGTCCTGTCGCGGGCACCACTTTTCCTCAGGAAAAACAAACTTTTTCCGCACAGTACCCCGGCCCGGAAGCGGCGGAACGCAAAAGCCGTGAGATGAATTTTCCGGTTGTCATCCGGCATCGGGGCAAGGAAGCCAAAGTCTGTGGCAAGACGCCCTCCTCCCCGTTCTAACGACTCGCCAGCAAGGCAGCGGGCCAGCAGCATAGGGTGATCACCCTCATCGCCATTCTGGCTTGCGTGGCAGAGGTGTGTGGCTAAGCGTCGCTATGTGAGTATTTTCCATTATGCTAATGCAGTGGTTTACCTGCTAATATTGTAGTGGCTTGCCGGATACCAATGTAGGCCCTGGTCTGGCGACACTGATCGCCGAACGAAAATTGCCAAGGTTGCAGAACCAGAATGACCAAAATTGCAAAAAGACCCCATGCTGCTCGTGGTTCCGAAACCAAATGGGAAATCAGAGATAAAATGGACAATCCAGGTGGGCGGTCGGCTAGACCGATCCCATTCATCAAGAAGTTAACGCCCACGAGAGGCTCGGGGAAAACCTCCTTTTACGGCGCAGCCCAAATCCGCGGCGCGCTTGCTCTACTGGCGGCGGCAGAACTGTTGGGCCGGACGGAGTCTGCGGCACAAGGGGTGAATGTGCTCACCCAGCACAACGATATTTCCCGAACCGGGGCCAACACGGCAGAGACCATTTTGACGCCTGCCAACGTTAATTCGACCACTTTTGGCCAACTCTTTACCAACGCTGTGGACGGCCAGGTCTTTGCTCAGCCGCTTTACGTCGCGAACCTCGGTCTGTCCGGCGGGGTGCACAATGTGGTTTTTGTCTGCACGGAAACCAACAGCGTCTATGCGTTTGACGCGGATACGGCGGGCATCACATATTGGCAGGTTAATCTCGGTACGCCGTTTTCCCCACACTGCAACAATGTGTCGCCAGTTGTCGGCATTACCGGCACGCCGGTCATCGATTTGAGCAGCGGCACGCTCTACGTGGATACGAAACTGGAAACAGGGCCAGCTCACGAATTGCACGCCTTGGATATTACCACTGGGAGCGAAAAATTCGCGGGACCGGCCACCGTTTCAGGGAGCGGCTTCAACGCTATGTTTGAGCATCAGCGTCCAGGTTTGCTCCTGCTCAACGGCGTGGTCTATGTGTCCTTTGGCTCCCACTGCGACTCCGGGAATTATCACGGCTATATCATGGGTTACGATGCCGCCAATCTTTCGCTCTTATACTCTTTCAACGTCACTCCCACCGGCGCGATGGGCGCGGTTTGGTCCGGCGGCATGGCGCCGGCCGCGGATACGAACGGAAATATTTATGTCATGACCGCTAACGGGAGTTTTGACGGCGTCTCCAATTACAGCGAGTCCATGCTCAAGTTAAGCAGCAGTTTGGCGGTGCTGGATTACGCGACCCCAGCCAATTGGGCAACACTCAATGCACAGGATTTGGATTTCGGCTCAGGCGGGCCGGTCTTGCTGCCGACGCACTATTTGGTCGGAATGGGGAAGGACGGGAACATTTATCTGGCCGATATCAACAACATGGGACACGTGGGCAATTTTGCCCAGGTATTTTCCGCGCAGGCGGGAGGCGATACCGTAGGCAAATCGCCCGTTTATTGGCAGGGGCCGGGCTTGCAGTACATTTTTGCCTTGCACAGCGGCAACCCAACCAAAGCCTTTGCCTTCACCGGCACGAACGTCGCCACCACCCCGCTGGGCGCGGCGTCATTCTCCCAGAGTGATCATTGCGGCGGTCTGTCCCTGTCGGCCAACGGCACAAACGACGGCATTTTGTGGGAAATTGGCAGCGATAGCAATCTGCGGGCGTACGACGCGGTCAATTTTCCGAAACTGCTCTGGACCGGGAAGGTAGGGACCTATGTGAGGATGACGAGTCCCACGGTAGCGAATGGAAAAGTGTATGTGGGAACCAGCAACAACTTGGCCGTGTGGGGGCTGACTCAGTACCTTTATCAGCAAACTACCGGGACAAACACCGTGTTGAATTGGGCCAAGGGAACGCTGTTGGAAGCGACCAACATCTCGGGACCGTGGGCGGCTAACTCTGGCGTCTCACCGTACACCGCCCAACCGAGCAAAACTCAAATGTTTTATCGCTTGCTGCTGGGATCCAATTAAGTGAGCTTGCTCTGCCTCTTAACTTCTTGCAGGAAAAAGGTGGGGCGCGGCATGTCCCGAGGCTGTGCCGCACACAAATTCCTTATAAAATTCCAGCACCTCCGCGCGACACGAGCCCGCTACTCGTGAATGCGGATGGAACGATCATCCCGCTCCCGGACAAGTTGCAAGAATGCGTTGGTCGCCAGGACGGGGCCTGGTCCGGCTAAAGTCTCCTCGCGGCGCGGCAGACTGGCGGCGGTTTCCCGCCAGAGCTTCAAGGCGGCGCGGACCGCTTCCTGCCTTTCCTCAAGAGTTCCTTCCACATTGTAGGCAAAGGTCTTGAAGCCCGGCAAATGCGTCAGCGACCGATGCGAAATAATCTGGACGGCGGGATAACTATCTTCCAATCCATTGGCCAGCAGGGGTGCTTCCCAATCGGTTCCTGAAGCGGCCAGCGCCGGTTCCCAACCCAGCGTATAGGCAGCCAGCGCCCGCTGGGCTCCGTCGCCGCTCAGGAGCAATTTGACGATCGACGAGACCTTTTGGTCTTCTTCGCCCAGTTCGGGCGCGGCTTGCCCGTACCATTCCGAAAGTTTATCGGATGTCCATTTGAGGGTTTTGTCCAAATGACACAAGTCGCAGGCATTAGGCCGCCCGCTCTGGAGCGTGGCCAGGACCGTTGGGCTGTCGATCTGGTGCGAGCGGACCCCGCGGAGCAAGCCGTAAGTGGTGTTTGGCATGTGGCAGTTGTAGCAGAGCGATCCGGAGGAACCGGCCAAATGGTGCGTATGGGCTGTCAGCTTTTTCTGGTACTCATTGTGGCAGAGGAAACACGCCCCATTTCCTTCCATCCCTTCCTTGACCTGTTTATCCGGGTTGCTCTTGTGCATGGAATGACAAGTGACGCAGGCCAGTTCGCCCTTCTGGTAGCAGGGGCTTTCGATCAGCGCGCTGAACTCGCGGCCGGTGACCCGCACCATGCCGTCGGGCCAAAAGAAACCGGTGATTTCTTCCGGGTGCGCGGTGAACAAACTATTGGTCATCCACGGCTGCCGCACGTGTAGGGCCGGACGAATCATCGGCGTCGTTTTTTCAAGGTCGTCGCCTGGCCGGTAACTGAACCCGTTTTGGTACCAGTCGGCCGATTGCCCAAACCATTTCATGCTATGGCAAAACCCGCAGACTTGTGAGGAACGGACGTGATCCAAGTGCGCGGGTTGGACAATTTGCGGCGGGAGATTACTCGAATCGATTCCCTGGTTCTTGAGCTTTCGTTCCAGGGCAATGTGGGATGCCCCCGGGCCATGGCAAGCCTCGCAGGCGATTCCCAAGTCCGTGACGTGCGTTTCGTAGGCCTGTTTGGCCTCATTCCGCATGGGACGCGCGCCCGTGGCGTGGCAACGAATGCAAACCCTGTTCCATTGCTCCGGCGACGGCATGAACGTAGGGTCCCGAATAAAAGCGTCGTTGCGCGGGACCCACTGTTTCTCAGCCACCAGCCAAGTGAAAGGAAACCCAATCTGCTGATTGCCGTGGCCGGATGGCATCCAAAAAACTTGGAGATAATGCGAACCGGTCCGCATTTGCATCGGCAGCCGCAACGGGGCCGGTGGAGAACCGTTCGTCAACCGCGCCGCCTCGGCCTCCTTGCTCGCCTGGATATCAACCCAGTAACCATTGGAAAACTGATGCAAGGTAAAACGCGCCGGGCCAGCAGCCAGTTCCACGTCATGAAAGTCCGCCTTCACCGTTTCAGGAGTCATGATCTGGGTCATTTGCCGATGGTAAGTGCGCCACCACGAATCGAATTGTTGGGGATGGCATTCCTTGCACTGCGCGGAGCCGGCATAACCATCCGGCCCGCTTTGGATGGGAAGCATGCTGGAAAGCGCGTTGGTATCAAGAAGGCCTGGGACGGCCGCGGCCGGCTCGATGGCGTTTTGGGAAAGCCCATGTTCTGGCGAGCGGCGGGGCAAACGCCAGAGCAGCGCGCCGAGCAGAAGAACCACTGCCAATGCCATCAGTTCGTACCGCAGCCGTCCGCGACTTCCTGAGAGGCGCATCAGTGGCCTTCGGCTCCCGCGATCCCCTTGGCCATGTTGAGCGGAGATTCCGTCATGGGCACATCGGGATTAACGCTTTGTTGGAAGCGTTTGGCCTCTCGGTTGCACGCCGGAATAGCTCGGGATCATTTTCGCTTTCATGGTCGTGGCGGCGGCGCGAGGCGAGCGGGCGTTAGGCAAAGCCCCATTCTAGGCGAGTTTTTTGATTGGTTTTTCCGGGCATGGGGCAAAAGGTACGCCACAGAGTCAGTTTATTCAATGGACAAGTGCGGCAAATGAATCACTTGCACCTATTTGCCAAAGCGGGAGGGGTGCGGCATGGTTCCCATTCTTCGCTTCGTAAAGCGATTCTCCTGCGGAGATTGCATCGCCTGCTCCGTTTTATGCAAAAAGACCACAACTGCAAAACGCCCGCTGGCGGAGAGGCGGCAAGTGTCCCTGTCGCACCGGCAACTGAGGCTGTTGAACGGCCCACGCGTTAAGGCACAAGGAGGACGCGATAAAAACGCTGCGACGAAGAATCGATGGCGGCAGAGGCGCTCAAAGTGGAATTGGTGGCGGTGAGAGCGGGTCCCGAGTCGGCCCAATGAGCGGTGGTCAAATTGGTGCTGGTTTGCAACTGGTAGGAATAACCGGGGTCGGCGCTCCAAGCGAGAGTGATCGTCCCGCCGACTTGCGTGGCCGATTGGAACATGGGCGGCGAGTTTACCACCAGCAAGGCGCCGGCGCTGGTGACGGAGCCCAGCGCGTTGCTCACGATGACGGAATAAGTCCCGGCGTCGGCTGGAGTAATGGCATGGACTGCCAGGATGCGCGCGGCCGATCCGAAGATGTGGCCGTCATCGGTCAAATTGCCGCCGTTCTTTTGCCATTGGAAATTCAGCGGAGAGGCCCCGAAAACGGCCACCGAGAATGACACGCTGGCACCCTCGAACACGGTCTGGTTGGATGGCTGGAGGGTAAATTGCGGCGCGGAAGTGATGGTCAACTTGAAAATGGACCCTTTGCCGTACGGTCCGCCAACCGTGGTGGTGCCATATAAATTACCGCCGGCATCCTGCACCATCGCGGCGGTGGGTTCCGCGCCGTCATCCGAACCGTCGAAAGAGAGAAGCGTGCTGAAAGAACCAGCCGGACTTATTCTGAAAACGGTGCCGGCGTTGGCTGTGCCACCGAGCAGTGTGCTGCCATAGAAGTTGCCGTCGAGTCCTTGGACCAACCCGGCAAAAGGATGAGTGCCATCGCCCGTCACTCCTGGATTGAGAGCGTACAGAGTGGCGAACATACCGTTGGTCGAAATCTTGAAAATCGTGCCGTAGAATGTGAAACCGCTGATGACATTAAGCCTCGTCACTCCATAAAAATCGCCATCGCTGCCCTGGATAAGCGCGCCGTCGGGGTTATACCCGTCCGCGCCCCCTGTAAACGAATAGAGGTTGGTCAAAGTCCCATCGGGAGCCAGGCGAAAAACATCGCCGTGGCCGTGAGCTCCGCCATTGGTTGTCATGCCGTAAAAATTTCCATCCGAGCCGAGAGCGAGCGGCCCTACCGGAGAATTGCCGTCCACTCCCCCCGTAAATGTGTAAATAATATTAAAACTTCCTTCCGGGGTTATCGTGTAAATGCTGCCATTGCCTGGAGAGTCGGCGTTCTCGGCCACGCCGTAGAAGCTGCCGTTTGTTCCTTGCGTCAGAGCGGTGTACGGACTGACGGCGTTCTTGTTGCTGAGGGCAACGAGCGGGTTGAGTTCCCCGGCCAAGGTCATTTTAAAGAGCGTTCCTTCGGCGCTGGCTCCCCCCATTTTGGTCGCTCCATAGAGGTTGCCATCCGCTCCTTGAGCCAGAGCGCTTGGCGGAAAGGAGCCGTTCGTCCCGTTGAACGAAACCAGCGTCTGGAGCGAGCCGTTGGTCGTGATGCTAAAGATGGTGCCATCGCCGGAAGCGCCGCCCGACTCAGTCGTTCCGTAAAGGACGCCATTACTGGCCAGGACCAAGCCGTTGGGCGCGCCGCCATCCGCGCCGCCGGTGAAATAGTAAAGAGAAGAGACGCTGGTCCCGACCGCGCTGACGGGCAGAACCAGCAAGGAGGCGTCCGCGCGGGCGATCCCGACGGCGTTGCTCACAATGACCATGTAGGTGGCATCGCTTCGTTGGGATAATCCGGTGAGAGTCAGCGAACTGGTCGTGGCTCCGGAAACGTCGCCACCATCGGTCAGATTGACTTGATTGCTCTGCCACTGGTAGGTCAAGGGCAAGTCTCCCACAGCCTCCACCTTGAAAACAGCGATGCCACCGGCTGAGAGTTTCTGGCCGGCTGGCGGGGTGATGATTTGCGGCGAGGAGACGACAACATTCAGCGGCGTGCTGACGCTGGTCGCGGTCGATCCGGTTGTGTTGCTGACCGTCACGGAATATTGCGCGGAGTCGGCCGGGGTGACATCGCTTAACGTCAGGATACGGGTCGAGGAACCTTCAATATTTCCCCCATCGCTCAAGTTCGTGCCATTTTTCGACCATTGATAGAAAAGTGGACCGTTGCCCACCACCGCGACACTGAACACAGCGGTTGCGCCACCAAACGCGTTTTGAGCGGCGGGTTGTCCGGAGATTTGCACTGTGGGGGAATTGACGCTGACTTCGAAGATGACGCCACTGTCATCCACGCCGCCGCTTTTGGTGGTCCCATAAAAACTACCATCGGCGGCCTGTAGCAACGGCGTCTCGGGATTGGCCCCATTGAAGCCATCGAACGAGGCGAGCGTGACAGGCGCGTTGCCAGGAGCCATGCGGAATACGGCGCCCTGATTGTAGGCTCCGCCATCGACGGTTGTCCCATATAAATTGCCGTCACTGGCCTGAAGCAAGTCCCCCTCTGGATGACCGCCGTCATTGCCGCCCGTGAACGAGTAAACCGAGGTCACCACACCCGCGGGCGAAAGCGTAAAGACCGTGCCGTAGCCGAACGCCCCACCCTCGTAGGTGGTGCCATAAAAAGTCCCGTTGGGAATCTGTGTCAGCCCCGCGCTGGGCAGAAAACCGCCATTGGTTACCGAAAAATCAAACAAGCTGGTCAAGGCTCCATTGGTCGCGACTTTGAAAATGGACCCAACGCCATTGATCCCGCCGTCGAAGGTGGTGCCGTAAAGATCGCCATCGTCGCCTTGGGTTAGTTTGCTGGGATTGAGACCGTTCAGCGAGTTGAAGGAAGCTAAAACGTTCAGCGATCCATTCGTCATCAATTGGAAGATCTCGCCATCGCCGTTGGTGCTGCCCGCGGAGGTGGTTCCATAGAAGTTGCCATCCGCTCCCAGGGTCATCGTTTGATCAGGTGAGGCCCCATTGGCGTTCAGGAACGTCGTGACGGTCTCGAGATTCCCATTGGTGGTAGTCTTGAAAATGATGCCCCAGCCATTGGCGCCGCCATTTTCGGTCGTGCCGTAGAGATAGCCGTCAGGACCTTGCACGAGGGCGGAGGTGGGGTTAAACCCATTGGTGCCACCATTGTCAAAAAAATACAAGGTGCGCAAGACGCCGGCTGGAGTCACTTGAAAGATGGTGCCTGAGGAATCGAGACCGCCGGTGAGCGTCGTCCCATAGAAGTTGCCGTTGGTCCCTTGCATCAGCCCGTTGGGACTTCCGCCATCGGCGGCTCCGCTGAAAGAATAAAGGGTGGAGAGCGTCACACCCGGCGCCGTCCCCGAGGGCACCGTGAGGACAGCGTTGCTGCTGGCTAAGGCCTGGAGCGAATTACTGACAATGACAGAATAACGTCCAGCGGACGCAGTGGAAACGTTGCTCACGGTTAAGGTGGCGGTCGTGGAACCGGAGATATTCCCGCCATCGGAGAGATCCACGGAGTTTTCCCGCCATTGATAGGACAAGGGCGCGTGGCCAACGGCCGTCACGGTAAAAGTGGCGGTGGCCCCGGGTAAAATCGTTTGGCTGATCGGTTGAGTGATAATGGCGGGAACAGACGACGTCATTAAAACGCTGAGAAGAAAATGTCTGGTTTCGATCGCGCCATCATTCAGATTGGTGAACCAGAACGTCGCCTCATAACTACCCGGCGGAAGATTGGTAGCGGCGGAGTTCAAGCTCAAGTTCAGCACCGCTCCGGCTCCGCCTGGGAGCGTCCCGGCCGGCGGAGAGATGTTCAGCCAGGGGGCCGTGTGGCTGGCCGCCCAACGGAGCGAAGTCAAACCTATGTTGGTCAGAGCCAGGCTTGGCGTGGCGCTGCTGAAGGGGCCGCCGGATGGACCGACTGAGGTTGAATCAGCCGCTGGAAACA
>Ga0182016_10006238_pt1 | contig 12595 bp, 13 predicted proteins | sample 712S2MmetaG_FD_120491 | JGI IMG/M metagenome (GOLD analysis project Ga0182016, IMG submission 120491) | Permafrost microbial communities from Stordalen Mire, Sweden - 712S2M metaG | ecosystem: Environmental > Terrestrial > Soil > Wetlands > Permafrost | place: Sweden: Stordalen | collected...
ACCGCCGACGATGCGAACCGCATCTTCGACGCCCTGAACTGGGCTCTCGTCCAATGGCCGCAGATGGCGCTGGCCACCACGGGCGCCAAGGGCGGTGAGAAGATCGCCATCAAGTGGGCCAAGCAGAAGAACGTGACGCTGGTGCTCGCCAAGGCCGATTTTGACCGACACGGCCGCGCGGCGCCGTTCCGGGCCAACGACGAACTGATCGCCCTCGAACCGGTGTGCGTGCTCACCCTGACGAACACGCTCAACCCCGAGCGGGGCGCTGGAATGCAGCCTTTCGGACCGGCCCTCAATCTCGGCCAAAAGGCCGGCGAGAAGGGAATCCGTCACCAGGCGGTCAAGGCGCGGGCGTAAGGCCCGCGTCGCGGCGGCCTTCGGGCCGCCGCAGATCGGTTCAATCTCGGCCTTGAATATTTAGCGCTTTAGCCTTTTGGCGGGCCAGGATGGCCGTGCGTAGCTGCTCGAACAAAGGCTGGGGGAGCATTCCGTAGGCATACTCTCCCGGATTGCCGGGAATGGTTCGCAGGTCGTAGCCCGGCCAAGCGAACCAATTGAGTTCGTCCAGCCTAAGCCAATGGCGCTGACCATCGAGCCCGAGCGATCGGCAGATCGCCGTCGGGATTTGGAGGGAGTCAGATGGGTCGGCCGGAGGCGCATGGGTGATCGGCGCCACGATCACAGTTATGTCGCCGTTGTCGCGACGGCGAGCCGCGACGACAATCGCGCAGGGCCGATCTTTCGAGCCCTCCTCTGCGCCCGCATCCTTCTCGTGGCTCCAGAGAAAGCTGTAGCGGATCACCAGGCCCGGCTTTGCGGCCGGAAATGTCACTGAGCTTCGACGCCGTATTCCGCCGCTTCGATGTCGGCGATGACATCGTCGCTCAGGGCGCCGACCAGCAGGACGTGCCGCTCGCGCGCCTTGAGCCTCTCATAGTGCTCTAGCTCGCTGGCCGAGAGGTATCCGCCGACAATGCGATCATGGCTGGTGACGACGATGACCTTCGTCCGGATCGCTTCGTCCTGATAGTGTGCGAAATTGCGGGCAAACGTCGTCGCGCGCACCGTGGCAGGCTCAGCCATAAATATCTCCGCTGGATGTGTGTAAAATGCGCGGTTTGCGTATTTTGTCAAGCTTGGCGCAACCGGCCATCCACCCGATGAGACACCCGCAAACACCCGAAAGCGAGGGCTTGGCATCAGGCTGTCTTTAGGCGGTCGAGGCGAACCCCAACTAAATCCTGGCGGAAATCTGCGTTGTGACGGTTCCGCGAGCGGGCGCCCAAGGCGCTGAGGGCGTCAGGCGTCTGGCTGTGGTGATCCGCATGTAGGCGCCATGCCCAAGCCGTCAGTCGTCTCCCGAGTTGGGCGCTGCGGGGCGAGCTCGTCCGCGATCAATCTCACGAACCTAGGACGGGACGGTCAGGGTCAAAGGCGACCTCGCCTGAGCGAGGCGAATCCTGCGGACCCTCCGACCTTCGCTGCGCTGCAGGCCGGTTTCCCCAGGCTTCGTCCTTTGGCCCCTCCCTTTGACCCGCCCTGGGCGGTCGCGAGATCGCGGGAACGACCCCGCAGATCCGGCAGCGCAAAGAGGGATACGAAAGATGGTCAGCATGGGGATGGCTCAAGCGGTTTATCAACACGCCCACGACTTCTACGACACCGGCAGCTGGCATGTGGTCGCCGAATGCTGGGACCTTCTGGCCATCGCCGAGGAACTTGACCGTCAGGAGGAAGTCACCTCGACGCCTTTCGAACTGGAAACTGCCGCCATCGCTTACTTCCACCAGATGATCCACCCCCGGATGAGCAGCATGCGGCACTAACGGCTTTAGGCGCCCGCTTCGGCGGGCGCGACCCCCTCCCCTTCCGCCGTGAGGCGGCGGGGTGTCGAGCCATGCTCACAAACGCCTGGCGGAACAGGCGCTGGCCGCAATCCAAACCTTTGCGCCGCGCGGTCCAGTGGCCAATCAGGCTTGGGGTTGGTTCGTTCCTTAGGGCGCGCCCGGCTGTGTTCAGCGAGGTCGGTTGGTATAAGACAACTGATGCCGCATTCTGAGCCTGCGACGCCCAGCGACACGACGGACGCGGTCATGCTGTTGGGTGGATCATCGCTTGGCGGCATGCGGGTGGTTCGCCTGGGTGTTCGTCTTGGGTGTGTCCTTCACCGTCGATGAATCGGCCGGTCGCTGCGGTGCGGCCGTGGTGATCTCGGGTCGATGTCCCCTCCCCTCGTGGCGTTCCGTCGATCATCTCTGGGCAGCCCTCCGGATCCCGGAGCCAGGAGGTGAGTCCTCGCCGCGGTCGGGTTGATGTGGTGGCCAACGGCAGTCGCTCACAGCCGTCGGGCTGGGCGAATCCGATATGGCGTTTTGGAGATCAGATCGGGCCTTGTCGCAGGTCGTCTCCGATCCGGCTGGTCGCCCACGCGGTCGTCGGTCCCGCGCGATCAATCACTTCAACCTAGGCCGGGGCGGCCTCATCCAAAGCCGACCTTGCTGAGCAAGGCGGCGGCGTCGGACCCTCCGGTCTTCCGTCGCTGCGCTCCATGCAGACCGGTTTCCACTGCCTCCGGGCTTTGGCCTCGCCCTTTGCCTCCGTCCTTCCAGGTCGCGTGATCGCGGCAGGGACCGCGGGCCGCTGGGGCTTTTCCCGGCGGAAGATGGAGAAAGACGATGCTCAACAAGGCTCAATTGATCGGATTCACCGGCGCCGAAGCGGAAATCCGCACCACTGCTGGTGGCAAGAAGGTTGCGGTCCTCTCGGTGGCCACCAGCCGCTACACCAAAAAGGGCGGCGACCGGAAAGACTACACCACCTGGCACACCGTCGAAATCTGGAGCCCCGCGACAGTGAAGTGGCTCGAAGGTCGGGCGCTGCCGAAGGGGTCGAAGGTGTTCGTCGAAGGCGAGATCCGCCACGACCGCTACACCGACAAGGGCGGCCAGGAGCGCTTCTTCTCCAAGGTGGTGGTGACCACACCTCAGCACGAGCTGAAGTCCCTCGACAAGCTCGAACCCGCTGAAGCCGCCGACGAGAATTGATTCCGACCCGCCCGCCCGGCCAACGCCGGGCGGGCTTCTTTTTGTCTAGGAACTGCTCAAGAGCCGGGTCGATGACGTGGCGGGTAAGGACCAGTTGGCTGGGCTCGCGAGACAAGTCGGCGGTTTAGCAGGCACGCTAGTCTCCCTCCCCAGGGGTCCGCCGTCCGACCCGTGGTCCTGGGAACGCCAATTGAGAACCTGAGGCAACACGGATTCATCATTTATTTACTAAGCTTGCGCCATTGAACGAATTGATCAATATTTTGGCGGATTTTCATTCAATCGAAGGCTGGGCCATGGGAACGGATGCCAATCTGCTTGGAATGGGCGCCTTTGATGAAAGCGGGGTAGCAGAAGCCGAGCGCATTGGGCAGCTGGCTGCATCTGGCGAACAAATGGTCGAACGACTGCGCCGAACAGCCTTTCTGCCTGGCGCCAATAAGGCTCTCAATGTCCGGGTTGGAATTGCGGAAGCCGCCGACCTACTAGGTTGCTCGACAAACAGAATTCGAATGGCGGAACAGGATGGGCGGCTTCCAACGCCCCCGGAAACTGAAAACCATCGTCGGCTGGGCTACGATATCCCCGCGCTGCTGAACATGAGAGAGGTGTTGGGCGCCTCTCCCCGGAGGGCCCCAAACGACACTCCCGCGATCATTACCGTCCAGAACTTCAAGGGCGGCGTAGGCAAATCCACGGTTACAACGCACCTCGCCCACTACCTGGCCGTCGCTGGCTACCGGGTCCTGGTCGTCGATTGCGACAGCCAGGCCACAACAACCACCCTGTTCGGGTTTAATCCACATTTCGCCATCCGGCGTGAAGAGACCCTCTACCCTTACCTATCGATCGAGCCCACCGAAGATGACCTTCGTTATGCGGTAAAGCCAACAGTCTGGCCCAACGTCGATATCATCCCGTCGAACCTTCAGATGTTTGATGTGGAGTATGAACTCGCCGCAGCGGGATCGAGCGGCGGCGGAACGCTGGCTTCAAGATTTAGAAAGCTGCGTCAGGGCCTCGCCGATCTTGCCCAGGAATACGACGTGGTGTTGCTTGATCCGCCGCCGGCTCTGGGGACCATCTCCCTTGCCGTGATGCAAGCCGCGAACGCACTGCTCATACCCCTCGCCGCAACCACACCTGACTTCTGCTCGACGGTCCAGTTCCTCTCGATGATGGACCAGGTTATCGGGCAACTGAACGATGCCGGCATTACCGTCGAATATGATTTTTGCCGCCTGATCTGTTCGAAGTTCAGCGCGAACGATCCAAGCCACACCATGGTTCAGCAGATCATGGAGCAGGCGTTTGGACCGGCTCTGCTTCCAATACCCATTCTGGAATCAGCCGAGATCAGCCATGCCGCCTTGCGCATGATGACAGTCTACGAATTGGACAAGCCCATCGGCACGCCCAAAACGCATAAACGCTGCAGGTCCAATCTGGACGAAGCAATGTCCCAGATAGAGCAACTCGTGCGCCGTCGTTGGGGCCGTGCAGCCCCTGACGCATCGAAGCTGCTGCAAGTGGCTGTCTAAGGAAAGGAGACGGTCATGGCCAAACGACAATCTGATTACCTGAAGACCTTGCTCGCCGATCCTCCGGCGCCAACCCCTGAGATCAAGGGCGCCCTCCCCTCCCCTTTCCCGGTAGACCCGGCGGTCGCACCAAGTAGTGCTGGGTCAAACCGTGGCATGACCCTTCTGGGGCGCGAATCAGCACTTGCTCGGATCGCAACTGGCGAGGTCAGGCAGGTGACCCAGCTGCTTTTGGATCCCGCGCGCGTTCGAGTCTGGTCAGGAAACGCGCGGCATCAAGAGAGCCTATCGGAAGACTCCTGTAGAGACCTGATTGACGCAATCCTGGCGGAAGGCGGTCAAAAGGTCCCCGCGATTGTGCGGCGAGTCCAAGACGATCCCGAGCACGACTATGAGGTGATTGCGGGCACAAGGCGTCATTGGGCGATCTCCTGGCTGCGCGCCAATAACTACCCGGACATGACTTTTCTCGCCCAGGTTCATGTCCTGGACGACGAGAGCGCCTTTCGTATCGCAGACATCGAAAACCGGGCGCGAAAAGACGTCTCGGATTTCGAACGTGCGCGCAACTATCGAGACGCGCTGGAGAGCTATTACAATCGACGCCAGAACCAAATGGCTGAGCGGCTTCACCTGTCAAAGGGCTGGTTGTCGAAGATGCTTACGGTGGCTTCGCTGCCCGACTGGGCGGTGGCTGCATTCTTCAGCCCTTCGGAAATACAGCTCAAGACCTGCTACCCTCTCGCCCAGCGGATCGCCAGCATCACCTCCAAGGATGCGCGAGACACACAAGCTGAAGCGAGGATGTTGTCAGTCGCTAAAAGACTTGCCGCCGATCAAGACGCCCGTCGCAGATCGGGTCAAAGTGGAATTCCCGCCGCCCAAGTGGCGCACGACCTCTTGCATGCTCAGGACGCGCAGACGGAGCCGGATTTGCTGTTTTCCGGCGACTCGGCGCACGGTCGTACGGCTTTGACGGTGCTGTCGTCCAACCGCAATGGCGTGACCTTGAGGCTTCATGCTGGCTCCGGCGCGAGCGAGTCTGAACTGGTTCGGCTCGTACGAGAGGCTCTGGCCTCGTTGGCGGCGCGCGGCAGAGGTCTTCAGCCATAAGGTCGGGCGGATCGTTTCCCCGGGGAAACGGTTGGACGCAGCGGGTCGAAGTAGGCCGAAATCACACCGATCGAGGCTTGAAGTTAGCAAGTTTCCCCAGGGAAACACCTATGATGCCGGCGAACCGTTATCGCTCGTGGGCTGAAGCGAGGATCCAAGCCCGTGCACCAGATATCTGATGCCAAGTTCCGTCCCGAGCAGATCGATCTGTTTCTGCCCTACCTTTCAGACCTGAACCTCCGCGATCAGCGCGAGATCATGGAAAGGCCCTTCTTCAGCCTCGCGAAGTCGAAACGTCTGAAGCCGATCGACTACAACTCCCCCGACGGAAAGACGTGGGTACACGTCTCGGCCAACCCCGACTACGGCATGGCGACGATTTGGGATGCCGACATCCTCATCTATTGCGCCAGCGTCCTCAACGACATGAAACATCGCCGGATCAATGACCCGCCTCGCGTCTTGAAGATAATGCCCTACGATCTGCTGCGGTGTATCGGCAGGCCGATCTCTGGCCGATCGTATGACCTCCTAGGGGGCGCGCTCGATCGCCTCCAGTCGACCACCATCAAAACCAACATACGCGCCGAGCACCGGCGCGAGGCCACATTCTCGTGGCTTGATAGCTGGAGCCAACTTATCGACGGCAAGACCGAACGATCCCGCGGCATATCTCTGGCATTGTCGGGTTGGTTCTATGACGGCGTCATGATGAATGGCGGCGTTCTCTCCATAGACCGGGCGTACTTTGACATAACGGGCGGGCGAGAAAGGTGGCTGTACAAAGTTGCCCGCAAGCACGCGGGCGGGGCAGGGGAGGGGGGATTTGCGATCTCTTTGCCCACCCTCTTCGAAAAATCCGGCGCCGAAGGTCAATATCGCCGGTTCAAATTCGAGATCGCCGCCATCGTGAAGCGCGACGAACTGCCGGGCTACAGTCTCTCACTCGAAGAGGCGGTCACATCACGTGAACCTCTGCTACGTATGATCCGCCGAGACGCAGCCAAGCAACCCGAAACGAAACCTGCCCTAAATGCCTCGCGACCTGCTCCGACGTCGGTCGCGGCAAGCCAACGCACCGCCAGTTCTCAGGCCCAACAGGCCGATGAACCGCAAAATTACCTGACTGACGAAACTCTGGACTACCTCCGCAAGCACTATCGCGGCTGGGATTTTCATGCGCTGCATCACGACTTCAAATCGTGGCTCCTCGATGACCCTGGCAGGATGCCCTCGCGCTACCAGAGCGCCTTCATCGGCTTTGTGAAGCAGTATCACGAGAAAAACCGCTTCCAGCTCTGACGACCCCGCCACCGGGCGTTCCCGAAGTGACAGGTCGCGCCGCCGGCGCAGCGTCCGGCGCTCCCATCAAGAGCCCTGACAGCGAACAATTGAACGTCTTTAACGAATCAGTCCGAGAAAGAGATTCAATTCCCATCGCGATAGCCTTGGCCTTCGACACATCAGGAACGCTCCCTGTCACACCGGGAACGGAGGCACGTCACTTCAGGAACGGGCCAACTGATGTTTCAGGAACGCTGGCACGACACTTCGGGAACCATGCACAACAACATAGTCTTTTTATTTCAATTACTTATGCTTTTTTTGTCACCGCTTAACTTTCTAACATTCTCCTATTTAACCCTCTAACATCGCTGATATTTTCAGATTCAATTTGAGTAGAAAGGACACGGGATTCCCGCTAGCGAGCGGCGGAGCCGCCCTCGCCGTTTCTGAACATGGACATTGAGGCAATCCACCGTGGGACCTTCCCAATCAGTGCTGATGCAACAGTTCGTCCGAGTGGAACCCCCGCAGATTCAGGTCCGAAGGGGACTTCAGCAAGAGGTCGACGGTTATCCGGGCCGCGCGCGGGGCGGCGGACGAGCAGACTGTCCAGAGGCGCAGCTTGTACAGTCCCGGCTGAAGATTGGCGCCCGTCACGAGGCTTAACCGTTGTTCGCCTCCGCTGTTGTCGGGGGCCGGCAGGACGCCTTGTTGACTGCCGATCACGCGATCTTCCAGCCAGACCTCCAACACGCAATCGGCCTCCAGGATCACCCCACCCGGAAAGCCGTGCAGATCCTCGCCCAGTTCATAACGCCCAGCTTCGGTCGTCTTGAGCCAGCCCTGCAGCTCTATGCCGGTCAGACCGGCGTATCGCACACCCTGCGCGGAGAGGTCGTGCAGGGTGATCGGTCCGCCGGTGTAGACAAACCCTCCGACGCTGTCGGCGGGCACCTCTTCGATCTGGCGCGCGTTGGCAGGCGCGGCGTGAGCAACGGCAACGGCGCCGGGCACATAGGACGAAGCGTTGCCCCCGGACGCCGCTGGGGCGCTGACGGCGGGCGCCAGTTGGCTGGACGCGGGGGAGGGGGGCGCCGATGGACTTGCGGCAGCGCCCAGCCGCTGTTCCAGGGCGTCCAGACGGTGTTCGATCCGATCGAGGCGGGCCTTATCGCCGGCGCCCTGGCCGCAAGCGCTGAGGGCCAGGAGCGCGGCTGCGCAGCTCCCGGCGAGGATCGGACGACGCGGGTCAGTGTTGGTCATTGGCGGGTTTCCGTTGAGGTTGCGTGGCATCGAGCGTGCCGAACCGATCGGGCGGTGCGCTGGAGTCTTTGCTGACCGTCACGCCTTGCAGCGAACGGGATGGTGCGATCGGCCCCGCCGCAGACGGCGGCGGAGCCGCCCCCCCGGCCTGATCGCCGTACCGCGCGCCGAGACTGCTGGGCCCCGGCGGAGGGGGTGGGCCCGCCACGCTGCTGGGATGGCCGCCGAGGCGGCCGGCCAGCATCAACAACGCCACGACCGCGCCGATCGCGGCGAAGCGGAAGACGGGATCGTTTCGGAACGCGCCGGGTGCGGCGCGCGCCAATCGGCCAAGGTGCTCAAGGATGGCCTCGCGATTCACGCCCCGGCCTCCATCTCGGCCGCCGCTGTGTCGAGATCGACAGCGTCGATCGTCACCAGATCCAGTGGGCCGCGATCCGCCTGGCGCATTACCCGGGCGCTTTGTGCCTCGCGTGTGCGTTCCCAAAGGGTGCGCACCGCGCGGCCATTGCCCGGTGAGTCCGCTTGCGAGAGCGCTTGGCAGGCGTCGTCCAGGGCGCCCGCCGCTTGCGGGGTGAGTTGATAGCCGCCGCCGCCGGCCAGGTCGCGAAAGATCACCGCCAATTGCGGCGGGCTGTAGTCTTCAAAACGGATGGTGCGCGTAAAGCGCGAGCGCAGGCCCGGGTTGGCGTCCAGGAAACGGCGCATCGGCGCCGGGTAGCCGGCGACGATCACGGCAAAGCGGTCGCGATGGTCCTCCATCAGCTTGAGCAAGGTGTCGATCGCCTCGACCCCGAAATCCCCGCCGGACCCGCCGGCCTGCGGGGCCAGGGCGTAGGCTTCGTCGATGAACAGCACGCCGCCTTGGGCGGCTTGCACGGCGGCGTGCACCTTGGGCGCGGTCTGGCCGATGTAGCCGGCGACCAGACCGGATCGATCGACCTCGACCAGGTGGCCGGACCGCAGGTAGCCCAGGCCGACGAGGATCTCGCCCATCAGCCGCGCGACCGTGGTCTTGCCTGTGCCGGGGCTGCCGACGAAGACGCAATGCAGGCTTGGCGGCGCGGCCGCGCCGCCGACGCCGTGGCGCCGCCGCTCAGCGTCGGCCTGCAGGACATCAACCAGGCGCGAGACCTCAGCCTTCACGGAGGCGAGGCCGACCATGCCGTTCAGTTCCGCCAGGACCGCGCTCAGCGGCCGAACGGCCGCGCGCGATGGATGGGCGGCCGAAATAGGGGAGGGGGACTGCGGGGCCGATCCCGGCGTCTTGCCGGCGGCATAGAGCCAGAGGCGCCACCCGGCGACGCCGGCGCAGGCCAGAAAGATCAGGCCGGCGTAGGCCCGCAGCAGGGCGACGACAACCGCGAACGCTAGGAACGCGCCGATTAGGCGGCCAAGAACTCCAGCGGTCCAGGCCCGCACAGCGCCTGTCACTGGGCGTGATCTGTCGGCTGGGGGGCGAGCACGGCATTGAGGGCGCCGCCTCGAAGTCTTTTGGACGGCAGCGCGGCGTAGCCTCGCAGCAGCCGGTCAGCGCCGCGAACGTGGAGCAGCAGTCCGGCGTGTTCAGGCAGTAGCGACGCATCGGTTGCGGGCTTCACCGGATCTCTTTTCCCCGGCGCGGCCGATTCCTTCCTTGAGCGCGTGTTGTTGAATGTTCTGCGCCCAGAACGGCGGGAGAACAAAATACAACATCTAGTGGATCGAGGTTCGGCGCAGGCCAGCGCTTCGGATTGCCGATTCGTTCTGCTCATCGATGCTTCCCCATCGGATGCACGCCGGGTCACTGCGCCGCCGGTCGGGTGTGAAAGCGTGACGGGGCGACCCTGGCGACCATCTGCGGCCGGCGGAAGTAGATGGCGCGGCCGCAACGAAGCGGCCGAGCGCCGCGCACGATGACGAACGCCTCGTCGGCGCGGGTGTCCTGCAGCAGCTCGTCGGGCTTGATCAGAGCGCGGCGGATTTCGGAGCGGTTCTCGCTGCGGCCGGAGTTGCTGTGGCCCCCGCCCAGGCCCTTGGCGCTGGTTCCAGCGGTGTCGCCGTGGGAGGTCGCCAGGACGCCGTGCTCGCCGCAGACCTGGGACAGCTCGCGGGCGGTCTCTGGGTCCTGCACGGCGGCGTAGAGGCGCCAAGAGGTGGAGTCGTACCAGGCCCTCGCTCCCTCGCGTCCCCATTGCTCCACCAGCTGGCCGACCGATTGGTAGAGCAGCAGCAGGGTCAGGCCGTATTTACGGCCGGCGTCGCGCGCCATCTCAATCACCCCCATCGGCCCCAGCCGGGCGACTTCGTCCAGCAGGAAGAGGATACGGCCCTTCACCCGCCCATCGGCCTCATAGGCCGCGTTCAACAGAGCGCCGATGACGACCCGGCCCAGGCCGGGGGTGGATTGGAGGACCTTAAGCGGAATCTGCACGAACACGGTCAAGCCGCCGTCGCACAGCTCACGGGTTCGGAAGGTCTTGCCTGAGACGAGATCGGCGTAGGCCTTGGTGGAAAGCCAGCGGGTCGCCCGGTTGGCGTTGGCGTAGATGCCTGAGAAGGTGTCGTCCACCAAGCCCATCAAGGTCCCGGCCAGATCGCGCGCCAGCGCGGACGGGGAGTTCGCATGGATGCGCTTCAAGGCCGTGCGCAGGTCCGCTTCGGGCGTGACGAGGACCTCGCGCAGTCGCCGCAAGGTATGCTCGCCCTCGGGGGTCCAAAGGACGTCGGCGAGGATACAGGCGATCAGGCTCTTGCCCATTTCGCGGAAGAACTCGGCTCCGCCTTCCTTGACGCCGCGCGCCGGCTCGCCGGCGAGCCAAGTGGCGACGGCTTCGACATTGGTCTCTGCCTCGGGCGACGCGGTGTCGATCCAATCGAGGGCGTTGAAGGTGCCGGTATTCGGATCGGCGGGGTCCAGGGTGACGACCCGCTGGCCCATTACGCGTTCCCGATCGGCGGACACCATCGGGCCGATCTCGCGCGACGGATCGAGGACCACGGCCGACGCGGTCCAGGTCAGAAGCGTCGGAACGCCGATCGAGGTGGTCTTGAAGCCGCCCGAGCCGGCGAGCACCAGCGCGTGTGTCGGGCCCGTGCGGCAAGGATCGATCAGCAGGGGCGCGGTTCCGCCCTGGCCCCAGGTGCGCTTGTCGCCGGCGTCGAAGGCAACGCCAGACCCTCTCAAGCCTCTTGTCGACCGGTCCTGATCGACCCGATAGGCCTCGCCCACCACGATGCCGCCGAAGGCCGGGTCGGGGCCCGGGAAGAGGACGCGGGCGGCCTTCATATCAAGCCAGTCGGCATGACCGTGATTGTCGCTGGCGGCCCGCGTCACGCCTGGTCGCGCGCCTCGGCCGAGCCGGTCGCCGCGCAGGATGTGAACGCCGAGAGCGACCGCCAGGAAGCCGAGCATAAAGGCGAAGGGGATGGCTGGATCTAGGGCGCGGATGACATCGATGATCGGCGAATGACCGACGTAAGGGGACAGCCGCGTCCATTCCGGCTGGACCGTCAGGACAGAGGCCAGGGCGACGCCGGCGATCCCGGCGATGGCCATGGTGCGCGAGCCGAGCTGGGCGCGCTCGGCGGCGAGGGCGGCGAACATCAGAAGGATCGGCCCGAGCAGGCCGACCGAAGGCCAGGCGCGATAGAGCAGAAGATAGGCCGGCGTGGTGCGGTCGGGCTGGGTCGCCAACACATGGTCGCGCCAGAGGTCGTCGCCGAGGTGAAGCGCGAACCAGAACAGCCAGATCGGCCAGAGCTGGATGACGAGCTTGAGGACGACGCGGCCGAGGTCGTAGGCGGCGCGGGCGATCATCGGCGGTTACTCAGCCGAAGCGGGCGCTTCGGCCGCGGTCGCAGCGTCGTCCTCGCGGACCCGTCGTATGGACCCGCCGTGTTCGGCGGCGAGAGCTGCGGCTTCATCATGGATGGCCAAGCCCTCCCAATGGCGCAACACCTTCGACCAGCGAAAGCCGGCCTTGCGCAGTTGCGCCTGGAGCGGGGCTGTCGCCGGGGAGGGAAGGGCGAGAACGAGGGGTTCGCGGCCCGCCGCGCGGGCTTTGGTTTCGCGGTCGAAGGCGCGACCGCCGACGACGCGCCATTGTTCGACCCGCTCAATGTTCCGGGCCTCGGCCGCGACTTGCATGAGCGCGCCGTAGAGTACGGCGGAATCAACGTCAAGGAGGCCGGCCTTGTCCACCAACCCGCCGGCTTCGATCAGCCGTCGGGTACGGGCCTTACGTTCGGCCTCACGAAGGCGGTTTTCTTCCATCTGCAGGCGGGCTCGTTGTTGCTCGAGCCGGACCTGACGTTCTGCAAGGGTGGTTCGAGCCATCGCTTCCTCCGCTCAAGCCCGTTCGC
>Ga0182016_10006239_pt1 | contig 12594 bp, 10 predicted proteins | sample 712S2MmetaG_FD_120491 | JGI IMG/M metagenome (GOLD analysis project Ga0182016, IMG submission 120491) | Permafrost microbial communities from Stordalen Mire, Sweden - 712S2M metaG | ecosystem: Environmental > Terrestrial > Soil > Wetlands > Permafrost | place: Sweden: Stordalen | collected...
CCCCCGCTTCAGGCAACGGGCTTGGCAGAGGCGGAAGAACCTGTAAAGGGTCTCCGCTGCGCTGCGATGAACGGGCAACAAACGCCCGCCCTTGACAGAACCTTCCGCCTCCGCCCGTTGCAAGAGCCATGAAGCGGGGGCACTCAACGAAAAAAATTAGGTTTGAGTGCTCTTGCTTCTGGACGCCAATCGGCCCCAACGGGGCTTCCAGAGGAGCATCGTCATGGAATTCAGCAACCACACTACCAGCATCGCAGCCACCACCAGCAATGGCACAGCCAGCAGCCAAGCTACGCCGCACAGGAAAAATGCGGCGCAGCGGAACAACCGCAGCGAATCGCCCTATCAGGGACGGACAGCGCAGAAGGACAATCCAACTCAACTCATCATCAAGCAGGCCGTGGATTTTCTCATCCGGCAGGTAGAAGCGGGCAAGAGCGAAACACTCGCCGCGTATCTGACAGCGATGGCGCGGTTCCACAAATACAGCTTTGGAAACATCGTTTCCATTGCGCGGCAGCGGCCCACGGCCACGCGCGTTGCTGGATTCGGCACATGGAAAGAGATGGGCCGGTTCGTGAAGCGCGGCGAAAAAGGTATCCAGATTCTCGCGCCAATGATCGGCTTTCGGCGGAGGAATGCCGAGGCCACACAGGACACGGATGCGGATGGCAACACCAAGAAGCCGCCGGTGCTCATCGGCTTTCGTGCCGTGTATGTGTTCGACGTGGCGCAGACCGAGGGCGAAGACCTGCCGGAGTTCGAGCACAGCATCTCCGGCGAAGTAGGCGAACAACGCGACCGGCTGATTGACTTTCTCGCGCAACAGAACATCACGCTTGAGTTCAACGAGAGAATCGCCCCGGCTTTGGGAGTGAGCTACGGCGGCAAGATTGCCTTGCTTCCCGGTCAGTCGGAACCGGAGGAGTTTGTCACGCTGGTTCACGAAACAGCGCATGAACTGCTGCACAAGGCCGAGCGCCGCACCTTCACCACGGCAACCGTGCGCGAGACGGAAGCCGAGGCCGTGGCCTTCATAGTGGGTCAGGCAATCGGTCTGGAGATGGGAACCGCGTCGAGCGATTACATCCAGATGTACAACGGCAACGCAACCTTGCTGGCCGAAAGCCTTGAGGTTATCCAGCGTACCTCCGCTGTGATTCTCGCTGCAATCCGCATTGATGAAATCGCGGAACCGGCGACGGAGCCTGAGCAATTCGCAGCAGCCAGCTAATGCACGCATCCTGAGCGGGTGCGCTCGGAGTGTGCCCGCTTGCGCCCTCACGCAAGATTCAGCCGGAATAGGAGATTCCCCATGACTACTATGGTTCAAGTGCAAACTCAGTCTGAGTACCGCGACCTGCCGCTCGATTGGCTGGTTGTATCCCCCACTAACCCACGCAAGACATTCGACGAAGATGCGATGCAGGAACTCGCCGCCAGCATCCGTGAAAACGGCGTATTGCAGCCTTTGCTGGTTCGCCCCCGCGCGGAGCGCAGTTTTGAGATCGTTTTCGGAGAACGCCGGTATCGTGGCGCGGCGATGGCTGAGAAAGAGACCGTGCCGGTATGCATCCGCGAGATGACCGACGCTCAAGTGTTGGAGGCGCAGCTAGTCGAAAACCTCCAGCGTCAGGACGTGCATCCGCTCCATGAGGCGCAGGGCTTCGCCGCGCTCTTGCGCCTTGAGGAGCCGAAGTATTCTATCGAACTCATCGCGGCCAAGTGCGGCAAGAGCGCCGGGTATGTGGCCTCCCGGCTTCGCTTGACCGAGCTTGCGCCCGCAGCGGTCGAAGCCTTTACCAAGGACGAGATTGGCTTAGGTCATGCTCTTTTGCTGGCGAAGTTGCAGCCGGAGCAACAGGAGGAAGCGTTGACCGCTTGCTGGCAGGAGAGCTATACGGGCGGCAGCAAGGCGAAGCGCATCCTGCTCCCCGTTCGCCACCTGCGGGAATGGGTCGAGCACAACATTCTCTTGGAACTTGCCCCCGCGCCATTCTCGAAAGAGGATGCCACGCTTGTGCCCGATGCGGGTTCCTGCGTTGAATGCCCCAAGCGCACCGGCCACAACATGCTTCTATTCGAGGGCATCGCCGCGCAGCACGATTCCTGCTCCGATCCTGCCTGCTACGCGGCCAAGGTGGGCGCACATGTGAAGCAGACGGTAGCGGCGAAACCGAAACTTGTACAGATCACCACCGCTTACGGCAAACCCGCCGATGGCAGCGCGATTGTGCCTCGCAACCAGTATGTTGAAATCCGGCAGGAGAAGCCAAAAAACAAATACCAGCAGGACGCGCCGGAATTCAAGACATGCAAGTACACCACCGAGGCCATCGTTGCGGACGGAACGGACAAGGGCGAAATCCGCAAGGTGTGCGCCAATTCCGATTGCCCCGTACATCGCCCGAAGAAACAGCAGCGGCGGGCGAACACCGATCCCGCGATGAAGGTTGCTCAGGAAAAACAGCGCCGGGAGGAAGCGCAGGCCCAGGCCACCGGGCTGCGCGTCCTGAAAGCCGTCGGCGACGCGGTTCCTGTGCGCCTGATGAAACGCGACCTGCTGTTTGTTGTGTCGCGGGTGTCCGCGATGCTGGACGAGCGCAAACTGACCATCCTCATCCGGCAGCAAGGCATAGGCAAGCCCAAGGACGGCGAGGCACCGGCGAAACTGCTGGCGGCGTTTCTGCCCAAGGCCGAGGAAAGCACACTCGGTCGCATTTTGGTGGAAACTGTCATTCTGCTGTCCATGCACAACCAAGCCGACGCCGCGAAGATTCTCCGCGATGCAGCGCAGGTGTACAAGGTGGACGTTGACGCCATCTCCACACAGGTCAAACAGGAGTCTGTGGCGAAGGAGATGGCGAAGAACGCGAAGAAGCCCACGCCCAAATCGCAGACGAAAGCGACGAAAAAGGTTGCAGCGTAACCATCAACCAACTTGAAGCCGTTAGCGGAGCCAGCAAGACCGGCTCCGCATTTCTTTGTATTGCTGGCCGTCTGCCCGCCCTTTTTGATGCCCCGGAAGAGCACCGGGGCGGCATCTTCGGCCCACCCAACGGCCAGCGCCGCCCATTCGGGGCGGTGATCAAAAATCAGCCAGACCAACTTCTGTACTCAACGATGGTCCGCGAAGCGCGGTGATATGCCCTTTGCGCTAGGCTGCCCGTTTGCCCGCCCTCATGCGATGCCCCGGACGAGCGCCGGGGCGACATTCTGGCCCTCCCGACGAGCAGCCCAGCCCGCGTTTAGCCCCTACCGTGGACCTGATTCTCGGCAGCCGTTGCTATGAGTATCGCTCTGGCGATCTACGGCTATGCTCATCTCTGAGCAGTGGCCGGAATGCTTATCGTGCTCTCAGGTACTCCGAGGGCGTGACAATGCGTGTTTGCGCCGTGCTCGCTTGCCGCTGGCGTCATTGTAAGAGCACCACCAGAACGGGCTGTCTGGACGCTGATAAACCCCATCCCATTTTCTAGCCCTTGGCATTGCGTAGCGCCTCCACGCGCTTTTGAATCTCTTTCTCATTGCGTTTTGCCCAAACAGACGAAACCCGCTCTTTTCTCGTCGTGATAAGAATCTGATCCCGGCAATCGGCGTTGAGCCGGTTTATGACTGCCAAATACCTGTCCGGCGTCCTGTGGCTCTTCTTCCAAGCTGCCCAGGACTCCGCAGCGACTTTCAACATTCGCTCCTTAGCGTTGTTCCGAATATCGCTTGTGCGAACCTTAGAGACTTCGCCTTTGCAATTGCCGCAGTTTGGCCCACCGCGCTTGTATCCCTGCCCGATCTTCTTTTCGCGTTTCCGAACAAAAAACCGCTGACAGAATACGCAGCGATCCAGTAGCTGAGCGTAGCCGGAGTTAACCAGCAAGATGAACCAAAGCACTGCCTCCATCCAACATCCGAGGTTCGGGTTGTCGGCGGTCAGAAACGGTGGCAATTCGACAAATGGCTCTTGTTGGTCATATACAGGCGTCGTGTAATTGAAAAGCACCTCACCATCACTGTTGAACCATACGTTAGGTTTGGCTCTGTAGAGGTAATCCCAATACACCTTCCAAAGCCAAGAGCTATAGGCTGGATCATTAGAATCAATTTCCTTCCGGTCAGTTCCCCGAACAATCCTTCCGTAGTCGTCCGCAAATATCGAATCCAGCGAGAGATTCCAATAAGTCTTGGTTGAGTATCCCTTAACCGATCCCATGCCAGATGCTCGCACGGCTGCATTTTCCGGCATGATCCTCTTTCCGCAGCGCATCCATTCCACTACGAGTTTTTCGAGAAAGCCGCGAAACAAATCCATCTCGTTTTTATTACCGCTAAGGCTGCTCAGTCCGAACCCCGGAACAGGCAACACATAGGTGTAACCCGGCGGAGGCGGATCATTTAGCAATCTCGCAGTGATCTCGACCGCGTGAAGGTTCTCGCTCAGGCTTGCAATTCGCATCGCTCCGCACCGTCCGGGCAAAAGTAGAATTGTTACGCGTAATTATCAACGTGTGCAGCAAATTGTGCAACACAATAATTAATACACGTGGGATGCTGCTTGTATGGAGTGTCCATGAAGGGCACCAGAAAGGAATTACAGGTAATGCAGAACACAGTGAATCGAAAAATTCAGCCGGAATTGTTGGGCATGGTGGAAGCCGAAGAAATGACAGGGCTGTCTCGTTGGACATGGCGCAGGTCCGCGTATGCAGGTAACCGACATTTTGTTCGTAGCGGGAAGAGAACTTGCGATAATTGCGTTATGAATACACTGACGCGCCTAAATGATCTTGTCGGCAAGCGGGGACTGCTAAAGATTCGATTCGGAGGAGAGATTGCGTTTACTTTCTTATCCGTTCATCCCCCAAGTCAGCTTCCTGACGAGACGGACGAGGATGGTTTTCAGGACGCGATCACACGCAGCGAGTTCAGAGTGCAGTTTGATGATGGAACCCTAATCGACGGCAGCAACACAATGGTTGTTTCGGGGGCCTGCATCTCTCGTATCAAAGGCAGCTAACAGGGCGGCGCACGCTCTGCCCTAGCTCTGTGGCAAGGAGCCACTATGACCACCACATATATATTCGGTGCCGGCGCATCGCGCGATGCCGGATATCCGCTTGCCTCGGAGATGGGTAAAGAACTGCTCAAATTCATGGTCGGGTCTTCCGACCTGTGGATTCGGGCATCCGGTGAATTTGTGAGCGACATGTTCGGCGAGGCCCCAAATATAGAAGACGTGATTACCGAACTTCAGTCTCAGATCGAGTCTCTTAAGGACGCGAATAATCCCGATGACCGGACCAAGCGTATGAGGCTTGGAAACCGACGCGCATACTTGGGGGTTGGCCTGCGGGAGTGGTTCAGAGAGATTCGTTCGAGCCCTGCACCGAGCTACGCTGCATTCGCGGATCGAATTGTAAAGCCAGGTGATGTGATCATCACGTTTAACTATGACGAATCGCTCGAACGAGAGCTTCGGCGAATTGGGGAATGGGACATTTCGGACGGATACGGATTTCCGCTCGGTACTGCCGAACATTCCTCCGATGTCCTGATGCTAAAGCTCCATGGCAGCGTGAACTGGCTGGTATCCGTTTTTGGCGGTGCAACCGGCGGAGCCTTTATTGTGGATCCAAACTCCTCACTGGGGAATCATCCCGTCATCCACCGTGCGGATTTGCAATTTCTCGGTTACGAATCGTTCTCGGGCCACACATACGAGAGTGGCGGAGCATTCCCGTGCCTCGTCCTTCCCGGTCGGACCAAAGAGTTCTTTTACGATACATCCTTCGGGCACGAATTCTCGGAGTTCTGGGATTTTCTTTGGTCACAAGCAGCCAGCGCCTTGAACAAGAGTGACAAAATTGTTGTCTGCGGCTACAGCCTCCCCGAAGCGGACCAACGCGCCCGCGATTTGTTGCTATTGGGACCGGCCAAGGAAGCTGATGTCGAAATAATTTGTGGCAACCAAACGGAGCAGATCGCAAGCGAATTCAAACGCGCTGGATTCAGTAGTGTCGCGACATTTAAGAGTGGATACTTTGCCGATTGGTGCAAGGTAAATCAGGCATCAGAGAGCACAGACACGCCACTCGGAGTTACTGGAGGTGTGAGCGCGGTGTGACCATGTAGACCCTGGCGCAAGCCGACGTACAAGGACCTTCATCGTTTAGTATTTGAGAACAAATCCAAAGGTGCGGCGGTTGGAATGGTTAAAAGAGCGATAGAAGCGTTTCAGAATGGGCTGGACGTAATCTGCGACGCGAAGTGGTTCCGGCTTTACGGAAATGGCCTTTGCATATTGGCTCTGGTTGTCGCTAAATACGGCGCTGGCTTCACGTGGCGGCAGGTTTTGGTCGGCTTGCTGGTCATCGGGATTTGGAATTCCGGCACAGAGCTTTTGCGCCACGATGACAGGAAGCGCAAGTTTCAGCGAGTTCAATTCAGAATCGGTTTAACTCATCTCGGCCAAGCACTCGTTGACGCGGGAATCTATAGCGAGGGTGAGGTAAAGCAAAACAGCGGGGCGCTCTGGGATTGCGTCGGGCGGTGTAGCTGCTACAACATTACATTTACTTGGCTGGAACAAAAGTTGTTTTTCTTGAATGAGTCCAGTCGTTTTTCGGAGTTCGCAGAGCTTTCCATCTGCCTCAAACCCTTCGGAGATCGTGCCCTAAAGATTGACTCAGACTGCCAGTATGACCGCATCGAATTGCGAGGTAAGGGCGAATACGAACTGGTTCTAATCAAATCTGAGAACCAACGCGGGTATTGGCGCGGCCGGGGATTGCCGGACGATGAAGGCCCAACCCTTACCCTCATCAAACTTCCCTGGGAGCTATTCCGCAGTCTGCAAGAACCTCTCAAGGGCAATGGGTCGCTTCTCAAGAGGATGACAGACCGAGAGAATCGACAACATGAGATATTGGAACGCGCCGGACTGAAATACTGGCAACATGATGAAATGTCTGACGTTTGGCACTATCAAGGAAAGTATGCAAGCCTTGACTGGGAGACGTTTTAGAATGCCGCGACTGGTGTAGGTAGCCAATGAATTGGCAACGTACCGTATGCAATTTCAGCTACGGAACTGCTCGAAAGACTCATGCTTGATTGTCCGCGACTCTCGGTTCTTGCGATTCGCGCCGATCGTCTTTGCCTATCTGATGAAGCTTCATCTGACGCGCCTCGGCTAGATTGATCCTGAAGTCATAGCCGTGCTTCTTCAAAAGTCCTAACAGCTCTGCCCCGTTGAGTAGAGTGACAGGTTCATTGTTGGCGAAAGCGTAGGCATCCGCTCCGTAAGTGCTCGTCGTGACGAGGATTCCTCGCGATGCGCCTTCTTTGCGAACAACCGCGCATAGGTCCCGCACGGCGCTAACGTCTACTGTGTTCGTATAGCGCTTCGCCTGAATGACGTATTTGCCCCCATGTATTGGATCGGGATCGAAGGCAATCGCATCGACGCCGCGATCTCTGCTCGCCTGCGTGATCTTAACCTCAGCGCCTCGCCCAGAGAATTCCTTATCAAATAGTTCTCGAATTAGGTGCTCGAAATCCTGCCAGTCCATCTGCGCGAGGTTGGTTCGGTTGTCAAGGCTATTCAACACTTGCCGGGCATCTACGAATCGTGAATCCGCTCTCTTTAAGGTGAGCATTGGTTCAATTGGAATGATCTCGATCAGTTTGCCCGCAGACTTTCCGTGAAGATGCAGGAACGCCGCCACCGGATCGAGGCTGCTGAGGTTCAGCGCCGCAAGTTGGCGTGGTTCAGCCATCAAAGAGGCTGTGTATGCTTTGGTTTCGCAACCGGTTGCTGGATCACGGAAGTTGACCCACCCATTCAAAGCGAGAAGACTGATGACATTGTTTGTGTCATTCCTTGCGATCTCAAATCCAATTCTCAGAAGAATTGCCGGATGTACCTTCGGTATATATTCCTTGCGTTCAGATTGATTGAGAGGCTTCGCGACTAGCCCACTCTTTTGTTGAACGAATTTTGCCGGTGGCCTATGTACCACATCTGGTAGTCCAACCTCGACGATTAGGATTCTTTGCTCGTCATCAAAATCGACTTCCCACAGGCGCGGAACCGAGGCAGGAAGGGTGAGAGTTCCCAAGATGCATTCAATTCTTCCAAGCACTGATTCCCTGACCGCATTCCGGAAGCCATTCAACATGAGATTGAAGTGTTCCCTTTGCTCCAGGCATTCATTCGAATATCGTTGTGCATGTTGCCGGAAGGCGTCCAACTCCTCCTGGAAAAGGCTCGCGCTCGCGTTCAGGTAACGCTTCCATCTCTTTTGTTCCTCGATGTTCCATGACGCGATTTCGCTCATCAGCGCAGCGTGTCTTGACAGGATTTGAAGACGACGCTTGTTGAATTCGTCGACATGGGTGCGCTCATCACGGAAGTAGCGATTGATTTCTTTTTCGCGGATGCGGTGCAAATCGAATTCGAAAATCGCTTCCGCTATTTGGAGCGGCGCGCCGACAAACTCCCGAAATTCTTGACAGGCACCCGTCGGCGCGCTTCCTGGATAAGAACATTCCTGTGCTAATAGCGCCGACTCTCTTTCAGACCAAGACTTGATCTCCGGTGCAAGAATGCTGTCGATCTCCGCAATGTTCATTTCGCTGAAGTATGCGCTTCGCGGAGAGAATGTCTGTTTCAGAAAATTCCTTCTCTCCCAAGCAGGGCGGACAGGCGTCCAGACCGTCTCCGCGCGGCGACGTTGAAACTCCTCGTTGAGACGCTGAACTTCACGTTCGGCTTTCGACAAATCGTCTGGGAGGACAACTCGAACCGCGCTGGCGAGCATAGCTTTACGACTGCAAAACCTGCGTTCACGATTTGCTGCGATATTTCGGGCGAGGCTCTTCTGTACCTCGCCGAATGTCTTCGCAGCGCCCCCAATCAACGCAAATGCTCCCCAGACAGCGGCGACGAGAACAACCAAGATTATTCCCAGTTCTTCGGGCATGAATGCCAGCCTGCAATGCAGTTTCCGGATGCAATATGGAAAAGCCGTCTATAGTCTAAAGCCTTTGCCTCAGTCTAGCGTCATAGAAATGCACAAAGACTACCGTGCATGTGCGCCCTGCCGCACAGAGAGATCACCAAGGCAAAAGTGGCAATACAACATTGTGTAAGCCTGAGTACCTTATAAGCCCTGGAGCGCGTAGCGCTTGTCTCAGCGAAAACCTTTTGAGCAGAATAGTCGAGAAATCCGATTCGATCCGTTCATCCAATAAGCCGATCAGCGATAGGTGATATTCCAATAGATTATGGGTCAAATCCGCCGCGCAGTCTCCCAAGAATGTTCCAATGTCAGCTATGTCATCAATCCGACGAATAAATCCAAGGATCACTATTGCTGACAAATCCTGGATGTGTTCCTTAGCCGCAGTGTCATCAACTGCGCTCAAGTTGAAATCGAGCTTTCGCTCAAGCTCCGCCAGGAATTTTCTCGCGTTGGATTCGATTGTCGCCGGGCGAATGCCATGGGTTTCCGCCAGAATGATTTCACCAACGCTGGGGGGAATTCTGTCAGTGATCTTAAGCTCCCCGAACCGTTGTTCTCCGAGCGTTTGCTTGAGCATGTGAATGGTTTGACCCGCTGCGCCCTTGAAGATTTGTAACGCTGAATCCTCGGCAGATTTAGGCTTCCAACTACAATCCTGGCTAATCCGTTGTGCGTCTTCCACCTGAACCGGCGTCAACTCATGGGTCACTGTTGCCTTGTAACGGATCGCATTGGTACTGCCCCCCTTGGCCGCAAGATTGAACCAGAAGAACGCCTCGAAGGCATCCTTCGCCACTCCGATGCCATTCATATATCTGGTACCGAGGTTGAGTTGGGCATCGATGTCCCCTTGCTCCGCTGCGAGGCTAACCCACCACGCGGCCAAAGACTCATCCTGATCGACACCCAGCCCGTTATGAAAACAATTGGAGAGGTTGATTTGCGCGTTCGCAAACCCCCGCTGGGCAGCCAGACGATACCAGCGTAGGGCCTCTGAGATGTCTCGTGAGACTCCCTTGCCGTCTTCATACATCACCCCGAGATTGAACTGGGCATCTGGAACGCCTTCTCCCGCAGCTAATCGAATCCATCGCACGGCTTCTTCAAGGTCTACGGCAACGCCTTCGCCATTGTGGTACATACGTCCAAGCATGGCTTGCGCACTCGCATTACCCTGCCTCGCCAGCGTCTGGAACTCTGTGAATGCTCTTGCGTGGTTGCCAGACGTATAGGCTTCAAGTCCCGCTGACAATGCTTTGTTGGCCAAACTTGGCGACAAGCGCGAAAAAAAACCGGCTACTGATGGCATCGCTTTTACCTCAATCCGTCCAAACTTCAATAGTCCATTGATTTGGCCTGGTGTGCTTCTCCGCTTCGTGGTAGCTAAGCTCCGTAAAGATGCGGATGATACGTTCTGGGATCGGCAACAATTGTCCCAGCATTAGGCCACGAAAAGTTCTTCATACGCTCGAAGCTGTCATCGGCGGCAGCAATGGACCAATAGCGTCGCGAACACTCTATCTCTGTTCGCTCGTCAAAACCTGCGAGATTGGCAGCGGCCCTGTGATATACGACAACTTCACTGTCTTCGAACGCTCCCACTTGAAAACAGTAAGGAGCAATAACAACTTTGTTGAGCAGCCAATCCGTCAACGCTGGCGAGAGTTTCCCAAACGCTTCGACATACTCAGTAATATGAAATCGCAAAAATCCAGCGCTCGGATCGTTCCGCGGTTGCATCAGTTGGTCGCGTATTTCTCTGAAAAAATCCCGGTCGGAGGAAGTGATCGGGAACTCATACCATCGAATATTCAGATGGGATCGCGCTTGGTCTGATTTCAAATCCGTTAGTCCGTTCGCCATCACAACGCCAAACCCTCCCTGGCGCTGCGCACGCTCAGCCCAAGGATGAGCCATCAAATCTACCACAGTAACAGTAGAGGATGGTTCACGCGGCATGACAGCCACCCGTCCAACAGAAGATGTCCCGCTTACCGCGAATGCGAAGGCAAATGCAGGGTTTCCGGTGAAATCGACGATCCGAGTTGGTAATCCGTAATGCTGCAATAGCGCCAGGGCGTTTAGTCGGCTCAGCTCGTCAAGTCTCTCGGAGAGCTTCACAGCAAGGTCGTGAATGAGCTTTCCCAGCTTAATCAAATCAATAGGGGAAAGAGGAAACTCGTCCTTCATCGCTTCAATTTCTAGACGCCGCGCACTATCTGTTGTAGTTGGGAAATTGCCACACTCTCCGCGAAAGAGAAAATGCGGCAGTTCGCGCGGATATATGACACCAGAATCTGTCTGGCCCCAGCGAGTGTCGTTGGATCGGAGTGCGTATTGACCGAGCGTAAATGCGAACGCATCAGTCAGACTGTCGAAGCGCTGATCGGGTTGGAAATCCATAGTTGACGGTCCAGTATCAGGGGCTAGATCAATTATGCCTCTATGCGGGAGCAGAGTCGATTTGGTCTGCGATAGATTTCAAGAAGCATTCTGATATTCCCCCTGATAATTGGAATGAGCGAGGTAGCGGGTAGGTTTCAAAGGCTCTTGACCGCGAAGCGGCGTTCGCCGTGGTGGACGGCCATGACGCGGGCCCGGTCCGGGCTATGCTGCTATCCGGGAAGCCTCAATTTTGAAAGCCGGTGGAAAGGAGAACCGATGAAGTTCTCGGAGATCGCTAACCGACTGACGGGCATCTCAACGCCATTTGGCGGGGCGTCTTGGCAGCCTGCCGAGATGGAAATTGCAGCGGCCCGCCGGGTGATCGCCTTCCTTGAAGACCGGCGCGTATTGTACGAGCCGAGCGAGATGGAGGTGCCTTCACATTGCGTCCACTCGGTAATCGAAATCCGGCACCGTCTCAGCGACGAGTTGGGCAAGCTGGACGGCGGGTCCGAACTAGCCGCAAGCCTGCGGGCGATGCGGGCGGCCTGCCGGAAGTTCCTTGAACGGGTAGGGACCGACGGACGCGAAGGCATCCACCACGCCAGCGGCTGGGGCTTCCATAGTTGGACCTTCGGGAGCGCACTCGGGGAGTTGCGTGGGACGTTCGGCGTCCATGTGGCCAGAATCGCCGCCGCGTTCAAGTTGGACGTGGAGGACCGGCTAGCCTCCATCGTACCCGCCAATGCCGAGGCCGACACCGCCGACGATGATCGTCTATTCCGGCGTCTGTCTCTCTGAGCCAGCATCGCGAGTGCCCATCGGCGCTGCTGCGCAGCGGATGCAGGGTTGACACGTCATCCCCAACGGGGTGCTGATTCATAGACGCTTGTTTGCGTTTGTTAACGTGTGCGGTTTCAATCATTTGCAGCTTTGAGTTTTCGCGCGAAAACATTGGCGTTTGCATTCACAAACGACAAAGTTAGCAGATGTGAACATGATGATTCAGAATGCTTTACGGAAACCGCCCTCCATCATTCGGCATCAAAGGAAATGCAAGCCCAAATCCTCGCCGGGGTCAATTTTGCTGTGGCTACTGCTGACCCAAAGCCGACTTCGCTGATTCCGCCAGCCATTTCCCCCGCACGGGAATCCGAGAATTACCGCGTCAAACAAACCGGCACCCGGC
>Ga0182016_10006241_pt1 | contig 12590 bp, 10 predicted proteins | sample 712S2MmetaG_FD_120491 | JGI IMG/M metagenome (GOLD analysis project Ga0182016, IMG submission 120491) | Permafrost microbial communities from Stordalen Mire, Sweden - 712S2M metaG | ecosystem: Environmental > Terrestrial > Soil > Wetlands > Permafrost | place: Sweden: Stordalen | collected...
CGGCGCGCTGATCACGGTGGGCGCGATGGTAATGGTGTTTGGGTGAACGAGGGAACAAGGGAGCAAGGGAACGAGAGAACAGTGCGGAGCTGGAAGCTGACGACTGCTCAACTGCTTCTCTCCACCGCGCTTCCCTATACTGATGAGAATGACCTCGGCCAGCACTGATCAGAAAATCGCAGCCGCTCGCGTCAAGCGCATCGTGCTCACCGGCTTTATGGGCTCGGGTAAAAGTACCGTCGGCCCGCTGGTGGCTGCGCGGCTGGGCTGGCGCTTCGTCGACGTTGACAACGTGATCGAGGCCGAAGCCGGATCGAGAATCGCCGAGATCTTTGCGCACAGCGGAGAAGCGGTGTTCCGCGACCTCGAGCATGCGACCATTGCTCGCCTGGCTGCGATGGACAATCTGGTTCTGGCACTCGGCGGCGGAGCGATCGAGACCGCCGAAACGCGCGAGCTGCTCAGCCAAGAGGGCACGCTGCTGGTGCATCTTGAAGTGAAGCTTGAAACCGCGCTGGCCCGTTGCGGCGGCACTGAGCAGGAACGTCCGGTGCTGGCCGATCGCGCCAATCTCGAGAGCCGCTACGCGCGCCGGCTGCCGCTTTACCGCACGGCGCACGCGTCAGTCGCGGCCGATGCGCTCACTCCGGACGAATTGGCCAAAGCTGTGGCCAACGCTGCGGGATTCAATTAGAAGGGTATGTCGTCGTCGGAGATTTCGGCTTGCTGCGAAAGCTCGTCGGCGCCGGCTGGCGGGCGCTGGTCGTACGACGTTGCGCCACCGCCTGAGCTCGCGCGGTTGTAAGGGCCTGCGCCCTCTTCGCGGGCTGAGAGCAGCGAGAGGTCGTTGACGATGATCTCGGTGCGGTAGCGCTTGGCGCCCGTCTCCTTGTCGTCCCAGCTGCGGGTCTGGATTTTGCCCTCGACGTAGAGCTTGGAGCCCTTCTTGACGTAGTCGCGGATGATTTCGGCGGTGCGCTTGAAGGCGACCAGGTTGTGCCATTCGGTGCGCTCCTGCCAGTTGCCTTGCTGATCTTGAAAGCGGTCGCTGGTGGCGAGAGTCAGGTTTGCCACCATGGTGCCGCCGCCGGTCGAACGAATCTCAGGGTCCTTGCCCACATTGCCCAGAAGGATGACTTTGTTAACGCTCTTTGCCATTTTTCGTGCTCCCAGTTGTAAGGAGAAAGAATAGCAGAACGGGTCAGGGATCAGGAGTCAGGGATCAGGGGTCAGGAGTGGCCAGCGTGTCGGACTTGTGCGGCCCGGCGGGACGCGGTCGGTTGATCGGCGAGCTACCCCGGGGTTTGACCCTGGGTTGTGATCGATCGCCGCTCCGGGGCTGGGCCGGGCTGTGGGTTTCCATTCTTTAAGGACATGTTTAATGAGCCTGCGCTATTTCGCTGATTCAAATGAGACTTGCCCTTCCGGGCAGATATCCACCGGCACCCTCTTGAAAAATCCTCACAAATTTGATAACTAATACTTTAGTTGATACGTCTATGAGTTTGTAGGGCCGGATTTGGGCCGGCACGATCCCAGGGACAGCGAGAAAACATGCCTCCACGCAAATCAAGCACGCTGACTGAAGCCGAGCTGAGACTGATGAAGATTCTCTGGCGGCGCGGGGAGTCGGCTGTGACCGACCTGGTGGCTGCCCTGCCTGACAGCGAGCCGCTGGCCTACAACTCGGTGCTGACGACCATAAGAATCCTGGAACAGAAGGGTTACGTGGACCACCGGCAGGAGGGGCGCGCGTTTGTTTACCGGCCCTGCATTGCCGAGGACGAGGCGAGCCGGTCAGAGGTGAAGCATGTTTTGAGCCGGTTCTTCGGCGACTCGCGCGAGCGGCTGCTGCTGAGCCTGCTGGGCGACGAGGAGATTACGCCCGCGGAACTCGACCGGCTGCGGACTGCGATTGAGGGCGCTGCTCCCGATGGAATCGATGTTGGAACCCATGAGGACACCGGGAACATCAAAAGAAGTGGAGGCAAAGCGTAATGCCGATCGCTTCCACATTGCTAATGCGGATATTGAGCGCCGCAACGGGCGCAATGCCTTTGGATGTTCTCGACGCGTTGCGAAGTTTTGCGTACCGCTTTGCGCATGCGGCCGCACCCATTGCCGTAACTGCCGCGTGGCAGGGCGCAGTGGTGGCAGCGGGATTGGCGCTGTGCCTGCAGCTTGCTCCGCGAGTGGGCGCGGCGCACCGGTTTGCGGCGTGGGCAGCGGGGTTCAGCGTGCTGGTTGCGCTGCCATTTGTGCCGGCGCTTTCGCGGCTGCTTTCCCGCCTGATGGCCGCCAGCGCAGGTGCGGGATCAAGTCTTGACGCGGCTTCCCTATCCTCGCCGTCGGCGCACGCGTGGCTGGCGCACCCGATCCTTGAGATCAGCGACCGCTGGAGCCTGGCGATTGCCGCGGTGTGGGTAGTGTTGGCCCTGGCGCGCGCGATTGATCTGGCGATTCACACGGCGCGGCTGCGCTGGCTATGGAAGTCCGCGGCACCACTTCGTGGGGTCCTCGCTTTGGACGAGAGCACTGGAAATGGTGCGCGGAAGCGTTTTGAAATTTGCACCACGCGCGAGCTCGACCGGCCCGGTGTGATTGGATTTTTTGCGCCGCGGATTCTGATTCCCGAGTGGCTGCTGGAGCGGCTGACCGAACAGGAGTTGGGGCAGGTGGTGCTGCACGAGGCTGAGCATCTGCGCAGGCGCGACGACTGGACCAACCTTTTGCAGAAGCTATGCCTGGTGGTTTTCCCGCTGAATCCCGCGCTGATGTTTGTTGAGCGGCGGTTGTGCCGTGAGCGGGAGATGGCGTGCGATGAGGGCGTGGTGCGGCGGACGCAGGCTCCGCGGGCTTATGCGGCCTGCCTGGCCGGGCTGGCCGAGCGGCATATGGAACACCGGGCGGCGGCATTGAGTTTGGGCGCGCGCGCAAAGGCGCTGACCCTGAGTGCATTTGAGCGGCGGCCCGAGCTGGCGCGGCGCGTGCACAGCATTCTGGCGCGGCGCGGCGCAGTGCACCCGTTGGCGAGCCGGGCGCTGCTGGGCGCCGTGGGCTGCGCACTGGCAGTTGGAGCGGTGGTGCTGGCGCGCTGCCCGCAATTGGTTGCGTTTGTTCCGGCCGAGCCGAAGATAACCGCGGATACAGCGCAGATGGTTCCGGCGGGGTTGCAGACTGACGCAGGCGGGTCGCAGCTGGCGTCGCATTTCCGCGCCATTAACGCGATGGCGATTGTGCCCGACAGAGTCGAGCGCAACGCAACGCATTGCCGGGCGAGATTGAATGGGACCGGCGTGCAGGCGAACGAGCCGAAATTGCAACAGCCGGCGGGATACAGAGAGACGCTGGTGAGTGCGCGGACGAGTGCCGCGAGACCCGATGCCGTTGCCGACGCCGCGCATAGTGAATCGGCCGCGCCGCGGGAGTTGATTGTGCTGACGGCCTTTGAGCAGGTGCAGACCTCGGGCGACGTACTGGGCGACCGTGTGTATTCAGACTACGGGGCGGATGCGAACGGGCGGTCGGCATACGGCGGCGCGGGACGGGTTACGATCACGCGGCTGGTGTTCAGAGTCTATCCGCTCCCCGCCGGGTTGCGTGCATCGGCCGGCGCTCGTGAATCCGATGGGCCGGGCGAAGTGGTTGAGCCCGTGATCGAGAAACAGCCCACCGCGATCCAGACATCGGCCCACGCTCCAACATCGGCGACCGCTTCGAGCCCGGCGGCGCAAACAACAAATCAGGCCGCAGGCAAACCCGCAGGCCCGACCTCGAAGGGCGCAGCAAATTCTTTGACCGGTCAACCCCACGCAGTGGCGCTGGGCAATGGCTGGTTCGTAATTCAACTTTAAGGACTAAGAACTTTAACCCATGGAGAGCAACTTATGAATGCAACAACTAAACAATTAGTAGCAATCGCGAAGAAGCTGGCCGTCCCCGCCGGCATTGTCGCGACGCTGGTTTTGAGCTTTGTGTTTTTGACAACACACTTCACTGCCCATGCGGCGCCGGCACCGGGAGCCGGGCCGATGGATAACGGCAGCGTGGAGCCGCTGGTTGCGCTCGACAACGCCGTGGAAGCGGTTGCTGCACGGGTAACGCCGGCCGTGGTGAACGTTGCGGTAACTTCGCGCATAACGCCAGACCAGGCCGGCGGCGACGCCCAGGACGGCGGTCAAGGCGGCGGGCAAGGCGGCGGCCCAAATGGAGGGCAGGCCTTTGGCGGCGTCAATCCGCAGGATCTGCCGCCTGGGTTGCGCCAGTTCTTCTTCGGCGGCCCCAACGGCCAGGGCGGAAGACCGCAACCGCAGATTGAGCACGGCATCGGCAGCGGCGTGATTATTTCACCCGACGGCTACATTGTTACCAACGACCACGTGGTTGACGGCGCAACGCAGATTCGCGTAACGCTTGACGATCGCCGCGTGTTTACCGCCAAGCTGATCGGCGTAGACAAGCTGAACGACCTGGCGGTAATCAAAATTGACGAGCACAATCTGCCCAGCCTCTCATTTGGCGACTCGACAAAGCTGCGCCCGGGGCAAAGCGTAATGGCGTTCGGCAATCCTTTTGGCAACTTCCCGTTCACGGTCACGCGTGGCATTATCAGCGGACTCGACCGGCCCAATCCGTACTCTGACGATGCACGCAAGCCGGGCGACTTTATTCAGACCGACGCAGCCATCAATCCCGGCAACTCAGGCGGCCCGCTGGTTGACGCTCACGGTCAGGTGGTCGGCATCGACACGTTCATTATTTCGAACAGCGGCTCGTTTGCCGGCGCAGGATTCGCCATCCCCGCGCAGCTGGTAAAGGCTTCGGCCGACCAGATTATTCAATCGGGCTCGGTGCACCACGGGTACCTGGGCATCAGCATGAACCCGGTTACGCCCGACAACGCCAGCTTCTTCAACCTGCCTGACGCATCGGGCGCAATCGTCAGCGACGTAACGCCCGACTCGCCGGCCGATCACGGCGGCCTGAAGAGCGGCGACGTGATTCGCACGCTGAACGGCAAAACCATGCCCAACGCCAGCGCGCTGCAGGTTGCGGTAAGTGAGCTGACACCGGGCACGCAGATTGAGCTGGGCGTTCTGCGCAACGGCAAGTCTGAGACCATCAACATTACGGTGGGCGAGTACCACGCCAAGGGAGTGGAAGAGGCTTCGAACACTGGCTCAGGCGCATCGCAGGGCGGCAAGCTGGGCATCGCACTCAACGAGCTTACCCCCGACGTGCGGCAGCAGTTCAACATTCCCGATCGCGTGAAGGGCGCGGCAATTCAGACGGTGCGCCCGGGCAGCGCGGCCGAGGATGCGGGGCTGGCGCCTGGAGACGTGATTCTTGAAGTGGACCGCAAGCCGGTGGACGGCCCGGAAAGCTGCGTGAGCGCGATTCACGCGGTTCCAGCGGGCAAGGACATTCTGCTGCTGGTGTGGGCCAACGGCGGCCAGAGCTTCCGCGTCCTGCATCCTACGGAGAATGCGGGTTGAAGTAGCGCCGGTCTCCAGACCGGCTGTACGGAGGGTCTCCGGACCCTCCGACGCGGCTAACTCGATAATTCTCGCTTCTATTGAGTCGGCTTTTCCCTCAAGCGATGGTTAGGTGGTAACGCGCGGTCCGCTAACTTGGAAGGGTCGGCGGCCCGCACGCGTTTTGCACCGATGGGGATTGAAGGATTTTTCCTATACTCAATGCATGGCCCTGCCACAGGCATGCGGATGGACGCTCGAAAATGCGGCGCGGCGCGTGGGCGCGCTGCGCATTGCGGGCCTCGATGAAGTGGGCCGGGGACCAATGTTTGGGCCGGTCGTCGCTGCTGCAGTAATCCTTCCAAAGAGTTGCCGCCTGCAAGGCCTGACCGACTCAAAAAAACTCACCGAGAAGATGCGCAATGCGTTCGACGTGGAGATTCGCGCGTGCGCAATTGCGTGGGCGGTTGCGGCGATTGATGTGGAGACGATCGACCGGATCAATATTCGTCGGGCGTCGCTGCTCGCCATGCGTACGGCTGTGGAGATGATGGCGCTGACGCCGGATTATCTGCTGATTGACGGGCTCGACACGATTGACTGGCCTTGCAAACAACAGGCGGTGGTGCAGGGCGATGCGACCAGCAAGTCGATTGCGGCGGCGAGCGTGCTGGCCAAGGTGCATCGCGATCGCGTGCTGGTTGAGCTTGACGCGGTGTATCCCGGCTACGGGCTGGCGCGGCACAAAGGCTATTGCTCGGCCGAGCACCTTGAGGCGCTCAAGCGGCTGGGACCCACGCCGATGCATCGCAAGAGCTACCGCCCGGTGGCGCAGACAGCGCTACAATTCCCTGAGTGATGAATAGCGCGAGCTGCGGGCGAGTGAAACAGCTCTTCAGTTTTTGCGTAGCTGCTTGCGCGTGCCTCATGCTGAGCGGCTGCCCCGACGACAACGGGCCGCGCAAACCCGACCCCACCAAGGGCACCGTAACCGGCCTCGTGCTGTGCACCGACACCGGCAAGCCTGCGCGCTTTGCCACCGTGATGCTTCTGCCTGCTTACGACCCCAAGACCGCAGGCACGGGCGCCGATAAAGACTCGATCGACCTGGGTGAAACCATCGCGACCGGTCTCGATGGCAGATTCAAGCTTGAGGCCGTGCCGCCCGGCGATTACTACGCCTTCGCCACGCTCGATGGATATATCGATCCCACGCTGGCCGTGGACGAAAATCGGCTCGGCTCCGATGCTTCGGAGCGCGAGAAGCTCGTTGACGAAATTGACCAGTGGAAAGATCACCTGGTAAGGCTGACCGTCGCGGCGCAACACATTTCCGACATCAGCGTTTCGATCGATCGCGGCGCAGAGATTGACGGCGCCATGAGTTATGACGACTCCAGCCCGGCCATTGGAATTCGCTACGCAGTGTTGCGCAAGACGGCGCAGGACCACTGGATCAAGATCGGGTCGAATGGCGGCGACGGCTGGCCGAGCGATGCGAAGAGCGACGGCCGCGGTCGATACAGCATTCCCGATCTGCCTGAGGGCGAATACAAAGTGTGCGCGCTGCTGCCGGTAAAGGATGAAGACGCCTCGCCGGAGTTCTGCTTTGGCGGAGGCTTTCGCATTAGCAAGGCTGAAATTGTGAAGGTGAGCGCGGGTGAAACGCATACCGGCGTCGATATTGTTCTTCCGCTCGACGGGCTCTTCACCGTTGCCGGCAACATCACGGCGGGCACAGACGCGCACACGCCTTCGCAAGCGACGGTGCATCTGCTCTACGCCGACGACCGCGAAGAAGCGCGCCACACCGCGATGCTGAAAGATGGCACCTTCAACTTCGACTATGTGCCGGCCGGCAACTACATTTTGCAGGTAACGAATGCGCAGGATGTGGCTGCGAGTGCGCCGGCGCAGAGTGCAGCCGGCTCTGACGGGACGGCTACCGCGGCGCAGCAGGCCGCACCCGGCGCGCATAAGTACATGGACAAGGAGTCGCCGCTCACAGTGCAGAGCGACATGGAAGACGTGCAGTTCACGCTGGTTGATCCGCCCCCGCCGCAGCAGACAAGCCAGTAATTTAGGTCCGATCAGGCTGCTGCGCTGCGCGGTTTCCGCCTTTGCGCGAAAGCGATCACGGGCCGCGCCAGCAGCAGCACCACAAAGACAATCGTCATGTCGAGCGGCTTGAGCACGCCGGTCTTTACCTGCCACCAGTAGTGCACGATTCCGCAGATGGCCGCGGCATAGATGAGCTTGTGCAGCCGGTTCCAGTTTTTGCCGCCCAGCTTGCGGATGGCCCAGTTCGTTGAAGTAAGCGCGAGAGGCAAGAGCAACAGATATGCGGCCGCGCCGGCCATGATGAAGCGGCGCTTTGTAACATCGATGAACATGGCATGCACATCGAATCCGCTGTAGAGCGCTACCCATGTAAGCATGTGCAGCGTGGCATAGAAGAATGCAAAGAGGCCGAGCAGACGCCGGAACCGGATGAGCCAGCCCAGCCTTGGAACGAGTTTGCGAATCGGAGAGATGGCCAGCGTAATGGCCAGCAGGCGCAGCGTAGCAAGGCCGGTGGCGAAAGCCAGCTCGGCCGTCGGATCTGGGCCGAGATGATTGGTGATGGCTCCCCATGTAAGCCACGCAGCAGGCGCGAGGCAAGCGATCCAGGTAAGCGTCTTGAGCAGAATGATGATCGATCGAGACATGATTAGCGAGTCAGCGAGTTAGCAAGTCGGCGAGTCAGCGAGTTAGCAAGTCGGCGAGTCAGCGCGGTTCACGAGGGATCGACAAGTTGCGCTCACGGCACGGTCTTTTAGATGAGAGCGACTCTAACCATGCAGCAAACCGGCTTTTGCTGACTTGCCGACTTGCTGGCTCGCTGGCTCGCGGACTTGCTTATTAAAAGTTCTTCTTCAAATCCATGCCGTTGTACATTGAGGCCACCTGATCGCTGTAACCGTTGAACATGAGCGTGGCGCGCCATTGCTCATAGAAAGGCAGGCCGATGCGGCGCTCGCGCTTCTGGCTCCAGCGGGGATGGTCGACGTTCGGGTTCACGTTGGAGTAGAAGCCATACTCGCTGGGCGCCATGTCGTTCCAGGTGGTGCTGGGCATCTTGTCAACAAACTTGATTTTGACGATTGACTTGGCCGACTTGAAACCGTACTTCCACGGCACCACGATGCGCACCGGCGCGCCATCCTGGTTGGGCAGCGTTTCACCGTAGAGGCCGACGGTGAGCAGCGTGAGCGGGTTCATGGCCTCGTCCATGCGCAGGCCCTCTACATACGGCCACGCGATCTGAGACTCGCTGGCCCACCGCTCAACTCCCAAATCGATATACGAAGCGAACTGCACGAATTTGGCCGAAGGCTGCGGATCGCAAAGTTTGATGAGCTCAGAGAGCGAGTAACCTACCCAGGGAATAACCATGCCCCAGGCTTCGACGCAGCGATGGCGATAGACGCGGTCTTCAAGGGGGCGCAGTTTGAGCAACTGGTCAATGTCGAATGTCTGTGGCTTGTTGACCTTGCCTTCCACCTTCACCTTCCAGGGGCGCGTGGGCAGCGCACCGGCGTTGCGCGCTGGGTCGGTTTTGTCGACGCCGAACTCGTAGAAGTTGTTGTAGTGGGTTATGTCTTGCAAGCTGGTGAGCTGCTCGCCGGTAGTGGAGAGCTGGCTGGGCACTGTTTGCAGCTTGGTGTCGGCGAACGCCGCTCGAGGTGAAACAATGGTTCCGGCCGCAAACGCTCCGGCGCCAACCGCGGCTGCCTTCTTCAGAAACCGGCGGCGGTTCAGATATTCGCGATAGTCCTTCAGCGGCGTGATCTCCGACGAAGGGATCTCGGGCGGCTTGGCAATGAGCATCAAATGACCTCGACCCGGGGAAGGTTCCCTGCAACTATTAGATACCGGCGTAGAGGTGGGCGTTACAGGAAAAACAGTGGTCAGGAATCAGTGGTCAGGAATCAGTGGTCAGGAATCAGTGGTCAGGAATCAGTGGTCAGTGGTCAGTTTTTCGTGCCGGAGCGCAAACGGCCACTCGCGGCGCATCCGGGCTCGCACAAAATATATCGCCGTACCGCTGATGGCGATGATTGCTGCGCCGGCGATTGTGCCCCACGCCGTGGTGCGGCTCACCACAATCCAGATAAAGCCGGCAATGGCGGCCAGCGGCGGCAGCGGATAGAGCGGTATACGAAAGGGCCGCGGCAGATCGGGCTGGCGGACGCGAAGAACCATTACGCCCACCTGCTGCAGCATGAATTGCAGCAAAATGCGCGTGATAACCAGCCAGGTAATGACCTGCGTGAGTGAGAAGAAACAGAAGCAACAGGCCACCAGCCCCAGGGTAACCAGCGAACGATGGGGAATGCCGTGCTTTGGATGAACCGCGGCGAGAAAGCGGAAGTAGTTGCCGTCGCGCGCGGCGGCATAGGGCACGCGCGAGTAGCCCAGCAGCAACGAAAAGACTGAGGCAAAGGCGGTCCACACAATCAGCGCGGCAATGGTGTAGCCGGCCCACTGGCCAAAGGCCGAGCGGGCGATATCGGATGCAAGCTGAACGGGGGGGGCGGCGCTTTCAGCGGCGTGCGTAGCCGCGTTGCGCAGCGAAGGCAGCGCGGCCAGGTCCATGAGAATGTAAAACGCGGCCACGATAAACACCGACAGCAGAATGGCCCGCGGAATGGTGCGCTCAGGCTTGCGCACCTCGCTGCCGAGAAAGGTGATGTTGTAGTAGCCCCAGTAGCAATAGGTGGCCAGCAGCGTACCTTGCGCGAGACGGCTGAATGCAGGCGCCAGCGCAGCCGCAGTGGGTGCCACAGGCATGTGCCAGCCGCCAGTTGCGGCGGCGTGCGTAAAGCCTGAGACGATGACGCCGGTGAGCGCTGCAATCACTCCCGCAAACAGCACCCAGGCCAGACGCGTAATGGAGCTAAGGTTGCGGTAGAGCAATGCCGTAACCAGAAGACAGGCCGCGGCGGCGGCAATGTTCGAGTAGTGGAGCGCAGGCAGCGCGGCGATGGGCGAAGATTCAAGCCCCGGCCAGAAGACAGCAAGGAAACCCGAAAGCCCGATGCAGCCCGAGGCAATCGACAGCGGCGCAGTGAACGTAAGCTGCCAGACGAACAGGAAACTGAGCCAGTTGCCCGCGCCCTGGGGCGAATAGATTTCGCGCAAGAAAGCATACGATCCTCCGGCGCGCGGCAGCGCAGCGCCAAGCTCGGCCCACACCAGCCCATCGGCCACGGCAATGGCCGCGCCCACAACCCACGCCCACACTGAAAGCCGGTAGCCGGTTGCGGCAATCACCAGCGGCAGCGTGATAAACGGGCCCACGCCGATCATCTCGAGCATGTTGAAGAGCACGGCCGACCGTAGGCCGATACGGCGCTCCAGGGTAGAGCTGTTCACGAAGTGAGACGCGGGTTCAGACATGAATGCGCTCACCGGATTGTACACTGGCATGTGAGCATGTTTCCCTTTCGGATTTCCCGTTCTCTTTTGGTAAGTACTGTTGCTGCGAGCTGGCTGCTTGCCGCCGCTGCATTAACCCCGCTGTGCGCGCAGGACGCGTTAGTAAAAGCGCAAAGCGAACTCGAAATGTTGCCGCTCTCCGAGCCGAGCCCGGTAGCGTTGCCCATTGCCGAAAACCGCGGCTATGCGGACCTGGAGCAGACCATCAAGCGGCTGGGCACTACGGCCAGCGTGCTGGTGATCGTGGCGCATCCCGACGACGAAGACGGCGCGCTGATGACGTATCTCTCGCGCGGGCTGGGCGCGCGCGTAACGTTGATGACGCTGAACCGCGGCGAGGGCGGGCAGAACGCCATGTCTGCCGAGGAGTACGATGCGCTGGGTCTCATCCGCACCAATGAGCTGTTGAAGGCCGATGAATACTACGGCGCATCGCAACTGTGGGGCACCGAGGTCGATTTCGGGTTCTCGAAGACGCAGGAAGAGTCGTTTGCCAAGTGGGGCCACGAGCGCGTTCTATATGACGCGGTGCTGGCGGTGCGGCGCGTGCGTCCGCAAATTATTCTCAGCACGTTTGTGGGCGGAGTGAGCGATGGCCACGGCCAGCACCAGGTCTCGGGCGAGATTGCGCAGGAAGCGTTCAAAGCGGCGGCCGATCCCAAGGTCTTCCCCGACCAATTGAAAAATGGAATAGAACCGTGGCAGCCGCTGGCGGTTTACTCGCGCTCGCCGTTTGCGCCCATCACCGATAAAGGCATCTTTGATTACGCGACCGGCAAGTGGGCGCCGGCCAAGTTCCACAACTACGTGACCGGCGCGTGGACCGAGGGCGCGCTAGGCACGGACGCGACCATGCCGGTGGGCACATGGGACCCGGTGCTTGGCCGCACCTATATGCAGATTGCGCGCGAGGGCTGGGGTGAGCAGAAATCGCAATACGGTGGCGCCAATCCGGAGCTGAGCGGGCCGGATACTTCGGAATACCATTTGTGGGGCGCAGTGCCGCCTGCGAATACGCCCGGCAGGATTAAAGGAGACGGCGGCCTGTTCTCCAATGAGCACGTGTGGATCGATAGAAACGTGTCGGGGCTGGCGCGGCTTGTGAAAGGCACGCCGCAGCCGTGGCTCACCAACGGCCTGAATCAGATCGATAGTGGCCTAAGCGCCTACGCGAGCGATTGTCACAATCTGAGCGGTGTTGAAGGCGCGAAGAAACTTGTGCCGATTTACCGCGAGACGCTCGACCTTTACGCGCGAGTGAAGCAGAGCAACCTCGACGCCGTAGCCAAGGCAAATCTGGAGTTCGAGCTGGGCAAGAAGATCGAGCTGTTTCAGACCGCGTTCAAAGACCTGCTGGGGCTCGACGTGATTGGATTCGTCACGCACTCGAACGGAAGCGGCGGACCCGGCCGCGGCGACACCGCCAGTGAGAGTGCGCGCAGCGTGTCGCCCGGCGAGCACTTCGAGGTGCGCGTGCGTACCGCGCAAGGTGTGGGTCACACGCGGCTGCTGCGAGTCTGGCTTGAGAGCCGCGACGGCAACCGCTGGGGTGGAAGCAACTCCGGCGGAGCGATTGACGAGGCGGCTGGCACGACGCCCACCGACGACCGACTCTTTACTCTGACGGTTCCGGAC
>Ga0182016_10006242_pt1 | contig 12590 bp, 10 predicted proteins | sample 712S2MmetaG_FD_120491 | JGI IMG/M metagenome (GOLD analysis project Ga0182016, IMG submission 120491) | Permafrost microbial communities from Stordalen Mire, Sweden - 712S2M metaG | ecosystem: Environmental > Terrestrial > Soil > Wetlands > Permafrost | place: Sweden: Stordalen | collected...
CGCCGTCAACGACGCGCTGGCACCACTCGGCATTGCGGTCGCGAAATTGCCTATCCGTCTCGCCGCTCTCGGCGATGCCATCGCCGCAGCGCGGCAATCGTCCAAAGCGTGAGATACCCATGATCATCGACTCACACGGTCACCTCGTTCCCCAGGATCTGCTCACGGCCATCCGCGCTGACGCGAAGCTTTTCCCCTCGGTCCGACTCATTGAGGACGGCGGCAGCCTTGCCTTCGCCTTTGCCGGGGCAAAGCCGACGCGGCCGGTCTCCAAGCCGCTGAGCGACGCCGCCGCGCGCACCACCTGGCTCGACCAGCAGGGCATCCAAAAGCAGGTGGTCGGCGGCTGGGTCGATATGTTCGGCTATGAGCTGCCCGCCGGCGAAGGTGAGGCCTGGTCCGGTCTGATCAATACCGCGCTGCTCGCCGCCAAAACGACCGGCCGGTTCGTGCCGCTCGCAAGCGTCCCGATGCAGGACGGCAAGCGCGCCGCAGCGATGCTTAAAGCGGCCGTCGCCGCGGGCTTCCCGGGCGTCATGATCGGCACCCTGCCGCGCGGCATCGGCAGTGTGCTCGATGCTCCCGACCTCGATCCGTTCTGGGCCGCCGCCGACGAGCTAGGAGCGGTCGTCCACATTCATCCCAGTTTCGATGCCGGCGACGTGCGGGTGAACGCCTTCGGGCTTCAGAATGCAGTCGGACGCATCTCCGACGCCATCGTCGCGGTGGCGCGGCTTCTCTACAGCGGCCACGTCACCCGTTACGCCAACGCTAAATTCGTCGTCTCCATGGGCGCAGCTGGGCTGCCCTTCGTGCTCGGCCGCATGAAACGCAATCAGCAAATCACGCCCGGGATCAGCGACCCGATCGAGGCGCTCGGCCGCATTTACACCGACACCATCCTGCACGACCCACGGGTGTTGCGCTTCGTTATTTCGATGATGGGCGCTGACCGCATCATGCTCGGCTCCGACATGCCCTTCCCGATCGGCGATGCGGAGCCGATGAAAATCGTTACTGAAGCCGGCGTCACTGCCGAACAGGCCGCTTCCATCAATGGCGGCCTGGCGGCACGGCTGTTTCGGGTGGAGTGAAACGACAGAGATTCAAGACGTTTTCGCCGCGCTCAGAACACAAACAACAAGCATCGGCGCGTAATCTTGCAATCCTCCGCAAAAACGGAGGAAGCCTATTGGGGGAAATCAGATGACCATTCCGGCAAGCGCCGCGACAGCGGCGATCCGCCCACCGCGGAGAGCGTGGTACGCTCAGCTTTACATCCAAGTCCTTATCGCGGTGGTCGCCGGCATCCTGCTCGGCGCTCTTTATCCGTCGGCCGGCCAAAGCGTGAAGCCGCTCGGCGACGCCTTGATCAAGATGATCAGGATGATGATCGCGCCGATCGTGTTCTGCACCGTCGTGCACGGCATCGCCAGCGTCCAGGATATGCGCAAGATCGGCCGCATCGGCGTCAAGGCGCTGATTTATTTCGAGGCCGTGACGACGCTCGCGCTCGTCGTCGGCCTCATTGTCATCAATCTATGGCATCCTGGCACCGGCATGAATGTCGACCCGGCTTCCCTCGATCCCAAGCTGGTCGAAGGATACATCACCCGGGCGCACGACCAGAGCGCCATAGGCTTCCTGCTCAACATTATTCCGGACACCATCGTCGGAGCGTTTGCCGCGGGCGACATGCTGCAAGTGCTGTTCTTCGCCATCCTGTTCGCGATCGCGCTGCACATGTTCGGCAAACGGGGGGAGTTCGTTCTTCGCTTCATCAACGACGTTTCCGGCATTCTCTTCCAACTTCTCGACATCATCATGAAGGTCGCGCCGCTGGGCGCCTTCGGCGCCATGGCCTTCGCGGTCGGCAAATTCGGGCTGGGAACGGTGCTGTCGCTCGCGCAATTCATGGCGACGTTCTACACCACCTGTCTGCTTTTCATTTTCATCGTGCTCGGCCTGATCGCCCGTCTGGCGGGGTTCAGAATTCTCGCCCTCATTCGCTATCTGAAGGAAGAACTGCTGCTGGTCTTCGGCTTCTCCACCTCCGAACCGGTTCTGCCGCGATTCATCGCCAAGATGGAGCACCTCGGCTGCAGCGAGTCGGTGGTGGGCCTGGTGATCCCCACCGGTTACTCGTTCAACCTCGACGGCACCTGCATCTATTTGACGATGGCTTTGGTCTTCCTGGCGCAGGCGACCAACACGCACCTGACGCTATGGCAACAAATCGGCATTCTTTTCGTTCTGCTGCTCACCTCGAAGGGCGCCGCCGCGGTAACCGGAAGCGGCTTCATCATTCTCGCCGCGACGCTATCCTCGGTCGGACACATCCCGGTCGCGAGCATTGCCCTGATCCTCGGCATCGATCGCTTCATGTCGCAGGCGCGGGCGTTGACGAACTTCATCGGCACGGGCGTGGCGACGATCGTCGTGGCCAAGTGGGAAGGCGAGATCGACGTCGCGCGAATGCATGAGCAGTTCGCCCATCCGACCGAGCCGCAATTGGCCTCGGTGGCACTCAAGGCATAACCGACCCAGTAGCGCGAATATCGCGAGCAGACGCCCCGGCCGGTGGCCCGCGATTCAATCGCGCGCCGACGAGTGACCGGTCGCAACCGCCGCGACTTCGGCGGGATTTTCGGGCGCCACATTGCCACGCCAGACCACGTGCAGGTCCGGCCGCACCAAGATCAAATCAGAGCCGTAAATATCGCGCGCAATCGGGTCCGGCACGTCGAGCACCGTGACTGGCGCGCCGTGAGCGCGGATCGCGCGTTTAAGTCCGCTCGCATCCGCGCGGCTGCCGCCGAGCCTGAGGATGGCGTAGCCATCGGGAATGCGGTCCTGCATCGGCGTGCCGTCGTCGAGCCAGACATGCGGCAGTCGCGCGCCGGGCCAGGTGGTCGGCCGATAGTCGCGAAACAGATGCTCGGGGCCGCCCGGCACATTGCAGATGACGGGCGAGTCGACATAACGGTAGCCGAGCTCTGCGCCGATCATCTCATTGCTCTTGCGCTGTTCGACGTCGGCCACGGCGCTGAGCTGGTGACGGGTTTCCGCGCCCGCCGCAGAATCGTCGCGAATATTCGGCCGCCACATGCCGCGCCATTTGCGCCGGCCGAGCGTCGCATAGCGCGACGCACCGACATTGCGATCGCCGATCTGGCGGCGCTCGATCTCATAGGATTTCAAGAGCTGCGGCCCGCCCCAGCCGGCGAGCGCGGCCGCGAGCTTCCAGGACAGATCGATGGCGTCACCGACGCCGGAATTCATGCCGAGCCCGCCGGTCGGAATGACCAGATGCACCGCGTCGCCGGCGAGGAAGACACGACCTTTGCCGTAACGATCGGCGAGCAGAAGATTCTGCCGCCACGGCGCGCAGGACAGCATCTCATATTTGACGGGAACGCCGACGGTGCGTTCGAACGCCGCTTTCATGTCTTCGTCGCTGTCGACCATCGAGTGCAGCGTCCAGTGCTTGGTCGAATCCTGCATGATCAAGAATGTCGCCTTGTCGTCGGCCACGTGATAGTGCCGGCCCCTGCCGGGGCCCAAGCGAGAAGCTTCCCCGATCGGCAAGCGGTCGAACAATTCGTCGCACCGAAACAGCGCCTGGCGCAGCGCCAACAGATTGCCTTCGCCCGAGAGCGCGATGCCGAGCTCCCGGCGCACCGCGCTCGTGCCGCCGTCGCAGCCGACGAGATAGGCGGCGCGGATGTCCTGCGTGCCGCCGCCGGCCGTGCGCACGCGCGCGGTGACGCCGTCGGCATCCTGCTGTAGCGACAGGAACTCACAGCCGAAACGCACCGTCACGGCTGGAATTGTCTCGACAATCGACTTTAACAGCGGTTCAAGCGTGTATTGCGAAATCAGCTGATAGGGCTCGAGCGGCAGCGTGCCGTCATTGGTCGCCCGCGTCTTCGCCTGCGCTTGCGTGACCGACGGATACGACAGATGCAACAGCGGCGGCTCGTTGAGCGCGAGAATGATATAGACGTCCATCGGGCAATCCGACCGCAGGCCGGCACCGCGGATGTTCTGCGCAAGCCCCATGCGGCGGTAGATTTCCATGGTCCGCGCGTTGATGCGCTCCATCTTCGGCAGAAACGCCGGGCGCTCCTTTTGCTCGATGATGGTGCATCGCACCCCGCGTTTGCCGAGATCGATGGCGAGCGTAAGGCCGGTCGGGCCCGCGCCCACGATAAGAACGTCATTGTTGTTCATTCTGCTTCTGCGGTCGGCTGCAATGCCGATCGTTTTTTCCAATCAGGAGGGAGGCAGTGCCGCCTCGAGCTCCTTGAACGGTTGATAGGCGGCATCGGCACACTGCGGCGGCGTAGCATCGACAAATTGCGTCATCTGGCCGTAGAGATAAATCGCAATTTTGGTGTTGAGCATGGCGTGGCCGTTGAACTGCAGGCACACCGTGTAATGTTGACTGTCGCCGATCGGCTTGAGCACCGGTTGAGAAATCAGGGCGCCGTGGAAGTCCGCCCGCCCGGTTAATGACTGTCTGAGGAAGGCGACCAGCTGGGTGCGGTAGTCGGCCGGGAAAGCGTTGGCATCGACCGGCACGGGCGGTGCCTTCTTCGTCCCACCGAAGTCGCTGCAGCCGACAGCCGTAATCGCCAGCGCTACCAGCGCCGCCGCTACGCCTGTTCGGTAATTGTCCCTTCCCGGACCCACCTGGACCGATCCATCCCGCGTTGCGCTATTCATACATTATACCAAATGGTGCGCGGCGGAACATGCGCGGGTCAGCGCAGGTTTGCCGAGGCCACATATCTGCGGCCGCTGCCTTCAGTCCTGCGGCGCCGGGCCGCACCACCCCGGCAGATAATTTGCGTCCGTGCTCTTGGCCAGTTCCAGCGCCGCGACGACGGCGCGGTCGAAGTCGCGTTGGACGGTCCTTCGCTTCATGCGCCGGCGCAGAAAATCCGCCCAGAGAAATTCGGAAAACGGCGTCGTGTCCTTGGCGAAGCCGCCGGCGCGGCGCAACTCGCCCGCCAACGAGCGGAACGGATCGTCGACGAGTTCGGTCATGGATTTGGGAATGTCGCTGTAGTGGCGGCGAACACCCTTGGCGTCGAACGGATGCATCCAGGAACGATTGTCCATGACGGTCCAGAATGCGTCGATATCGAGCCTGCTCAAATTGGCGATGACGGTCACGGCCACGTTGGCGACCCCCTCGTCGTGCAACGCGAGCGAAAGGTGATGATGATCGATGACGTAGTTGCGCTGTTTCGGGCCGAGGATCACCGGAATCATGTGCCTGCCGAGAAATTTTCCGCCTTTCTTCTTTTCGGTCTCGCGCCAGAGCTTGCGCTTGGCCATGACCTCACGCATGCCGACGGTAATCTGGGTCGGCCGAAGATCGGCAATGGCAACGGTGGTCAGAACGGGTTCGCGAACCATGTTCGCCTCCTTAATCAAATGCCGCCAACCGGCCATAACGGCATAAGGCGCGAGGCAAAATCAAGCCGCCCGGCGCTCGCGTTGCGCCGGGCGGATATTCGTTTTCGGCTCGGGGCGGCCACTCAATGCGCGAGCGGATCGGGCCGGACCTGGATGTGAACGGCGATCGGGGTCATGCCCTTGCCGCCTTCCTTGAGCCAAGGCGTGCGGTCGCCTTCGGACGACCACAGCCCCCTACCCTTCCAACCGGCCTTCGCATCGTCGATGCGGGCATCTAACCCCTTGGCATAAAAACCGATCGGATAGGGAATACGGAGCATGACCATTTTGCCGTCGACCAACGCGGCGAAGCCGTCGTTCTCGTTGGCTGTCGAGATCGGCACGTCATCGCCTAGTCCCACAGCATTGTGCTGATCGACCCAGGCGTAGTAGCTCGCCTCGGCACTATTGTCGCCGATACCTTGGAAGCCGGGCCCCGGATATTTGTAGAATGCCCAACCCTCCGGACAGTGATCGCCGGTAGCCGCCGGGCCATTAAGCGGCCCCTTGCACTTCGTGCGATCGAAGCTGCCCAGGTGGCCGCTGGCGAGCGACACCCAAACCACGCCCTTGGAGTCGATATCGCCGCCGCGTGGGCCGAACCCAGGCATTGGCACGTAGTACACCTCGGACAGCTTAGTCTTCGGATCGAAGCGGATGACACCGCTTCTGCCGGCGAACACGCCCCATGTGTACCAGATCGAACCATCGACAGGATTTGGCATCACGGCATAGGTGCCCGAACCGGCGACCCGCATATCTTTGTTGGGATCGGTCGGTTTGCCCGGCTCGGTGTAATCGTCGAGCTTGCCGTTGCCATCGGTGTCGAGCACGAACGGCGCCCAGCCTTGCGCCTTTTCGGCGTCGCCAGTTTCATCAAACACTTTGGTATCGAGCCAGCCGGCCACCGGCCCGCCACCACTCGTCCATAGCGTGTTGTCCTTGTCGAAACCGAATTGCAGGTGATGGGTGCCGTAGCAGGTATCGACGAAGGTGAACTTCTGCGTTTTCGGATCGAATACCGCCAATTGACGTTCATTGGTGTCGAGCGGAAAAGCTTTGGCGTAAGGATTGTCCGAGCCCTTCTTGCAGAACGCCGGCGTGCCGGGGGCGTGATTGGTTCCCGTCATCCAGACCCGGCCTTTGGCGTCGATCATGTCATTATGATTGTCGAATTTCGTGTCCCAAATCTGTTCCATGCCCCAATAGGCCGAAGCCGCCGTCGGCTTTTGGATGGCGGCGTGTCCGGGACCGAAAGCTTCCGGCACATCGGCGCCCTCCGGCGGCGTGATATAGCTGACCTTCGCGGTCTTCGGATCGAGCACCGGCAAGTGGTCGGTCGCATATTCCGTCGAGCCGAACAGCGGGCCGTAACCATTGATCGTCGGATTGCGCTTGTCGGACGAGATCAGGTCGTGGAGATATTGCTTCTCGTTGCCCCAATCCCAGGTCGTGATCACGATATTGCGCTCGATGCCCTGCGGCCGTGGCGGCTTGGCGAAAGGCAACTCGCCCTTGGCGACGCGGTCGGTCCAGTCGCCGAAATATTTGAACGGCACGCCGCCGAATTTTCCGGCCAGCACATTCACCATCAGTGGCGACGCTTGTCCGGATTGGACTCGCCGTTCCCAGGCTTCTTCGCCGCTTTTGAATTGCCCTAACGCCGCGGGCACGGTCCGCGTTGCCAATTGCCCGAGCTGATGGCAGCCGACGCAGGCCTGATTTTTGATCGCGGTCAGCCAGTCGACCTGCGTGAGATTTTCCGGAATATCGCCCTTGCCGCCAAACTGATCTTTGTCCGGGATCTTCAACATCGAAAACCAGTAGATCGCCGGATAATATTGCGCCGCGGTGGCGTCGCTCGGCGCCACAACGGCGGTGAGATTGACGCGCTTGCCTGGCACGGCCTCGACCTTGGGCGAATCGATGAGGCCATAGCCGCGCACCCAAAGCTGATATTTGGCCTTCGGCAGATCGGGCAGGACATAGCGGCCTTGATCGTCCGTCACGACGATCTTGGCGTAACGAGTGGACAAATCGCGCGTTTCCGCGATCACCCAGACGCCGGCTTCCGGTCCATGGGGCCCGGTGACCACGCCGCCGATGTCATCGTTGTCGATATTCACCGTGTTTTGCGTGACGGCGCTTTGGGCATTAAGCCGCACCGGGGCCGCAACCCAGAATGCGACGATAGCAATCGTCGCGACGAGGCAGAATGCTGCCCTGTTCATACGTTCCTCCCAGACGCTGCGGGGCTCGGCGATTTCGCCGCCCCGACGTTGTTTTTCGATGACAGGAAATCTGCCTTACTGGCTGCCTACCCGCAAGCGGAAATGACGCCGCAAACACCCGCGCGCCGGCATAGGGAGCAAAACGTGTGACGATCAGTTCGATGCCGGACCCGCGGCATTCGACAATTTGTCGAACAGGCCGGCGATATCGTTGCGGATCGTCGCGAGCTTCGAAAAATCCTCGGTCACCGACGAGACGCGCTTCTCGAGGTCCTGCTTGGCCTCGTTGAAGATCTTGACGCGCGCGGCGAGGTCGCCCTGCTCGTCGACCTCGATGCGCTCGATTTTGGCGACCAGCCGGTCGCGGATATCCGTAATTTGCGCAACGAGATCGGTGACGCCGCCGTCCTTGGCCTCAAGCGGACCGAGCCTCGACTGCAAGTCCCCGAGCTGCGTGCGCAACTCGCCGAAATGAACCATCGTGCGCTCGATCTTACCGAACTGGGCCTGCGTCGCCTTGATGAATTCGGCAAGATTGGCCACGCGGGCTTCGGCGTTGTCCGCCCCCTCGTCGGACACCGCGAGCCGGTCGAGGGCACGAACGAAAGTGGCGGAAAGCCCTTCGACTTCGGCGCGCAGCATCGTCAGCTTGGAAAAATGCGCGTCCAGGCTCGCCACGCCGTCGTCGAGCTTCTTTTTGTCATCGGCAAAAGACTGCACGCGTGCGGCAAGTCCGCCCGGCGACATCTGTTGCAACGCATCGATGTCTGCCGCCAAGCCGTCGCGCGCCGCGCTCAGGTCTTTGACGCGGCGGGCAATGCCGTCGTCCGCCGCGGCGTAGGGCGTAAGCCGCGTGCGCAATTCGGCATAATCTTCCTTGAGGCCCGCGAGCGTCTTCGAGGCCTGCTCGATCTCGTCGCAGCGCTCGTGGCTGCGCCGCACGAATTCCATCAGGCTATTGAGGCGAACGTCGATGGCGGTCGAGTCGTCGCCGCTCACGATCTCGGCTAGCGCGCGGTCGATATCGCTCTCGCGGCCGTCAAGCTCGACGAAAATCTGCTCGATCGCGCGCCTTTTCTCCAGCACCGGCACGAGCCGTTCGCGCAGCCGGTCCTGTTGCCCGCGCAGCGCATCGACGCGCGATTGCAGGTCGCCGATCTCGTTGCGATTTTGCTGGACTTGCGCCAGGCGTTCGGCCTCGGTGAGCCGCTGCGCCACCGCGCCGATGGCGTCTTCCGGATCGGTGCGGGCGAGATGATGCACCGCTGCATCGGCGTCGACCTGCGACGCGACCAGCGATGTGACGCCCTGGCGCACGCCGCCGAGCCGCAGCTCCAGCGCCGCGGTCGCTTGGCGCTGCCGGATCAGCGAATCGCAGAGCCATAATGCGGAGGGAATGAGCGCAAGCGGGATGAGGACGACCAGGAACCAGGCGAGCTTCTGGGTCAGCGGCTCGGCGCGGAACGCTTCGAATAATGCGGCAAAATCTTGCGCCTGGCTCACGACAATAAAGCCTATCGCGAGCACGAACAGGACCACGCAGCTACCGACGAACTTAGCCATTCAATGCTTTACCCGCTCAGCCAAAATAAGGCTTATTTGGTACGACAGGAGCGCGCCGCGCACAAGGGTGGCGCATCAACGCACGCCACGCCTATTCTGCCGATCCGTAGTAGGAACTTCAAATCCATTGGACTGGAATGGCGGCTCATGATCGGCCTGCGACACCCGGGAATCGTCTTCTGCACCATCCTGGCGATGCTGCTCTTCGTCGCCGACCGGCAGCTGGCGCGCGGCCAGGACCATCACGCCGGTGCGGGAAAAACAGCGGCGGCAAGCTGCCGGCGCGCGGCGTTCCGTGTCGTGGTCGATGTCGGCCACACCGTCGACGTGCCGGGCGCGCTGAGCGCCCGCGGTACCCCCGAATACACGTTCAATCTTCAGCTGGCGCAAGACATCAAGCAGGCCCTGGCGGACGCCGGCTTCGACAGTGCGGTCCTCCTCGTCACCGCTGCGGCGCCGCCGGAGGGTCTCGTCGAGCGGGCGCTCACCGCCAACCGCATGCCGGCCGATCTGTTCATCGCGATCCATCACGATTCCGTTCCAGACAACCTGCTGCAGACCTGGGACTACGAGGGGGAGCAAAATCATTTCAACGACGATTACCCGGGCTACGCCATCTTCATCTCCAACGACAATCACGACCGCGCCGGCAGCCTCGCGTTCGGACATCTGTTGGGCAAGGAACTGCAGGCGCGCGGCCTGCAATACACGCCGCATTACACGCTGCCGCTGATGGGGCATCGCCGCCGCGAACTGATCGACGCCGACGCCGGCGTCTACCGCTACGACGCGTTGATCGTGCTACGGCTGACGCGCATGCCGGCGGTGCTGCTCGAAGCCGGTTCGATCGTCAATCGCGCGGAAGAATTGCAATTGGCCGGTCCGGAGCGTCGCGCGCTCGAAAGCTCAGCCGTGGTTGCCGCGGTCGACGAATTTTGCGCGAGCCGTACGCGTCCGGCTGCGGCGAAGCCTGCAGCTTCGGCGCGCTAGCAAAAAGGCATTACGCCATCACGGACTGGCGGCGCCGGAAGGCGAGCGTGCCGACGATCACGAAATTCAAAACATTGACGCCCAAGCCGGTGGCGAAGGCCGGCGCGTAATAGCCGAAATAGTCGTAAAGCAGTCCGGCGAGCCAGCCGCCTGCCGCCATGCCGCAGCCGCTGCACAACAACAGCGTCGGCATGCGCCAATAGGCTTCGCTACCTGGAAACATTTCGCGCGACGCCAGCACGTTGGCGGGCACCAGACCGGAAAAGCCGAAGCCGAACAGCGCCGCGACGGTAAACAGGCCGGCTTCGTCCTGGGTGAGCAAAAACGCCGCCATGCCGACGGCCTGGCAGGCGGAGCCGGCAAGCATCGTATAAAGCCCGCCGATCCGGTCGGAGATCACGCCCCAGAGCTGCCGGCTGAAAAATGCCGCGCCGAGCAAGACCGACACCATCGCCGCGCCGTGTGCAGGACTAATGCCGAGATCGCTGCAGAACGCCACGAGATGCGCTTGCGGCATCGACATCGGAATGCAGCAGGTGAAGATCGCGCACATTTGCAGCGTGAAGACGAGATTGGGCCGCCAGCCCAGGACGGTAGCCCCCGCACGGGCTGAGATTTTCAGCGTCGCATGATGCGGCATGTCCGGCGGCGGACGGAATACGATTGCCGCGGTGGGTACGATGAGAACGAGTTCGAACACCGCGTAATACAGCATCGTGTCGCGCCAGCCGGCATAAGCGATCGCGCGTGCGAACACCGGCGGCCAAACGGTGCCCGCCAGGTAGGCGCCGCTCGAAATCAACGCCAAGGCGGAGCCGCGGCGGCGGTCGAACCAACGGCTGACATAGACATAGAAAGGCGCGTTGATGCCGCCGATGCCGATCAGGCCGATGAACAGGCCGTGGCCGATATAGAGCGGCCAGGACGGTCCCAATGACGACAACGCCAGACCGGTCGCGATCATCGCCGAGCCGAGGATGACGGTGAAACGGATGCCGAGGCGCTCGGCGACGCGGCCCATCATGATGCCGCCGAACCCCGAACCGATCCACATCAGCGCGCTGGCGAAGGCCGGGACCGAACGCTCGCCGTTGACCTCGGCGGCGATGTTTTTGAGCGCGACCACGGTGATCCACGGCGCGCCAAACGCAATCGCCATCACCACCAACACGACGCTGGCGACGACCCATGAGGTTCGCGTTTCCACCGATGCGATCGTCGAGTGCCGCATTTAACCCGCGTTCTTGGCGCGCCCGGCGCGGTTATCGACTGAGAGGTATAGCAGCGGGCGGCGATTCCCAGCACTAATTTTCTTCCGAGTGGACATCGACGCCACTAATTTTCCCCCGGACCAGCGCCGACGCCGTCGACATGGGAAGGCCGGTCGTCGGCCTCTGCGACCCGGCGTTGCAGCCGGTGTCGCTTCACGCTTCGATGCTGGGCGCCGTCAGTCGCGCGCCTGATCGCGGCAACGACAAGGGAGGGAACCGATGATCGATTCGAGCCGACGGATCGTTTTGACAACCGGTGCTGCCGCCGCGGCGGCTCGCTCGGCCACGAAACGCGCCATCGTCGCCATGCTGGTCCTGTTCGGTCTCGGCACATCTGTCGCGCTGGCCGGTGAAATTCGAATCCTCGCAGCGGTTGCGGTGCAGGATCCGCTTGATCGTCTGGCTGCGGCGTTTACGCAAGCGACCGGCCACAAGGTCGAAATTGGGTACGGGCTGACCGGTCCGATCCTGGCCGACATCAAGGCCGGAAAGCCGGTGGATGCTGTCGTGCTGCCGAAGGCCGGACGAACCGGTTTGGAAGATGCAGGCTTATTGCTATCGCATATTCCGGTTTCGGCGAGCCTGGCAGGGGTCGGCGTGCCGGCCAACGCGCCGTTGCCGGACGTCTCGTCCCTGGAAAAGTTTACAGCGCTGCTGCGCGCGGCCCCGTCGGTAGCCTATACCGACCCCAAGAGCGGCGGAGCGTTCGGGCAAAGCTTCGACCGCACGCTCGTCGAGCTCGGGCTCGCGGACGAGGTTCGCCGCAAGGCGTTGCTGGTGTCCGGCAGCCATCAGATTGTAGCGGCGGTAGCACGCGGCGAGGCCGCGGTTGCGATCACGTTTAAGAGCGCGATCGTGACGACACCAGGTCTGAAATTCGCCGGCATCCTGCCGCCTCCGTTTGAGAACCAGGAGCCGTTTGAAGCGGGCGTGCTCAAGACCGCGACCTCGCCCGACGTCGCTAAAGCTTTCATTGACAGCCTGCTCACGCCGCAAGCGCGAGCAATCTGGGACGAGCTGGGCTTTGTGCAGACTGGCGTTCCAGCCCACTAAGCGGCCTCTAGGGCAC
>Ga0182016_10006243_pt1 | contig 12589 bp, 10 predicted proteins | sample 712S2MmetaG_FD_120491 | JGI IMG/M metagenome (GOLD analysis project Ga0182016, IMG submission 120491) | Permafrost microbial communities from Stordalen Mire, Sweden - 712S2M metaG | ecosystem: Environmental > Terrestrial > Soil > Wetlands > Permafrost | place: Sweden: Stordalen | collected...
GAAGCGTTGAAAAGCATAACGATATTCGGATGTATTGCGGCTCAGGCAGCAGGGCGGCGCTGCAACGGCCTCCTATGGAGGCCCTTGCCCAAAGCCCCGCCCTTTGGGCGGGGATTTTTACTTGGAAGGACAGCTGCCAAGTGCCGCCGATTGGACTGGCGGTCGTAACAGTGCCGAGATTGAGCTTGAACGTTTGCCACACGTAGGCGGACGTGAGTTGATCGTTAACCGTGGCGTTGACCACGGGACCCGTGCCGCCAAAATAATCCTGCGGCCAGGTCTGGATCAGCAGTTGGATATTGGCCGCCTGGCTGCCATAAGCGTCGAAGGACAAAACGTAATCAGACGGGTTTAGGTCGGTGGCACCGGCCACGGTTTCCAATTGCACCTGTCCGGCAAAAACGTCGTTTGCGGTGGTGGTTGTCATGGTTACCTGGAAACAGCCGTTGGGGTTTCCGCCACTGCTGAGGACAGTTTTGGCGGTGGCGGTGGGACTGCCTCCAGAATAGGAGGATGTGCCGAAGGCGCCGGAATACCCGCCGTCAAAGTTTTCGTTGAAGATAATCTGCTGCCCCGCAGCGGGAAGGCCCGCGAGGGTGAAAGCCGCCACCACCAACACTGCCATGTAAAGAGGAGATTTCAAATTCGTCAGGATATTTAAGTTGGGATAACAGAAATGATACCTCTCCAGCAGTTCATGCCTTTAGCATAGCGGATGTTTCCGAACTCTCAAAAAAAATCGGTACTCATCCTCTCAACTATCCTTGCCTTACCTTATGGAGATTCAGAATCCGCGGACACTTTAAGCCGCGCGATGAGAATCGCGCCGCAAAGGGACAGCACAGCGCTGTAACCGAAAGCCACGCTTGTTCCAAAGGTTGTCCACAAGGCGCCGACGATGATGCTGGAGAAGAAATCGCCCAGGCCATTGACGGTGGCCAAGACGCCGAAGGCCAGGCCGCGATGGTCAGCCGCGGCCAATTCAGCGCAGAGGGAATCTTCCAGCGTTTCTTCCAGCGCGGCGCTGGTTCCACCCAGAACAAAAATCAGGGTGAGCGTGGCGACACTTGGCGGCAGCAGCACAACGCAAAGCGACATCGCCGCCGCCAAACTATAGCCCAGCGCCAAAAGATGGTTTTTGGGAAAACGATCCCCCAACCACCCGCCGATGAGGGCAAAAGTCGCGGAAAAAATGTTATGCAGGACGTATAAAGCTACCGCGATGGCTGCGGCCTTGGCCGTGCCCAAGCGGGGCGCGAGCTTTTGCGTCGCCAGGAGGATGAGCATGGTATGGGAAAACGCTCCCAGGCCAAAGAGGCCTGCCGCCAGCAACAGCTTGCGAAAAGCTTGCGGCAATATACGCAGGCGCTCTCCAAAGGAAATATGGGAAACCGGCTTGCGCTCCTTTTCCTGGACTAGAAAAGCGATGAGCGCCGCCGCCGCCAAACCGGGAATGAGGGTGAGAGCAAAGAGGGTCGAATAACGCTCGTGCAAGGCCTGCAACAAAAAGAACCCCGTGGCTGGTCCGGCGATGGCTCCCACGGTGTCCATCATCCGCTCGAAACCAAAAGCCCGCCCGTACGTCTCGCGGGTGACTGATCCGGCCAGCAATGCCTTGCGGATGGGGGTGCGCACGCCACGGCCGAACCAAGCGCCCGCGCGTCCCAGCAGCACCTGCCAGGCGGAAGTAGCCAAGCCGAATGACGCCGTCCCCAGCGCGGTGATCAAATACCCAATAACGGCGATCGGTTTTCGCCGTGACAGCTTGTCAGTGTAAAAGCCGGACCCCAGCTTGGCGAGACTGGACAACCCGTCTGAGACCCCTTCGATCAAACCCAGCCACGCCGCGGCCGCGCCCAGGGTGGCCAAGTAAGCGGGAAGGACAGACGTGGCTGTTTCGTGGGACCAATCGCTGAAGAGCGAGGCCAAGCCGACGCCGAGAACGGTGCGGTTCAGCCAGCCTGCGGAAGGCGACCCCGGAGACGCGCCAGCCAAACTACTGCTGTTTGATCCTGCCAATTCGCGCGCGCCTCCAGGGATGAGGAGTACTAATTAACGAAAAAGATGAACACCCGGTTCATTTTTTCTTACCATGCGTGATCGCGCCAGCGTAGCGCGCTTTCCTGGCTAGTTCACGCTCGATTGCCAACAATCGGTTGTACTTGGCGACGCGTTCGGACCGGCAGAAGGAGCCGGTCTTGATTTGGCCCGCGCCGGTTCCGACCGCCAAGTCGGCAATGAAGGCGTCTTCGGTTTCGCCGGAGCGATGGGAGATGACCGCGCCATAACCGGCTTTTTGCGCCATGGCCACGGTTTCCAGAGTTTCCGACACGGTGCCGATCTGGTTGAGTTTGACAAGAATGGCGTTGGCAATGCCGTCGCGAATGCCTTCGGCAAAGATCTTGGGGTTGGTGACGAAAACATCGTCTCCCACCAGTTGAATCTTGCTTCCCAGCACTTGGGTCACAGCTTTCCACCCGCCCGCGTCCTCTTCGCCCATGCCGTCTTCGATGGAGATGACCGGGTATTTCGAGGTCCATTCCTTGAAGAGGGAAACCATCTCCGCGGGGGTCTTGCGCGATTTATCCGACTTTTTGAAGACGTAAGCACCGTTGTCATAAAACTCGCTCGCGGCCGGGTCAAGTGCGATGGCGATTTGCTTGCCCGGCTTGTAACCGGCTTGCTCTATCGCCTCGATAATGACTTCCACCGCCTCTTCGTTCGACTTGAGGTTCGGGGCAAAGCCGCCTTCGTCACCCACCGCCGTCACCAGACCGCGCTTCTGCAAAATCTTCTTCAGGACATGGAAGGTTTCCGCGCCATAACGCAGGGCTTCCGAGAAACTCGGGGCCCCGACGGGAAAGAGCATGAATTCCTGAAAATCCACATTGTTCGTGGCATGGGCGCCGCCGTTGAGCACGTTGCACATGGGCGTGGGCAGGACGTAGGCTGCGTTGGCCTTGCTCCCGTGGAGTTGGCGAATATACGAATAAAGGGGCAAACCCGAAGCGAGCCCCGCCGCGCGGCAGACCGCGAGCGAAACGCCCAGCAGGGCGTTGGCGCCCAATTTCGACTTGGTGGGGGTGCCATCCAACTCGATGATAAAATCATCAATCTCCTTCTGCGCGAAGACCGATTTGCCTTTCAATTTCGGGGCAATAATTTTATTGACGTTGGCCACGGCTTTCAGGACGCCTTTGCCCGCGTAACGCTTGGCGTCGCCGTCGCGCAGTTCAACCGCTTCGCGGATGCCGGTGGACGCGCCGGAAGGAACGCTGGCGGTCGCGGTGAGGTGGTTGCTCAAGGCGACCGTGACTTGGACGGTCGGGTTGCCGCGGGAGTCGAGGATTTCGAGAGCGGCGATGTTTTCAATTTTGCTTATTTTCATGATTAGTTTTTAGGTTGAACGGTTCAGGGGGAAAGGGTTGGTTGGGCGCCCGCCCGGTATTTTAGCACGCGCACTTTTTCCAGCGTGACCAAGCCGCCTTGCATCATCTCATCGAGAATGGGCAGAAAGCTGTTGATTTTTTCTTCAGCATCAATGATTTCGATCACGAGGGGCAAATCCAGCGAGAGGCGAAGAATCTTGGCGGTGTGCAAGAGGCTGGACTTGCCAAAGCCCATCGGCCCGCGCAGGACCGTCGCGCCGGCCAGGTGCAGTTCACGCGCCTTGAGCACCAGGGCTTCGTAGAGCGGTTGGTGATGCCAGCGGTCGCTCTCGCCCAGAAAGATCCGCAGCAGCATGGCTTCTTGGGGTATTTGCATGCAATGGCCTTTCAATGTTTGATGCTCAGTGCCGCCACATAGCCGAGCCAGGCCGCCGCCAGACACAGGCCGACCGATAAAACGGTGTTGGCCCCCGCGTAGAGCCATTCACCGTCCAGGGCCAGATTAAGAGTTTGCAGGCTAAAGGAGGAAAAGGTGGTGTAGCCGCCACAGATTCCCACCATAAAAAAGGTCCGCGCCGTTGGTGAAACCATCAGGCGCCCTTCCGGGGCCGTCAGAGCCCAAAAAAAAGCAATGGCCAAAGAGCCCGTCACGTTGATCACTAGTGTGCCCAAAGGAAAAGTCTCCCCGAAATGGCGGGAAATGACACCGTTTAACCAGAAACGCCCAATACTCCCGATGGCACCGCCCAGACCCACAGCCAGATAACGAAAGCAATCAATAGTGAGCATAAACATTCTGCGGACAGCCGTTTGTTTGGCAGGAGTTATCAGCCCGGAAAACCTTGCGGCAGTTCTCCCGCCACCAAGCGAGACGGCAAACCCCATTGCCGTGACTTTTGTCTCACAATTTGGTTAATAATGGAAGCGATTTTTTGCGCTGGGGAAATCGCGCTTGCCCTGCCGTCCCATCCGCGCATTATCGAGGCGAATCGGCCTGCCGCCTTTGGAGTGAAAGAGACACATGGCCGACACATGAACGTAACAAGAAACCTGTTTACGGCGTCACTTCCAGCCGTTAGAAAGCTCAACGATGTTTTCTCTGCAAAAGATCCTCGGCCAGAGTGACAAGTTCTTCGATCTGCTGGAGGCGAGCGCACAGGAGGCGCGCAACAGCGTGGACGCCCTTGTCAAACTTCTGGCCGACCCAAACCAGACCACCCTCGCGTATGAATTTATCCAATCGCGGCGCAAAGAAAAAGAACTGCGCGCGCAGATCAGCGAGGCGGTGTACACCTCCTTTGTGACCGCTCTTGAACGCGAAGACATCGAGAGCCTGGCCAACGCACTCTACCGCATTCCCAAGGGGGTGGAAAAATTCGGCGTCCGCCTGCTGCTGGCGCCACAGCACATCAAGGGTCTGACTTTCCCCAAGCAAATGGGCCTGTTGGCCGAAGCCACGGCGACAGTGCTGCTCATGGTGCAAAGCTTGCGCCAGGGGCCGAAGTTGGAGGAGATCCGCGCCCTTAACGATAAGATGCAGTATTACGAAGGCGAGGCGGACAAAGCCATTGCGGAGTCGTTGCGTGAACTATTCTCCAGCCAGCACGACCCCATCGCCGTGATTGTGCGCAAGGACCTTTACGAGATGCTGGAAAAAATCATCGACCGTTGCCGGGACGTCGGCAATGTCATTTCCAACATTGTGCTCAAGAATTCCTGAGATGCCATGACGCTCATCGTTACGGTCATCGTGGTGGCGCTGGCTTTTGAGTACATCAACGGGTTTCATGATACCGCCAATTCCATTGCGACCGTGGTTTCCACCAAGGTGCTGACGCCGCGCCAGGCGGTCATGCTGGCCGCCTGCACCAACCTATTTGGCGCCCTTCTGGGAACCGCCGTGGCCAAGACCATTACCGGCGGTTTGGTGGATACCGGCGTGGTGACCATTACCTCGAACATCCTCATTTGCGCGCTGATGGGGGCCATTGTCTGGAACCTGATCACCTGGTGGTATGGCTTGCCGTCCAGTTCCAGTCATGCGTTGATTGGCGGATTATGCGGCGCCGCGCTGGCAGCGGCGCATAATCATTGGAACGTGATCATCTGGGCGGAGCCGAGCAAGGTGCATTGGTATTTGGGGAAGGGCCTGCTTTGGAAGGTCATCGTCCCGATGTTTTTCTCGCCCTTTCTGGGCTTTGTTTTCGGCTTTGTGATCATGGCTTTGCTTTACTTGACATTGCAAAAGCAACGCCCCTCCAAGGTCAACGCCTTTTTTGGCGTGGCGCAAATGTTCAGCGCGGGCGCCATGGGAGTCATGCATGGAACCAATGACGCGCAAAAGACCATGGGCATTATCGCGCTGGCCCTCCTTTCCGCCACCAAAGCCGGGACTTTAGACCATTTGCCCGCCTGGCTCGAGTTTCTGCGGTCCCCCAGTCCGCCTCCGGGCAAAGATTTGGAGATTGCCACGTGGATCAAAGTCACGTGTGCCTTGACCATGGCCTCGGGTACGGCGGTGGGCGGTTGGCGCATTATCAAGACGCTCGGCCACAAAATGGTCAAACTGCATCCGATTAATGGCTTTGCGGCCGAGGCCAGTTCGGCGACGGTCATTGGGCTGGCGTCTATCCTGGGAATTCCAGTTTCGACCACCCACAATATCGCCGCTTCCATCATGGGTGTCGGCTGCGCCAAACGCTTCAACGCCATCAAATGGACCGTTGTGGAGCGGATGGTCTGGGCCTGGGTGCTCACTCTCCCCGCCACCGGCGCGATGGCTTACCTCTTTGTTCGCCTGGCCCAAGCCTGCGGGTGGATTTAGCGGGTCAAAACTGCTCGGATACTTCCATTCCGACCAGGCAGACATCGTCGGAAAACTCGTGATTGATGGAAAATTGGCGGATTTCTTCCAAGAGGGCGGTGAATTGCTCGGCGCAGTGCAGGCGGGCATGTTTTCTCACCGCCTCCATCAGCAGTTCCTGGCTGAATTGTTCGCCGGCCACCCCTTCCACTTCGTAGAGGCCATCTGTAAAACACATGAGCAAATCTCCCGCCGCCAAGTCGCGCGAGGTGGTGGGATAAGTCGATTCGGCAAACAAGCCCAGGGCCGGCCGGGCGCGGCCATCGGCATTGCGCAGCTCTTCCACGGTGCCTTTCGGCCGGTGGACCATGAAGGGCCTCGGATGGCCCGCGTTGGCATAGAGAATTTGCCGCCGTTCCAAATCCGCCACCATATAAAAAGCGGTGGTGAACAAAGGGGAACCAGTCTGCTTGAGGATGGCGCGCAAATCGGAGTTGATTCGAGTCAATAATTGCCCCGGATCCAGCGCGATGGGGCGGAGCTCCTCCACCAGGCCCCGGACCATCGCAGTCACCAACGCGGAGCGGACACCGTGCCCCATCACGTCGCAGATGAAGAGGCCGGCCTGGTGGTCCGACAAGGCCAGGACGTTGAAAAAGTCGCCGCCGACTTGACCGGTTGGATGGTAACGATGACAAAAGCGCAGGAGACTGGCATCCTCGGCGGCTCCTGGAGGAAAGGTGGGGTACTGCTGGGGCAGAATGGCCTGCTGAATATCGCGCGCCATTTTGAGGTCGTCCTCGAGGATTTCGTTTTTCTTGCGCAATTCCGACTGGCTGCGGGCGAGCTCGGCATTGCTGCGGCGCTCGCGCTCCTCCGCTTGTTTGCGCACGGTCACATCGCGAAAGACCGTCAAGAGAAGGGATCTGCCTTCTTCCACTTCAATAAAGGAATTGGAGAGTTCCACGTCCGCCGTCCTGCCGGAGCGGAAAACGACGCGGCGCTCGACCTGCCCCTCAATGCTACGGTCCGCGAAGCGTTGCTGATACTGCTGCGCCATTTCCGCCACCTCATGATTCTCGGCGTAGATGGCGGTGTAGGGGTGGCTGACCAATTGGTGGGCCGGCAAACCGACGATTTGGCAAAAGGAAGTATTGACGGCGAGAATGATGCCCTGTTCATCGGTCAGCCGCATGCCATCGAACGACTTTTGCCAGATGGAGCGAAAGCGCAGTTCGGAAAAGCGCAGCTTTTCCTGCGCTTCCTTGGCGGCGGTCACGTCCTGGACCATGCCCTCGAAATACTGGATTTTGCCGTGGCTGTCGCGGACCGCGCGCGCGTTCTCCGAAATCCAAATGACGGACCCGTCCTTGCGATAAATTTGCGATTCGAAATCATGCACCTCCCCGTGCTCGTCCATGAGCTTGACGAATTCCGCGCGACGGTTGGGGTTCACATAAAGCAAGCGGGCGATGTCTTTGATGCGCGACATTAAATCATCGCGGCTGTCGTAGCCGTAAATGCGGATCAAGGCCGGGTTGACATCCAGATAAGTACCTTCCGGGGAGGTTTGAAAAATACCGGAGATGGAATTCTCAAAAATGCCCCGATACTTTTCCTGCGCCTTGATCATCTCACCTTTGAATTCAGTCCGCTCGATGGCGTAAATGATCGCTCGCATCAGGAGTTGGCCGTCCACCCGGCCTTTGACCAGGTAATCCTCCGCCCCGGCATGAACGGCATTGACGGCGAGGGTTTCATCATCGACGCCGCTAAGGATAATGATCGGCCGGCCGTTGGCCTTGGCTTTGACGGCGCGAAACGTTTCCATCCTTTTGCTGTCCGGCAAGGTCAGGTCCAGCAGGATCACGTCGATGTCCGCGTCTTGCAGACGGCTCAGGCCCGCCGCCAGATTGCTCACCGCATCGAGACGAAAATGCGTTCCGGTGTCCTTTTGCAGCATTCTTTCCAAAAAGAACACATCGTCCGAGTTGTCCTCGACGAGGAGTATGTTAATGGTCTTGATTTCCATTTCGTGCGTTGCTCAAGACGCGTGCCATATTACTACCATTGCGTGACGGTCCTGTGAAGCGCCATTTCCGTTGCCTTGGCCGAGGGGACTATTCTTTCCGGCGCGTTTCCCCGGCGCACGGGCTTTCAGTGTGTGCCAGGGAAAATTGACCATTGAAAATGTCTGACCTCTTGGTTAAACAGTCTCCTTGTGACGCCGCAGGAACTCTCCGCTCGATGGTGCCAGTTTGCCGCCCGTCAGGCCAGTGTGGGGGATACCCCGCCAGGCGCCGCGTCGGCTGATGAACCAGGGCGGATTCACCATGACAGGTTTCTCATGGAGCCCTTCGTGAAGTAACATGTCTGACATCTCAACCAATTCCGAGGGCAGCCCGGGGCTGTCTGCCTTGGCGAGTTATTTCCTGGCGGATTTGCCGCCCGAAGCGGAGTTGACGCCCGCCCTGATTACGGAAGCGTGCCAGACGCTCAAACGCAACCGCCAGCGTTACCTGGAAGAACGCACGACTGAAAGCATGGTGCGTCTGTTGGATCGCTTGGGGCGCGATTGGCTGGAGAGCGATTTTCCCTTCCGCCAACTGGCGCTGCAATTCGGGCCGGAGGGCACCGGTTTTTCCGCGGCGGTCCTGGCGAGCGGGCTGAACGCTTTCTTTAAACAATTGACGGCCCCAAACCTTGAGGCCCTGCTGCATCAGGAGTTGGGCCAGGCGCGGCGATTGGATGGTTTTTTTTCGGACGATGGCGCGGCAAATTCACGCCGCGCTGCTTTGGCGAGAGGTCCGGAATTGCTGGCGCATATTGTTCCCGGCGGCTTGCCTGTGCCGGTGCTTACGCAAATGGTGCTGGGTTTGCTGACGCGTTCCGCGCAATTCGTGAAATGCCCCGCGCAGTCCTCCTTTATCCCGCGCCTGTTCGCCCATTCCATTTACGAGGCAGACCGCAAGTTGGGCGCGTGTCTTGAAATCGCGTGCTGGCAGGGTGGCAATCAGAACCTTGAGTCGGCCCTTTTTGCCGAATCCGACTGCGTGCAGGCCGCCGGCAGCGGGGAAATGCTGGCGGCGTGGCGAGCGCGTATTCCCGCCCAGACCCGCTTTATCGGCTACGGCACAAGAGTGAGCCTTGGCTACGTCACTCGCGAAGCTTATGAGGAGGGGGCGGAGGACGTGGCCAAATGGGCCGCCGCGGACGTCACCGCGTGGGACCAATTGGGCAGCCTTTCCCCGCACGTCATCTATATTGAAGACAGCGGCGGGGCCGGGGAATTCTTCGCCACGGCACTGGCGGCGGAATTGGAAGCGCGCGAAAAAACGCATCCGCGCGGCGTCCTCGGCGCGGAGGAAGCGGGGGACATTGCGCGCCGGCGCGCTTTTTATGAAGTGCGAGCCGCGCATTCGCCGGAAACCCGACTTTGGGCCAGCTCCTCTTCGACAGCTTGGACGGTGGTTCTGGAAAGCGACCCGCTTTTCCAGCTTTCTTGTTTGAACCGGTTCATTTATGTGAAAGCTGTGGCCAGTCTGACACAGGCTTTGCAGGGACTGGAAACAGTGCGTGAGAGAATTTGCACTGTAGGCCTGGCTAGCACCGAGCGGCAAGCACCGGAACTGGCGCGGCAATTGGCCCGATGGGGCGTCAAGAGAGTCTGCCCGCTCGGTCGCATGCAGCAGCCGCCTCTGGGCTGGCGCCATGACGGCCGACCCCCGTTGGGTGACTTGCTGACTTGGTGCGATTGGGAAAAATAGAAAACATGGAACTGCGAAAGACCTTTCAATTTGAAGCGGCCCACCTTTTGCCCCGGCTGCCCAAAACACACAAATGCCGCCGCCTGCACGGCCACAGCTTTAAGGTCGAAATCGCCGTGGAAGGCGAATGCGACCCCAAACTGGGCTGGGTAATGGACTATGCGGAAATGGCCGAGGCCTTTAAACCCCTCTGGGCCAAGCTCGATCACTTTTATCTCAACGACATTCCAGGTTTGGAAAATCCCACCAGTGAAAACATCGCCCTCTGGATTTGGCGCCGGCTCAAGCGCCGCCTGCCCGCGCTGACGGAGGTCCTGGTGGCGGAAACCTGCACGGCTCGTTGCGTTTATCGCGGGCCGCTCAAAACAAATTCAAATCCGTAACCGCCCCGAGAGATGCGGAAGTCACCGCGCTGGCATATTTGGCCAGCACACCGCGGGTGTAACGAGGCGCGGGCGCTTTCCAGGCCTTGCGCCGCAGTTTCAAGTCAGTGGCGGAGACGCCCAGACTCAGCTCTCGTTTGTCCGCGTCGATCGTGATGGCGTCGCCGTTTTTCACCAGGGCGAGCGCTCCCCCGACATAAGCTTCCGGCGTGATGTGCCCGACGACGAATCCGTGGCTGCCGCCGGAAAATCGTCCGTCGGTAATGAGCGCCACGTCTTTGCCCAGGCCTTGGCCGATAATCGCCGAAGTGGGGGAAAGCATTTCGCGCATGCCGGGGCCGCCTTTTGGGCCTTCGTAACGAATCACGATCACATGTCCTTTCTTGACTTTGCCATCCAGAATAGCCTGCAGCGCGGATTCCTCGCTGTTAAAAACAATGGCCCGCCCGGTAAAGCGGCTGCCTTCTTTGCCGGTGATTTTGGCGACGGCACCTTCCTCCGCCAGGTTGCCGCGCAGGATGACAATATGGCTGGTGGGTTTGATGGGATTGTCAAGCGAATGTATAATCTGCTGGCCAGCCGGGTAGGGCTTCACTTTCGCCAGCGTTTCCGCCATCGTTTGCCCGGTGACGGTCAAGGGATCGCCATGGAGCAATCCCGCCTCCAGCAACATTTTCATCAAGGGCCGAATGCCGCCGATGGCGACCAGTTCGGACATAAGGTAACGCCCGCTGGGTTTCAAGTCAGCCAGGACCGGCACGCGGCGGCCGACGCGCGTGAAATCGTCCAGGGAGAGTTTGACCTTGGCCGCATGGGCGATGGCCAGGAGGTGCAAAACGGCGTTGGTCGATCCACCCAGCGCGATGGCCACGGTGATCGCGTTCTCGAAGGCTTTTTTTGTCAGGATATCCAGGGGGCGCAAGCCGCTTTGCAACATTTGCAAAACGCAAGCGCCCGCGCGGCGGCAGTCATCCATTTTTGCGGGGGAAATGGCGTTTTGCGCGGAGCTGTCCGGCAGGCTCATGCCGAGGGCTTCGATCGCCGAGGCCATGGTGTTGGCGGTGTACATCCCACCGCAGGACCCCGGTCCCGGAATAGCGCATTGTTCGATGGCTTGAAAGGTCTTGTCGTCGATATCCCCTTTGGCGTGGGCGCCGACCGCTTCAAAGACCGAGACAATGTCGAGTTTGCGCGTGTCGCCCGTGATGCAGCCGGGCAAAATCGTTCCGCCATAGACAAAGACCGCCGGCCGGTTCATCCGCGCCATCGCGATCAGCGCCCCCGGCATATTCTTGTCGCAACCACCAATGGCGACAAATCCATCCATGCCCGCGCAACCCACGACGGTTTCAATGGAGTCGGCGATGACTTCACGGGAGACGAGGGAATACTTCATCCCTTCGCTGCCCATGGAAATGCCGTCGGAAATGGTGATCGTATTGAAGACAATCGCCTTGCCCCCGGCCTGATTGGCGCCTTGCTCGGCTTCCAGGGCCAATTTGTCAATATGCATGTTGCACGGAGTGACATTGCTCCAGGTCGAGGCGACGCCAATAAGCGGCTTTTGGAAATCTTCCGGCTTGAAGCCAATGGGATAAAGCATGGAACGGGCCGCCGCTCGCTCATCGCCATCGAAAACGATGCTGGAATAAGGCCGCGTGGAATGGTTGGAGGAGGCTGCTTTGGTGGAACCGGTTTTTCGATTAAGAGTCTTCATTTACGCAGCGGTTGTTATCAGTTTGGCTAGGCTCCCGCAAGGCTTTCTTAGCGAGGCCGGGATCAGACATCGGCGTCATAAGGCTTGAGCCGGGATAGAAAACTGCAAATTGAAAATATTCAATTCCCAATTTTCAATTCGTACGCGACACGCATCTGAGCCACCCAATTTTTGAAATTCAAGGCCCCTACCGTGCGAGAGTGATCGTATCATTTCCCAGAGAGTCCACGGACACTATTCTTTCCCCATCGATCGCGACTTGATAGGAGACGCCTTCGCGTCCTTCGATATGAGCCACGCCTCCGCGAATGCTGACGGGGAACGGCGCGACCACGCGATGCCCGTCTTGCGAGGCGACAGCGAGTGAATCCAATTTTCCTTCCAGCGCCAGACGCAAGCTGACGAGCGCGCAGGGATTGATGGCCGGCCCGTTGCGTTGTTGTTGGGCCAGGTTGAATGAATCCGGCTCGCAGCCGGCGAATTCCCCGGAGGGATACTGCATCTGCTCGGCTGTAATAAGAATTCCCGCC
>Ga0182016_10006245_pt1 | contig 12581 bp, 8 predicted proteins | sample 712S2MmetaG_FD_120491 | JGI IMG/M metagenome (GOLD analysis project Ga0182016, IMG submission 120491) | Permafrost microbial communities from Stordalen Mire, Sweden - 712S2M metaG | ecosystem: Environmental > Terrestrial > Soil > Wetlands > Permafrost | place: Sweden: Stordalen | collected...
AAGGAAAGCATCGCACAAACGCATGGCTCTGATCATCCGCTCTTCCGCCATTCACGCCGCCGGCTGCTACACCACAACACCCATTGCCAAAAACCGTCGCGTGGCCGAATATACCGGGCCGCGCCTCAGCAAAGACCAGGCCGACAAGGCCTATGAGGACTCGCCGATCACCTACCTGTTTGGACTGGGAAAGGGGGATATCGTCATCGATGGGCATTGCGCCGCGATGTTCATCAACCACAGCTGCGACGCGAACTGCGAAACGAGCGAGATACGGGGGCGGGTGTGGATCAAGTCGCTGCGGGCGATTGCGGCGGGGGAGGAAATTACTTACGATTATTGCCTTTACGATGGGGGCGACGACGAGGCGATTTGTAATTGCGGGGCGAAGAAGTGCCGCGGGACTATGTATTCGAAAGAGGAGGTTCGGAAGAGGAAAAGGGCTAAGGAGAAGGCGACTGGTGGGAAGAAGAAGGCGGCGGGGAAGAAGCGGGGGAAGTGAAAGAGGGGCTGTGGGTGGGCGTCGTTTTCGGCCCGGTTCCGGCTTGGTCGGCGCTTTTGTGGGAGAAGATCGCCCTCGGTCTCGCAATGTTGGTTGTGATTATGGCCTTTCCGGCGAGGCGTTTGCAGAACGGAGAGGGTAGGATCAAAAACTCCTTATATTCTCGGCCATTTTAATTCTGGTAGTTTGGTTTGTCCTTGAAGCGCTGCGGTTTTTGTGACGAATCTGGATTGAAATCTGGGAATGATTCTGCATCCCGAGTGCCCATTCCCTCAGGGGCTAAAGCCCGTTTGATGTTGAGCCACCATGTACGGGCTGAAGCCCGTACCCTTCATCCGTCGCCCACAGCGATAAGGATTTCCACGCCCGCGCCCACCCGCTTTGGAACGATACAATCGGGTCTGGGCAGTTTTAGATTTTGGGGCTGCCTTGAGGAGCGCTCACCGCATGGGTTATCAGGTTCTGGCTCGGAAATATCGTCCGCAGCGGTTTGCCGACGTGGCAGGCCAGGACCACGTCACCCGTACCCTGATGAACGCGCTCTCGCAGAACCGCATTGCGCACGGATACATCTTTTCCGGGCATCGCGGGATTGGGAAAACCACGATTGCGCGCATTGTGGCGCAGGCGCTGAATTGCCGCACGGAGATTGGCACGGAAGCGCGGCCTACGCCGGAACCTTGCGGGGTTTGCGACTCGTGCATTGAGATTCGGCAAGGCAACGCGGTCGATGTGATCGAGATTGACGCGGCGACCAATCGCGGCATCGACGAGATTCGCGAACTGCGCGATGCGGCAAGGTATGCACCTTCGCGCGATAGGTACAAGATCTACATTCTCGACGAAGCGCACCAGATTACGGATGCGGCTTTCAATGCTCTGCTGAAGACGCTGGAGGAGCCGCCGGCGCACGTCATCTTCATGATGGCGACTACGGAGCCGGAGAATATTCCGCAGACAATCCGGTCGCGCTGTCAGCACTTCAGTTTTCATGCGGTGAAATTCGATGACATTCTTACGCAGTTGAGAATGATCGCCGCGCAAGAGCAGGTGGGGGCGGAAGACGCCGCACTGGCTCTCTTGGCCGAGGCCGGCGATGGGTCCATGAGGGATGCGTTGTCGATCATGGACCAGGCGATTGCTTCGGCGCCGGTTGAGGCGGGGCGCGCTGTGCTCTCAGGTGCGCAGATTCGCGAGTTGATGGGCGCGGTGCCTAACGCTGTGTTTGAGCGGCTGCTTGAAGCGGTTGCAGCGGGGCAGAGCGCGGAACTGATGGAGCAACTGAACCTGCTGGTCAATGCGGGGCACAGCCCTTCGTCGCTGGCGCGGCAGATGGTTCGCTACTTGCGCAATGCGCTGATGGCCAAGCTGGGCGGCGAGCAGACAGAGTTGCTGCAGATCTCCGGAGATGAACGGGCGCGGGCGGCGCGGACGGCGCTTTTGTTTACGGAAGAGGAGTTGACGCGGAATCTGCAGATCGTTCTGCGGACCTTCGACGATTTGAATTACCGGCAGGAGCAGCGCTTCCATCTTGAATTGGGACTGCTGAAGTTGATTCATGCACAACGGCTGCTGCCGCTGGAGGAGTTGTTGAGTGGCGCGGCGAGCGGGGTTGGTGGACGCGGCGCTGCTGCTATTCCTTCGCGAGCGTCTGCGGCGCCGGCGCGGCCTCTGGCTCCCGCTGCTGCGAAACCTGCTCCATCGGCACCATCTACACCATCTACACCTTCGATCTCGCCTTTCGGGCCTTCGACAGGCGGTTGGGGAACGGGTTCGAAGACTCCTGGGCCGAAGATGGAATCAGCGCCGAGGTCCGAATCGACCGCTGGGCCCGTGGCGACGATGGAAAGGTCCACACCCGCGGTCGCGCCGACTCCGATGCCGGCTATCAATTCAGATAGCTTGAGCAGCCCGTTTGCCGGGAGCACTCCCTTCCCTGCCGCGGCTAGTTCGGCAACGAATTACGGCTCGTCGACGCTGACGGAGGGTGCGTTGGCGAAGGCTCCCGAGGCTCAAACGCAATCCGGAATCGCGCCGGGTATTGAGTCGATACGGCACGCTGTCGGGTCCGCGCTGGTAGAAGCGGGGCACGTATCGGCTGCGCAACTGCTGGGATCGGGGACATGGACAATTGACGGCAGCAGTTTGCGGATTGAAGTTCCAGGGATGGGCAAGAAGATGCTGGCCTTGACCGTGAATGCAGCCGCGGAGAAGATTATCCGCCAGGAATTGCAAAGGCTGGGTGCCCCGACACGGTTCATGGTTGTTCCCGGGGAGGGAGCAGCCTCAAGCGGGGCTGCTGATTCATCAGTGCCGATGGCCGGAAGTATTCAGGGAGCAGCGCTCAACAATCCTCTGGTACAGCGGGCAAAAGAGATTTTCAAGGCGGAAGTCCTTAGCGTCGTCGACCTTCGAAGCAAGTAGACGGACGTTTCCAATGAGGTAGAGCATGATCAATCCTTTAAAAATCCCGGAGATGCTTGCCCAGGCCAACCAGATGCAGGAAGAGATGCAGCGTAAACTGGGCGAGACTGTGGTTGAGGGAACGAGTGGCGGCGGGGCGGTGACCGCTACGATGAACGGCAAGAAGGAGCTATTGAAGATTCGCATCGATCCCTCGGCGGTAATTGGCCTGAGCAGTGGGCAACCAGACGTGGAAATGCTTGAAGACCTGGTGGTGGCAGCAGTGAATGAAGCCGGGCGGAGGGCAGACGATGCGATCAAGTCCAACGTGCAGGGCATGCTGGGCGGACTGAAGATTCCTGGACTCACTTGATTTTGACTCTACTTCCCCAGAGGACGAAAACGATGATGGAAGGCATGAATCGCAGAAAGTTTCTGCAAATTGGTATGGCTGCGGGAGCGGCAGCGGCGGCTCCGCGATGGATGAAGGCACAGGCTGTTTCGTTGCCCGACCGGATCATCCAGGCGCGCGCGGCAGCGCAGAATGCGCCGATCACGACGACCAAGCTCTATGACAACGCGTATCTGCTCGCGAATAACGTGGGCGGCAACATGGTGCTCCAGACCGGCAAGGACGGCAACATACTTGTCGATTCGAGCTTTTCAACCTGTGTTGCGAAGGTTCGCGCGTCGATTGCGCAGGTGAGCCATGACGCTCCCGACGCGCTGATCAACACCCACTGGCACTACGACCACACCGATGGCAACGAAGGGCTGCACGAGGCGGGTTTCACGATCTTTGGCCACAAGAAAACGCGGGAGCGAATGTCGACGCCACAGGCGATTGCGTTTTTCCACTTTACTGTGCCGGCTTCTCCAGATGGGGCATTGCCCACGATCACGTTCGACGACGCAATGCACGCATGGCACAACGGCGACTCGCTGGATCTTGCTCATTTCGATCCGGCGCACACGGACACGGACATTTATGTTCACTTCCACAATGCGGATGTTCTGCACATGGGAGATGTCTTCTTCAATGGCATGTATCCGTTCATCGACGAAAGCACCGGGGGGAGGATCGACGGCATGATTCACGGAGCGCAGGCGGGGCTTTCCGTGGCTGGTGAAAACACAAAAATCATTCCGGGACATGGGCCGCTGGGAACGAAGGCGGACTTGAAGAAGTATCATGACATGCTTTCGGCTATTCGCGATAAGGTGGCGGCCCTGAAGGCTGCTGGAGCCAATGAACAAGAGGCAGTTGCGAAGAAGCCTACGGCGGAGTTCGATGCGGTTTGGGCGAAGGGGTTCGTTAAGCCGGAAATGTTTGCGGGGCTTGTTTACCGGACGGTGTAGAAGCGGGAGGCGCTGAACGTGTCACGCTATGCCGAGCCGATGGCGCGGCTGATTGAGGAGTTGAAGAAGCTGCCGGGGGTTGGCACGAAGAGTGCTCAGCGCTTCGCATTCCATATTCTGCGCTCGACCGACGACGATGCGGCGGCATTGGCTGAAGCTGTGCGCGGGCTGAAGGCGAGCCTGCGGCTTTGCTCCATCTGCAACAACGTTACCGATGTCGATCCATGCGCCTATTGTTCCAACCCTACGCGCAATCAACGGCTGGTTTGCGTGGTTGAGGAGCCGACCAGCATTGCCGCTGTCGAGCGAAGCCGCGGCTACCAGGGAGTCTTCCATGTGCTGCACGGAACTCTCTCGCCTTTGCATGGCGTGGGGCCGGATCAGTTGCGCACGGGCACGCTGGTCGCGCGCGTGGAGCGCGGTGAAGTGGACGAAGTGATTCTGGCGACCAGCCCGACACTGGAAGGCGAAGCCACCGCCAACTGGCTGGCAGCCGCGTTGCGCAGGCCTTCGGTGAGGATCACGCGGATTGCCACGGGGGTGCCTGCCGGTAGCGACATTGAATACGCAGACGAGGTCACGATGGCTCGTGCGATGGAGGGTCGGCGCGAACTCTAGGAACGCCTTTAGCCGCGTAGCCTGGTCAGCAAATCCTGCGGGTGGACAGGCTTGGCCAGGATCTCGAACTCGTAACCCTGGGTTCGCGCCTTCTCCAGCAGATCGGCCGTGGCGGCCTGGCCGGAGAAAAGCAGGATCTTGATCTTCGGCAGTAAGGCGCGCATCTGGATGGCGGTGTCGATTCCGTTAAGGTCGCCCATGATGACATCGGAAATAAGCATGTCCGGTGAAAATGTGGCGGCCAGCTCAAGGGCCCGTTCGCCGGAATAGACGGCGCGAGCCTCGAATCCACTCTGGTTCAGGATCATGGAAAGCGTATCGGCAATGACGCGCTCATCGTCAGCGACAAGGACCTTGGGTTTGGGTGAGTGTTCCGGCATATTCTCCTGGACGTAGAGCCTGAGGGGAACGCTTACGTCGCATAAAGCAGCTATACAAATATACCAAGACGAGGGGTCGTCGAAAGCCTCAAAGGTGGCAAGACCCCTTCCCCAATGATACGCTCTGATTGTCGCTACATCGGAGCCTTCTCTTCCCGCCGCTCGCACTGGCCAGTTGCAGAAACCCGGGACCGCAGCCAGCCGGAAGTCCTGGGGCTGGTTGGCGATTCATCTGGGAGCAACGAGCAAAACATAAACTGGCAACAATAACCAGCCGACGCTTCCGGCGGACGGACGACGAACCGGAGATCCTTGCATGCAGGAGACGGGAACCCAGAACCAGGTTGCGGCACCCGCCGAAGAAGCTGGGCTTCGCGCAGTCGAGCCCATTATCCGGGCTGAAAAGATCGAGAAATACTACGCGCAGCCCAGCCAGAATCGCATCCAGGTCATCTCCGCGACGGACCTGGCGGTGCTTCCGGGGGAGATTCTTGCGCTGCTTGGACCTTCGGGATCGGGTAAGTCGACGATGCTGCGGATGCTGACGGGGCTCTCAACCCCGACCGCAGGACAGGTCTACTGGCACGAGCAGCCCATTGGCGGGGCTGAAATCAACGTGTCCATTGTGTTTCAGAGCTTCGCGCTATTTCCCTGGCTTACGGTTCTTGAGAACGTTGAAGCTCCTCTGCAAGCCCGCGGCGTGAAACCCGACGAGCGCCGCGAACGCAGCATGAAGATGCTGGATACGGTTGGTCTTGACGGTTTTGAGGGCGCGTATCCGAAGGAACTGTCGGGGGGAATGCGGCAACGGGTGGGATTTGCGCGGGCGCTGGTGGTGGAGCCGGAAGTTCTGTTCATGGACGAGCCTTTCTCCGCGCTGGACGTGCTGACGGCGGAGAACCTGCGCTCTGAATTGCTCGAACTTTGGGCCAACAAGGCGATGCCGACCAAGGCGATCTTCATCGTTACGCACAACATTGAGGAAGCTGTGCTGCTGGCGGACCGCATTATTGTCCTGGGACGTAATCCGGGGCATATTCGCACCGATTTTCGCGTTCAACTGGCGCAGCCGCGGGATCGCAAGTCCGAGCCGTTTACGCAGCTCGTGGACTACATCTACAAGGTGCTCACGAAACCGGATGTGGCTCCGACCGAGGCGCCCGATCAGCAACCGGGGAAGGCGGTTCGCGACCAGCGGCAGATGCATTACCAGATGCTGCCACATGCTCGGCCTGGCGGCGTCGCCGGTCTGCTTGAATTGCTGCTGGACAAGGGCGGGCGTGACGATATCTACAGGCTGGCGGACGACCTGGCCTTTGAGATTGACGACCTGCTGCCGATTGTCGACGCAGCGCAACTGCTTGGCTTCCTCAAGATCGAGGAGGGCGACGCGGCTATCACCGAGACAGGAACCGAGTTTGCAAACTCGGAAATTCTCCGGCAGAAAGAGCTATTCCGCACCGCAGCTTTGGCCAATGTGCTGCTGCTGCGGCAGATTCGGCGCGCCCTTGAATCGAAGAGCGATCATACGGTGCCGGAAGACTTTTTCCTGGACATGATCGACGAGCAGTTCAGCGAGGAGGAAAGCCTGCGGCAAATGGAGACGGCTGTGGCCTGGGGCCGATACGCCGAACTGTTCGATTTCGATGCCGGCCGCCGGCGCTTTTTGTTGCCGGATGCGCAGGAGGAAGAGGCTGCCGCTAACGAGGAGGCCGAGTGAACCTTCAGCAGCATCCTCTGGCACGCACTCTGGTCACCGTTCGCACCTGGCCCTTCGTCATTGACTTGGGAGTGGCCGCCTGTGGGCTGGCTATCTTCTTTACTGTCGTCAACACGGGTACATATTGGCTGGGGAGACCCATACCGGTTGTACCAATATCCCACTCCATCAGCGCTCTGCCGATTTACGCGGCGTACTCCATCGTACGAATCGCAATCGCCTACCTGCTGAGCCTGATCTTTGCCGTTTCCTATGGATATACGGCCGCGTATAACCCTCGCATTGAGGCGTGGATGATAGCGACACTGGATATTTTGCAGTCGATTCCTGTGCTCAGTTTTCTTCCGCCTGTGGTTTTGGCGATGGTTGCGCTGGTGCCCGGCCACCAGATGGGGATTGAGATGGGAGTGATCCTGCTCATATTCACAGGACAAGTATGGAACCTGGCCTTTAGTTTCTATTCGTCTCTCAAGAGCATTCCGCGGGAGATGCTTGAGGCCTCGCGCATTTATCGTTATTCCGCCTGGCAGCGGTTCTGGCAGTTGGAGATGCCCTACTCGGCGATAGGGCTGGTATGGAACTCCATTGTCTCCGTGGCCGGCGGTTGGTTTGCGCTGATTGCATGCGAAATGTTCACGATGGGCGACAAGAATTTTCAATTGCCGGGCTTGGGCAGCTATTTGCAGACGGCAACCGCTTCTGGCGACATTCGCGCCTTGGTGGCCGGGTTTGTCGTCGTGATTTTGATTGTCATTGCGACGGATCAGTTGGTATGGCGTCCGCTGATCGCGTGGAGCGACAAGTTCAAGTTCGAACAGGTGGAGTCCGCCGATCGGGTAACTTCTCCTATCCTCGAATTGCTGCGGCGCTCGAGTTTGTTCAGCACGTTGCCGGGGAGAGTGTTCGCTCGCATTGAAGAACCAATCTACCGCCGCATGGCTCGCACCCAGGAGTGCCGGGTGGTGCACCCGGTCGATGAAGACAAGGCACAGTTAAAAGCCTCACCGGGTCTGTGGGCACTGGCCATTGCGATCTTCTGCGGCATGCTTTGGGGAGTTACGCAGGCTGTTTACATGCTTCGGACGGTGACTCTGGCCGATCTGCGGCTTCTGCTGGAAGGTGCTGGGGCGACATTCCTGCGGGTAAACGCGGCATTGCTGATTTCCGCAGCATGGACGATCCCAGTGGGAGTTGCGATCGGGTTCAATCCGAAACTGGCCAGGATCGTGCAGCCGATTGCCCAGGTCATGGCGTCGGTTCCGGCCACGGCTTTCTTCCCGATCCTGCTTATCGGACTGGTACAAATCGGCGGAGGGTTGGGCATTGGTTCCATCGCCCTGATGTTGCTGGGAACGCAGTGGTACATTCTGTTCAATGTGATCGCGGGCGCCATGTCCATTCCATCCGACCTGCGTGAAGTGAGTTCGCTTTTCCACTTCACCCGCTGGCAGCGCTGGACAAAGCTGATTTTGCCGGGAATCTTTCCGTATCTAATCACCGGCATGGTGACGGCGTCGGGCGGCGCCTGGAACGCGTCGGTGTTTGCCGAGTACTCGCATGTCGCGGACCGTACTCTGCAGACAATCGGGCTGGGAGCGCAGATCGATGCGGCGACGGACAGCGGGCGTTTTCCGATTCTGCTGCTTGCTACGATTCTGATCTCGCTGATGGTGGTGACGATGAATCGGCTGGTTTGGCGGCGGCTCTACCACCTGGCGGAGACCCGGTATAAACTCGAGGGCTGATATATAAATTGGTTTGAAAAGGCGCGGCTTCAGCTTCGCCATCTTGCGACCGGACGAGCTTGAGGTCTAACCTGCATTTCTCACAGAGGCGGCTAAGACGCAGAATTCTTGGCCTGGGAAAGCGTCTGAGGGCCAGGAAGCCCTCAGGACAGCCGGGTCTGGAGAGGCTGCGGAAAAACTCTCATTGGGAAGAGTTCGTCGGTATTGACATTTGCAGGGGCTGAACAGGCTGCTGAAAAACTCGGGAATTCGTATTGAAATCTGGAGAGGGTTCCCTCGGGGGCTAAACAGGCTGCGGAAAAACTCGTGATTTGAGTTGAAAATGGCGAAAGGACCCATCCGCGGCTAAAGCCGAAGATGAATCTGCAAGCCTTACACGGGGGTTGAAACCCCCGCCTCCCTCCGATGTGGCTTTTTCCGCAGCCTGTAAAGCCCGAGTTGATATTACGGGGTTTATGTACGGGCTGAAGCCCGTACCCTTCACCTTGTTGAGTTTTTCCGCAGCCTGTGAAGCCCGACATTGATCTGATTGGCTTTGTTGGCCCGATTGAAGTCGTGCCCTTTTACAAACCTTCAAAATCCCGGCTGGAGCTAGTTTTCCGCAGCCTGTGGAGACCAGCGCCACGGTTTTCGCCGGCTGTGAGAAATGCTGCTAATGCTTCATCAGGAAAATCACCGTTACCAGCAGCACAACCAGCAGAACGATCACCATCACCAGCAGCAGCGGCACCATTTGCTGCAGCTTCCCCGCTGCCGGCGGTGCGGGAGCCTTCACAGCGGGAGGTTGCGGAACCGGAGGCGCTGGATTCGCAGGAGGTGCGAAATTCATCGGAAACACCGGTGCCGGAGGCGGTGGCGGAGGAGCAAATGCAGGCATGCCTTTCATTGCAGGCATCGCTGGAGGAGCAGGCATAGGAGGGGCCGCGAATTTCGGCATCGGTGTAGTGGCGCCAGCCGAGGCTGCAGGCTGCATCGCACTCGCCGCTCCTTCCGCCTGGCCGCCCTTCATCGCCAATTCCCGCATCCGCGACGCATCGAGAATCCGCGTAAACTCACTTGGGCCGGCTGGCGTTCCCGCCGCTGCCGGTGCAGGTGCTGGCGAAACGACTGGGGGTACCGGAGCAGGCGCCCAGCTCGGCGGCGCAGCGGGCGCCGGAGCAGCGGAAGACTCGCTGAGCGATTGAAAAGTCTGCGTCCAGATCCCCGGCCCGCCTCCCGAAGCCGGAGCTGCAGACGCAACCGGAGCAGGAGGAGCAGAGGGCGTTGCAGGCTGTTCCAGCATACGAATAAGCTGCGTAATCCCGACTCCTGACGAGGATGGAGTGCTTGGCGCGGCAGGCGCCAACTCCGGCAGTGCTTCCGAGAATGGATCCCTATCCGGCCCCGCCGATCCCGCTCGCGCGGTTTCCGGCGTAAGACCGTAATCGACCGCGCCTGGAAGAGGCATGCGCTCTTCACGCAATGGAGGCGCAGGCGCAGCCGATTCTTGCTCCAGCGACAGCATCCGCGTGAACGACCCAATGCCGCCTGCAGGAGGATACGCAGGCTCTCGCTCAATTTGGGCCGCAGCCGGCGTGCTTGCCTCAGCGTTTCCGAAAGTCCCAAATAACTGCGTGAACGCTCCCGGCTTGCTCTCCCCGGCAGGTGGATTCGCCACACCCGACGGCGCTTCTCCAAACCCCGACAGTCTTCCAGGTGGACTCCCCGGTGCAGGCGCACTTGTCTCCGCGCTCCCAAGAGTCCCGAACAGCTCCGTGAACGACCCAGGCGCGCTTGCGGGTGCCGTAGGGCTGTTCTGCGAAGCCGCAGGCGCACCCGCCTCCGCGCTTCCGAAAGTCCCGAACAACTGTGTGAACGATCCAGGCGCACTTGGAGGCGGTGTTGGCGAAGCCGCGGCCAGTGGCACTTCCCCAAATCCAGGCGACCGCGGGGGCGGATTGCCCGGTGCCTGGGCCGGCGCGCTTGTTCCTCCACTTTCGAATGTCCCGAAGAGCTGAGTAAACGAACCAACCGCGCTCGCAGGCTGAGGCGGCGCGGGCGGAGGTGCGGGAGGCGGTGGCGCAGGCTTCGCCGCAGCCAATGGAGCTTCCCCAGGCCCAGCCACTCGTGCCGCAGGCTTGCTCGACGCCGAGCCCCGCATTGCAAGCGCTTCAAGGTACTCCGTAAAGGTTCCCTGTTTGGGATCAACCGCGGCCGATGCTGGACTTGGAGGTGGCGCCTTTGGGGGCTCCGGCAAAGGTGGCCGCACGTCCACTTGGGCCGGCTTCACAGTTGGCGCCGCCGCAGCCGTCTTCGGATCAGGCGCATTCAAAGTCTGGAGCAGAGAGGTAAATCCTGAAATTGGCGCGGGCTTCTGCGGTTCCGCCGCCGGTGCCTGCCTTGCCGAAGGTGCCGGTGCCGCGCTTTCACCCCCTAGAGAACGCAGAAGCTGCGTGAATCCCGAACTGCCCTGATCTCCAGGTTGACCAGCGGGCGCTTTCTCCTTGAAAGCCGGCCGCTCCCCGGATGCCGCCATGCGAATCCGGTCCAGCAGTTCCGCCGAGCCCTCCTCTGCGCCCCCTAAAACCACCTTGTGTACCACCGGCTCTTCAAGTGGCTTTCCGCCATAGGCGGGAAATTGCCCGGTCATTCTGGACGGCTTGGTTTTCTCGGGTTCGGGCTTGAACGCAGGAACCGGCGCCGGCTTCTCCGCCTCTTCAGGAAGCTTCAAGATCCCAAAAGCCCCGGTTGCCCCAAAACTCATCTCCGAACCGGTATCCTCAGTCCAGGGAGATCCTGAGCTATTCCCGCCACCTGGTGTTGTCGGTTTGTCCATGCCTTTCAGGCCTCCGGTCCGATGCGGGTAGCATAAATCATTCGTTGCTCCCGATTTACCTATTCACGTAAAAAAGAATTTCAGTATAATTCGTTTGCAATCTGCCGTTCCGGACAAATGGGCAATGCAATGATTCGACAGGTATTCTCCGGACTGGCTGGGTGACCTGTCATCATGGTCACATTGTTGATGCCGAATGCATTATTTTCGCCGATCCGGAAACGGACCTGACACCTAAACGCGGCCTCTAACCCTCTCCCCATGGTGGTTACCCTACTATGAAGTTCCTGTCGCGGGTCGTCTGGTCGGAAGGCATGCACCTCGGGCCTCACCATTTCCAGACACAGAGCCGGTATTTCGAAGACACCCTCTGGTTCCTTAACGCCAATCTGCGCCAGTATCCTTGGGGATTTCTCCACTTCTCCCTCGATACCGAGGCCCTCCGCAACGGTCTTGCAATCCTCAACTTCGCCTCCGGAATTCTTCCCGACGGGCTCATCTTCGACATGCCGGACTGCGACGCAGTCCCCGATCCCGTTCAGCTCAGCAACCTCTTTTCTTCTACCGACAGCGAGATCACCCTTTTCCTGGCGATTCCGCCCCGCCATGACCATGGCCTTGACTGCGATCTCGGCGGCAACGCAGGAACTCGCTACACCGCCGTTCAGCATACGCTCAGAGACGACGCCATTGGCCAGGGAGAAAACTCCGTCGGCTTTGCCCGCAAGAATCTCGTCCTCCTCAGCAAAGCCCAGCTCTCAACCGACACCGTTTCGTTTCCCATCGCCCGCATTCTACGCGACGGCAACGGCGGGTTCACATGCGACCCCGACTTCATTCCTCCCTGCCTGCGCATCAGCGCCAGCGAACCGCTCGTCCTGCTCCTTCACCGTCTCGCCCAGGCCATCGATGAAAAGGTCACCTCCACCCGCGCTTTGCGCCAGGGTTCGGGCCGCTTTGAGCTCGGCACTTCCGCCCTCGATGTCGCCAACTACTGGTTCCTCCACTCCCTTTGCTCGGCGCTCCCGGCTTTGCGACA
>Ga0182016_10006252_pt1 | contig 12573 bp, 10 predicted proteins | sample 712S2MmetaG_FD_120491 | JGI IMG/M metagenome (GOLD analysis project Ga0182016, IMG submission 120491) | Permafrost microbial communities from Stordalen Mire, Sweden - 712S2M metaG | ecosystem: Environmental > Terrestrial > Soil > Wetlands > Permafrost | place: Sweden: Stordalen | collected...
AATCCGGCTCTGGACCTATGGCCAACATCTCTGCCGGCGTGGCTGTTCCTGTTTGCTGTAGTTTGCGCACGGTGACGGTGGCGGCGATATTGGCCAGTCTGGCGGCTACAAAAGGACTTTGACCACTTCCCAGGGCAGCCGTGATGGCAGACACGACCGTATCGCCGGCTCCCACCGGATCAGTCTTCCCCAGAACCTGAATCCCAGGAATCTCTTCAACCGCATCCCCACTCGCCACCACAATTCCGCGATCAGCACAGGTGATGAATGCAGGCTTGCTGGTCACGCGTGAGACGCTGCGGGCAAGTTCTCGAACCTGCTTCATCGAGAGGGGTTCTTCTGCTGCCTCATTCAAGAGGCGTCTTGCTTCGCTCACATTCACTTTCAATGCTGCCTGGTGATAGAGTTCCGCGCGATGCCGCGCGTCAACAATAAAGTGAGTGCGTGGATGTTTCGCGATGACCTCGTTGATTCGAGCGATCACAGCCGTACTGCTGACTCCACCCGGAACCTGCTGATTGAGAATCACGGCGTCACTCTCAGCGGAGGCCCGATGCAAGGCTGCAATCAGCGCGTCGATCGCCGTCTCCTGAAGCGCATTGAAAGCGCCGAAGTCGATGCGGCTCTCCTCCTCCTGTCCACGGCATGGCTTGGCATAGACCATGGTCTGCCAGAGTTCATCTGTGATCATCCCGGGCTGGGTTTCGGCTCCGCAGGCGTCCAGCAAGTGCAGCATTTCCTTGCCAAAGAGGTCCGGTCCTACAACGCCGACCGCCTGCACCCGGCGAACACCGAGAGCGACGAGGTTGGCGGCAACATTGCCTGCGCCGCCAAGACTGTAGCGCTGGCTACGCACTCGCCTGACGGGCAATGCTGTCTCGACGGACAACTCATCCGCGCCTGTATCCAGCAACCAATAGGCGTCCAGACAAAAGTCTCCAAACACCGTAACGCTTGTCTCTGAAAGCTGAGCAATGGCTGAATCGAGCCAGGAAGCTTGCGTTGAATCAGTAGACATCAATTGGAATTCCTCGCGCAATGTTGTTATAGCAACCTGATCTCTTTGAATTCAGGGCGGAATCTCCAAGAAGGTCGATCCGAGAGGAAGTATACTTTACGGCCGCGAAGCGCAAGGCGGCGCACTCGATCGCGCAAACAGCAAGCACAAGTTCGCCGCAACTGAACCTAGCGCGTGCTACCTCCGATTACGATCTATCTGGCGGTAATCGATGCGCACGGTGTTGATGGAGAAGGGATCGACGGTAAGGTTGATGTTTCCGCCCTGGCGATGCACGAGGCCTCGCTGCGCGGCGTCTTCATCGTTCTTCTCCATGAGATGGGTGACGTATGCGGCGGTTGCGCCGGAAGGCACCTCGATACGCGCCGCAGTCTTCTGGGCCGCCCATTCATAGAAGCGCAGAATGAGCCCGTCGCCATCCCCGGCCTTCTTCATTGCCGTCAGCACCAGGTTGGACGGCTCCACGCGCACAAACGAGTGGCTCGCAGGCAACAACCCAGAGTGGGATTGCGCCGCTCGCGCTGCAGCTTGATGAGTGAAGCGAGACGTATGCGCTGTGGCCGGCGCACACCGAGGCAGCGGCTACGCCCGGGAATGGACTTGCTCTCGCGCCGGCTGCTCTACTGCTCTTCCGCCTCATAGCAGGCGCGTGAGGGTGTGCAGCGGGAGAGGTGGACGTAGTGTTCGTCGGGGCCTGCGGGGCCCATGGTGCGCAGGCACCAGTAGCTCGATGTGGTTTCGACCCCGGGAAGCCAGGACTCGACATTCTGCGGCGTGGTGCCATACGGGTTCTTGGTACGCAGGCACTGGCAGGGTTGCGGAGGCCGTTCGGTGGTAGCGCTCATAAGGGCTCCCTTTCTGCGTTTGCCGCGCAACCGCGCGGGCGAGTATCGCGGTTAACCGGCGGCACTTGGGTCGCGGTCCATTTGTCCGGCAGCCAGCAAGACCGTGCGGTAGATGGCGACAGGAAAAAGCTGCACCTTGTAACCATTCATCGAGAGCGGCATGGCGTTGGTCATGGACGCCTTTCCGGCGGCGCGCGCGGTCTCAGGCGTGATGGGCTTGCCGGTAAGCACGGCTTCGGCTTCATGGGAGCGGCGCACCACGGGCGAAGCCGCACCCATGGCGACCACGGCGCGGCGGCAGATGTTGCCGTCCATTTCAAGGAGGATGCCGGCGTCGGCGATGGCCCAATCGTGGCTCTCCTTTTCGCCGTATTTCTGATAAGCCGAGCGGGTGCCGGGCGCGAGCTTGGGAATATGAATGGCGGTGAGCAACTCATCGTCGGCCATCACGTGGAAGCGGTGCGGATTGGCGTCGGGCTGCACGTAAAAGTCCTTGATGGCCACGGTGCGCTTGCCCCTGGCGGCCGACGTGAGTTCCACACTGGCGTCGAGGGCGAGCAGCGCCACTGCCCCCGAGGAGGGCGCAACGGACGGGCAGCCGCCGTAATCCATGATGGCGTGGTACTGGTTGAGGCCGGAGAAAGCGAAGCAGATGTCCTTGCCTTTGCGCAGGCATTGGAAGTCGGCGGAGCGATAGTACCAACACTGCAATTGCTGGAGCAGATTGCCGCCAAGAGTGGCCATGTTGCGAATGTGCGGTGTGGCGGCGTGGCCGCAGGCATCGGCCAGCAGCGTATATTGCGACCGGATGGTTGGGTCGTCGGCAACTTCAGCAAGGGTGGTCACAGCGCCAATGGTCAGACCCTGGTCAGTGGGATGAATGCCGCGCAGCGCAGCAATGTTACGAATGTTGACCAGACGCGCCGGCGTGTCGGTGCCGTTCTTCATGCGGTCAAGAAGATCGACACCGCCGGCTTTCACGACTGCGCCATCTTTGAGCTGAGAGAGCGCGGCCTCGACGGTGGAGCAATCGGCAAGAGCGAAGGAATTCATAGGGACTCCATCGACGGTTGGGGCTGGTTGAGGGCTGCGAGCACGACGGCAGGCGTCATGGGCAACTGGCGGATGCGGACGCCCGTGGCGTTGTGAAAGGCGTTGCCGATAGCCGCCCCGACGGAGATGATGCCGGCGGCCTCGCCAATACCCGACGCATCGGTCGAGCTTTGGCCAATGTAGGACTCCGTAAGCTGGACCTCGACCTGGGGCACTTCATACGAGCCGGCGATCTTGTACTTGTCGAGATTGGCATTGACCATCAGGCCATAGTTGGGATCGAGGAGACGGTGTTCGAAAAGGGTGTACGAGATGCCTTGAATGACGCCGCCGTTAATCTGACTGATGACCTGGGCGGGGTTGATGGGACGGCCGCAATCGTGTACGGAAAGGACATGTTTCACGTGGATGCGGCCGGCCTCGGTATCGACCGCGACCTCGGCGACATCGATTCCGCCATAGGTGTCGTACTTCTTGGGGTCGTAGTCGGGAATGCGCTTGGCCTGGGCGGAAACTTCATCGACATTCATTTTGGCAGCGGCTGCGCGGAAGGCAAGGGGCTGAAATTTGCCGGACGCACTGCGCACCATGCCTCCGCTCAGGGTGAGGTCGGATGGCATCGCGCCCAAAGCCGGAGCTACACTGGCGAGGAATTTTCGTGCGGCCTGCCAAGCCGCGTCGCGCACCGCGGGGGTGAGAGACGCGGTGGTCACGCTGCCGCCGGAGTTGGGGCCCACGGGATAATTGGTGTCGCCGATTTTGACGGAGATTTTGGCCGCCTCCACGCCAAACTGCTCGGCGAGAATCTGCGCCAGAACGGTCTTGATTCCGCTGCCGATATCCTGCACGGCAGAGAGGACTTCAACGGAGCCGTCCTTGTGAACGCGTACCTCTGCGCCGCAGTTCATGGTGAGGTGACGGTACCAGATGGATTGGGAGAGGCCGACGCCGCGCTTAATGGGACCGGGGTCGGCGTTGGGCCGGGGATTGCGGGACTTCCAGATGGCACTTTCGCGAATAATCTTGCGCTGCACGCGGCGAACCGGATTTTCATCGATGCGATCGCGCAGGTCGAGGGGCTCCATGTTGAGGCGGGCCGCCAGTTCGTCAATGGATTGCTCCAGAGCGAAGGCTCCCTGGGGATGGCCGGGAGCACGAAATGCCGCTGCCGGGCCTGCGTTGATGAAGACGTCGTTTTCCTCGACGTGCAGAGTGGCCCACTTGTACAGATTGGTGGCAGGGCCGGCACAGCCCGCGCCGGTGCCGCACCCGGCGGTACCAAAGCTGATGAGCTGAATCGCGGTAATGGTTCCGTCCTTCTTTGCGCCGATGCGCAGGCGCTGGTCGGAGCTGGGACGATTGCCGACCGACAGATGCTCCTCCTCACGGTCGAGCATGAGGCGAACCGGGGCTCCGGTCTTGCGCGAAAGCGTGGCCGCAACCACGCCTGGATTGCCCGCACCAAACTTGGCGCCGAAACCGCCGCCCATGTACTCGGTAATGACGCGCACCTGGGATTTGGGAATCTTGAAGTAGCCGGCAAGTTCTTCGCGGACGCTGGCGGTCCCCTGGGTGGAGGCATACACGGTGAGCAGATCGGGCTTCCAGTCAGCGACCACGCCGTGGGTCTCGAGCGCGGAGTGGGTTTGCACCTGGGTGGTGTAGCGGGCATCCACGATCACGTCGGCGTCCTTGAATCCCTGTTCGGCATCGCCTTGTTTGCGCACCGCCGGTCCGTGGACATTTCCCGTCTGGGGGATGCCGCCTTCGCTCCCTCCTCCGCCCGCAGTTCCAGCCTGATCGGCCGCACCGGGAAAGACGAGGGGTGCATTGGGTTCGCGAGCCAGGTCGGCATCTACAACGAAAGGCAACGGTTCATACTTCACTTTGACCTTTGCCGCAGCCTCCTCGGCCGCCTGGGGCGAGACAGCGGCTACAGCGGCGATCGGCTGTCCAGCGTAGCGAACGATGGGCAACTTCGAGCGCTCCAGCGAAGGATCGCGCAACACGGCATTGCCAAAAACCTGCTCGATAACGTGCACCCCTTTCACTCCGGGATGGCTTTCAGCGGCGGTGGTGTCAACGGAAAGAACCCGGGCGTGAGGGAGCGAGGAATTGACAAAGCAGGCGTAGAGCATACCAGGCAACTGCACGTCGGCGGTGTATCGAGCGCTGCCGGTAACCTTGGCACGGCCGTCCCAGCGCGGGAGCGATTTGCCGATGAAGTTGAGATCGCTGTTGACGGGCAGAACGGGCGGCTCGGAAGCAGGAACGGTGCGCTGTTCCTCGTGCAGAGTGTAGCCGGGAATGCCAATCGGCATGGAGACGATTTTGGTGGCAGCAGCGGCTTCTGTAGCGGCGCTGAGGGGGGCATCGGGAAGCGAATGCGGGGTATGGGTCGCCATGAAATTCTCTCCTACGCCTTGCTTGCGAGCTGGCCCGCCGCGTCGAGCGTGGCCGCAAAAACCTTGGGGTAGGTGCCGCAGCGGCAAAGATTGCCAGAGACGGCGTAGCGCACATCGGCTTCAGTGGGATGAGGATTCTTCTCAAGCAGGGCCGCACAGCTCATGACCATGCCTGGAGTGCAGAAGCCGCACTGCAATGCGTCATGGCGTACGAAGGCGGCCTGTACCGGATGCATCTCGTCCGCGGCAGAGATGCCTTCGATGGTGGTGACGTGATGGCCAACCGCATCGATGGCCAGTGTCATGCAGCTGTTCACGGGCATCTTGTCGAGCCAGACGGTGCAACTGGAACAGACGCCGCGGTCGCAGCTCACCTTGGTGCCGGTCATGTTGAGCTGGATGCGCAGAGCCTCGGCGAGCGTGGTGCGCGGCTCGATCTGGAGAGCGTGCGCCTTGCCGTTGATCTGCAATGTGACTGGAAAGGGCTCAGGGCCGAATTCCTTCACATTCTGGGGAGCGGCGGCGACGGCCTCGCGCTGAAATACCTGGACGCCTTCAATGAGCGCGGTTCCGGCGGCGGTGATGCCCGCGCCCTTGAGGAATCCGCGACGGGTGATACCGGCAGGGGTTAAAGCGGTAGACGGAGCCTCTGGCAGATCCTTCGGCGGAGTCTGGTGCTGTGACATGCCTTTCTCCTTTGGCTGACGGAACAAGAGAATCGGAATTCCCGATCAGTATTCGAGTCGGCGTTACGAGCGGGAAGAGGAAAAATGCGCGTGCCTGGCCAATGAAAGGCTTCTAAATCGGGATTACTGGATCTTCGATGTGCCGGTCAATGTGAGTGTGGCGCGGGGAAGCCGCGAGGCATGACATTAGTATAGGCGAGCTTGAGGGAGCCCCAAAGGAGCATTTTCATCCTGTGAAAAACCAATCCAATCGGAGAGAACGACTGGCAAGACTAGAGCCGCGCATTCAGATTGAAACGAAGGAAGTTGCGCAAAAAATGAACGGTCACGGCGCCTAATAAACGAAATTCCACCTGGGAGAGTGCGCGCTGAAGTCTACAGAGCCGATCACCTGGCCGGTCTCAAATGGATTCGACCAGACACTTCATTTTCTCTTCCTGCTGTTCGATGGATTCGATCAGTTTGAATTGCGTTCGGCAGCGGTCAAGATTGTGTCCGTCGCGATGCACCTTGAAGTACGTGTCGCCGGCCAAATAATCCGTGAGAAACCGGATGCCAATCTCGAAGGTGATCAATTTGCCCGCGAAGGCAAGATATTGCTTTTCCTCTTTGGTGAGGAAACCGCCGGCCGAGGCGAGATAACCGCGCGCCAGCGCCTCGAACATGGGAAACTGCATGGTCACCTTGGACAGATCCTGCTCGTCTTCCCTGGTGGAACTGGTCGTGGTGCGCACCATGTCGCCGAAGTCGTAAGCCACCAGTCCGGGCATCACCGTGTCGAGGTCAATCACGCAGATCCCTTCGCCGGAAGCGTCATCGAGCATGACGTTGTTGAACTTGGTGTCGTTGTGGGTGACACGCTCCGGCAGGTTTGCGTCGAGCAGGACGCCGGTGATGGATTGACGGGCGAGGGCGAATTCAATTTCCGGTTTTGCAAGGATTGCGCGGCCTGCCACGTCCGCGGCGATGGCCTGCTGCAAAGCAGCAAATCGCTTCGGCGTGTGGTGAAAATCCGGGATCGTATCGTGCAAACGCGGCGTGGGCAGGCCAACGAGCAGCCTCTGGAAATGCCCGAAAGCCTTGCCCGCCTGAAACGCCTGTTCCGTGGACTCGACGGCATCATAGGTGCGGGCATTGTCAATGAAATGATAGGCGCGCCAATGGCCGGCCTCCGCATCCACATGCCAGGAGCGCCCGTCCCGCGTGGGAATGAGTGAGAGCACGCGCCGCCGACTGTCCGGCTCACCCGCCACCTGCGCGGCCAGATGGTCTGTAACGCGCTGGATGTTTTCCATGACCGCGGCAGGGTTCTTGAAGATATTGGAATTAATGCGCTGCAGGATGTAGTGCGCGGACACCCCGGCATGGCGGAACTCAGCGCGGTAGGTGTCGTTAATGTGGCCGCTGCCATAGGGCATAGCGTTGCAGAATTCGCCGCATATCTGAAACTGGCGTGCGGCGGCGCCAACATTGTGGTCTTTATTCATATCCAGAGTCTCTCTGGATAATAACCGGACTGGATAAGGCCGCGTACGCTTGCGACGACGCGTGGGTGGTCCTCCCGGTAGGTAACGCCAAACCAGGAATCATTGGTAGGCAGAACCTTGACCCGGGCACGTCCTGCAGAAATGTAATGAGTGACCGTGTGGGGTATGAAGCACTCTGCCCGCAGATCCGAGCCACTGTGCTCCAGAAACTTCTGAAAGTCTTCCCGCAGCTGTTCAAATATCCGGGGAGTGAATCCCCACATATTCATCGAAACCACTTCGTCCCCCGTGAGATGGGTCACCTCGCCGGCCGGATCGGTGTTCTTGGCATGCACGCCGTCTCGCTCGACCTTTAATAATTCAACAACGCTCTCGAGAAAGCCGCTGCTATCGACCCGGCTCACTCCCCGGGCCACCGTGCCGAACTCGGAGAGGGTGTTGCGCAATACAAATCCGACCATCGCGTAGTCGTCGGTGCCGGACTGCAAATGTTGCGCCAGCAGGCGAAAACCCTGAGCACCGTAAAAGTCGTCGGCGTTGATGACGGCAAAGGGTTCATGAATGGCGCTGCCGGCGACCAGTATCGCGTGGGTTGTGCCCCAGGGTCTGGTTCGGCCGGCCGGCACATGGAACCCCGGCGGAAGAGCGTCGAGTTCCTGAAACACATATTCGACCGCGATGCGTTTTTCAAAGCGCGCGCCGACGATCTCTCGGAAGGCCTGTTCAATGTCCTTGCGGATAACGAAAACAAGCTTGCCAAATCCCGCGCGGAGGGCATCGTAGACGGAGTAGTCGATGATGGTTTCGCCACCAGGGCCTACAGGATCAATTTGCTTCAAACCGCCGTACCGGCTGCCGATGCCGGCCGCCAGGACGAGCAGAGTTGGGGTTGTCATTGGTTTCATTTAATCAGTTAGAGGGCAGGTCGTGTCCAGCCCGGCAGGTAAGGCAACTCCCTATTCCATGGGCTCGAGGCGCGCGGTAAAGTGGCGCAGGAACGGCGCTTCGTAGGTCAGGCGCATGCCTTTGAGCTTTTCGCGGTTCTTCCAGACCTGTAAAATCACTTCGACCAGATAGTCAATGTGGCTCTGCGTGTAGACGCGGCGGGGAATGGCCAGGCGCACAAGGTCCATCTGCGCAGCGGCGGCAAACATCAGGGTGCCGATTTCGACGGAGCGAACACCGCCTTCGAGGTAAAGCTCCGCAGCCAGCGCGACCCCGGGAAACTGATCTGTGGGGATGTGCGGCAAGAATGCACGGGCGTCAAGATAGATGGCATGCCCGCCCGGCGGCTGAACGATCGGCACTCCTTCCGCTGCAATGTGATTGCCAAGATACGCGGTGGAGGCAATGCGGTAGCGCAGGTAGTCCTCTTCCAGCGCCTCCTGCAGTCCTACGGCAATGGCCTCGAGATCGCGGCCGGCCAAACCGCCATAGGTGGGATAGCCCTCGGTGAGAATCAGCAGGTCCTTTTCCTGTTGTGCAAGGAGATCGTCATTGGTGCAGAGAAAACCGCCGATATTGGCCATGCCGTCCTTCTTGGCCGACATGGTGCACCCGTCTCCGTAGCCAAACATTTCCTGCGCAATCTCTTTGGGCGTTTTATTCTCGTATCCCTTCTCGCGCAGCTTGATGAACCATGCATTTTCTGCAAAGCGGCAGGCATCGAAGTAGAGGGGGATACGGTGGCGTTTGCACACCGCACTTACCTGGCGCACGTTTTCCATGGAAACGGGCTGGCCGCCGCCGGAGTTGTTGGTGACCGTGAGCATCACCAGCGGAATGCGTTCACGGCCCACTTGGTCGATGAGAGCTTCCAGCGCCGCGACGTCCATATTGCCTTTGAATGGGTGTTGCAAGGCAGGTTGGCGGCCTTCGGCGATCACCAGATCGACGGCCTCGGCGCCGACAAACTCCACGTTGGCGCGGGTGGTGTCGAAATGGGTGTTGTTAGGAACGATGTCGCCCTTTTTACAGGCCACCCCGAACAGGATGCGTTCGGCAGCACGTCCCTGGTGGGTGGGAATCACATGCTTGTAGCCGAAGATGTCCTGAATGGAGTTGCGGAAACGGTCAAAGCTGCGGCTGCCCGCATAACTCTCGTCGCCTTCCATGATGGCGGCCCATTGGTGCGTAGACATGGCTCCGGTGCCCGAGTCAGTGAGCAGATCAATCAGAACGTCGTCTGCAGGCAGCAGGAACAGGTTGTAATGCGCGGCCTGCAGCAGCTTCACGCGTTGTTCGCGGGTGGTCCAGCGAATCGGCTCAACACTCTTGATCCGGAATGGCTCGATGATGGTCTTGACTGGCATGGCGGCCCTCCCTGGGCTCGGACACGTCCAGCATTGCATGATGGCCGCGCCTCACAAAGTCTAACTCCGCGATGGGTAGCGAGGCGCTGGTCCATCTCGCGCTGGGCGGAGCGAGACTGATGCCCGACACAGGTTCCGCATCGCATGGGAAGCTGCGGCGATTATGATTGCTCTCATGTCGAAGAAGATTCGCTGGGGAGTTCTCAGTACCGCTAACATCGGCCTCAAGAAGGTTCTGCCGGACATGCTGCAGGGCCAGCACACCAGTGTGACTGCCATCGCTTCGCGCGATCTGGCCAGGGCCCAGGAAGCAGCCAAAGCTCTGGGCATCGCCACCGCGTACGGATCGTATGAAGAGCTGCTCGCCGACCCGGCAATCGACGCCGTTTACATCCCCCTGCCCAACCACCTGCACGTGCCGTGGACCATTAAGGCGGCTGAAGCGGGCAAGCACGTGCTTTGCGAGAAGCCGCTCAGCCTGACTGTAGCGGAGGCTGAAACTCTGCTCGCCGTGCGTGCGCGCACCGGTGTCAAGATCGGCGAAGCATTCATGATCCGCAGTCATCCGCAGTGGCTGCGGCTGCGAGAGCTGCTTGACGCGGGCCGTATCGGACAACTCCGTTCTGTAATCGGCGCGTTCAGCTACTTCAACGCCGACCCGAACAATATTCGCAACCATGTGGAATACGGTGGGGGCGCTCTCTACGACATCGGCTGCTACATGATCCAGGCGTCACGCTATGGATTTGCGCAGGAACCGACGCGAGTGGTGGCCCTGATTAATCGCGACCCGGAGATGCAAACCGACCGGCTGACTTCTGCAATTCTCGATTTCCCCGGCGGCCAGGCGGTCTTCACGTGTAGCACGCAACTGATCCCGTACCAGCGCGTCAGCTTTCTGGGCACGCAGGGACGCATCGAGATCGAGATTCCGTTCAATGCGCCCAAGGACCGTCCGACGCGGCTGTTCATCGACCAGGACGGCGACCTGTTTGGCGGCGGCACGGTCACAGAGACTTTCCCTGTGTGCGACCAATACACACTGCAGGGAGACGCCTTCTCCAAGGCCGTTTTGGATGGCACGGAAGTGCCCGTTCCGCTGGAAGAAGCTATCCGGAATATGGCGGTGATCGAAGCCTTGTTTCGCTCGGGCGAAACGGGACAATGGGAGTCGACGCGGCGGTAAGCAAATGCCGCAGAGCTTAGTTTGAACCCAAAGATAATCCGCCACGACGAAGAGGTCCGCCGTGGCGGGTAAAACGCTAGCACCGAGTCGCCGCTTCAGGCGGTGGTCAGGATGCGGTGAACGATTTCGGCGTTCTCCTTAACTTCATCCTTGCGCTTGGGGAACATTCCCACATACACACCATCGATGGGCTTGATGCTTGCATACGCGGTGCGGAATGCCTCCTCGACGGCCGGGTCGTCGATGCGCCCGGCAGCCAGAATCTTGAAGGCAAAGCAGGGCTTTGTGGTTTGCCGCATTACCTTGTACATGCGCTCCGGATCGCTGCGCAGGTAGATATCGTGGGGCATTTCAAGCATCTCGCCATGGAAAAGCTGCTTCCACTCCGCCTCGGTCCGGGTACGGTTGTAGACGCAGCCGGAATAGAAGTCCACGTCCCATCCCTTCTCCTCTACGTACTCGATCACTTCCGGCTTGTGGGTGCCGACGCCCACCAGCACGCCCATATCCCGCACTTGTTTACACCACTCCTTGACGGTATCCATGGTGCCATTGCGGAATTCCACATCGACAACTTCGCCCTGCCTTTGCAGAGCCAGCGGCTTCAGGTTCTTGACCATGGAGGCCGCGTCGTCGTGAGCCGTCACCTGGGCAATCAGGTGCATCTTGCCGCCTTCGGCCTGGAAGCGCGCCAGATACTCCGGTGCGCCCGCCCAGTTAAGGTAGTTGAATGCGTTGATGCCATAGCTGTTGGCGCGGTGCAGCACTTCGCAGATTTTGTCTGGCGTGTACCAATCAGTCATTGCTTTGCCGAAGTTGGCGTTGTAGTGTGCGAATCCATGGAACTGGTTGCTACCCAGGACCAGGCGGCTGATTTCAACGCTGCCGAATTTCATCCTTGGCACCTGGACCTGGGCAACACTGCCGGATCCGGTGGTGGCCGGGGTCTGGGCCGCCAAGGCGGGCTCCCCCCTCAACTCCGTTGCCGCACCACCCATCAGCCCTACCGCCAGAGCCGCACTGGTCTGCAAGAATTCCCGACGCGTATTGGACATAGAAATCCCCTCTTTCTCTCACCGAACCGGCTCCTTGGGGGTCCGGCGTTGAAAATACACGGACTTAGCAGCAGGAATCTGCGCTTCTGCCATCCCCTTCTTCTCCGGCCTGGAGCAGTTCATCCCACATTCGACCAGGCAAGGCTCTTCGCGCTGTGGGCTGGATCACACTTCGCACATGGGAGCGGAGGTGTAAACTTCGACTCGTTGTTTCAAATGCCTGGAATATGCCTGTTGAAGAGATGCTTTCCACACTGAGTTACACTTGCGGTTCCCGCCATCCCCTGCTGGAGCTGACCATTGGCGACCTGCTGCATCGGACTGCCAGCCGCTTCCCCGACCGCCTGGCGGTGGCCTCGCGCCACCAGTCGCGGCGGATGACCTGGGGCGAGTTGAGCCTGGCGGCCGATCGCGTGGCGCGCGGACTGTGGGCGCTGGGCATCCGACGGGGCGATCGCGTGGGGCTGTGGTCCACCAACTGCATTGAGTGGATCATGCTGCACATGGGCTGCGCGCGCGCCGGAGC
>Ga0182016_10006253_pt1 | contig 12573 bp, 18 predicted proteins | sample 712S2MmetaG_FD_120491 | JGI IMG/M metagenome (GOLD analysis project Ga0182016, IMG submission 120491) | Permafrost microbial communities from Stordalen Mire, Sweden - 712S2M metaG | ecosystem: Environmental > Terrestrial > Soil > Wetlands > Permafrost | place: Sweden: Stordalen | collected...
CGTGGGCGGTCCGCGTAGCGGCCGTCCACAGGCGCAGCGCCCACACTATCGGAGAGCTATAGGTTCTTAACTATAGGATTGCCCTACAAAGTGACCGTGGCTTTACGCTTCTACCTCCTACAAAGTGACCGCGATTGCCCCTACAAAGTGACCGTGAATAACCCGCTGACTTCACAGCGTTATCCACAGAGCCACGGGGGCCAAGTGGTCTGCCTAGTCGTCATTCCGGTTTTAAGGACAATAGCCGCCCTTCGACGGGCGGCCGGCTGTGCTTCAAACGCATGCCACCGGAGTCCAAATCGAACTTCGCCTGTGGGTAGACCGCCTTCACTTGGCGGAGCGTGTCGCGGAACACGCGCTTGAAGTTATCCATCCGACCGTAACCATGACCAAAGTGTTCCTTGAGCCCCTTCCAAGGTACGAACACCGATGCTTTAGCCGGGTCGATCCGGTGCAGACGTTGGGCCAGCCAGGTGTACAGATCCAACGCCATTGCGTTGTGCGCCAAGTGCCGAATGGCCATCTCGTTGAGGGGCACGGCGTGCCTCATTAGGCTCTCGAAATACCGCGGCGAAAATTGCACCGTGGTTGGCCATAGCGTCCGCTGTTTCGCATCCCGCGGCGTCCACAATTCGAATCCCTCGACGATGGAACCCTTGATCGTGACCGACCGATCCTCGTGACTGGTGCCGATCCGAAAATCGGACGCCGACAGGCGCGAGAGTTGCTCCTTCACCGTACGGATGTTGCGTCCCCCGGTATCTAAGCCGAGCGTGCGTTTCACGAATGCCGTGAGACTGTCTTCCAGCTCGATCATTGGCGACTGGGTGCGCAGCGCCTCGGCATTCAAGTGGTACAGCACTAGCCTGGGTTTGGGTCCGAAAGGCAGCCCCACGTCGACGAAGTCATCCGCCCGGCTGTCGTACGCCCGCCCTGCCGCCACTTCGAGCCGGACGAACCCGTTCTTGCGCGCCCACAGACGTACCTGGTCGCCGGGGTTGCGGTACGGCAGGCACGTCTGACACAGCACGGAGTGCTGGTAGAGGATCTCGGTCGGCTCGGCCCCGCCCTCGACTTCGGCGTAGTCGAGCAAGCGCTGCTGGAGTGACTTAGGCGCTGGCCGGGGTGCAGTCGGAGTTGGCACGCCCTTGAGCGTCGGCAATAGCTCGCCGATCGCCTTTGGGCCCTTGCCGTCCCTGGAGTCCTCGCCCATCCCCTCTCCCCTGCCGCCCCGCCTTAGGCGGAGAATTTCTTCAGGCCCTTGCGCTCGCGGAGCTCATTGATCGCCCGGATCATCAGCTCATTGACTGTCGTGTCTTCATCCAGCGCCATGCGTTTTAAGTCTTTGTAGGCGTCCTTGTCCATGCGGAATGCGACCTGGATGCGATTGTCTACCTCGTTATCTTCATAACTTGTTATCTTGCTAACAATATCACTACGCGGCGCGGCGCGCCTGGCGGCGCGTGTGCGGGCGGTCGCAGCAGCAGTCGGGGCGGCCCCCGGGGGCGCATTTACCGCCAGATCGGACAAAGATACTCGCTTCATGGCTCTACCCTCTTCGCCTTAAAGAACGGAAGTTCGCTACAGATCGTCCCGGGCCTTGATGACCTTCTTGGCTAGCCTCATCACCTCTTCCTCGGCCAGTGGATCACCGAGCTCGTGGCCCCCCAGGCCCACTGGCAGTCCTCTCGAGTACGCGATGCGATCGCCGAGGAACCCGATGATCGGCAGGCTGTGCTTGGCCAGGAGCGGTGCAATCTCCTTGGCCTCCACCAGCTGCTGCCGGAAGGCGTTCAGAATGAACCCGGCCTTGCGCTTAGAGGCATGCACCAGGGCAACGGTTTGCTGGATCGTGACCAGGTCAGCCGCCGATGGCCGCGTCGGGACCAGGATCAGGTCGGCCTCCTGCAGGAGCCAGGCAATCTGCGCCGTCGCGTGCGGTGGCATATCGACGATAACGAAAGTGAAGCCTTCCGCGCGCGCCAACTTCAGCGCGCGCTCGACGGCGTCACGCCCATGGCATGGGACCGCCAGTGGATTTTTGAGTTCTGGCGGTCGGCGCTTGAGCCATTCTGTGGCGGTGCCCTGAGGGTCAACATCCAGCAGCGCGGTCCGGGCCATCTGGGCGTAGGCGAGGGCCAGATGGACCGCGATGGTGGTCTTGCCGCTGCCGCCCTTGTTGGAAAAGACGCAAATTACCGTGCATTTGTCGGCCATGCGAAGTTATACCATGTTATCTTGCTATCGAGTTAGCATGCTAACTCTATGGTGGAAAGCCGATCTCAAAGCCGACGTCAGCGGCGGCCACAGTGATTCGCAATACAGGGCGGGAGGTTTAACCTGGCCTTGGAATTGGCGCGCCTGTTCCTTGGGCCACCGTACTCAGGGGCACGTCTCCAGTCGTGGGGATGATTGAGGAAGGGCTAGCCCGACGGTTCAGATCCGGCATCGCGCGTGGCTAGGTGCCCATGAGGGCAGGGGATTCGGGCCGACGTAACTTGTGATCTTGATAACAGGTTACTTAGATCACACGTTATCACCGTTTGTGTATCGGTGGACTTTCCAGCGGGACCTCGAGGCCACTTGCGAAGCAAAGAGCCTCCCGGCAACCAATTACTACTATATCACCTAGTGGTATACTTTACCTCGTGCGCCGGGTCTTCAAGACACGAACATTTTCCAGGTGGAGCCGCAAGGCTCACGTGCCAGACGCCGTGCTTTGCACAGCAGTCGCGGAAATGGTCGCCGGCCTGGTGGATGCCGACCTTGGCGGGGGCGTCTACAAGAAACGCATCGCAATGCCGGGCCGCGGCAAGAGCGGCGGCGCTCGGGTGCTTGTCGGGACTAACCGCGGTACACGCTGGTTTTTCCTCTTTGGATTCGAGAAGAACGAGCGCTCGACGATTGATGACCGCGAGCTCCTGTCGTTGCAGAAGGCCGCCGCGGTATTTTTGGCCATGAATTCGAACCACCTCGAGCGTGCCATCGAGGCCGGAGAGTTGACGGAGATATGCCATGAAGAAAAGCCGACTTCTTGATGAAATGCACGAGACCGCCCGAGGCCTGCAGCGGGCTGGGGTAATCGATAAGCGCACCATGCGTGAATTCGACGCACTGTGCATGCCGCCAGTGAGAAACCTGTCGGCGGCGCAAATTCGCGCCATCCGCGCTCGCTCAAAGATGAGCCAGGCTGTGTTCGCGGCGGTACTCAACACCAGCGTATCGACTGTTCAGAAGTGGGAAATAGGGGAGAAGCGTCCTAGTGGGCCATCCCTGAAGCTCCTGGACGTCATTGAACGTAAGGGCGTGTCGGCCCTGGCGTAAGACTAAGATTTACGAATGCGGCGGATCAGCTGCGCGTCGGCGTGCGACATCGCCGTATTCGAGTTTCTGCCGGCACCAAAAGAGTAGGTGTGACAACAACATGAAAAGACCAGCGCGTCCGGCCAAGCCGCCGGTGGCCTAGCCACCATCTCCCCAGACTCGAAAGCACTTGAAGAAACGCATGACCTGGCCCGAGGTCCTATTCTTTATCGACCACCCGACCGATCAGTTCCTGTAACTCTTGAGTTGCGCCAGCTTTAGAGGCTTTGCCATGAGTTACCTCAATTACGATCCGCGCGACGGAATTAGGATCTATCGCCAAGTACCGCGCTCTCGATACAAGCTTTGAAAACTCTTCGGCCTCTGAACGCTCAGCAGCTTCAGCTTGTAAGGACAAAGGTCTAATCGCAACAATGATTACAACGACAGCGAGTGCCACCCAAAGAACGGCAGAACGCAAACCGTATTCGCCTCCTATTAGTCCAACTGCGGCGGACCCGAAATATAAATAGAAAAGATACATCCCAACACTTGGAACCAGCAAAGTCCGCCGCCACCCGCGTAGTCGCACACTGCGTCCTATGGACCACAACCACAGAAGGCCAATGATTGCGACTACAAGCAGCACGCTTAGAAACTGCACGCTGTTAATCCGTCTGTGGCCTAGTCGTAGCGAGCTGCCTAGAGTGTCAACCATTCACCGCTAGCGTGCAAAAATGGTGGCAAACGGCCCACCGGCGCTGGTGCTCAATCCTTCCAAAACCCCTTGAACCGCTCGGGGCTCAATTCCGTATAGCGCACGGTGTGCGTGATGTTGCGATGGCCCAGGTACTGCTGAATCGCTCTCGTGTCGTGCCCGTCGTTCGCGAGCTTGTAACCGGTCGAGTGCCGCAGCATGTGCGGGTGAATAGGGAAGGGGAGGCGGGCACGCTCGCCGGCGCGTGTAATCAACTTGCGCACCGTCGCCGGCGTCATCGATCCGCCGAGCTCCGACACAAACAAATACGGCGAGTTCGGGTACTCGCGCTTGAGCTCGCGCAGCGAGCGCAACTCCGGTCCGCGGATCGGATGCGTCGAGGCCAAGCCGTTCTTCAACCTCGCCACATGCAGCAGGCCTGCTTTGAGATCCACCTGGTCCCAGCGCAAGCTCACCAGCTCCGTGACGCGCAGTCCATGCCGGTAGGCGATGAGGATCAGCGTGCGATCGCGCGCACCATGGCGGCCGAGCTTGCTGGAGGCCTGCAGGAGCTTGTCGACTTCATCGGGGGTCAGGTACTCGCGCTTGCGCCTGGCGGCGTTGGAGAGCCGGCGAGGGGGGAGGGGAGAGCCAGGGGTCGATCGCGCGCGCCGCTCTAATGGCTTCCTAGTGCGCCGGCGGGAGGCTACTTTCCCATTTACGAGTGTTGGCGCGGATTCTGCGGCTGCTGATTTCTTCGAGGCCTTCGCCATGCCGGCGAGTATAACACTCCCATTAACGGTCATTTATGGGCAAGTCTGTATGCGTCCGCTAATCCGCGTATTTCGATTTTCGACCTGATCCGGGTGACCTCACGAAAGTGGCCATTACGTTCGCTAAGGGCCTCCGACCGCTATTAGGCGGGTCATGACCCCATTCTGCCACTCACTGATCGGCCAGAGTTCGCTCCAGGCACAGCCCCGGCTCGGGTTAGAATTGCCTGATGCGGTTCATGGCCTGGATTATCGGCGCCCTCGGCCTATTCGCTCTTGGCCTCTTCGGCGGGTTCATGGTGCTTTTGTTTGGCGCGGGAGAGGGCGACAGACTGGCGGCCACGGCAGCGGTTCTGGGCGGGCTCATCGGCGCTGTGGGGGCCGCCCTCGCCGTGTATCTCACCATCGTCGGGCAGCGAAAGGACGAGGCAGAAAAAGTCGAGGGCGCGCTGCGGATGGAGGTGGCCGAGCACAGTCGCCTAGCGCTCGGACTGCTCCAGGTCTGCGAAGGCGTGATTGCGGGTACATACCAGATCCCCTTGCGTGACCTTCCAACGCTCATGCAGATGCCCGAGGCCACGGTCTACAGAGCGACGGCCGACCGTATTTCGCGGTTGGAGTACGGTCCGCTGTTCGTGGTGTTCCACTCACGGATCGCCGAGGCGCTACAGATGGTCAATACCTACGTCGCGGCCACAACACTCAGGCCTGTGCTCGCGGGTCGGACCGGCGACGCGGAGCTTTCTCGTGCGATGGAAGCTCGCGTGGTGGTGGATAAGGACAAGGCCAGGACGTTGCTGGCCGCGTGGTTCGACGTGTGTCAGGTGGGCCGGACCATTCTGCGTCGCGATGCCATTGCGCCGCAGCTTGCGGACGCTGCGATCACGGAAGTGATCAAGGACCTCGATGCAGCGGAAACGCGCGTCGCTCCTGTCGCTAAAAAAGCAGGGTCGTGAGTGTGCTGCCACTTGCTACCACTCAGCTACCGTTTGCCACCATGTCGCGTTGTGGGCCGTCTGCCGCCGACCGCTGATCACGCCCATAAAAGGCTCTTCATGGGAATGACCGACTCATGGCATCGCTTAGCTGTTCGGCGTGCTTTTGCGCATACAGTGTCATGCGCATCATATCCAAAGGAGCTTCGGCGTCTCGGTGTGCCACCCAGGAACGCAGAGACTTAGCGCCCTCATCAATGATATCTGCCACAACACTGCTTGCTCGGGCCGCATCGCCGGCGCGCTCAACAAAGCGCGCTGTAGATTCTTCTGGAAATGCAAGTTGCTGGTCTAACAGCACTCGATCTAGCAACACAATAAACTGTGCCCACTCCAGCTTATTTACAGACCTGACTATATCGACCGCGCCTAGTACGAACAGCTGACAGGCTGTACGCACGACTGGTCTTGACAAGCTGTCCATTTCCCGCAGCGGCAGCAACGCTCCGACCAAGTATAGGTCCACCAATGCGCGCTGTTTCTCCAGAACTGCGTCCATTTCAGGCTTTTTATGGGAATGTCCAGAGCCACTCATCGTTGTCTTCAACACGAATGCGCCAACGATTCAGGTTCATGACCCCCTCCAAGCACGCCAAAGGGCGAAGAGCAACCCGCCGACGAGCCAGACATACCATAACCTTGCCACGGCAACCGGCCCTACCCACCAGATGGTCCCGATGATCGCAACGACTCCAACTACATGCAGGCACTCTTTGATGATAGTGCGACGCCACCACGGACCGTAGATTTTGCGCTTGAAGCTGCGCAGCGCTTCCTCATCCGTCGTGCTCTTTATGGGCATGACAGTAACACCCTAAAGTAATGCTTTCATATCTTGCTCTTGCGTGCCTCAATTAGCGCCCTGTTGTAGGCATCGAATTCCACAGCGTTGTATCGCGACCTCCAGCTTTCCTTGAATTCTGCGCTTCCATTGCCGTCAATTATGGCTTGCAGTTCGTCGGGATGATCGCGGCAGAATTGCTCGCAGGCGGCCTCAGCAGAGTCTAGAGCGGCCTCCACGGCGGCATCTACATCAGTACCTCCGGCAAGCCGGTCGATTTTCTTTTGGCGCTCCTGCGCTCGGAATTTCTCCTCAAGGTCTTTTGTCGCCAAACGAACGACGTGTGGGCGAAGAAAGCGAGAGAACGCCATGGCAAAGAATGGGATCACATCAGTCTCCTAACTCTGGGCGCTTCGCCTCGAGAGCCTTTCGCAGTCTTGGTGACTGACGCATCGGCGAAAGTTCGAGTAACCGTGCAACTTGCTTCGAGCCGCTGCCGGACATTTCTATCCATAGCAAATTAAAGTGTGACCGGAGACCGGCATAGAAAGGCGTGCCACGTTCACGGGTTCTTGGGCTCCAGTCCCATGATCCGCTATTTATGGGAACGTTGCATTATTCCGCATCCCGCGCGAAGAGTTCCACGATGGCGCGAGCCTGGTGCGGATGTGCCTCGAACCACACTTGCGTGTCTTTACGGACCTGGGCACGCAAGGTTCAATCGGCGGCTGGTCAATGCTGCTGCTGTGCCTCTTGGTGCGCCTGGTGCGTCATCCCGCGCAAAGCATAGTGTAGCGGCAGCATTTCACCATCGGGGTTCTGAACCATGATCGGTCCGCCAATCGAAGTACCATCTGCACGCTCGTACGCCCATTCGAGCCCGGCCACGGCGTAATAGCGCCCGTTCAGGCGAACGATTACCGCGCCACTCATCGGCGTGCGGGCCAGGAGCGTTACCGGCAAACGAGCGGCGATGCACGCGGGGTAGTCAGGGTTCTGACGACAGCCTTCTGAGGGTGGCGCGTTGCCTCCGTCCTTTAGTGGAATCTGGCCCAATCCGTTGGGGCCTTCGCCAACAGTCCGGCACTGGCCTGACTGAGTGCAGTACTGGGCGCCAACAGACAGCCATCCAGGCTGGTTCATTGGGATGCTCCATGCAGGCGGAATGGGATCGTAGCTGGACCGCTCACCCTCCTTCGGCTCAGCCTCTTTCTTAGTTCGCAAAACAGGCTGCGTACACGCTATAGAGGAAATCTGAGCGGCAACGGAAAGCCGTGGCGCGTATGCAGGTGGAGACCAGCTAGAAGAAAATGTCTGAAATCGACCCTGGCAGTCAAAATAGAAGTGAAATACATTGCTTGGGTTGAAGGTATCTCCCTCCACGCCATACACGACCACTGAAGCAGCTCGCAGCGTGGCGCCGCCGGCCTGGTTGTCCAGGAGGGGCCTGGCGATAGTATCTAAAGCAATTTCATATTCTTGGCCGTTCGATGCGGTGATGGTTTTCCAATTCTTAGATAGATACCGAAAGGCCGCTTCATCACACACCGATCGTTGCTTCGCTGTTAAGTTGCCATATGTGTCGGATCGACAAAATGCTGGGGCGGAACTCATCCACCCTTTCCCGTCTTCATCGGACATAGCTATGGGCGATATGCCAACCACGAGCGGTGCCACCAGGATCAGGTAGAGCATCTTCATAATTTTCTCCCTGCTGTCCCTATCGCGCCTGTTCAGCGAGGTGGTGCCACCATTCTACCCTCGCCAAAGCCCTTCAAATAGTTTGCTCGAGGTCCTCGAATAAACCGGCTACGTGCCATAGCGTTTCATCGTGAAGCCGAAATCGCTTCCGTCGCGGGTCATCCGAGCAAATCTAGTGCAACCGCAGTAGTCGCGCGCTAACTTTATGATGAGATCGATGTCGGCTTGTGATGTGTGCAAGCCAAAGCAGACTTGAGTCAAGAAGTCCCCACGTATTTTGTAGACCCCGTGTCCGGATCGAATAATCCTGGCTTCCTTTTCGTACGCCCACGCCGGACTCTTTGTTCTGAGACAGATCAATACTACTGCCTTAATAAAACTATCCATTTCCATGTCAAAGGAACCGTTCTTCAGCCACTCCGTTAGCGGTTCGGACTTATAGTCGACGGCGACTCCCGCAGTGAGTCGGAGCAGCGGATCTAAAAGAAACGCCGTGGGCAGTCGATATGCTAGGCAGACGCCCTTGTGGTTATCGGCGTAATGCGACCATAAAAGGGTTTCGTCGGTGACGGACGAGAAGCAACACACACCGAAGCTATCGAATACTGCCTTCCAATTTTCAAAAAATGACGGTGTGTCGAGAAATCGCGAGAGCCACTTCTTTCGGTCGCCTGAGGTAGACGAAGCTGCTCTTGCGAATGACTGTTTTAGATCGATGCGGCAATCGAACGGATCGTTCAGCGAATCCGTCTTGGCGAAGTACAGACCGGGGTCAACCAAAGAGTCGATCAGGTGTTGATTGATCCGTCTGAATCTGAATTGCATAAAGTCGTCGTTCATCTGTAAATCTGTAGCGACACTTACGTGTTCAATCGAGTGCATATCTCTTATGTCCTCAGCTTTGGTGGTCGGAGCCCCCGCGAAGACAATATTTGTGCGGCGTCATCCGCCTTGTCTAATGGAGTTAAATACCAGCTTTTTGCCGCTTAAATTCCATAGACGGCCACGCCTTCACGACCGCTCTTGTCTGGGAGTCGGCGCTGGCATCGACGCCGAGGATGTCGTATACGGTTTTTAATAGTTCTACAAATTGGCCGTAGCTATTGCCTTGGTCTGAGTCAACATTCCTGGTTGGTACCTTGCCGGTCAGGCCGAAATAATGCTGCGCCACAACCTCAGCGATCTTTCTCGGTTGGAATTTTTTGGGGGCACCTCGGCCGGTATTCTCTGGCGCTTCTGGGATCTCTACCGATGTTGCGCTCCCCCGCAAGATCTGTAGTTGTGTCTTCAAGCTCATCAGAGCGTCTTGCCGATAATTTAGCGCGTCAACCGCAGTCCGAGAAAGATCGTCCAGTGTTTCGATAAGTGCACCGGCCTTCGCTGCCAAATTACGCAATTCCTTAGTAGCCGTGCCGACAGATACGACTTTCGGCGGATGGCCTCCTGGATTGGGTCGCATCAGCATCAAATGTCGGCCGAGGCCGGAAATCAAAGCTTCGTACGGTATGCCGGCCGTCGCCTTACCGCGGCGGATCGGCAGCTTACGAAACGCGTCTTCTAGCGCTGCACATTGTTCCTTCCAAGATCCAAACGCCTGCATTTCCGCACCCCCATAGGTGTCAACATGGTAGTCGGCGGAGAATTCCGGCGCGCTTTTCACTCGGAGGCGCACAAATCATGGCACTGGCACGACAACCGTACAGCGCTGTTCTTTCTTGACCTGAGCCGCAGCCGCACGACAGGTCACGATCGCTTCCCGATTGAGCTGTACCAGATTGTGTTCATCCATCATGCCGCGCCAGGCCTGCGGGTTTCCGACCCGCATCAAAGCCGATCCGGCTCCCCAACGATCGGCCTGCAGGATGTACGCAGCCACCCGACCATCGAGCCCGAACGGCAGCAGTCGCGCGAAGATCGGCGAGACCAACAACCCAAACAGCAACGCGATGCCCGCCGTCCACAGCAACCACTTGAGCTGCTTGTCCTGCCCGCGCACCGACCCGATTACGCCGGCGAGCTCGTCCCGCTCCCGCTCGGCCGCCTTCGTGGCCTGGTAAAAACTCGCCACTGTCTCGCGCATCAGCCCACTGCCGGCGTACGCGATGGCGGCCTGGTGCTGCTCGGGCGTCATCCTGAGCGCCGGATGCCGCTCGATCGCGTCTAACCGGCCGGCTACACCGGCCAGTCCCTTCGCGATCGCGCCGAGTGTCACGGTGTAATCCGGCGGCCGATGGGATTCTAATTCTCCCGGCAGGCTCTCCACGCTCCGCCGCAGCGCCGTCACCTCGGTCCTCAAATCTTCGAAGGCCTGCGCCGCATCGACCTCGCCGGCAGGTTCTTCCGTCGTCACAGGGACAGTCCGCGCTCAAGCTCGCGCCCGCCGATCCCCAGACTCAGCGCCCGCGTCAGACTCCGTGCCCGCACCACATTCATGAGTCGCGAGTCCTCATTGATACCCAACTCCTGCTGCCGTTGCTGCAGAATGGCCTCGAGCTGAGGGTTGTCCTTGATCTCTTTCACGAGCCCATGGATGCGTTTCTCCACCTGCTCGCGCGCGGGCCTTTGCTCCCAGCCGCCCAGTTCCCGATGCTGCACCTCCAGGCCGTTCCACATCTTCACGACCCGCTCTGCTTTGAGGTTCGGATCAGCCTGTACTCGCCCCTCATGCTCGACGCTGGCGACGAGCTGCGCGGCCCGCTCACGCCCCTGCAGCTGCATCATGGCGCGTTGGGTAGTTGGCTCATACTGGAGTGCGTTCTGCAGCGCCTGTGTCGTACCGGGACGCACGCGATCGAGCGCCAAGCCAGCCTCACGCAACGCGAGCTTCTGATGCTCGAGGATGGGCAGATCCTGCTCCCTCATTCGCCACGCATCCGACCAGGCGCGTGCATATCGATCCATACACCGGGTGAGATCCACCGCGGCCTCCCCCCGCTGCGCCAAACTGCGCGTCAGCTCGGGAGACTTCCCAGGAGCGGCCAGGGGCACCTTCTCGAACGCGTCCCGCTCCAGCGCCGGACGCCCTGCCCCGAGCTTCAATCCCTTGAACCGATCGCGCTGCCGCGTCGCCGGCGCACTGCGCTCCGGACCTGGTGCCTCGAGTGCAACGGTGCGCTCCGCGCTGGGCTTCTCGCCCGACACTGGCTCAAGCCCCAGCCCCCGCTCCTTCTTGGCCGCCTGCAGATCCCCGGATAGATCCAGAATCGACCGCTGGACCTGGGCCTGTTCACGCTCCGTGCGCCCCAATTCCACCGCCCGTGCGAGCCTGGCTTCGACCTCCAGACCCCGCTGCTCGCGCACCCGCTGACCGACTTCCGTCTCGATCCCGCGTCGCTCCATCCCCCAGACCGCGACCCCTAAATGCGTCGTCGGGACTCGCTCGATGCCCTGGGCCGCAAGGCTGCGGTGATCGATGCGCGCCTCGATCCCGTGCTCGCGCAGATGCTCGTTGGTGAGCCCTTCCCAGAGCGAGCGGACCGCTTTGACCTCCCGCTTGGCCGGCTCCAATCCCTTCTTGAACCGGTCCTGATCGGACCACTCAATCGAGGCCTTCGCCCCCAGCCCCGTAGCCGTGAGCTCGCGCGTGGTCGTCAGAATGTGGGCATGAAAATTGCGCTCATCCCCTTCCCGATGTGGCCGGTGAAGCGCGAAATCCACCGCCACGTTGTAGCGATTGGCGAGCTCGCCGGCGAACTCACGGACGAGCTCCACCCGCTGAGCTTTGGTGAGCTCATGGGGCAACGCCACCTCGTACTCGCGTGCTACGCGCGCGTCCTTCCTCTTCTCGGCCGCCTCGGCCACATTCCACAGCGCCTGGCGGTCACGTGCCCAATTGATGTCCTGCTTGGCAGCTTCCGCCGGCAGTACGATCTCGGAATGCTCAACGCCGCGTTTGCGCGAATAATCGAATACCTGATCGGTGGAAAGATCGTGCACGCGATCGGCCGCCCGATACGCGACCGCGGCGGTCGCCGAGCGCCCCTGGCCACGCGACACGGGCTTCGTGCTGAGGTGATAGATCGCCACCGCCTGCCCTCCCTCGCCAAACCTCTTAAAGCCTCGCCATCGGCACGCCTGACGCCGCGTCGCCGCCGGCGGCCAGTCCGCGCCAGGCGATCCAGCGCGAAGAGCGCTGTAGCAGCTGGCGCTCGGACTCCGCGGCCGCGCCAGGGGCTGGGGTCCAGGGGCGAAGGCGCAAGCCGGAGCCATTGGCGCACAGTCGGCCCGCAAGGGCCGACAAGAGTCACGCAGCGGCCGCAGGCCGCGTAGTGACTCGTAAGTGCGCCCTTCGCTCCACTGGGGGAACAGAATACGCTTCCCTCA
>Ga0182016_10006265_pt1 | contig 12559 bp, 12 predicted proteins | sample 712S2MmetaG_FD_120491 | JGI IMG/M metagenome (GOLD analysis project Ga0182016, IMG submission 120491) | Permafrost microbial communities from Stordalen Mire, Sweden - 712S2M metaG | ecosystem: Environmental > Terrestrial > Soil > Wetlands > Permafrost | place: Sweden: Stordalen | collected...
ACTTTCCCAAGTTGAAGCGGAACAAGTGATGAAAGTGCCACGACTGTTAGAGGAGTGCCGTCGTCTGTGCACCAGTCCGGCGACAGGATTCCTCAGAATTGCGCTTTTGGCTTTACGCAAAATCGCCGAGTCACTCGTTGATCCAATTCTCCCGGATCGCAACGGATTGATGCCAAATCGTAAGGGGCTTCTCCGGAAACGTCCTGTAGGTCTTCGACGTGGATTTTGTTGCTGAACGCTCCGGGTCTCCCGTCGCAAAGCTCCAGCGAAGAAACTCGCTCGCCGAAGCCTGCACTCGGCGGGGTGTATGACTCGGCATTGGATTGGAGAGGTTGGCTATCTTCATCTTCCTCAAACTCCGCAGCGCCAAAATCTCGTCAAATGTGTCGCCGAACCTTTGCATTTAATTTCGGCCTTCTGGCGCACAATGAATTCCAGATCCGCTTTCCGGGGAAGAACGCTCTTCGGGCGGATAGGCCCGGGATTTCTCCCAGGGAAAAATGCAACTTGAATCGGGGAGGGCTCTATCCGTGAGGCTTCCGTATCACCTCATTGCCGGACTTTAGAGCTCCATAACTCCTTTGTTGTCTAGATTCTGCAAAGAAGTCCTTTAGAATCTAATTTTTGCAGCGAAGGGCCTTCCGTATCTCATTGAAAGTAGGATACTTCTTTGCAGAAATACCCTTTTTTCTTTTTTCTTTTCAAGAGAAATAAAAGACGCCTCGGGCACGAAGGACCAGGAAATGGGCCTGTACTTTCGCCAGGGTCTTTAAGGAATCGGGGCTTAAGACACCTTGCTGCAAGCGCGGAGCAATCTTATGGATTTGCTGTCTGGGCCGTTTGCGTCGGTTGCGTCGGCCGGTTCGCATAGTAGCCATGGCGCGTTCTCACGATCAGACGCCCGTGTTTAGCCGCGTTCGCATCCACATGAACCACGCGGAAGCCGCCCAGAGTCGCGGGCTTGCTTGACCGGTAGCCAATCGTGTACTGATCGCGAATGTCGTGTGCCACTTCGAGCGCAATCTCGTCCACCTCGCGCAACGAGGACGGGAAATAGGCAATGCCGCCCGTTTCCGCGGAGAGCTTCTCAAGATCGTTGCGAGCCCGGTCTGCCTCTTCTCTTTCTGTGTCGAAGAGCAAACCGATCGTGTAGACGACGGGACCGCCGAGATTCTGCACGCGGCGAATCGCCTGTTGCAGATCCATCCGTGAAGCGTTGTCGGCTCCATCTGTAATCACCAGCAACACCTGTTTGGGCAGTTTGCCATGATTCGATAACTCGTCTGCCGAAGCAGCCACCGCGTCGTATAAAGCTGTGGTGCCCTTGGCATCGTAGTGCGACAGTCCACGGTTCAGAGCGTCAATGTCCGAAGTGAAACCCTGGTCCAAAAACGCATGATCTGAAAAGTTCACAATGAACGCCGCGTCCTGGCGGTTTGAAGCGCGCAGAAGGGTCAGCGCGGCGGCGTTCACCGCGGCGCGCTTATCGCGCATTGAGCCGGAGTTATCGACCAGTATGCCCAGAGATACGGGCTGGTCCTGGTGCAGAAACGAAGTGGTGGCTTGCGAAGCGCCATCTTCCGTTACATGGAAGTCGGCCAGAGTTAGATCGGGAACCGTTTTGCCCCGTTCGTCGACGACCGCACAGGTGAGCAGTACTTCGTCCACATCCTGGTGCATGGTGTAGACGCCTTCTGACTTCTTCGAAAGCTCGCCAGGTTTGGCGGGTGCCGTGGGGCCGGCTGCGACAGGGGGAGCGGCTTCTTCCACATCGGGCGACACAATTGGATCGTGATCGATGTCGAGCCGAGGCTGAATCTCTGGGCGCGTAGGATCTTGATTGGGTTGCGCCGGCTGGGTCTGGCCCAACAACCGCCCGCTCGAAAAGCCCAGAAGGATCAACGCTGCCAGCAGAGTGGCGCCAGTTGTGCGCGAGCGTAACAAGTCGGCTAAAGTCATAAATCGATCGAGCACCAGCACCTCAATTTTACGCCACTTGCACTGCACCCAACCGAGACCTCGTTGCATTGACGTGCACCAATTGGGTTATCCCGTAGCTCCCATTCAGGAGGGTTGAACAAATGTCCTCGACAGTTCTTCCGGTTGTCGCCCTCATGCGCCCGGAACAATCTGATCCATCGGCAATTCCAGCGAGAAAAGAGACACGGAACCCTGGTCCGCATGAACCCAAATCCCGTGGAATGCTTCACGCAATTCCGGGTGCTGTGCAAGCAACGTGGTCATCACCTGGGTCACCTGCTTGCGCGCCGTAGGAGGATCGCGCAACTGCGCCACCTGGCCCTCATCGGGCACGTACTGGATTTCCAGATCAAGCGCACCGAAGGTCGTTGACGTGTCGACCGTGGTGACGCGAAACACATTGCCCTGCGCATTGAGCATCAGCGGCGTGGTTGCCGTTGCCGGCAGCCCATCGGGATGAACCTTGTCCTCTTCCTTCTGCAGCTTTTCCAGGTTAGGGCTTGAAAGAAATTCCACGGGAGACAGATAGTAAGCCGCTGTGCGGTAGTAGAACCACGCACCCCAGTTCTGGTTCTTCTGCGCATACTTGCGTGCCGCAGTCCAGTACCAGAGGCCGTCATGTCCGGCTTCCAGCATCGGTTTCGGCGGTTGGAAGCCGCCCAGAAGCCAACGGTGATCGGTAGTCTCCGCCAGAACAAACGTGACTTGCTGTGGCTGGGGTACGCCTGTCGCATGAAGGATAGCGAGTGCGTAAACCCCCGGCGGCAGATCGGTGAAGTTCATCACCACAACCGGCGATCCGCAAAAGAAATCGGTTCGAGGGCTGCCTGCGGCCTCTGCGGTGGAATCCATCACAAACAGGTTATCTACGGTGATGGTCGCTCCGGCGATGAGTGGTTTCAAGCCTTCGACGGTCGATTCAATCCCGCCGAAATCCGATGCAATCGCGGGCAGGGTGTTTTGCCGAAGCGCTTGAATATTGCCGGTTTGCACTTCGCTCATCAGGCTGCGAGCGACATTCGACAAGGCGTCGCGCTGCGTCGCCGCCATTTGCGATTGGGTTTTGCAGGATGCGGCTTGCATGCCTGCCGGAAGTAGCGCCAGGCTTAGTGTCAAAATCCCAGGCAGGGCGAACCGCCCGCCGGTAAATCGTATATGCATAGCTACAGCCTTCCGTCGGCCTTGTTCAGGTGTGCTATCGAACATCCAGCCTTATTATAGGACGGAAGCTGCTCGTGACAGGTGTTAGCGCAGGTGCATCTTTCCGGTCAATCGCGGGTCTTGAATGAATATCCGGCACCTGGCAAGCGGGTCCGGAAATCTGAGCAGGGATCTGCGCTCGAATCAGCTTGTTACGACTCGGACGAGACCCTCCAGATATACAGGTGGGCTTCGTCGCTGGATGTTGCCACATTGATCCCGCGCTGGCGCGTCGCACGGTTGAGCGCGGCGCGGATGTTCTCCTTGGTATCCGGCAGAGCGGAAAGGGGAACTTTCAGCGCTGAGCCCTCAGCCACTTGCTCGATGTCGCTGAGCAGCTGGGTGACGATCTTCTTATGCTTCCCATCCCGGCCCTTGGGAACATCGAGCTGCAAAATGGACTCGAATTTCGTGGATCCCGAGTTTGAATTCGTATTTGATGCCATAAGGTCCCTGGCCTTCTCCAGATAGTCGGACCGCTGTACCGAGAAACGTGCGCTTAACGTATCGGTATTTTAGCCTAAAGCCACCCTGTAACCTAGAATTGACTCACTGGAACATTAAAAAAATGATCCCGCAATCTTGGCCTCATCCTCGATTGCCGCAGAAGACACATCTGCGCTCTTGGTCGTACAAGCCTCTGATTGCAAAGATGTAAACCGTATTAAAACGAGTTCACACGTAGGTGGTTTTTCCTGCTAGCGTTGGTAGTGGAGGATGATTCTTTCATGACCGCACGCTCTCATTTCCCCATTATTCCGATTGAAGATATCCCCGCTTCTGTGCCCCTCAATAGCTCGAAAAAGCATCGCCCGGTCGTTCTGGTCGTCGACGATGAGTCGGCGATTGCAGACACCTTGGCAGAGATTTTGACTTTGAGCGGCTACGCGGCAATGCCAGTCTACGACGGTGAGGAGGCGCTCGAGACCGCCCTCCTCATGCCCCCTGAAATGCTGATCACAGATGTAATGCTGCCCGGAATGAGCGGCATCGAACTGGCAATCACCATCCGCAAGATATTTCCAGATTGCCGCGTGCTGCTCTTCTCGGGCCAGGCAGCCACAAGCGATTTGCTGACCTCGGCCAAGCGCGCCGGCCACCAGTTCACCCTGCTCAGCAAGCCGGTTTACCCTACCGACCTTCTGCGCCGGGTTTCTGAAAGCCTCGGAGCCCCTGAGGCAGGGGCGACAACCGGTGACGAATCGTAGACCCGATTCGCACGGGTATTCAACGCAGATGGAAAATGCTAATGCGACCGGAGGGAGATTTTAACGGTTGTTCTTATGACGACTCTCACGGGAACTTAAGAGGATTGCGGAGTGGAAGTCTTGTGATAGTTTTCTGATTCCTCAACCAGTTTGCGATCATCCTCGCTTTCCAGCCTGGATTCGATCTGTTTCCACACATCGTCGCGCGGTTCGACAATAGGAAAGAGTTGTCGTGCCGCTTCTGCAATCGTCTCGAGATCGGCCATCAAGGCTCGACAGAGCTCGCACGATTGCAGATGCGAATGTTCGGATAGATTTACGTTCGCGCCGATTAACTCGGGTAACTGTGCCTGAAACGCGGTGCAGGATAAGGTATCGTGATCTTCACTCATCTGCGGCCCTCCTGCTCGGGATTTCTACGCAAAGCATCACGGAGCTTGAGTCTTGCCTTATGCAATTGCGACTTACTGTTGCCGATGGAACAATCAAGCAGAGTCGCAATCTCGTTATGCTCGTACCCCTCGATGTCGTGTAGTACAAAAATGAGTCGATAACCCGCGGGTAAGTCGTCGATAGCACGTTGCAAAGCCAGTCGATCGATGGCTCCCGACAACCTAAGGTCGGGGGCACCGAAGCTACGACCAGGCCGCTGATCTGGCGCCGGCTCCATGGCCTCGTCAAGCGACGTCAGCTGCAGGCCTTTCTTGCGTAAATGCATCAGCACGACGTTGATTGCTAAACGGTGCAACCAGGTTGAAAGAGCCGATTCGCCGCGGAAGGTGCAAATCTTCCGATGGAACTGCAGAAATGCCTCCTGCGTCAAATCTTCTGCTTCAGCTACGCTGCCCACCATACTCAGGCACAAAGAGTAGATGCGCCTTTTGTGCAAAGAGTAGAGCTGCGCAAAAGCCTGATGGTCGCCCGCCTGGGCGCGCGCTAGAATCTCTGCCGCCGCTTGCCCCATCGACGTCTCAGAGACCGAAAGAACTGCGGTGGCTGAAGCCCGCGTTTCTTTCGTCTCGGTGCCTGCCGGATCAGTGGGCTCACCCGCAGATTCGATCGATGGTGGCGGCAAAGTCATAGGTGTCCTTGAAGGATTGCAAGTTCGAGACAGAGCGCGGCCCACGAAGCGAACCGAGATACGGACGCAACCCATCGCGATACGTCCGCCCCGAGCTACTTCCGGCCCATTGGCGCTTAAATTGGGCACCTGCAGTTCAAATGACTTTGAGTAGAAGCAGGATCAAGACGATCGTCAGAATGAGACCGAGTCCGCCACCACCGTAGTAGCCCCACCCGGGTCCCGCGCGATAACCGCCGTAACCGAAGCCGAAAATCAGTACGATCAAAATGATAATTAACACCATGGTTCACTCTCCTCGTTAATATCCTTCTCTGTATCCTGTGCCTGCCCTATGGATTGCTACCCTTCTCCATCAACCGTTTCTTTCAATTTCAATAAATGCCGAGAGCTATAGGGTATCTATAAATATTCGAGTTTGAAATGCTGGCGAAATGCGAAACCGGCAATGAAGCCGATCCAGCTTCCTGAGAAAAGCTTTGTAGTCTCCTATCTTTTCCAGCACCGATCTTTGAAACGCATCGAGTTTTGCTTAACCATACGGTTGGTTGCGCCAGGGGCTGATTTGGTTGGCCGTCATCGACTCGGGAGTGCGTCCCAGAGAACTGCAGCAAAATGGGGTCGTGCCCAGACAACCTTCGCGAGTAACAAGGCGTCGAAAATGGAGTGGTACATCTTCGGGATTTCAGATTCTCTGGAGGTAGGAAGCATGCTTTGGACAATCTTTGTAATCCTCTTGGTCTTGTGGTTGCTGGGACTTGTCAGCTCCTACACTCTGGGCGGGTACATCCACATCTTGCTCGTGATCGCGCTTGTCGTACTGGTGATTCAGTTAGTAACCGGACGCAGGCCGGTAGTTTAAGCACAGCAAACCCGTACCGCAGTCGAGCAAGAGCACGTCGTAGGTTGACTTTCTGTAAGAGCACAATCAAGTGCTACCAATCTTTTGTAAATTACCAGGGAGAGACGACTATGAACAAAGACACAGTGAAGGGTGCAGTGGACGATGCAGCGGGTCGCGTGAAACGGCAGGTTGGCGAGTGGACCGGGGACACCAAAACCCAGGTCGAAGGTGCAACCCAGCAGATCAAAGGCAAGACAGAAAAAGCGTGGGGAAACGTTAAGGATGCGGTCAACAATACCGGAGCGGAATCGAAGAGCGACCGTGATCAAGCAGATCGCGATCGCTTGGAGCGGGAACGGCTTGAGTCCGAACGCAAGCACCACGAGGCGGCCGGAAGCTAACCTCACCTGGTCGCAAACATTGTATGCCGTGCAGTATGATAGCCGGCGAACGGAATTCGTTCGCCGGCTATCTAATTTAGGGTCGATTCTCTCGATGGATCTCCGTCTCTACAGCGCTCGATCATCCTCATCATCCAACTTCTCCATCAAGGAACATTGAACTTCACTGGTGAAGAACGCTACCCGCTCCAGCAGGCAGCGTGAAGGGCCCTATGCGAGAATCACCTACGAATGAATCGTCCGAAGTTGTGGAGCGACAACTCGAGCGCTACCGTTCGATGCGCGATTTTCATCTTTCGGCCGAGCCAAAAGGAGACACGCGAGGCCGCGCCACGAAGAAGAAACCCAGTCAACTTCCGTTTGTCGTGCAGAAGCACGAGGCGAGCCGCTTACACTACGACTTTCGGCTTGGTTGGAAAGGCGTACTCAAGAGTTGGGCCGTCGCGAAAGGACCCAGCTTTTACCCGGGAGACAAGCGGCTTGCCGTGCAAGTAGAAGATCATCCGATTGAATATGGGGGCTTCGAAGGCACAATTCCCCATGGCCAATATGGCGGCGGCACCGTGATGGTATGGGATTCGGGCGGTTGGAAACCAGATGGCGACGTTGAGAAGGGATTGCGTGAAGGCCATTTGAAGTTTGAGTTAGATGGAATGCGACTGAAAGGGAAGTGGGCGCTGGTTCGGATGCACGGGAGCAATCAACGCGCAGATAAACCCAACTGGCTCCTGATCAAGGAAAAGGATTCCTTTGCGCGCGAAGATGGAGCTCCGGCCATCACCGACGAAGCGGTGACAAGCGCCCTGACGCAAAGGACGCTGGCCGAAATTGCAGAGTCGCAAGATCATGTCTGGAACTCATCCACCTCCGATGCCAAACCAGGCACAGTCAAAGCACAAGAGGCAAAGGAAGCTTCGGGCGCGAAGACCAGATCACTCAGGAAACCACCAAATCGGAATTCGGTGCTGCTACGATCCGCGCCCGCTGAGAAGCTTCCGGGGTTTATCCCACCGCAACTTGCGGAGCTGGCCGCGCACATCCCAACGAGCGGAGATTGGATTCATGAATTGAAGCTCGATGGCTATCGCATTCAGATGCACGTCCATTCGAAATCTCGCTCGACTGCGGCCGATAAGACTGTAAAGCTGTTCACACGCAATGGGCTCGATTGGACTCGGCGCATACCCGACGTTGGGCGCGCTGGTTTGTTGCTGGAAATCGATGAAGCCATTCTCGACGGCGAAGTGGTGGTCCTCGATAGCGAGGGCCGAAGCGACTTCGCCCTGCTCCAGGCCGTATTCCAGAAGGAGAAAGAAGCCTATCTCGTCTATTTCGTCTTCGATCTCTTGCACCTCAATGGCCGCAATACACGCGGACTCACCCTTCTCGAACGCAAGCAGTTGTTGGAAGAAGTGATCGGGTCAGCCCCCGATGATTCACCGATCCGCATCAGCCGGAACATTGCGGGAGCCGGGGAGAAAATGTTTCAAGAGGCATGCCGGCTTGAAGCCGAAGGGATTGTCTCGAAGTTGGCCGAGGCGAAATACACGTCGGGGCGCGGGCGGTCGTGGCTGAAAGTGAAATGCGCTCAAGAGCAAGAACTTGTGATCGGCGGATTCACTCTGCCCTCGCATGGCGGCCATGGCATTGGCGCTCTGCTTCTTGGCTACTATCGGGGCGGTGAATTCATCTATGCGGGGCGTTCAGGGACGGGCTTTACGCAGCAAACTCATCGAAAGTTGCGAGCACAATTGGATAGGCTCAAGCGATCTCAGCCCGCTTTCGTCGAGATTCCGAGCGTTGCGCGCAAAGGTGCAACGTGGGTCAAGCCCACGCTCGTGGGCCAGTTTTCATTCGCTAACTGGACTGCCGATGAATTGGTTCGACAGGCCTCTTTCAAGGGGCTGCGAGAAGACAAGCGGGCTGGTGAAGTCGTGAAGGAGACAGCGGTGAGCCGAGGCAAAACGAATGAACTTCAGCGAGCGAAGCCGGGGAACACGGTGAAGACCTCGAGTTCACGCCGCAAAGCTTCCGAGACGATCGGCGAAGTCGCGATTACGCATCCCGATAAAATCCTCGACGAAGAAAGCGGATTGACGAAGCGAGCCCTGGCGGAATATCTGCTTGCGGTGGCCGACGTGATGCTGCCCCATGTGGCCGACCGGCCGCTGAGCGTGGTGCGCTGCCCAGAAGGGAGCGGGAAGCCCTGCTTCTTTCAAAAGCACATTGGGCGTGGAATGCCTGACGGCGTGAAAAGTATCGCGGTGCCCAACACGAAGACGGGAGAAAAGGAAGAATACCTGACGCTGAATTCTGCGCAAGGGTTGGTGGGCCTGGCCCAGATGGGCGTCCTTGAAATTCATCCGTGGGGTTCGCGCAACGAGTCACTCGAAAGGCCGGATCGCGTCATCTTCGACCTTGATCCCGATGTCGCCATTGCCTGGGAAACGCTGGCGGCCGGCGCAGAAGAGTTTCGTGAGTCCCTGCGGAAGCTGGGGCTGAAGAGTTTTGTCAAAAGTACAGGCGGCAAGGGACTTCATGTGGTCGTCCCGATCCAGCCCGAACAGGAATGGCCGGCCGTTAAGCAATTCGCTCACGAGTTTGTGTTGGAAATGGAGCGGAGAAACAAAGATGTTTACCTGACCAAGATGACCAAGGCATCGCGCAAAGGTCGAATTTATCTGGACTATTTGCGCAATGACCGCGAAGCCACGGCGATTGCGCCGTGGTCTCCGCGCGCGCGCCGCGGGGCGCCTATCGCTGTGCCGTTGAATTGGTCTGAACTGCAGGCAGACAAGATGCCGCTTTTCCATGTGACCGATCTCGTCGACTTGCGCGGGCGAATTCAGCGAGACCCATGGAAGGCGATGGGGAGTCTTCGACAGAGTTTGCCAGGAAAGTAATTCCAGCGACTATCGTATTTAGAATCCAAGCACAGATCCGAGAATGTGTTTGGGTTGGCCGCGCTTGAATTTAGGCTGCCGCCACAAGATTCACGCGTTCCGAGATATCCGTGAGAATCTCGTCCGCATTCATCTCTTCCGCTTCGATCGACTCCAAAATCGCAGCATCCTGGTCGAGCCCCAGCAGTTTTGCCCAGCGGCGAAGAGTTCCGTAGACCGCAATTTCGTGGTGCTCCACCTGCTGCGCCACGCCAATAAGAGCCATGTCGCGAACCGAAGGATCTTTAACGTCGGTAATCGTGTCAGACGCTTCGGTAGTGAGGCCGACGATTGCCTTGCAGGTCTCGGTGCTGATTTCGCCGACCAATTGGCGAAGCAGGCCTTTAATCTTCAGAACATGGCCCCTGGTTTCTTCGAGGTGGGTACGGAAACCTGCGGTCAATTCCGAATCCGTCGCGCGATCGACGAGATCGGGTAACGAGCGGGTTATCTTCTCTTCCATGTCAAGGGCTTTCTTCAAGTTCACAATGTAGAGACTCTGAAGATCTTCGATGTTTGCTGAGAACAGTTTCATGGCAATGATCCTCTTGGATGATTTGTCGTTTTTGCGCCCGCTGTCACTGCGCGAATTAGCGTCTTCAATCTGAGACGGCGGCATGACGCTTCGAAATGGTCTTCACGGTGTGCCGGCTTTGGTCGGGGGCCGGTTCACTCCTGCACGTGAGAGTGCTTCGAGAGGTATCGGGTTGCCCGTGAGCAAATTGGGCTCACTTACACCCAATCGTCAATGGCAACGCCGATATTCGCTTTACTCGTTCACGGGTTCCGCCATTGCAACCAAATCCGGTTTGATACTAGACTTGGGAAGGTTGTTCCTGCCATGTGCGGAAGTGGTGAAATGGCAAACACACTAGCCTTAGGAGCTAGCGCCCAAAAGGCTTAGGGGTTCAAGTCCCCTCTTCCGCACCAAGTTCAAAATAAGCAGTTTAAGGGCTAATCGGAAAGTTTCCGGTTAGCCCTTAATTTTGAAAACGTAGTGGTTGGCGATTTAGCGTTCCGCGTCGCGGCTGGCGCTTATTTATCAATAGGCTGCGCCACTATCCGACCTTAACCACTTGATGAAACTTTCCAACCTGTCGGAAATCAGGCTGAACGCAGGGAACCGCTTACCTTGAAAACGAGCCGCAATGCGTAGATACGCCGGTGCACGCTGCACAACGATGTCAGAACGAGCTTCCATTTCCGTGTGTGAAAGAAGTCTGTGTCCAGGAGCCGGCCAGAACACCATTGGGATTAAAGGTCGGATCCTTTGCCGCGTAGATTGTGCCCGAAGTGTTCTGCCAAGCAGTCGTCGCCTGGTTCGAGACCTTGCCGATCTCTCCGTTTGCGTTCACCACGGTTCTGTGGTCTAGCGCGAAGTCCACCATGTCCGATGCTGCCGTACTCCGTGCATTTCTGGCTTCCTCTGCGCCATTGAGCGATCTCTGGGTGCTTTCGCTCATGGCGTCTTGAAACTGCTTCTGCATCTGAAAACGCGCATCGTAATCCGCTTGATTCTGCGCCATGTGCTGTTTGAAGGCAGCATTCTGCTTGTCGAGGAACCCTCGATTCTCATCATTACTGCGTTTCACATAAGCCATGAACCAATCGTTTTCCCCGCCATGACCGCCGATTCCCGGCGCGCTCCACTGGCGAACGACCGCATCGTACTGGTTTGCTGGTGCGGCTGTGTACGCCACATATCCTTCGCAATGATCCACTGTCGAAGGGGGCGTGTCCGCCATTCCCCGCAGAATCGAATGCATGCCCGGATACGTCGTCTCCGTGCACGACACTTGCCCCGTCAGCAGGCCCTTCATCGAGACCGGCCCATTTTTGTAAACCACTTGCGTGCTTGCGATCTCGACTGTCTGCTTGGGAGGAGCCATGTGCATGTTCGCCCACTGCTGCGCCGATTTCAAGGCTGCGTCGCGCAGTCCCTGCTGCGCCTTTGCGTTCAGTTCCTCGCTGGGAACCGCGGTTACGGAATCTGCCCCCAGCGTCTTAGCGACATAATCCAGGAATTGCTGCGCGGTTGTGGCCTGTGTCATTGGCAGACAATCGGCGGTCTTCTCATTAGCTACCCGCGGGCCCGTCCCGGATACCCATCCGAATGGCGGCATCGCCTCGGAAAAACTCAATCCATCGGGGCTCGTCGAACGGAAAACGACTCCCGGATTCTTCACGCATTTCCCTGGCTGGAACACCATCCCCTGGAACTTCCACTTTGCTGGAATCGTGATTCGGAAGGCGTTCATGTTATTCAGCGTTGGATCTGTGACGTAGACATCCTGTTGCCCGCCCCCTCCGGAGGAGGGCATCCCTCCGGCGCCGCCGGCCATGGCGTCCCCGTTCGCGCTCGCCGCTGAACTCGTCTGCCCGCTCTTGCACCCGAAGATAGCCAGCGCCATCAACATCGTTGCAATTCTTCCCTTAATTCCCATCGCCCGCGACCTCCGCAGTTCTGCTCACATATTGTTCGCGCTTTCCTCCCGAAAAGCGACTCATTCCTGTCTCAAGAATCCGCGATGCGGTTACATCGGCAGGGGAAACACAGAGGCAGCAGTGGTTGACCGATTTGATAAGGCTCCTAAGACGTAGGCAAACCGAGGGCCTTTTTTGCCTCGCAGCGATGAGCCAAACGGACGCCAAAGGAGATGTGCTGACAGCGTTTTTTGCGCCGTCTGGAACGGTGCAATAATTCTCCCCCGTGATTATCAAGGGTGAGAGCGTTTTCGTGGGGTTGTCTAATTTACAGCTAACTTATTTAGAATGTGGCGGCCAGAGACGGGATTGAATCGCCGAAGCCTGGAATCTCCATAAGACGGTGGCAAGCGTCGTCTTGCTTTGCAATGCGCTGAAGCTCGGCGTTGGAGTTTTCGATTCTCTTATCCAACTCGTCC